>FTKL01003852.1_pt1 | contig 21976 bp, 20 predicted proteins | sample 2434061 | NCBI WGS metagenome assembly FTKL01 (sample SAMEA3914816, study PRJEB12502) | metagenome | biome: forest; material: soil | place: USA | collected 2011-09-16 | depth 0.3 m
CCACCACCGCGCGTCAGCCATTTATCAACAGCGCGGATGCCTTCGACGGCGCTAAAATCGCCATAGCTCCGCGCCGAGCCCTTGCTCTCCTCCCCCATTTCCTGCAGGACGAATGTCGGCTTCGCGTAACGCTCGAGCATCTTCGCAGCAACGATCCCAATGATGCCGTGGGACCAGCTAGGATCTGACAGCACAAGCACAGGATGGTCGATAAATTCATCGGCCTGTACGATGGCCTGCTTGACGATGCGGTCCTGCTCGGTTCGGCGAGCAACATTCATATCGTGGAGGTGGTTAGCCATCTCAAGTGCCTTCAAATTATCCGTCTCAGTCAGTAGATCAAGGCTATGCTGCGCCGTCTCGAGTCGACCTGCCGCATTAAGATGCGGTCCAAAAACAAAGCCCAAAGTTCGAGCGTCAATGTCCCCTACCTCAATGCCCGTTACTGCAGCCAGCGCCCTGAGACCAGCGCGCTTGGTCTTGTGCATAACGCGTAACCCCCAGAAAACGGTCGAACGGTTCTCGTCAAGAAGCGTCACGACATCGCAAACAGTGCCGAAAGCCACCAGGTCGAGCAACCACTTCTCGTGGCCTTCCGGAAGACCGTCAGTGCGCTGCTGCAGAGCCTGCACAAGCTTGAATGCCACACCCACTCCCGCGAGGTCGATAAATGGATAATCGTGACCAGGTCGCTTTGGATTGATGGTTGCCACGGCTGCCGGCATTGTCTCGGCAACGCTGTGGTGGTCCGTCACGATCACTTCCATGCCAAGCCCATTCGCAAAGTCGATTTCTGCATGCGACAAACTACCGCAGTCCACAGTGACAATAAGATCAGCGCCGCGATCCTTCAGTTCCTGGACTGCAGATTTAGCCAGACCATAGCCTTCTACGAATCGATTCGGAATGTAAGCTTCTACCTTCATGCCGAACGCCTTGAACGCCTCAAGCAACACAGTCGTAGCCGTGATACCGTCGATGTCGTAATCGCCATAAATGTACACGAGCTCCTGCTTTTCCTTCGCCTTCAAAAGGCGCTGGACCGCAAGCTCCATGTCGGGCAGCAAGTATGGGTCATGCTTCAGAGCCTCATAATCGGGCGCCAAAAAAGCCGCGCGGACAACTGGATCATCCAGCCCCCGCGACCGGAGTAATTCTTCAAACAAACGGCTCGCCATGAGCCTATTCTAACGCTTTGCCTTCTGCTGTGCCTGTTGTGATTTTAGAACGATACTTTGTAGTTCTTTGAAAATAGCGAAGTGCTTATTGGTCGAGTACATCTTGGTATTGCCCTGCTTTTCTGAGTGCAGAAAGCCAACCTTCTCGAGGCGCTTCAGCTCACGCTGAATGTTGCCTGGGTCTTCTTTTATGAGCTTGGCAAGGCCGCGGACGTGCGTCTTAAAGTCAGGATATTTGGCATATACGACAACAATCTTGCGTCGCACTCGAGAAGTGATAAATATATCCAGCATTGTTTCTTCCGCTCACCTTTACCTAACAAATAACTTGCTTTGTTGCTAATAATTCTACATTCATTGAGCCCAGGCGGCAAGTCCAGCCTACTGCCAATTGTGCACGATCTCATTAATGCGGGTGGCAATCTCCTCGTGCGGCGGTACATCATTGATGTCGTAGTAATGATTTGTACTGATGTAGTTCTCGGTCACGCTCAGACAGTGCAGCTCGTCGGCAATGATGTGCATGCGGTCGACGGCCTGCACCGAGGCAATCGGCGTGGCGACCACGAGCTTTTGGATCTTCACTCGCTTGAAGAACTCGGCAGCGGCATCAAGGCTTGTGCCGTGTTTGAACCCGTCAGACACGAGGATAATTACATGCTCGCGAAGCATCGCGGGGTCGATAAGCCCACCCTGCCCCAGCAAATGATTGAGGCGAGAGAACTTCTCGCGTCTCTGGTCGTCGATGTAACCGTGGAACTCGCTATAGTACTCGTCGATCTCACCCTCAGAGAGCGCGCTGCTATACACAAAGTCGCCTCCCTGGGTCACCGTCCCGAGAGCCGACCGCTCGCCGGGCATCTTTATGCTTTCGCTAAGAAGCATCGTCAAAACGCTGTGGAGCGAAATCGCTATCTGCTCAGCAACTATTGCAGCGCCGTCACTGAGGGCGACGACGGCAACATTTTCATAACGGAAGTGTTGAAGCTCTGAGGCGAGTTTCTGACCGGCTTCGGCTCGAGAATGGAAATACATACTGTATAAAGTGTAGCAGACCGCTTACAATCAATACCACTATGTATTACTACCTGGTGGCGCCCACTTCAGTCGTTCGCGCAAACGAACCTGCTTTCACGTACCACAGCGAAGTCGAACTCTCCATCGGGTCTATCGTCACGGTAAGTGTTGGTAAAAAAACCTTGCTCGGCGTCGTTGTGAAATCGGTCAAAAAACCGACATTTACAACAAAACCCATTGAACACATTCTTGCCGAAAAGCCCCTTCCGACTCCTCTCATTTCGCTCGCCGAGTGGATGAGCCAGTATTATGCGACCCATTTGGCGATCGTGCTCCAGACACTGCTTCCGTCTGGCCTTCAGAAAAAACGTCGTGAGTTAAAGACGTCTCAGGAGTACGCTCAGCGAAAGCGAACAAATATTGTGCTCAACCCCGACCAGCTCACTGCCGTGAAGACAATCACCGAACACGTAAATGGCACCCTCCTGCTACACGGCGTGCCCGGATCCGGCAAAACCCAAGTCTATATTGAATCCGCCAAGTACGAACTTGCCGCCGGACGCTCCACTATCGTTCTCGTCCCAGAGATTGCTCTGACGCCACAGCTCGTGGCAGAGTTTACAAACCACTTTGAACACGTCATCGTGACGCACTCACATATGACCGAGGCCGAACGCCACAAAGTATGGCAGGAGGTGCTCCTAGCCGATCACCCGCTCATCGTTGTCGGACCACGCTCTGCCCTCTTCATGCCCATCACAGATCTAGGACTAATTGTTATCGATGAAGCGCACGAACCCAGCTACAAGCAAGACCAATCACCACGCTACTCAGCGCTTCGAACTGCGAGCGTCCTGGCTAAACTTCACAAGCACGCCAAGGTAGTGCTCGGAAGTGCCACGCCATCGATCGGCGATTACTACCTTGCCGAACAGACAGAGAGCCCTATCGTCAAACTCAGCAAACCAGCGGTCGCGACGGAGCGTCCGAGTGTCGAGCTCATCGATCTGCGCCGCAAAGAGCTCTTTCGCGAGCATCACTTCCTATCAGATGCATTGCTCGCTCGTATGCGCGAGTCGCTCCAAAAGGGCCAGCAGATTCTGCTCTTTCATAACCGTCGGGGTACTGCGCCCACGACACTCTGCACGAGCTGCGGATGGTCTGCACTTTGCGAAACATGTTTCGTACCAATGACCCTGCACGCAGACAAGCACCAACTCCTCTGCCATATCTGTGGCCGCGTCCAGAAAGTCCCGCCAAGCTGCCCCGAGTGCGGCAACCCGAGCATCGTCTTCCGCGGCATGGGCACAAAGATGATCGAGGACGAAGTACGAAAGGTCTTCCCGAAAGCAACGATCGGGCGCTTCGACGCCGACAATGAGGCGGATCAAACACTCGATAAACGCTACCAGGAAATCTACGACGGCAAGCTCGATATCATGATAGGCACGCAGATTCTCGCCAAAGGTCTCGACGTGCCAAACTTGAGCATCGTTGGTGTGCTGCAGGCAGACAACGGCCTTCATCTCCCGGACTATCAAGCCGAAGAGCGGGTCTTTCAGCTTCTTTATCAGGTCGCGGGTCGCGTGGGTCGCGGCAAACACGAAAGTCACGTGGTAGTACAGACGTTCCTCCCCGACCACCCCACCATCAAGCTTGCACTCGACCGGAACTATGACGATTTCTACCGCGCGCAGTTGCATGAGCGCAAAATCGGCGGCTTTCCCCCATTCACCTACCTGCTCAAACTCACAACGAGCTACAAAACCGAGGCCGGCGCTATTCGAGCTGCACGAACCATGGCGACAAAGCTCCGCACCGACCACCCAGACCTCGTGCTGCAAGGGCCCACGCCGGCTTTTTACGAACGTATGCACGGCAACTACCGCTGGCAACTCCTGCTTAAAAGCAAAAAACGCGCCGAGCTAGCTGCAATCGCCGATTCCATCCCGGTCGGTTGGCAGGTCGACCTCGATGCAGCCAATCTTCTTTGAGCACAGCCTAAAGCTTGCCACGTTCCTTGCTCTCCGGCTCGGGTCTTCGGAGCTAACGCTCCTACGCCGCCGAGCTCCGATACCGTCGAGCAAGAAAGTGAGCAAACTTTAGACCTCCTCAACTTGGCTCAATCTGTTATTTCCCGTATACTTAGGGCAAATGAATAGAAATGACATCATCACGCTGCCAAATCCACACTTGCGCGACAAATCTAAAAAAATCCACATCGTCACCGACGAGGTTAAAGAACTTATTCGCCATATGGAAGAAGCAACGCTCGATTGGGAGGACCACCGCCCACACGAGCTCGGCGTTGCGCTTGCTGCCGTACAGATCGACAACCTCTTCCGCGTGGTTGTGATTCGCAGCGACTTCGATGATAAAGACAACCGCACCTTCTTTCCGCTGATCAACCCAGAAATCGTAAAGCTCGAAGGTTCCGTCAAATACGACCACGAGGGATGCCTCAGCGTCAAAGACATCTACGGGCTCGTTCCGCGTTACAGCAAAGTACGCGTCCGCGCCATGGATATCAATGGCAACGAAGTCCGCCTCAAGGCCGAAGGCTTTTTGGCACGCGTGCTTCAGCACGAAATCGACCACACGAACGGTCTCGTCTTTATTGATCACATTAAAGATGAAGATGCATTCTTTAAACTCAGCGAAGACGGTGAACTAAGAAAGATACCATATGAAGAAGTCAAACAGTCTAGTATTCTTTGGCAACGAACGACTGAGTAGTGGTTTCGTGCCAGAAGGCGCGCCAACCCTGCAGGCGTTGATCGATCACGGCTACGATGTGAAAGCCGTGGTTGCTAACTACGAAGTTGGGCAGTCACGAAAAGCCCGCGCCCTCGAGATCGAGGCAGTCGCAAAAGCCCATAACATTCCAGTGCTCCTTCCCGATCGCCCCAAAGATATCTACGAACAGCTCGTCGCCTACAAGGCAGACGTTGGCGTTCTTGTCGCATACGGCCGCATCATCCCCCAAAGTATCATCGATATATTTCCGCACGGCATCCTCAATATCCATCCGTCACTCCTCCCCCACTACCGCGGTTCGATCCCCATCGAGCAAGCCATTCTGGACGGCGCAAGCGAGACGGGCGTATCTGTTATGGGTCTCGTGGCTGCGATGGACGCCGGACCAGTCTATGCCCAGCAGAAAGTCGCCCTCACCGGCAGCGAGACTAAGCAAGAACTAACTGCCAAGCTTCTGCGTATCGGCTCCCAACTCATCATCGACGTACTTCCAAGCGTACTCGAAGGGTCAGCGAAGCCCGCAGAGCAAGACGAGTCACAAGCCACATTCACCAAGCTTATCCAAAAGTCAGATGGAAACCTTGACCTCCGGGGGTCAGCCGAACAATGTGAACGCGAAGTTCGTGCCTACGCTGTATGGCCCAAAAGTCGCCTAAGCTATAGTGGACATCATGTCATCGTCACAAAGGCCCGTGTCGCACAAAGTAATAGCGACGGCGCGCTCATTCTGACCTGCAATCCAGGACAGCTCGAAGTTCTCGAGCTCATCGCGCCAAGTGGCAAGAAAATGACCGGCGCAGATTTTCTACGCGGCTACGTTAAAAGCTAACTAGACTCGGCACCCAGCAAGCGATCCTTGCTGGCGATAATTTCTTCTTTGAGCTTCTCCAGCTCTTGCTTCACGACTGCCTTATAGTTCGGGCAGTGTTGCTCGAGCCATTGCAGCGCCGCATCCTGGTCGCCGCCATCGATCAGCTTTTCAAACTGCTCGAGCTGCTCGTCACTGAGATCTTTCGATAACTCTGTGCCGACACGCAGCTCCAGCTCCTCGTATACATAACTGAGGAAAGCCTCCTTCTCCTCGGGTGGCATAGAGCCCAGCCCTAGGCTGGCCAAAAAGTTTTCATCTAGCTGGAACATAGTATATTTAACACCTTACTATGCCCATAGTAGCCCAAATGAAGACAAAATAACAAGCTTAGGCGACGTCAGCGGTGACAAATTCCTGGAGTGATTTCGCGTGCAGCTCAGCAAAACGGCTATACTCTGTCTTGAATGCGAGCTTTTCCTTAGCGGTCATGCGGGCAAACTGATGAATAGCGTTATGAAATGGTGCCAGGAATGACTGCTCTTCTGATTTGGACATATCGGGGCGGCTCTCGGTAAGTTCGCCAAGTAAATGCTGGGCTGTTTCGTCAAATGCGTGCTTAACCTTCTCTAGCTTGCTGAGATCCCAGCCGGCGCGCTCTATAGCGTCGATGAGACCATCGTAGTGAGCTGCCGCGCTCGAGTAGTCGTCGAGGACTTGCTGTGTCCCGACGAACGCGTTCACGACCCGCGTCAGAGAGGACGTGAAGCTCCCCAGTGCAGAGTGACTGAGTTGACTTTGTACTTTTGCCAATGCCATGTTTTTGTAACCTTTGTGTTTTTTAATTTTTGTGAAGTAACTACATACTTTTATAGCATAAGCGTTAGCATTTTGCAATACTCATCACACAATATGACAACATATATATCAAAAAACCACCTACTCACTGAGGTGGCCTTTTCGGGGACGAGCTTCTACTACTTCCGCAGCATGTCGCCGAGGAGACTCGTTGCAGGCTGCAAGTCCAGCTTCTGACCGTACAGCAAGAATCCATTAGGCTGCGCCTGTGGTCGAAGAGCATCAACGAGGTCGTTGATTTGCCCCTGCTCGGGGTGAGGAACGCCGGAGCGGACAAGCAGCTGCTTGCTGATGCCGCTCAGGCTGCCATCGAGATCACGTGGGTCCCAGTGGCTTACCGTAATAGTTGTTGGCCACTTCTCTACTACGCCGTTACCGGAGAAAAGTTCGCTGCTTGTTTTAACGCTCGCCAAGCTTTCGCCCGTGCCACCGACGTGGTTAGGCGTCACCGCAGGGCTGCCGGTATGATTTGGCGTAGAAGCGCCACCTGTAGTACCGACATGATTCGGCGTCGGTGTTGAGTTTGGCGTACCCAGATGATTGGGTGATGCCGTTCCGACGTGGTTAGGCGTTACGCTTGAGCCAACGTGGTTGATTGACGTCGCGCTCGGCGTGCCGACGTGCGTAGGAAGCACATTTGCGCCACCGGCGTGCGATGGCAATGAGGTCGAACCAAGGTGATCAACCGAAGGTACAGAAAATGTACCGACGTGATTCGGCAAATTCGTAGGGCTGCCGACGTGGTCAGGAAGGAGCGGTGTGCTTGAACTCGCGAGCGTATAGCCTGAGCCTCCAGGATGTCCGGCGCCAGAACGCATTGCGATATAGCCGGCGATACCTGCGATCGCAACACCTGCGGCTGTGCCCAGGAACGCTTTTCGGCGCTTCTCTGGAGCCATGCCGTGGATACGATCGCCCAGGGCCATACCGGCCACCATAGCTCGAGCGCTCAATGCATTTGGCGCATTTCGCACATGGCCTGCGAAGCTGACAACGCCTCGAAGCGCTGTGCCACCAATACGAGAAAGACGATCTGTGCGCTCGGCACGAAGCTCGCTCAGCTCAGATTGTATCTCTGGTACCGCTGACCTGAGTTCGTGGTATTCCAACTGCGCAGATAGATACGCATCACGCTCTTCACTATTCATACCGAGCAATGTTGTGAGGTCGTTAACTCGAGTAGCGGTAGCGCTCGCAATTTCCTCTTGAGTCCACTCGGGGTGGTGCGCGGCAAGCTCCTGCGCAATATCCTGAGCTCGACCACTTGTAGCGTCATGAGCAATCTCAAAGCGCTGCTCTGTCGACATCTCATCGAGATCAGTAAAACCTACGCCCTGTGCGTCGCGTCGAAAGTCCAAGATAATATCAGATTCAAGCCCCATCGAAACCGTGTCCGCTCCAGCTTGGCGCTCAAGAATGCCGTCATATGGTTCATCGATGTGTTCCATGGCGCGGCGCGTCAGACGCAGATCGTCATGGGCGAGCGCAATACCCGCCCCTAGATCAATAAGAGACATAGCCCCTTCGGCCATTCGTCCCAGGCCACGGCGCAAACGTTCGCGATATGACAAAGAACCATCCACCCGTTGTTCGGGATTCACGGATGGCTGCAAATTAGGGCCAGTTAGTACTTCTGCCATAACACCTCTTATACAACACTCGTTATAAGTATCTTATACAACTTTTTACAAATTATATCAATATAGTCCACTAAAAGCGGTTCTCTCAAGCGGAGTAGCCAACATTGTGCCTGTGAAGGCCCAAAGAGCTAACTCCGCCTGAGGGCGGTAAGTGAAACCCGCCCCCGGGCGGTGCGAGAGCCGGCCAGTCGTGGCCAGCCCCGCACCACCGCGAGGCGCCCGGGGATCGACTCAGAAGTCGGTCGTCCGGATGATGTACGAGTCCCCCGTTGAGGGGTCGACGACCTGCCCGTACCCGTACGATCCCCCCACGACCCAGGCGGTGAGCCGGACGGTCTTGGGAGGGGTGGTGGTCGAGAATTCGGACCAGCTCTGCCACTTTCCGGAGTAGCAGATCTTCAGGTTGCCAGTGCCGAACGAGATGGTCGACGGGGAGTCAACCATCGCGATCTGCTTGGGGCCGTCGCAGGAGCTGTCGACGTACTTCGTGGCCGGCGCAGCGCTCGAGGGAGTACTGGCCGGAGCAGAAGACGTCGCCGTTGCCGGCGCGGACGCCGGCGGTGCGGTCGAGGTGGGAGCGGCGATTGCCGGTGCGGTCGAACCACTGCTGCTGCCAGTCTGCGCGCTCGCGTTGCTGCCGACGCCCGAGAGGACGGCGGCGAACATCACGAAGAGCAGGAACAGCAGCATGGCGGCACGGCGCGCCCACCGGACGTACGGAACGGGGTCGCCGGAGCGGCTGTATCCCGGGGTCTTGGGTCCGTCACGCCACAGCAGGTCGTCCACTCGGCTCAGACGAGGCGAGAGGTCGACCAGTGTGAGTACGACGGTCAGGACCAGGAGGGATGCCAGCACGATTCCGAAAATCGTTCCGATGGTGCCCAGGTTGTGGACGAACCACAGCACGGCGAGGCCGGCCGCGAGAACGTACACGAGCGCCCGCATGGACGCACGGAAGTCACTCTTCTCGTCATCACCCCAGGGGGTGATCTTGAGGACCTTACCCGCCTGACGTACGACGAGAACGAGGCCGATGAGCAGGACGAAGCAGACGATGAGCCTGCCGAGGTCGATTCCCATGGTGCTTTTTCTCCTTTGTCAGCGACGGCGACGGGCGGTGGGGGTGGCGGCCGGGGCGGCAGCGGGAGCAGCGGGAGCGGACGAGGCCGCGCCAGCCAGGAGGTCGGCGAGCGGGTCGGTGCTGGCGGTGGAGCCAGAGCCGGCGCCGACGGCCAGCTCCATGAGCAGCGCGTTGGCCTGCACGTACTTGCCCGCCTTGATGAGAGCCACGAGCTTCAGGAAGTCGTGGTTGTTCTCCTCGTCGGCGAGCTTGACGGCGTGGCCAGCGGCCGCGTAGAGCGCGGGACCGTCGAGCGCGGTGCCTCCGACGATGGCGTCGGCGGCGGCCTTGACGACCTGTGCGGAATCGATGGGCTGAGCCATGGTGCACCCCTTCGGGTAATCGTACGGATGGTGGTTTCACTTACCACTGGACCCAGGCTATGGAGCCCGGTCCAGGTGTCACACATAACAGATGACGACCCCTGGTGGGGTCTCTACCTGATAGTGCGGCACACCCCACCCACGACCTCAGAGGTCGTAAGCGTAGTGCGCCGCGCCAATCAGATGGATTTCATCTGTTAGGAGACTATAACGATATAATTTGTTAACGTACTCGCTAATGGAAGTTTTATCTGTCGCCTCCCAATTGCGAACGTTACAGATTATATCACTCAAACTGCAAAATGTCAATACACTCTACCCTTCTACGATTAAGCTTTCACCTATGGCCTACTTGCTTGTTTTGTATTATTATGGTAAAAAATATCAATCCACCCTACATACAGATTGGACGCACAGATGAGAGTACGAAGAATTCTCCTACCCCTAGTCGTAGTCGCGGTCCTTGCGGGCTGCGCCTCCCAGGCCACCCCTGGAACGGCTCCGAGCACAAGCTCTCCGAAGGCCCCCGCGACGGCCCCCGGCTTCGCGACCACCCCATCCTGGTCCTACGACTTCAATGAGCCTCTGGACACCTCGGTGTTCACCCCTGAAGTCACTGGCGACGGAGGCGGCAACGGCGAACAACAGTTCTACACCGCTGCCAACACCTACACGAAGGATGGCAAGCTGGTCATCAAGGCCGAGCGAGTGACGACGCCTTACAGAGGTAAGAACTATACCTCTGGACGGCTGAGCACGCTCAAGTCGTTCACGCCGACCTACGGCCGCTTCGTGTGGAAGGGCGTCACCCTCCCCAAGGGGATCGGGACATGGCCCGCACTCTGGCTCTACCCTGTTGGGGCCAAGTACGGACCGAGCGACGTCGCTTCCTTCAGAGGTGGCTCAGATGAGACGCTCAACGGAGAACTCGACGTAATGGAATGGGTCGGCGCTGACCCCGGAGCGGTGTACGCTACCGCCCACTCCTATCTCAACTACCCCGACCACAGTCCGCGCACGAAGGCGCAACAGATCAGCGACCCCACCTCCACGCCACACGACTACTGGCTGGAGTGGACGCCGACCTACGTCGCCTTCGGGGTGGACGGTGCCGAGTACTACCGAGTCGTCAAGCAAGCCGACTGGGGCCCCGAGCGGTGGCCCTACGACCAGCCCTACTACATGATCATGAATGTAGCGATGGGCGGCTCCTGGGGTGGCTCCATGAAGGAGCAAGACCCCAAGCACTACCCTGACGGGATCGACCCCAACTTCAGCAGTGCCCAGATGAAGGTCGACGGCGTGGAGTACTACCGGTTCAATCAGTAGGGACAGAGGTGGCGGTGGCCCTGGAGCAGATGCTCCAACAGGGCCGCTGCCACCCGAGATGAAATGATATTATTTAAAAATTGTGTTCCCCACCTCTGTTAGCATTTGTTGACTACAGAGGTGGTTGTCAAGACCCCTAAGTATTGACATTTATTACGAAATATGGTTAAATTCAGGGCGCAATAGTGATGTGGCGGAGGCCTCGAAGGGTAACACCAGAGGGACCGACGAGGCCCTCCTGTCGCACATTAACTCTTCGGATCTACAAAGCAACACACATCGACATCTGATGAGAGGAGGACCTGTGCTGGACTCGTTCGAGACCACCGCAGGAACCACCGCCGGACTCAAGCATCGGAAAGGGGCGCTAGCCAACAACCAGGACGCGATCCTGGTCCACGGCTCAGCTTCCCTGCTGACGCTCACCGTGTCCGACGGACTCAGTGCCGCACCACATTCCTTCGTGGCGTCGGACCAGCAGGTCACGTGGTTCACGCAACTGGCCCACCAGTTCGCGCTGAGCGGAGAAGGATTCGACGACGTCGTCTGGCACAAGTTCGCCGACGAAATCGCCAACCGTATCCGCACCGTCGCAAACTGGAGCCACCTGCCGCTGAAGGAGGCGGTCGCCCATACCTGGGCAGCCACCCTCGCCAGCATCGTGATCGGCCCGGAGTTCACCCACTTCGTCGCTTTCGGAGACGCTCGGTTCCTCATCAACGAGGAGCTGGTCGTCATCGAGGCCGCGAATACGGATGAAAACCAGCCGTCGTGCCCCGCCTACCTGGTCGTCCCGAGCACCCTCGACGACGATCAGCTCCGCTTCACCGTCACCACCCGCCGCACGGAAGAGATCGAGCACGCGGCCGTCGCCACCGACGGCCTCGACTACTTGATCAAGTCCATCGGCAAGCTGTACCCGGGAACCTCCGAGAGGATCCCGGCACTCACCCACCTGTGGGAGAGCAACGAGTTGTTCGCGCCCAACGGCATGGACAACTGGCTCAACTACTTGGGTCGAGACTACCGGAAGCCCGGCAACGTGCTCTCCGGCGGCAAGCTAGCCGACGACTTGGCCATCGGCGTGGCCAGACGGAAGAAGACCATGGAGGTCTGACGTGATTACTGCCGTCATCGACGGACAACCCTACCGTATCAACGACGAGGACCCGAGTGTCCTCGTCGGACACGGCGGGGAAGCAGACGTGTATCGGTTCCCCGCCAGTCGGGACTTCACAGCGCGCTATGGCGACAACGCCTACGTGCTGAAGGTCTTCAGATTGGTACCCGGGGATGACACGTCCGCAAAAGCCGATCGAGAGCGGCAGACGAAACTTCGAGAGTTCCCTAGTGGGCTCCCAAGTGACGTCATCGCGCCAGTCGCACTGGCCCTCGGCCACACGGGTCGGATCATCGGCTACGTCATGGCACTCGTGCCCGACGCTCGCCCACTGATCAACCTCAAGAAGGCCAAATTCTGCAGGGACCACGCGATTTCGGTCGCCGACATCCTGAAGATCATGGCCAATCTGCATGACCTGGTCAACGCAGTACACGCACGCGGCATCGTCATCGGTGACTTCAACGACAAGAATGTGCTCGTGAGGCGCAACCTTACCGTTTCCCTGCTGGACGCTGATAGCTTCCAGTTCGGACGGTGGGAGTGCCCCGCGTTTGTGCCTGGATTCGTCGACCCTCAGATCATCAAGCCCGGCAAGGGCTCGGCGATCATCAAGGCCGACAAACACAGCGTTATGACGGACTGGTACGCCTACGCCGTCATGCTGTTCCAGCTCCTCGTTCGAGTCCACCCCTACACCGACGGGTTCTACAACCCGCCGCAGGGTGGAGTCCCGATAAAGGGAGTCAGTCGGATTCACAACCGAATCAGCGTGTTTCACCCCCGGGTGACGCTGCCAGATTCGGTCGTGCCGTTCGACCAACTCCCCCCAAAGATCGTGGAGTGCTTCAGGCTTATCTTCGAAGAGGGGCAGCGCGGTATCATTCCGCGCGAACTTCTGACGACGGTACAGCCCCAGAGCACCCCCGCTCCAAGGCCCGCGGCGCAACCGCGACCTCCTCAACAACCCCCTCGGACCACACCGGCTCCGACGCGATCCCAAACGCTTCCCCTCGCAAACATCCTTGGCGTCAGCCTTCAGGGTGGACAACCTCGTTACGTCTACCACGACAGTGGTGCGTACCGACGTGAGGGAGGGCGTACTGTCCTGTCTTCGCCAAGTCACGACGCTCGACTCTCGGTCTTTCCGGCCGGGGATCGTACTGTCGCGGCTTCCAGCGTTGGAAACTCGTTCGCCGTCTTCACGGATGACGGGCGATCCACCGGCGCGGTGAAGACCCAAGCTCAGTTCGGTCGCGTCACGGTCGCCGCCAACGGTCGTTACATCTACTGGCTTCGCGGAAGCGAGCTGGTTCGTGATGACCGTACCGGCGGCACTATAGTGATCGGAAAGATCGCCGCCAACCTGACTTCAGTTTGGGTCGGCGAGCGATTCGGTTTTGCTCTCGTACAGGCGGGGATCCTCACAAAGGTCCTCACCTTCGACGCAGAACGACCCGGCCTCCACGCCGTAACGTTGCCGCCGGACTTCGGTTCGGTCATCGACGCCCAGTGCGTTGTCGGCAACCAAACAGCGTGGCTCACTCTGTCCATCGAATCCGGTGGACGTGTAGTGAACCGATGCTACGTTTTCGACGCCCAAGCGCGACTGCGGGCAACCGCAGAAGCGCCCCAAGGCGACGGATCCTGGCTCGGAAGCATGTCTCCTGCCGCGCACGCGACAGACGACAAGCTGCTTGTCCCCGTGGCTCGAACCGGAATCGTCCGGATCGGCATCGCGGGTGACCGCGCACGACAGGAGCTCATCTACCCAGGTAGCTCCACATTCGTTCCGACCAAGGACGCCACCGTGGGACTGACGTACAGTTCCCAAGGCATCCTGCACTACAGCAAGACCGGCATCACCCCCATCGCAACGACTCTCTAGGAGCCTCAGATGCGCAAGCTCAACCCGTTCGCCAAGAAGACCGCCGCCGACACCACCGGCGACAACGTCGACGCGAGCGCCGTCCTCGGCCAGCCCCTCGCGGACAGCCTGGCGGCGGCCGTCGACAGCACCCCGGGCCTCTCGTCCCTCCTGGTCACCACCGCATCCGCGGTCCGGCCGGAGGACGTCGAGGACCCGACGGTCACCGTCGTCGGCGTCGTCATCGACACGAGCTGGTCGGCGTACGAGTTCATGCCCATCATCGGGCAGTCGCACGACGAGCTGGTCAAGGCGCTGCTGCCGGCCCAGACCGAGGGCGTCACCATCCTGATGACGGCCTCCACGCTGGACGGCCAGCTCATCTACCCGCTCACCCGGCTGGGCGACATCCGCCTGTTCGGTCGCGAGACCGGCCGCGCGGACGGCGAGCTGGACTACAACCACATGAAGACCGCGTTCAACCTGATCGACAACACGCCCCTCCGGGACCGCGTGAAGGAGCAGGTCACCGCGCTCATGGCCGAGCTGCTCAAGTGGGAGAACCCCACGGTGGCTCGGACGGTCAACGTCATCAGCGCCGTGCTGACCGACGGCCTGGACAACACGTCCAAGACCAAGGTCGGCGAGCTGAGCGACCTGATCGGTGAGATCGAGGACAGTGGCTGCTTCACCGGTGTCGCCACGATGATCGCCAAGCTGGACGACAAGTTCCGCGAGACGCTCATCCGCAACATCACCGGCACCAACCGGCACGGGGAGACCGTCCCCGGCCACAGCAACAGCCACACCCTCCCCGAGGGCTACGCCGAGATGACCACCGAGGAGCTGCTCCGCTGGTGGTGCTACGAGCAGGGTCTCGCGGCCGAGCACGGCCGCCTGTTCCTGCCGGGCGACGACCCGAAGGCCATCCGTCGGGCCGTCGGTCAGATGTCCCAGGCCGCCTTCCAGGCGTCCACGGGCGCCTTCCGTGAGGACGCCGACACGGAGTAGATCCGAAGCAACAACTCCCGCGCGTGAGACGAACGCGCAACCCCGCCGCCCGGCGTGGCGCCCTGAAGGACTTCGGTCTGGATGGGCGCCGCCCGGCGCGGTCGAAACACCCCGCGTGCATTCGTGGACCTCCTACTCCGGTAGATGTGTCTGACGAAGCCGCGGGCTTTTCATTTTCTGGGGTAAATTAAAAAGTACTTCCTCCTGTTCGGCCAGTGCCGGCTAGAAGAAAGTACTTTTACTGTATATATGTGAAAGACTACAGGCTACGCTTGCGTAGTTCACGAGTAAAGAAGTCGAGCTTATCGCCTTCTTCGAGGAGCAGCTTGCCCTTAGTGCGAAGTTGCAGACCACACATGTCGCCCTCGAATACTTCCTTGGCATCGGTCTTGTTCTTCTGCACAGTGGTCACTTCGACTTCGCCGAGGTCCTCACCGTTTCGAGTAGCGCGAGCGAGATAGCTCGGCATGATCTTACCCTTTGTGACTTCACCACCACATATGATTTCGTCACGTGTGGTACGGAAGACACCGCGGATGATCAAACGACCCAGCTCGGTCTCTACAACCTCTGGAGCCAAGAGCGCAGTCATAACCGCGCGTGCATCGTCGATTAACTCATAAATGATCTTAAAGATACGGATCGAAACATTATCCTGCATAGCCAAACGCTTTACTGCTGGCGCTAGTTGGACATTGAAGCCATAGATGATCGCATCTGAGCCCGCAGCAAGTCGGACGTCGTTCTCGGAGATGTTGCCTACGCCTGAGCCGACGATACGCAGAGAAATTTCTTTGTGCTCCAGCATTCGCAAGCTGTCAGCCACAGAAGTAAGCGAACCCTGGACGTCAGCTTTGATGATGACGTTCACGAGTTGTTTCTCGTTGGTTCGAGTAATCATGTTCAGAAGATCAGTGCTGCTCATAGAACTCCTAGCAGTCTCCTGCTTGTGTTCTTGGTGGTGCTTAGCAGCCAGGGCGCGAGCAACCTTTTCGTTCGCACACACCGTAAAGGTGTCACCGAACTCAGGCAGTTCCTTAAAACCAGTGACTGTCGCAGGAGTCGATGGGCCAGCTTCTTTGGCTGGACGACCGGCGTAGTCTAGGAGCGTGCGAACTTTACCATAGCTGCTACCAGCCACGATAAAGTTAGTTGGCTTCAGCGTACCGTTCTCAACCAAGAGGCCCACAACAGCGCCGCGGCCCTGCTCCATGTGCGCCTCAATGACGAGACCCTCGGCAGGCACGTCGCGGTCAGCCTTAAGTTCCTCAAGGTCAGCGACCAAGAGAATGAGTTCAAGTAGCTTCTCGAGATTCTGGCCAGTCTTGGCCGAAACTTCAATCATGACCGTGTCGCCACCCCATTCTTCTGGTGTGAGGCCGTGATCAGTCGCAAGCTGTTGCTTCACGCGGTTAACATCTGCGTCTGGCTTATCTACCTTGTTGATCGCAACAACGATCTTGGCGTGGGCCTGCTCAGCAAAGCGAATTGCTTCGATAGTCTGCGGCTTCACGCCGTCGTCTGCGGCGACAACGATCACAACAACGTCAGTCAAAGCCGCACCGTGCTGTCTAAGCGCGCTAAAGGCTTCGTGACCAGGTGTGTCCAGGAGTGTAATCGGACGATCCTTGTAGACCGTCTGGTAGGCTGAGATGTGCTGCGTAATACCGCCAGCCTCACCGCTTGCAACCTTGGTGTCCAAAATTGCATCAAGCAAGCTGGTCTTACCATGGTCAACGTGACCCATCACAGCTACAATCGGTGGACGCTCCGCGGCAGTATCGCTGAGCTGGCGATCCTTGCGCGTGACTTTCACCTCTGATGATTCTTTTTTCTCTAGCTGAATGTCCAAACCAAGCTCATCGATAATAATCTGAGCTGTCTCGAGGTCAATCCGTTGATTGACCGTCGCCATAATACCATTTTTAAATAGCTCACCTATCAGCTTTGTGACAGGCAAATCTAACTGAGCCGCCAGTTCCCCTACGGTTATCATGTCAGCGATAACAATCTTTTTCTGTGCCATAAACCGCGTCCCTTTCCGGCTTGAGCGCCGACGCAGTTTCCCGCGCCGGCGACTAGCTCATTTACTTACTTCTTCAGACTGAGAGAGATCTTGCGATTCTCTTTGTCGATGTCCAGAATGACGAAGTGTTTCTTCTCGTTGAGCTTGAACAGCTTCTCTGGGTCAGCGCCTTCACCTTCACCGAGCTCGGTGATGTGAACAAGTGCCTCTACCGCTGGGCTAATCTGAATGAATGCGCCAAACGGAGTGATTCGAGTTACTGTGCCCTCAACGTCGTCACCCTTCTTGAACTTCTCTACCTCTTTGACCCATGGGTCTTCCTGAAGTTGCTTCAGGCTGAGGCTGAGACGGTCCTTGTCGATCGCGATGATCTTAGCTTCAACAACGTCGCCAACACTTACGTAGTCAGCTGGGTTGTTTACACGCTCCCAAGAGATCTCAGAGATGTGGATCAAGCCTTCGATGCCGTCAACATTCACGAATGCGCCGAAGTCGACAACACCAGTGATAACGCCCTTCACGACGTCGCCAACCTTGAGCTGCTCAAAACGCTGCTGCATGTTCTCGCGAACAGCTTCCTTCTCAGAGAAGATCAGCTTGTTCTGCTTGCGGTCAGCGTCCAGGATGCGGACTGTGAGTGACTTGCCGATGATAGCGTTCAGACGCTGCAGGATCTCATCCTTGTCAGCACCAGATACGCGTGGGTAGTGCTCGGCGCTCAGCTGAGACACTGGCAGGAAGCCACGAATGCCTTCCAGCTCGATCAACAGGCCACCACGGTTTGCGTCGTAAGCAGTGACTTCGATCGTCTCGCCATCATCAAAGATGCGCTTGATCTCGTCCCAGCCACGATCCTTGGCTGCCTTACGAAGGCTCAGCAGTGCGTAGCCCTCGTCCATTTCTGTATCGACGATGCTCGCGGTCACGGTGTCGTCCTCTTTGAGGTTACGTGCAAATCCGATCTCGCGGCGTGGGACGAGGCCAATGCCATGTGCTCCCAAGTCGATCCAAATTTCGTGCTTCTTAACAGAGAGCACTTTACCTTCAACAACTTCGCCAGTAGCGAGCTGTTGAGCGGCCTCCTCGTTAAGGAGGTCATCCATTGTTATTGCGGTGGGTTTCACCATAGTGTAGTTCTTACACTCCTTCCAAAAGTATTTTCTAAGGGTGCACACAAAAAAAGCAGCACCAAAAGATTACCCTTATTATAAGCGTAATAACCCTTAAAAGTAAAGAGGTGGCCTCTGTTCTACTGCAAACGTAAGTAACGGCGGTAGTCGGCGCGAGCCTTGAGCAGCTTGCTACCAAAGAAAGCCGCAGCGAGCATCAGCACAAATGTCGCCATAAAGTCCGACGGCGAGAGCCCACTGGTAGCTGGCAAAGCATTGCTTGCGGCGGTGCTCTTGGTTGTGTCCGTGGTTACTGGTGGCGGCGTTGAGGCGGCCGGAGTCGGTGCAGCCGCTGGCGTCTGCTGAGTCGTACTGGTCTTATTCTTGTCAGTCGAGCTGGTTGGGGGCGAAGTACTCTTACTCTCGTCTTTCTTGGCTGCAGGCTGCTGCTTCGTGGTATCAGTTGCGGCAGTCTTCTGTGACTGGCTCGAGGCGTACGAAGCGTTGCGTGCCTTCATGAGTCGAATGCCACCAACGGCAGCAGCACCCAAAACAAGGGCAATGATGCCAAATATCACAACTGTGCGAACTGTATTGCTGGACACGACTTCTCCCCTGTCTATCTCTAGTAATTATTATGATATAACCTTTCTTGGCTGGACACAAGGCATGCTACACTAGACGTATGATAATTGCGGTAGATATCGGGGGTACAAAGACGCTTGTGGCCAGCTTTCATGGCGAGCGAAGCGTCACAAATGAAGAGCGTTTTCCGACGCCGCACGACCCCAAAGATTTTCTGAAGGAGCTTCACGTCGTCCTTGAAAGGTTTAGCGCGAAGGACGCCCAAGCTATCTGCGTGGCCGCACCAGGCATCATAGATACCGACGGAACGATTCTGCGCTGCTCGAACCTCCCCTGGACCAACTTCGAGCTCCAGGAGCTTCTCAGCAAGGCATACGCCTGCCCTATCTTTATCAACAACGACGCCAAGCTGGCTGGCCTCGCCGAAACACACAGTCTGGAAGAAGTACCACCTCTCAGTCTGTACGTCACGGTGAGCACCGGCATCGGCACGGGAATCATTACCCACGGACGACTCGATGCCGCGCTCGGCACAAGTGAAGGCGGCTATATAACGCTCCAGACCCCCGAAGGCTACATGCCGTGGGAAAAGTTCGCCTCTGGTCACGCCATACGCGAGCACTTCGGCAAGCTGGCAGCTGACATGCACGATCCGGCCGAGTGGCGCGAAGTGGTCGAGCGTCTGGCATTGGGCTTCCAGACCATGATCCCGCTGTTGCAGCCACAGATCATTATCGTAGGCGGCAGTGTCGGCGCATACTTCGAGCAGTACGGCCATCTACTGAGCGAAGTTTTGCGGCAGCGCATTCCGCGCTACATAGACATGCCTCGCATCGTCCAAGCCAAGCACCCACAGGAGGCCGTCGTATACGGCTGTTACTACTATGCAACCCACCAAGGAATTACTATCACGGCTTAGAGCCGACCATCCCGATATTACGTTTGTTGTGGGCGATACTTTCAAATGGTCCAGCGCCAAACGTGAGCTGATGATGACCGAAAGCGAGGGCCAGAGTCTTTATCTGCTGCACGAGCTATCGCATGCGCTGCTTGGACACGCTGATTTCTCTCTTGATATCGACCTCCTCCGCCAAGAACGCGAAGCTTGGGACCTTGTACGATCGACGCTCGCGTCTCGATACGATGTCACCTGTGATGATAATCTCATTGAAGATGCCCTAGACACCTACCGCGAATGGCTCCACGCGCGGTCCCTTTGCCCTACCTGTGGGCTCACGGGTCTTCAAACCAAAACGAGCACCTACGTCTGTATGAACTGTAGATGCTCGTGGCGTCCAAATGACGCCCGATCACGCGCCCTAAGGCGCTATAAGCTTACTACCTAGGCAGCAAGTTCGAGATCGTTCTGGGTAGTAACTGCGTTAGCAGCTACTTCTGCAGCCTTGCGGCGTCGAGAAATGCGGCCGCCCTTGGCGCCTGCAAGGCGAGCGAGCTCGCGGTTAGCGGCGAAGCCACCAGTGGTGCCCTTCTTGCCGCCCATTGCGCCAATGCGTGCGTAAAAATCTTTGCCGTATTTCTTCTTATTAGTATCAGCGGCTTGCTTGCCGCCTTTAACGGTACCTGGCATGTGGTAAATCTCCTCTTAACTCACACTTGAGATAGTGATTAAGTTTATTTTAGCAACTTATGCTTATTTTGTCAATATTTACATGAGCGTTATTGTATTTTAATGCAATACTCACCCATATATCCCCATCTGTATAATTCTTCTCATAAAGAAAAGGACCCAGGTATTACCTGAGTCCTCTTATAAAACGGCACCGTGCTAGTTTCCCGCTTACGCAGTATAATCGCCGCAGCTGGGCTTAACTTCCGTGTTCGGAATGAGAACGGGTGTTTCCCCAGCGCCATGGGCACCGAAGAGGCGTCATTCGCTTTCTAAGCGTTTCTAACGTCGATTCCGATGTCCATGCGTGTGCATGTGTGTCTTGATTCTGATAAAGAACAACGATGGTGTTATACACCAACTACTAGTCAACCTTACCTTAGTCCGCTCAGTTTATGCAAGCATAAACACGCGCAGACTAAGGGCATAAAAAGTCGATGGGACTATTAGTACGCTTCGGCTCCATACATTACTGCACTTCCACCTTGCGCCTATCAAACAGATAGTCTTTCTGTGTCCTCATAGGGAAATCTAATCTTGAGGTCAGTTTCGCGCTTAATATGCTTTCAGCGCTTATCTGGTCCGAACTTAGCTACTCGACAATGCCCTTGGTAGAACAATCGATACACCAGAGGTTCGTCCACCCCGGTCCTCTCGTACTAGGGGCAGATCCTCTCAAATTTCCTAACGTCCGTACCGGATATAAACCGAACTGTCTCACGACGTTCTGAACCCAGCTCGCGTACCACTTTAATCGGCGAACAGCCGAACCCTTGGAAGGTGCTCCCCCTCCAGGATGTGATGAGCCGACATCGAGGTGCCAAACCGCGCCGTCTATGTGAACTATTGGGCGCGATAAGCCTGTTATCCCCGGGGTAACTTTTATCCGTTTACGCTGTCGATCCCACGTTCATGTACATAAATGTACGGAACAGCGGGTCACTAACTCCGACTTTCGTCCCTGTTTGGGATGTACCCCTCACAGTCAAGCTGGCTTATGCGTTTGCACTATCACTTCGATTTCCATCCGAAGCTAGCCAACCTTTGAACGCCTCCGCTACTCTTTAGGAGGCAACCGCCCCAGTTAAACTACCCACCATACACGGTCCTCGCACCAGATAATGGTGCAAGTGAGATCAAGATCACAACAAGGGTGGTATTTCACTTGGCGCCTCCACAAATACTAGCGTATCTGCTTCGAAGGCTCCCACCTATTCTACACATGTTGTAACCCGGATCAATGTAAAGCTGTAGTGAAGCTCCATGGGGTCTTCTCGTCCTGGTACGGACAGACGGCATCTTTACCGCCAATGCACTTTCACCGAGTCCTTCGCCGAGACAGTGCCCACATGATTACTCCATTCGTGCGGGTCAGAACTTACCTGACAAGGAATTTCGCTACCTTAGGACGGTTATAGTTACCGCCGCCGTTCACCGGGGCTTCAGTTCAAAGCGTGAACCTCTCTCCTTAACCTTCCGGCACTGGGCAGGTGTCAGCCCCTATACATCCACTTTCGTGTTAGCAGAGACCTGTGTTTTTGGTAAACAGTTCCGTGGGCTCTTTTGCTGCGGCCCCCACATCCAAGGATGCGAGAGGTCGT
>FTKL01000217.1_pt2 | contig 21947 bp, 17 predicted proteins | sample 2434061 | NCBI WGS metagenome assembly FTKL01 (sample SAMEA3914816, study PRJEB12502) | metagenome | biome: forest; material: soil | place: USA | collected 2011-09-16 | depth 0.3 m
GCAGGCTCGCGGGCGTTCAGCTCCTCCTCCCAGCGGGCCCGCTCCGCCTCTGAGGGGAACGTCTCTCCCAGAAGCGCGTTGTCGCTGCGGACGTCCCGGCCTTCGGCCCAGTGCCATCCCTGCTCGTCGTGCCGGAGGGGAAAGATCCCGTAGTGCGGTCCGGCCCCGCCCGCGCCCACTTCGAGCAGGAAGGTGCGATAGGTCGAGGGGAAGGAGATGCCGAACTCTTCCTCGGCAGCCGTCACCTCGGCCTCACTGAGAGGCAGTTCCAGCAGGAACTCATGCCCGAACCCCTGCCAACGGGCACCGAAGACCTTCTCCGGGAACGGCGCCTCCCGCAGGGCCAGGACCTGCTCGCGCACTCCCGGCCAGTCCAACTCCGACCCCATCGCCTACCGCCTCCGCGCATTGGTTCGTCACCGGTCACTGTTGACCCACAGCAGGGACAATTGCCGACGAGTATCCACCCCAGGAGTGCCACTCGTCCGGGGTCGGCCGAGCGGCCCGGGCAGTGCCGGGTCAGGTGAACCGCCGGTACTGACGTCCGTTCGGAGTCGCACGGCCCGTGGTGCGCCGGGATAACAAGGTGATCACTGTGATGAGCAGGTGATATTCCTGTGCGGTGAACGCCACATTCGCCCGGCTCTCCCGCCGCGCACTCCCTGTCGCCGTCGTGGTCTGCGTGCTCGCCGGCTGTACCACCTCGGCCGGCCACTCCGACGCCGGGGCGCCCGCCACCGCCGACCCGGCCGCCTCCGTCTCCGCGACGGCGACCGCGTCGCCCACGCCGACGCCCAAGCCGACCGGCGCCGACGACCCGGCCCTGAAGGCTTTCTACAACCAGCAGATCGCCTGGGCGGCCTGCGCGGACGACCCGAAGACCGAGAAGACCGACGAGTCGGCTGCCCAGTGCGGCAAGCTGCGCGTCCCGCTGGACTACGCCGCCCCGGCCGGTGAGGCCATCGAGGTCGGGCTGGCCAGGAACCCGGCCGGCAAGCCCGACCAGCGGATCGGATCCCTGCTGGTCAACCCCGGCGGGCCCGGCGGCTCCGGCGTGGAGATGGTCGAGTACGACCCCCACGGCTACGACGGGCCGCTGCACGACCGCTTCGACATCGTCGGCTTCGACCCGCGCGGCGTGGGCGAGAGCGCGGCGGTCCACTGCCTGGACGACCGCAGTCGCGACGACTGGAACGCGGCCGACGAGGCGGACGCGGCCCACGGCAAGCTGCTCGCGGACGCCTGCCAGGCCAACTCCGGCAAGCTGCTCCCGTTCGTCGGCACCCGCAACACCGCCCGCGACATGGACGTGCTGCGCGCCGTCCTCGGCGACCGGAAGCTGAACTACCTGGGCTTCTCGTACGGCACGTACCTCGGCAGTCTGTACGCCGAGGAGTTCCCGGACCGCACCGGGCGGCTCGTCCTCGACGGAGCCGTCGACCCGGTGATGAACCTGCTGCAGCACAACGTCCAGCAGCAGGCCGGCTTCGAGAAGTCGCTGCGCGAGTTCGCCGCCGACTGCGTCAAGCAGCGGGGCTGCCCGCTCGGCGGCGATCCGGACCGTGCCGCGCAGAAGCTCGCCGACTTCCTGGACGGCCTCAAGGAGAACCCGCTCACGACCAGGAGCGGGCGCAAGCTCACCGCCACCGAGGGCTGGACGGCCGTCATCAGCTCGCTCTACGGCGGCGACCAGTCGTGGAAGTACCTGCGCGACATGCTCGCCTGGGCGATGATCAAGGACAAGGGCGACTACCTGCTGGATCGCGCCGACGGTTACAACGGGCGCGACGCCGAGGGCCACTACAGCAACATGTTCGACGCCTACCTGGCGATCCACTGCGCGGACGGCGGCGTCGAGACCCCGACGGCGGAGCAGCTCCAGGCGGCCCTGGCGGAGCTGAACGAGAAGGCCCCGCTGGTCAGCCGGCACAACCCGGAGCAGGCGCTGTTCGACCCGGACTGCCGCGCGTGGCCGTACCGGTCGACCGAGCAGCCGCACCAGATCACAGCGGTGGGCGCGGCCCCGATCCTGGTGGTCGGCTCCACCGGCGACCCGGCCACGCCGTACGCCTGGTCCCAGAAGCTGGCCTCGGGCCTGGCCAACGGTGTCCTGCTGACCCGTGAGGGCGACGGGCACACGGGCTACGGCAAGAGCAAGTGCGTCAGCACGGCGGTGGACGGCTTCCTGGTGGACGGTGTCATGCCGGCGGCCGGGACGAGCTGCGCCCCGGAGTAGTACCGGAGGTCCGGGTGTCCGGACGGCGGCGGCAGGGGCGGGTTCCAGGACGGAGCCCGCCCCTGCCGCCGTTTCAGCGTGTGCTGCCGGCGCCGCTGCTGTCGCCGAGGGAGTTCAGCAGGTCCCGCAGGGTGTCGGCGAGGGTGTCGCGCTGTCCGGCGGTGAGCGCGGCGAGGATGCGGTGCTCGGTGGCGACGTGGTCGGGCAGGGCCCGGTCGATGAGGGCGAGGCCCTCGGCGCTGAGGGCGACGTGCACCACGCGGCCGTCGGTCTCGCTGGGGGTGCGGGTGACCAGGCCGCGGGCTTCGAGGCGGTCGAGGCGCTGCGTGATGGCGCCGGAGGTGACCATGGCGCTGCGCATCAGGGCGGCGGGGGTCAGGCTGTACGGCGCGCCGCTGCGGCGCAGCGTGGCGAGGACGTCGAAGGACGGCGTGTCGAGCCCGTGGGTGGCGAAGGTGCGCCGCAGTTCCGCGTCGATGAGCTGGTGCAGGCGTTTCATCCGGCCGATCACCGCCATCGGTGACACGTCGAGGTCGGGGCGCTCGGCGCTCCACTGTTCGAGTACGCGGTCCACATGGTCTGTCACGGCTCCAGTCTAGCCATTGCCTTAGCGGTGAGATACTTTTGCTTAGTGCTAAGCAATCGACTCGGAATCATCCTGACGACCGCGCTGGCGCCCGCCATCTGGGGCACCACCTACCTCGTGACGACCGAACTGCTGCCGCCGGGGCGCCCGTTGCTCGCCGGTGTGGTGCGCGCGCTGCCGGCCGGCCTGTTGCTCGTCCTGCTCACCCGGCGGCTGCCGAAGGGGAGCTGGTGGTGGCGCGCGGCCGTGCTCGGCGCGCTGAACATCGGGGCGTTCTTCGCGCTGCTCTTCGTCGCCGCCTACCGGCTCCCCGGCGGGGTCGCCGCCACCGTCGGCGCCATCCAGCCGCTGCTGGTCGCCGGGCTCTCCTCGGGCCTGCTCGGCGAGCGTCTGACCCTGCGTACGGCGCTGTCCGGGGTCGCGGGCGTGGCCGGGGTCAGCCTGCTCGTCCTGCGCGCCGACGCCCGGCTGGACGGCCTCGGGGTGGCCGCCGCGCTCGGCGGTGCGGTGGTGATGGCCGCCGGCGTCGTCCTCAGCAAGCGCTGGGTCTCGCCCGCGCCGCTGCTCGCGACCACCGGCTGGCAGCTCGTCGCGGGCGGTCTGCTGCTGCTTCCGGTCACCCTGCTGGTCGAGGGGCCGCCGCCCGCGTCGCTCACTGCGGCGAACCTGGCCGGCTACGGCTATCTGACGATCATCGGCGCGGCGCTCGCCTACGGGCTCTGGTTCCGGGGGATCCGCGCCCTGGCGCCGACCGCCGTCACCTTCCTCGGGCTGCTCAGCCCGCTCGTCGCCACCACGGTCGGCTGGATCGCCCTCGGTCAGGAGCTCACCCCGGTGCAGGTGCTGGGCGGGGCGGTCGTCCTCGGCGCTCTCGTCGTCGCCCAGATCAAGCGGCCGGCCGCCGCTGCCGCCGCGCCTGGCGGTCCGTCCGAAGGCCCGTCCGAAGGAGTGACCGTCGGCCCGACGGCCGGTCCGATGGCCGAAAGCATGGCTGCCGGGGCGCGCCGCAGCACACCGGCCGGCGAGCCGCGTGCGAACGAGTGAGTACGACCGACCGGGCCCTCGGAGCGTAGTGGATCTTGTCCGCGTACGGTCCTGACCGGGTTTGTCCCGGAACGCCCCCGGGGCTCGATATCCCAAGGGGATCCCCGGTGTTGGACGTGTTTCGGCCTCGTGTACTGTCGCCGCTCTCAGTGCTCAGCTCCCGGCCGTGTTCCCTGCCTCCGGGGCCTGGCGATCACAGCTTGAAGGAGCAATCCGTGTCTCGATCACTCCGCAGGTCGCTGTCGGCGCTGTCCGCCGTCGGCATAGCAGTCGTCGCGCCGCTCGCCGTCGCCGGCACCGCGCAGGCTGCCGCCCAGAGCAAGAAGTGCGACTCCGTCACGGTGGAGTACAAGGTCGAGGGTTCCTCGAAGTGGGTCACCGACGGCCGGATGCAGCAGCCGTCCACCAAGATCTCGGTGCGCCTCAGCGAGAAGTCCCACCCGGGGGAGGGCTGCGAGTACGACGTCTCGCTGGCCTCGTACAACACCCAGGGCCCGAGCTGGGCGACGTCCGGCACCCAGACGTTCCTCGGCTGGGACACCACGACGCTCGGCAAGTCCAAGCGCGAGGCGACCCTGGACGTCAGCTCGCACGCCCCGACCTGCTTCGGTCAGATCGACCTGTACGGCACCGACAAGAAGCACGACGGCATCGCCGCGCCGCTTCCGAAGTACCCGAACGCAGTCTTCCCGAACAACCTGATCACGGCCTGGAACGGCGGCAAGGCCTGCACGCCGACGCCGACGGCCAGCCCGTCCGCCACGCCGACCGTGAAGGCCACCGAGAGCCCCTCGGCCTCCGCCTCGCCGAGCGTCACCGCCAGCCCGAGCGCCACGGCGACGGTGTCCGCGAGCACCAGCCCGTCGGCCTCGACCCCGGCGTCCGAGTCCCCCTCGGCCTCCGTCTCGCCGAGCGCCACCGCCACGGTGTCCGCCTCCACCTCGCCGTCGGCCTCGCCGAGCGCCAGTGCCACGGTGTCGGCCTCCGCCTCGTCGAGCGCCACGGCCGCCCCGAGCACCGCCGCCATGACCTCGGCCGCCGCGGCGCCCGTCGTCGACGCCGCCGGCCCGGTCGGCAGCCCGGTCGTCGCGCCGGTCTCGGACACGCCGTCCGAGAACCTGGCCAGCACCGGTGGCAACGGCACCCAGACGACGGCCATCGCGGCCGGCGGCGCGGTGCTGCTCGCCCTGGGCGGCGGCGCTGTGTTCCTCGGCCGCCGTCGCGCGCGCCGCAGCTGACACACCGCAGTACCCGGGTAACCGCAGGGGCCCGGCCGGAGAGCTCTGTAAGAGCTTCTCCGGCCGGGCCCCTGCGCCGTGTCGCGGACCGTCCGTCAGAGCTGGCCGGAGCCGCTGTACGGGGCCGGCTGCGGCGCCGGTGCCTGCGGCGGGACGGAGCCGTAGCGGGCCGGGCGGCGCCCGCGCGGGTGGCGGGTGAGGGTGTACCCGGCGACGCCCGCGAGCGCGGCCAGGGCGCCACCGGCGACCGTCCAGAACCAGCGGCTGTTCCAGCCGGAGAACCAGCCGGTGTACCAGTGCGACTCCGGCTCGACCGGGGCGGCCGCCCTGGCGCCGGCGGCGGGCACGGCGGTGGTGCCGGGCGCGACGGTGGCGCCGGCGTTCACCGGCGGCACCAGCGGCGCCTTGAGCGAGCCGCCCTCGGGCTGCGCGTCGTCCTGGCCGCCCTTGCCGGCGATGTGCAGCTGGACGGATGCGGCGAGGCCGAGGTCCTGCTGCGGGGCGTCGGCCACCGACAGCCGGACGTAGTACGTGCCGGGCAGCGGGTCGCCCGACCACGGCTCGGCCCAGGAGCGGACCTGGCGCAGCGTGCAGCTGAGCGCGAGCGAGGCCGCGGCGGCCTCGCCGGTCGCGTTCTGGGTGCCCGCGGTGCAGGACTGGCGACGGCGCAGGCCGTCGAAGACCTCCACGCTCCAGCTCTGCGGCCCGTGCCGGTCGGCGGCCGGGGCCAGCGTGACGCTCAGCTGGACGGTGGGCGTCTGGCCCTCCGCCGCGGCGAACGCCCAGTACAGGTAGTCGCCGGTGGAGGCGGCGACCTTGGCGTCCTGGCCCGGGGCCAGGGTCGTCGCGGTCAGGAAGGTGGTGCCGACCTTGGTGGTCGGCGCGGTGCTGCTCGCGGTGGGGGACGGCGACGGCGAGGCCGCCGAGGCGGCGGTCGCCGGCAGCGCGGCCAGCACCGGCACGGCCAGGGCGAGCGCGGCGAGTGAGGTCCTGATAGTCGTACGCATGGTCAGTTCTCCCGCCAGACGGCGATGCGCCAGCGGGCGACCCAGCCGAAGATCAGACCGGTCAGCAGGCCGGCGAAGGTCAGCACGAGCAACAGGATCCAGCCGTGCCCGAGGCCCATCGCGGGGCCGTCCGGGGCCGGCGAGGCGGCGGCCAGGTCGACCGTCAGCTCCAGCGGCAGACCGGGCTCGGCCGCCACACCCGGCTGCGGGGCGAGCGAGTTGCTGATGACCAGGCAGACGTTGGTCACCGCCGCGCCGCTGGGCGAGGCGGAGGCCGAGGCGGTCGGGGAGGCGGAGGACATCGAGGACGACCAGCGCAGGCCGGCCGACGCCACGTCGGTGCGGCCGCTGCCGGCGTCGGTGCCCCGGACGAGCTCCTGCCCGGCGGTGCTGGTCGCCTGGAGCAGCACGCCGTAGTCACGGGCCACCGCCCGGTCGACGGACACGCTCACCGAGGCCCGCAGCTCCTGCCCGGCCTGCACCGGCACGCGGTAGACGCGGTGCTCGGAGAACTTCTCCCGGTCGCTGTACACACCGGGCGTCAGGACGGGCGCGCTCTCGCACTTGTCGGTGCCGGCGGTCTTGGTGGGCGTCACGGTGTAGGTGTCGGCCGAGCGGTCGACCAGCTGCTTCACCTTGTCGGTGAGCTGCGCCTGGGTCCGGACGTCCGTGTAGGTGCCGCCGGTGGCGTTGGCGATGCAGAGCAGCTGCTGGCGGGTCTTGTCGTCGTGGGCCAGGCCGAGCGTGTCGACGACCAGGTGGATGCCCTGGGCGGCGAGTTCACGGGCGACGTCGCACGGGTCCGGCGGGGCGCAGGAGTCCTCGCCGTCGGTGATCAGCACCACCCGGCGGGTGGTCTCGCCGGTGCCGAGGTCCTGGGCGGCGCCGCGCAGGGCGAGGCCGATCGGGGTCCAGCCGGTGGGCCGCAGGGTGGCGACGGCGGTCTTGGCCTCGACCTTGTCGGTCTTGCCGACCGGGAAGAGCTGCTTGGTGTCCAGGCAGCCCTGCGCCTTGTCGTCCCCCGGGTAGTTGGCGCCGAGCGTGCGGATACCGAAGTCGGTCTCCGCGGGCAGGGCGTCGATCACCTCGTTCAGCGACTGCTGGGCCACCGCGATCCGGCTCTTGCCCTCGATGTCGGTGGCCCGCATGGAGCCGCTGACGTCCAGGACGAGGTCGACCCTGGGGGCCTCCCCGGTGGTCTTGGCGGTCGCGGTGGCGCCGCTTGATGGTTCGTCGGCATGGGCGGGCAGGCCGCTGAGCAGCGCACCGCCCGCTATGGCGAGGGCGGCCAGCAGGCTGCCGAGCCTGGCCGTCGGTCGTCGGTCGGTAGTCACCCGGCGAATCCTAGGGATCATCAGTTCGCGATGGGTAACGCGGGGCCCGCCCTGTGCCCGCCCGGCCGCCGCCGCGAACTACCCTGCTGTGCAAGGGATGGGAGGGCGCATGGGGCTGAGCGGTGTCGGCAAGCGCTACGGCCGGGGCGGCCGCTGGATCCTGCGGGACGTCGACCTGGAGCCGGCGCCGGGGCAGCTGCTCCGGATCGAGGGGGCCAACGGCAGCGGCAAGTCCACCCTGCTGAAGCTGGTCGCCGGGATCGAACGGCCCAGCGCGGGCCGGGTCGAGGTGCCCGGCCGGCGCGCGTACGTACCCGAGCGGTTCCCGCCCGCGCTGCCCTTCGACGCCCACACCTACCTGGTGCGTCTCGGCCGGGTGCACGGCCTGCCGGCGCCCGAGGCGCGCCGCCGGGCCGGCCACTGGCTGGACCGCTTCGGCATCGCCGACCGCGCGGGCACGCCGCTGCGCCACCTCTCCAAGGGCACCTGTCAGAAGGTCGCGGTCGCCCAGGCGCTGCTCGCCGAGGCCGACGTGCTGCTGCTGGACGAGGCGTGGACGGGCCTGGACGGGCCTGGACGGGCCCGCCCGGACGGTGCTGGACGAGGCGGCGGCCGAGCACGCGGCCCGGGGCGCCGTCGTCCTGTTCGTCGACCACGACCCGGGCAGGCTCGCCGGCCGTACCACCGCCGCGTACCGGGTGGGGGAGGACGGCGGGCTGCGGCCGGCGGCCCTCGCCCCGGCGGGCGGCCCCCGTGTGGGGACCGAGGTGGTGGAGATCGAGGTGGACTGCCCGGGCGGCCCGTTGCCGGCCCGGCTGCCCGGCGATCCCGCCCGGACGCCGCTGGCCGGTACGGCCCTGCGGCTCGCCGTCCCGGCCGCGCACGCGGACGCGCTGCTGCGCGGCCTGCTCGCCGACCGGCCCGACGCCCGGGTGCTGGCCCTGCGCCGGCTGCCGGCGGGCGGCGACGGCGGGGAGGACGCGTCGTGGCGGCGCTGACCCGCTATCAGCTGGAGCTGCTGCTGCGCTCGTACGGCTGGCTGCCGCCGTTCCTCGCGTACGTCCTGCTGATGGTGGTCGGCGTGAGTGCGGGGGACCCGCTGCTCGGCGCCTTCGGGTACGGCGCGCCGGTGCTGCTGCCCGTCACCGCCTGGCTGGTGCGCTGCGCGGTGACGGCGGAGCCGGCCGCCTCGCGGGCCTGCTCGGTGGCGGCGGCCGGCCCGGCCAGGGTGCAGCTGGCCTCGCTGCTGGCGGCGCTGACGGCCGGTCTGCTGTGGGCCGTCGGGGGATCGGCGGCGCTGTGGGCGGTGAGCGGACCGGTCAGCAGTCCGAAGGCACCCGGGGCGCCGGTCGGCGCGGCCCTGTCGGCGGGCCTGCTGGCCTCGCTGGTGTGCGTGCTGCTGGGGGCGGCGGTCGGGGCGCTCTGCAACCGTCCGGTGCTGCTGCGCGCGCAGTACGGCATCCCGCTGGCGTTGGCCGGGGCGGTGCTGGTGCTGGTCGCGCCCGGCTCGCCGGCGAACGCCGCCGTCCGGGCCCTGGTCGACGGCTCCCGGACGGGCCGGGTCGGCGAGCCGTGGCCGGAGCTCCTGGCGGCCGGGGCGGTGCTGGCCCTGGTGGCGGCGGGGACTGCCGGGCTGGCCGGCCGGCGGCCGGAATGAGCCGTGACACGGGCCTGAGCACGGGTCTGCGGCGGGGCCACGCGGGGCTACGTCGGGGCTACGTCGGGGCTGCGGTCAAATCGGGACACACCGGCACCAAAGGAAATAAATATGGCTAATCCTCGCTAGGGTGGCGGGCAGGGCCGGGGACGCCGCCGCACCGGCGCCCTGCCCCCAGCCGGCACGCACCACGAGTTGGAAGGACCACCCCGTGAGCAACCTGTTCGCGATCGCCTACCCGGACGTCGCCACCGCCCAGACTGTCCGCAGCGAGGCCCTCTCCCTGCAGAAGCAGAAGCTGATCGACCTGGAGGACGCGGTCGTCGTCGAGCGCCGCGACGACGGCAAGATCAAGCTGCACCAGGCCGTGAGCACCACGGGCGCGGGCGCCGCCTCCGGCGCGCTCTGGGGCGGGGTCATCGGCCTGCTCTTCTTCATGCCGTTCCTCGGCGCGGCGGTCGGCGGCGCGACCGGCGCGGCCGTCGGCGCGTCCACCGACGTCGGGGTGGACGACAACTTCATGCGCCAGGTGGGCGAGAAGCTCCAGCCCGGCACCGCGGCCGTGTTCCTGCTGGTCCGCGACGTGACCGCGGACAAGGTCGTCCCGGCGCTGGCCCAGTACGGCGGCGAGATCATCCAGACCTCGCTGTCCGACGAGGCCGAGGAGCACCTGCGCGAGACCGTCAAGGCCGCGCAGGCGCACAGCGTGGCCGTCTGACGCTCGGCACCTCCGGGGGCGGACGGGCCACGCGCCCGCCCGCCCCCGGCCCGGTTCCGCTCAAGCTCTGACCCGACGAGCCCCGACAGGACGGTCCGTGGCGACCCCATCCGCCGTGGCGCGGTCGACCACCCGGCGCAGGCCGGTCCGGACCCGCCGCAACACCGAGCTGGCGCTCGTCCTGGCCGCCGTCCTGATCGCCGTGCTCGGCTACATCGAGGTCGGCGTCAACATCGACGGCACGGTGCCCTCCGGCGCCGCCGCCTACGGCGCGGCGCTCGGCGTCCTCGCGCTGCTGGCGCACGGCGTGATCCGCTGGAGGGCGCCGTACGCGGACCCGCTGCTGCTGCCCATCGCGATCCTGCTCAACGGCGTCGGGCTGGTCGTCATCTACCGCCTCGACCGGGCCAACACCCGCAGCCAGGCCGCCCCCACCCAGCTGCTCTGGTCCACCCTCGGGGTGGCGCTGTTCATCGCCGTCGTGCTCTTCCTGCGCGACCACAAGCGGCTCCAGCGCTACGCGTACAGCGGCGCGCTGGTGGCGCTCGTCCTGCTGGTGCTGCCGGTGTTCTTCCCGCCGGTGTACGGCTCGCGGATCTGGATCACCGTCGGGCCGCTCTCCTTCCAGCCCGGCGAGTTCGCCAAGATCCTGCTGGCGGTCTTCTTCGCCGCGTACCTGGCCGTGCACCGCGACGCGCTGGCCCTGACCGGGCGCCGGATCTGGCCCACCCGCAACGGATGGGGTCAGTTGCCGCTCGGCCGGGTGCTGGCGCCGGTGCTGCTGATCTGGGCGGCCTTCGTCGGCGTCCTCGTCCTGGAGACCGACCTCGGCACCTCGCTGCTCTTCTTCGGCCTCTTCGTCGTCATGCTGTACGTGGCCACCGCCCGCAGCGGCTGGATCGCCATCGGGCTGCTGCTCGCCGCCGTCGGCGCGGTGGGCGTCGGCTGGCTCTCCCCGCACGTGCACAGCCGGGTCACCGACTGGCTCGACCCGCTCGGCTCGATCGCGGCCGGGCAGGGCGCGAACCAGATCGCCCAGTCGCTGTTCGCCTTCGCCTGGGGCGGCATGCTCGGCACCGGCCTCGGAAACGGCCACTCGATCCTGATCGGCTTCGCCGCGAAGTCGGACTTCATCCTCGCCACCATCGGCGAGGAGCTCGGCCTGACCGGCCTGATCGCGCTGTTCCTGCTGTACGCGCTGCTGGTCTCGCGGGGCTTCCGGACGGGCATCGCGCTCACCGATCCGTTCGGCCGGCTGCTGGCGATCGGGCTGGCCGCCATCGTCGGAATCCAGGTCTTCGTGGTGGCCGGCGGCGTCCTCGACCTGATCCCGCTGACCGGTATGACGCTGCCGTTCATCGCGCAGGGCGGCTCGTCCGTGGTGACCAACTGGATCATCGTCGCCCTGCTGGTGCGGATGAGCGACGCCGCCCGGCGGCCGCCGCTGCCGCTGCCGGAGGACGAGGCCTGATGGCACGACGCAACCGCGCCGGGGCGTCCGCGGGCGGCCCGCAGGGCCTGCCGGGCATCTCCACCACCGGCCGCCGGGCGGGTACCTTCTGCGTGCTGCTGATCGTCGCGCTGGCCGCCCAGGCGACCCGGGTCCAGGTGTTCCAGGCGGACGGGCTCGACCACAACCCGGCCAACCAGCGGCTCACCGTCGAGCGGTACAGCCAGCCGCGCGGCAACATCCTGGTCGGCCCCGACACCGTCACCGGCTCCGAGCCGACCGGCGGGCGCTACGACTACAAGCGCACGTACACCGACGGCCCGCTGTACGCCGCCGTCACCGGCTACTCCTCGCAGACCTACGGCAACACCCAGCTGGAGGGCACCGAGGACGAACTCCTCTCCGGCACCGACAGCCGGCTCGACAGCTGGGCCGTCTGGAACGAGATCGCCCGCCGGCAGAGCCCCGGCGGCGACGTCTACACGACCATCGACAAGGCCGCCCAGCAGGCCGCGATGAAGGGCCTCGGCAACCAGAAGGGCGCGGTCGCCGCGATCGAACCCGCCACCGGCCGGATCCTCGCGCTGGCCAGCACCCCCACCTACGACCCCGGGTCGTTCGCCGGCAGCTCCGGCACCGACCAGGCCGCCTGGGACAAGCTCCAGGCCGACACCAACCAGCCGATGCTCAACCGGGCGCTGCGCCAGATCTACCCGCCCGGCTCGACCTTCAAGGTGGTCACCGCCGCGGCGGCACTGGCGAACGGCGCGGTGAGCGACATCAACGCGCCGACCGGCGCGCCGTACCCGTACGTCATGCCCGGCACCACGACGCCGCTGGTCAACGACACCTCGGCGTGCAACCGGGCAGACCTGTCGCTGGACACCGCGATGATCTACTCCTGCAACAGCGTGATGGGCTACCTCGGGGTCCAGGTGGGGCTGGAGAAGATGGTCTCGACGGCCGAGAGCTTCGGCTTCAACGACGCCAGACTGGACATCCCCGTCCGGGCGGCCCGCTCCAACTTCGACACGAAGATGAACCAGTCGCAGGTCGCCCTCTCCTCGATCGGCCAGTTCGACACCGCCGCCACGCCGCTGGTGATGGCGATGGTCGCGGCCGGCGTGGCCAACGGCGGCACCGTGATGTATCCACAGCTTGTGGACAGACTGACCCGGAGCGACGGCACCGCCGTCCAGGTCATGCACCCCACCACCTACAAGCAGGCGCTCACCCCGGCCGTGGCCGGCCAGGTCCAGCAGCTGATGACCGACGTGGTGGAGAACGGCACCGGCACCAACGCGAAGATCCGCGGCGCCACCGTCGGCGGCAAGACCGGCACCGCCCAGCAGGGCGTCGACAACACCGGGATCCCGTACGCCTGGTTCATCTCCTGGGCCAAGCCGGCCGGCTCCGCCGGGGCGCCGCCGGTCGCGGTCGCCGTGGTCATCGCCGACAGCAACGCCACCGACGTCACCGGCGGCGGCCTGGCCGCCCCGATCGCCCGGTCGGTGATGGAGGCGGTCCTCGCCGGTTAGCCGAGCGTCGCCGGGTCCGTGTTGGCTCCGCACAGGACGACGGCGACGCGCTCGCCCGGCCCGGGGCGGTAGGCGCCGGTGCGCAGGGCCGCGAGGGCGGTGGCGGCGGCGTGCTCGACGGCCAGGTGGTGGCCGGTCCACAGGGCGCGGCGGGCCTCGGTGATCGACGCGTCGGGGACGAGGACGGAGACGGCTTCGGCCCGGCGGGCCCAGTACAGGGCCATCTCCGAGGTGCGGCGGGCGCCGAGGGAGTCGGCCGCGACGGAGTCCACCGGCACGTCGACGGGCCGGCCGGCCTCGACGCCGGCGTTCAGCGCGCGGCAGTGCTCGGGTTCGACGGCGACCACCCGGACGCCGAGTTGGTGGGCGGCGATCGCGGTGCCGGTGAACAGGCCGCCGCCGCCGACCGCGACGATCACCGTGTCGAGGCCGGGCAGGGCGGTGAGGATCTCGGGCAGCAGGGTGCCGGCGCCGGCCGCGATGTACGGGTCGTCGTAGGCGTGCGAGGAGAGCGCGCCGCTCTCCTCGGCGAACCGCCGGGAGGCGGCCAGCGCCTCCGCGTACTCCCGGCCGGCCTGGCGTACGTCGGCGCCGAGGGCCCGCAGCCTGTCCACCTTGACCTGTGGTGCGGTGGTGGGCACGAACACGGTGGCCCGGACGCCCTGGGCGGCCGCGGCCCAGGCGCAGGCCAGTCCGGCGTTGCCGCCGGAGGCGATCACCACGCCCGCCTCCGGAAGGGTCGCGGCCTCCCGGTGGGCGGCGACGAAGTTGGCCGCGCCCCGGTCCTTGAAACTGCCGCTGTGCTGGAGGAAGTCGAGGGCGAAGTGGACATCGGCCGTGCCCGGGGCGCCCGGGCCGGCGGGGACGACCGGCACGGTGCGGGTGACGCCGGCGATCCGCTCGGCGGCGGACTTGACGTCGTCGTAGCCGGGATGGGTGGTCACAGAGCCGCTCCATGGGTTCGGGGTCGGACGGACGGTCGGACGAGGTCGTCCGGCTCCATCTGACCCCATACCCCGGGCCGGGTGATACGCCGTCTGCGAAGTGTCCGGTTTGTGCGGAAGAGTTCGACGGTTCGTCCAATGCGGGCCGCCGGACTGTTCCTTTGTGACACTGGTGCATTCGCGGGGTACTGTCCCATCTTTGTCCGGTTGGTCCCGATGACACCCCGCGGCGCATCGAGTGACCGGCCGCTCAGGACACACCTCACCCCGCCCAGAAGGATCCACCCCTTGGCCAGCAACACCACCCTCGGTGAACGCCTGCTCAGACGGAAGCCCGTCGCCACCCTGATCGCCGAGAGCGAGGGCCGGGACACCCCGCCGGCCGGCACGCCGGAGGGCGCCGGCCGTGCCGGGACCCACCTGCGGCGCTCGATCGGGCTCTGGCAGCTCTCGTCCATCGGTATCGGGGCGACCGTCGGGACGGGCATCTTCTTCGTGCTGAGCACGGCCGTCCCGGAGGCCGGCCCGGCCGTGATCCTCTCGTTCCTGATCGCGGCGGTCACCGCCGGCCTCACGGCGCTCTGCTACGCCGAGATGGCGTCCGCGATCCCGGTGTCCGGCTCGTCCTACTCCTACGCGTACGCGACCCTCGGGGAGGGCGTCGCGTTCGGCGTCGGGATCTGTCTGCTGATGGAGTACGGCGTCTCGGCCTCCGCCATCGCGGTGAGCTGGGCCGAGTACCTCAACAAGTTCCTCGACCTGGCCCTCGGCGTGAAGCTGCCGGCCGCGCTGTCGGCAGCACCGGGCGGGGACGCCGGCGGGTACTTCAACCTGCCCGCCGTCATCCTGGTCGCGCTGGTCTGCTTCCTGCTGGTGCGCGGCGTCAGCGAGTCGGTGAAGGTCAACGCGGCCATGGTGGGCATCAAGATCTGCATCCTGGTGCTCTTCGTGGCGGTCGGCCTGACCGGCTTCCGCTCGGGCAACCTCACGCCGTTCATGCCGCTGGGCATCTCGGGCGTCCAGGTCGCCGCGTCCAGCATCTTCTTCTCGTTCATCGGCCTGGACGCCGTCTCCACCGCCGGCGAGGAGGTCAGGAACCCGCGCCGGACCCTGCCGCTGGCGATCATCATCTCGCTGGTCGTGGTCACCCTGCTGTACATCGGGGTCGCGGTGGCCGGCATCGGCGCGCAGTCCTGGACGAGGTTCGACGGCCAGGAGGCGGGGCTCGCCCAGATCCTCCAGGACGTCACGGGGCAGAGCTGGCCCGCCCTGGTGTTCGCGTTCGGTGCGATCATCTCGATCTTCAGCATCACCCTCGTGGTGATCTACGGCCAGACCCGCATCCTCTACTCGATGGGCCGCGACGGCATGCTGCCCCGCCGGTTCGCCCACCTCTCGCCGCGCACCGGCACCCCGGTCTGGAACACCCTGGTGGTCGGCGTCGGCGTCAGCATGCTGGCCGCCTTCATCCCGCTGAAGGTGCTCGCCGACATCACCAGCCTGGGCACCCTGGTCGCCTTCTCGGTCGTCTCGGTCGGCGTGATCATCCTGCGCCGCACCCAGCCCGACCTGCCGCGCGGCTTCCGGGTGCCCGGCTACCCGGTGGTGCCGCTGCTCAGCATCGGCTTCTGCGTCTACCTGATCACCGGCCTGCACGCGGACACCTTCCGGGCGGGGGGTGTGGCGCTCGCGCTGGGCGCGGTCGTCTACTTCGGGTACAGCCAGAAACACTCCAGGCTGAACCGGCAGCAGGAGACCGAACCCGCCAAGGTCGGCTGACCGGCGCGCGGCAGGCAGCCCGCCATGGCCACGGCCGCCGTCATCCGTCCAGGTCAGCGCGGTGCGGCCGGCGGCCGTGGGCGGGCGGCCGGGGCCGGATCCCCACCCGGAGGCTCCCGAACCGCAACGCGCGGAGCGGGACAGGGCGCACCCCCCACCCCTAACCTCTCCTCATGGTGAGCACCCGCACGCCCGGCCGGCCCCGCACCCGCGGGCGCCTCACCGGCCGCAGCAGCACGAAGGCCCACCCAGCCCTCGCCGTCCGCATCCCGTCCCCCAGCCGCCGACCCGTCCCCCGCCGCCGCGCCACCACCGCCTCCGGACCGGCCACCGCCGAGCCGCTGCCACCGGCCGCGCGGCTGGCCGCCATGCGCAGGGTCCAACTGCTGGGCTGCGCCGTCGCGGCCGCCTGGGCGGCGGCGTTCCCGCTGGTCTCCGACCTGCCCAACCAGCGGCTCTGGGGCGCCGTGGCCGCACCCGCGTACGTCCTCGCCGGCCTGCTCTGCCTCACCCTGCCGCGCCGCTCCGCCGCCCGCGCGGCCGCGGCCGTCGCCGTGCTCGGGGCAGTCCTGCTGCCGCTGGCCCTGCTCGCGCTGAACGGCCGCCACCAGTCGGAGGTGATGGTGGTCGAGCGGTCGGCCCGGCTGCTGCTCGGCACCGGCAGCCCGTACCTGCCGGACCCGGCGGTCGTCACCGACTACAACCCCTATCTCCCGGCCATGACCGTCTTCGGCCTGCCGCGCACCGTGCTCGGCAGCTCCAACCCGGTGACCCTGGTGCTCGGCGACGCCCGGATCTGGTTCGCCCTCACCTTCCTGGGCTGCCTGCTGGCCTGCTGGCGGCTGCTGCGCCCGGCCGGCGGCGGGGCCGGGGTGCTGCCGCTGGCCGTGCTCACCGCGTCCCCGCTGATCGCGCTCGCGCTGGTGGTCGGCGGCGTCGACCTGCCGCTGATCGGCGTCTGCTGTCTGGCGATGGCGCTGGCCGAGCGCGACCGCACCGTCGCCACCGGCCTGGTGCTGGCTCTCGCGTGCAGCCTGAAGTGGACGGCCTGGCCGGCCCTGCCGGTCGCGGTGCTGCTGATCTGGCGGCTGTACGGCCGCGGGCCCGCCCTCCGGGCCGGGCTCACGGGGGTCGGCGCGGCACTCGCCGTGATCCTGCCGGTCGCGCTGACCCGGGCGGACGTGCTGCGCGACCAGGTGGTCCGCTTCCCGCTGGGCCTCACCGCGGTGCACACCCCGGCGGGCAGCCCGCTGCCGGGCAAGATACTGGCCGGGTTCGGCCCGACCGGGCACACCGTCTCGCTGGTCCTGCTGACGGTCGGCGGTGCGGCGGTCGCGATCTGGCTGCTGGCCCGCCCGCCGCTGTCGGCGATCGGCGCCGCCGACCTGCTGGCCTCGGGGCTGGCGATAGCGTTCACGCTGGCCCCGGCCGGGCGGTTCGGCTACCTGGCGCTGCCGGCCGTCCTGGTGATCTGGCCCCGGCTGGCGGCCCGCCGCTGGCGGTCCGCGATCCCGTCGGCCGAGCAGTGCCTGCTCCAGCAGCCGCAGCCGCAGCCGCAGCCGCAGCCGCAGCCGCAGCCGCAGCCGCAGCCGCAGCCGCAGCCGCGGGCCGAGCCGGCGCGGGTGCCGGAGGCCCGGATGTCAGCCTGAGGCACCCGGGCCCGGACGCGACGCGGCGGTGTACGGAGGACCCGTACACCGCCGGTGCGCGTTCAGCGGCCGAAGCCGAAGTCGAAACCCGTGCCGGTCAGCCGTTGCCGACCGCGAGGACCGCCGCGGAGGCGGGCCCGGCCGCGTCCACGCCGTGGCCGCCGCCCTCGACCATCGCGGCGACCGCCAGGTTGTCGCGGTACGAGGTGAACCAGCTGTCGGTGGCCTGGCCGGCGGCCCGCTCGGCGGTGCCGGTCTTGCCGCCGATGTCGCCCTTCAGGCCGGCCATCGGCCCGGCGGCGGTGCCGCTGTGCGCGGTGGCCGCCATCATCTCCCGCAGCTTGGTGAGCGTGTCGGGGGAGAGCTGGCCGGGGGCCTGGATCTGGGCGAGCCCGTCGATCAGGATCGGCTGCTTGAAGACGCCGCCCTTGACGGTGGCCGCGACGGAGGCCATCGCCAGCGGGTTCATCTTGGTCTTGCCCTGGCCGTAGTACTCGTCGGCGGTCTCGTCGGGGTTCTGCCCGGCGGGCGGGATGACGGCGTCGAAGTTGGGCACGCCGATCTTCCAGCTGGTGCCGAAGCCGAAGGCCTTCGCGCCGAGGTCGGCGAGGTCGCCCGACTTGAGCTTCGACTTGCCCTCGATCACGAAGGCGGTGTTGCAGGAGTTCGTGAAGTCGTCCTTGAAGGTGTACTCGGGGTGCGCCTCGTCGAAGTCGTTCTTGATGGTGTGCCCGGCGGTGGTGGTCGGCGGGCACGGCATCGGCGAGTCCGGGCTGAGCCCGGCCTCCAGCAGCGCCGCCGCCGTGATCACCTTCATCGTCGAGCCGGGCGCGGTGGCGCCGAAGAGCGCGGTGTTGAAGCCGGTCGCCGGGGCGTTGGCGACGGCCAGGATCTTGCCGGTGGTCGGCTCGATCGCGACCAGCGACGCCTTGCGCTTGCCGCCCTGCGACTGGTCGAGGACGGCCTTCTCGGCGGCGGTCTGGAGCGCGCCGTCGATCGTCAGCTTGAGTGGCTTGCCGGGCTTGGGAGCGGTGACGGTGAACAGGTTCTCCGGCGTGCCCTTGCCCGACGCGTCGACGATCACCACGCCGTTGCCGGCGTCGGCCGGGTCGTTCGCGATGCTGTTCTTCGGGATGCCGGCCAGCACCGTGGCGAGTGAGGCGAACGAGGCCACCGACTTGCCGTTGCGGTCGGTCATGGTGGACGGCGGTGCGTAGATCGGCTGCGCCATGATCGTCTCGCCCTCCGCCAGGTGCGGGTGGATGACGGTCGGCGCCCAGTGCACGGCGGAGGTGCCGTCGCTCATCTTGACCACGCCGAGGAAGCCGTCGTAGCTCCAGACGCTGGTGGTGCCCTCGAACTCGGCCTTCGCCTTGAAGCCCATCAGCACCTGTCCGGGCGGCGCCGGGGTGGCGGTCGCGGACGGGGAGGACGAGGCGCCGGCGGAGGCCGTCGCGGAGGCGGTGGCCTTCGGCGCGGCGGTGGAGGACGCGGCCGCCGTGGCGCTGGCGAAGGCGGCCGGGGTGGCGGGGCCGCCCGCGGTGAGCGTGATCCCGCTCGGCTTGACCTTGTCCTTGAACGCCTGCAGTGCGGCGGTCGCGGCCTGCGGGTCGTCGGTGAGCTTGCCGGCCGCCTCCAGGTCACCCGAGGTCCAGGCGTCCAGGAACGCCTTGGAGCCGCTCGCGGCCAGCTCGGGCGAGGGCGGCTCGGCGACCACCGTACGGGCCTTGGGGGTCTTCGCGTCGTCGGACGAGCCCGGGCCCACGAGGCTGTACGCCCCGTAGCCCGCGCCGCCGATCATGGCGACGGACACTCCGGTGATAAAGCCGATCTTCGCGCCTCTGCGCATGGTGCTGGTCCCCCAAGGGTCTGGCGACTGGCGCGCACCCGGCAGGTGGTCGGATGCGCGTTCGGGGACCAGCGTAGGCGGGTACCGGCCGTGCGCTCACGAAACGTGGGGGTCTCGTGATGTACCTGGTACCCGTCAAGCCGCTTCCCGGCCTCACGGTGACGCTATCGGAACGGCCGGGCCGGTCCCGGACCCGGCCTTCGGGCTCAGATCCAGCTGTTGAACCACATCCGGGCCCGCCAGTCGTCCATCGGTATCGTCTGCCCTGTATAGAGGGGATAGAAGTACAAAAAGTTCCACATCACGGCGAGAACGATGGCGCCGGCCGCCGTCGCGCCGACGATCCGGCGGTCCTGGGACGCCCCCGGGGGCCCGATCACCGCCCCGATCAGCATGGCCACCGCGAGCACCAGGAACGGCACGAAGGCGACGGCGTAGAACAGGAAGATCGTGCGCTGCTGGTAGGCGAACCACGGCAGGTAGCCCGCGGCCAGCCCGCACAGCAGTGCGCCGGCCCGCCAGTCGCGCCGCGCCACCCAGCGGTACAGGCAGTAGACCAGCGCCACCACACCCGTCCACCACAGCAGCGGCGTGCCGATGCCGAGCACCTCGCGGGCGCACTCGTTCACCCGGCAGCCGTCCGTGCCGAGCTTCGGCGACTCGTAGAAGTACGAGACCGGCCGGCCCAGCACCAGCCAGCTCCACGGGTTCGACTGGTAGGTGTGCGGGCTGGTCAGGTGGGTGTGGAAGTCGTAGACGGTCGAGTGGTAGTGCCAGAGGCTGCGCAGGGCGTCCGGCACCCAGGTCAGGTCGACCTGGAACGGCATCCTCACCTGGCCGAGCCCGGGCAGCGGCAGGAACTCGGGGGAGAGCCCGTCGCGGTGCGCCGCCCAGTCCCGCCCGTAGCCGCCCTGGCCGGGCACGCTGCTGCTGGCGAACCAGCCGGCCCAGGACGAGATGTAGACGACCACCGAGGTCAGCACGATCGAGCAGAACGCGGGCACCGCGTCCCGCACCAGCGTCCAGAGGTACGGGTGCGCGGCCCCGGCGAGGCGGCGCGAGCCGGCGTCCCACAGGACGGTCAGCAGGCCGAAGGCGACCGCGACGTACAGGCCGCTCCACTTGGTGGCGCAGGTCAGGCCGACGCAGACGCCGGCCGCGATCCGGTACGGGCGCCAGCCGAGGTTCATCCGGCGGGCCGTGACGGCGTCGGCGGCGCCGTCCAGCCGGCGGGCGATCAGGCCCCGGGTGCGGTCCCGGTCGAGCAGCAGGAAGCCGAAGGCGGCCAGGATCCAGAACATCACCACCAGGTCCAGCAGGGCGACCCGGCTCATCACGAAGTGCAGCCCGTCCACCGCCAGCAGCAGCCCGGCGACGCAGCCCAGCAGCGTGGAGCGGAAGAGCCGCCGCCCGATCCGGGCGATCATCAGGATCGACAGCGTGCCGAGCAGCGCCACCGCGGCCCGCCAGCCGAACGGGTTCATCCCGAAGACCTGCTCGCCCAGGCCGATGATCCACTTGCCCACCGGCGGGTGCACCACGTACGACGGGTCGGCCCGGTACGGGATGCTCTGTTGCGCCATGATCGCCTCGTTGGCGCCCTCGCCCCAGTTGATCTCGTAGCCGCCGTGCCAGAGCGCGTACGCGTCCTTCGCGTAGTACGTCTCGTCGAAGATGACCGCGTGCGGGGTGCCGAGGCCGGTGAACCGCAGGACGCCGCCGAACAGTGCCACCGCCAGCGGCCCGAGCCAGCCCGCCCAGCGGCACAGCCAGGCCCAGAGCCACGCGGGCGGGAAGATCCCCAGCCGGTTCAGCACCAGCGGCGGGCCGCCGCGCTCCGGCATCGGCGGCACCAGCCGCTCCCCGAGGGTGGCCCGCTCCGGCGGGTTGTACCCGTACCCGGCCAGCCGCAGGCGCCAGGCCGGCAGCCTTCCGCGGCCGTCGCCGGGAGCTTCGCCGGGGCTCCCGTCAGGGTCGTCGCCGGCCCCGTCCGGGCGGCCGCGCGGCGCCGGGACGGCGGGGGACGGCTCGTCCGCCCGGCCCAGCACGCCGACGCCACCCGGCGGGGTGTGGTCTGTACCAGTGGGCCCCGCGCCGGTGGGCGCTGTCGCCGCCATGTCGCCGTTCACCCGCACATCGTAGGGGCGCCGTGCTCCGGTGCGGCCGGTCCCTCCGAAGCTGCCCGGTTCGTCCGAAAAGCCCCGTCGCGCGGGCCCGGCGCCAAACCCTGGGAGGATGGGGCGCGTGACAGGCGTACTGGTATTGGCAGGCACCCCCATCGGCGACGTCTCGGACGCCCCGCCCCGGCTCGTCAGCGAGCTGGCCACCGCGGACGTGATCGCGGCCGAGGACACCCGGCGGCTGCGCCGGCTCACCCAGGCCCTGGAGGTGACCCCGGCCGGCCGGGTGGTCTCCTACTTCGAGGGCAACGAGGTGGGCCGCACGCCCGAGCTGGTCGAGGCGCTGCTCGCCGGCTCCCGCGTCCTGCTGGTGACGGACGCCGGCATGCCGTCCGTCTCCGACCCCGGCTACCGGCTGGTCGCCGCCGCGGTCGAGGCCGGGATCAAGGTCACCGCCGTGCCGGGGCCGTCCGCCGTGCTCACCGCGCTCGCGCTGTCCGGCCTGCCGGTCGACCGCTTCACTTTCGAGGGATTCCTGCCCCGCAAGGCCGGCGACCGCGCCCGCCAGCTCGCCGAGGTCGCCGCCGAGCCCCGCACGATGGTCTTCTTCGAGGCCCCGCACCGGATCGCCGAGGCCCTCACCGCGATGGCCGAGGCGTTCGGCGCCGACCGCCCGGCCGCCGTCTGCCGCGAACTCACCAAGACGTACGAGGAGATCAAGCGCGGCCCGATCGGGGAGCTGGCCGTCTGGGCCGCCGACGGCGTGCGCGGCGAGATCACCGTCGTGGTGGCCGGCGC
>FTKL01582662.1_pt1 | contig 21920 bp, 24 predicted proteins | sample 2434061 | NCBI WGS metagenome assembly FTKL01 (sample SAMEA3914816, study PRJEB12502) | metagenome | biome: forest; material: soil | place: USA | collected 2011-09-16 | depth 0.3 m
GGGCCAGCGTGAAAAGAAGCTTCTTAAGCGCCTTAAGGTGCTTGAGGGTATGTATGCCGCAGGTATTCGTCCAAACAGCCTTGCGCTTACTGTCCTTCCTGTTATTCCACCGGACCTACGTCCAATGGTACAGCTAACGGGTGGCCGTTTTGCAACCAGCGACCTTAACGACCTTTACCGTCGTGTCATTAACCGTAACAACCGTCTTAAAAAGCTGATCGACCTCAACGCGCCGGAAGTTATCCGCCGCAACGAAATGCGTATGCTTCAAGAGGCTGTTGATGCACTCATCGACAACAGCGCTGCGCGTGGTGGCCGTGCCGTTAACGCAACTGGTGGCCGTCGTCGCCTAAAGAGTATTAGTGACATGCTAAAGGGTAAGCAGGGACGTTTCCGTCAAAACTTGCTTGGTAAGCGTGTTGACTACTCTGGACGTTCGGTCATTGTTGTTGGCCCTAAGCTTAAGATCAACCAGTGTGGTCTTCCTAAGCAAATGGCACTTGAGCTCTTTAAGCCTTTCGTTATTAGCTGGCTGATTCGTGGTGAGCACGCTCACAACATTCGCTCGGCAACCCGCCTTATTGAGGCAGGTGACGCATTGGTTTGGGACGCGCTCGACGCAGTTATCGAAGGCAAGTACGTTCTTCTTAACCGTGCACCGTCACTCCACCGTTTGTCTATCCAGGCATTTATGCCAAAGCTCGTTGAAGGTAAGGCTATTCAGCTACACCCACTCGTTGCTAACGGATTTAACGCCGACTATGACGGTGACCAGATGGCAGTCCACCTTCCGCTTTCTAAAGAAGCTCAGCGTGAAGCTCGTGAACTCATGAGCGCCACCAACAACCTTCTTAAGCCAGCCGATGGTGCGCCAGTGCTTAACATTGGTCAGGACGTTGTTCTTGGTAACTACTACCTTACGTACGAAAAACCAAGCGCACAAACCGATACCGAAAAGACCTACAGCTCGGTATACGAAGCCGAGATGGCATACGATAACCACAAGTTGCAGTTGCAGACTCCTATTCGTGTACTCGCTAAGGGTCAGATCCGCAGCACGACGCTCGGCCGTGTTTTCTTTAACGAAATTCTGCCAGCCGACATGCCATACGACAACAACATTCAAAGCAAAAAGCAGCTTAAAAAAGTACTAGCTAAGATCTTTAACAAGTACGGCGCTGAAGAAACTGCTAAGACTGCTGACCGTATGAAGGGTCTTGCCTTCCGCTTTGCAACCATCGCCGCTGTATCAACTGGTAAAGACGACTACATCCACTTCGATGAAATCGGTGAGTTTGTGGCCGAAGGTGACGCTAAGACAGCGCTCATCTCTGAACAGTTCGACCAAGGTCTTATCACCGAGGACGAGCGCTACAGCCTAACTGTCGCCTCATGGCGTAACGTTGACCGCCAAGTGACCGAGTTCTTGCAGTCTGAGCTAAAGAACATGGACACCAGCATTAGCGTGATGGTGAACTCAGGCGCACGTGGTGATATCTCAAACGTGAAGCTTGCAAGCGCTATGGTTGGTATCATGGTGGACGCAACTAACCGTGAGATTGAGCTGCCTATCCGTTCAAGCTACCGTGCCGGTCTTTCGTCACTGGAGTCATTCGTGGCTACCCGTGGTGCGCGTAAGGGTCTTATCGACACCGCACTTAAGACAGCCGACTCAGGTTACCTGACTCGTCGTCTGGTTGATGTGTCACAAGATGTCTTTACAGTTAAAGACGAAGAAAACGGTGAGGACGAAGGCTTTGCAATTTACCGCTCCGAGTCGAACCTTACAATGATCGACTTTGGTAACCGTTTGTATGGTCGCTACACTGCCGAAGATATTCCTGGTCACGTTGGTAAAGACGAGCTCATTACCCGCGAGGTTGCCGACAGTATCGAGTCCGACTCGTCAATTGAGTTCGTTAAGATCCAAAGCGTCCTTTCGACCAAGAGCCTCCGTGGTATTCCACAACGAAGCTACGGTATCGACATGGCAACAGGTTCGCTGGTTGCGAACGCACAGCCTGTCGGTGTTATTGCCGCACAGTCAGTCGGTGAGCCTGGTACTCAGCTAACGCTTCGTACCTTCCACGCTGGTGGTGTTGCCGGTGGCGACATTACGCAGGGTCTGCCTCGTGTTGAAGAGCTCTTTGAAGCCCGAACACCAAAGGGTCAGGCACACGTTACCGAGGTAACAGGTTTGGTCGACCTTTGGGAAGACGGCAAAAAGTACATCGTACAAGTAACGCCTGAGGCTGGTCATGTAGAGCGTATTCCGCTCGAAGGCCGCAAGGTAACTGTTAAAGCCGGTAGTAACGTAAAGGTTGGTGATGTTCTAGCAACTGCTGAGGGCGAAGCTAAACCACTCGTTGCACCATTTGACGGTGTTGTAGAAGTAGCCGAAGACACATTGGTACTTGCCGCTAACGCAAGTTCACCAGTACGCTACGAAATTCCTGGCAGTACGCAGTTGGTTGTAAAGGCCGGTGACGTTGTTGAAGCGGGTGACCGCCTCACTATCGGTTCACTTAACCTTCACGATCTGATGCGCCTTAAGGGAACCGAAGCGACGCAGCGTTACATCATTAACGAAGTGCTCCGTATTTACGCTGCACAGGGTCAGGATGTGGCTGACAAGCACCTTGAGATCATCGTTCGACAGATGTTCTCACGCGTGCAAGTCGAAGATCCAGGTGATAGCTCATTTGTTATGGGTGACATCGTTTCTAAGGCTGCCGTGTTTGAAGCAAACATGCAACTTGCCGAAGAAGATGGTAAAGAGCTTGCTCAGTACACTCAGTTGCTCCTTGGTATTACTAAGGTGTCAATCTGGAGTGATAGCTGGCTATCAGCTGCATCGTTCCAGGACACGACTCGCGTTCTCATCAACGCAGCCGTCACTGGCCGTGCCGACCGCCTAAAGGGTCTTAAGGAAAACGTTATCATCGGACGCAAGATTCCTGTTGGAACCGGCGCCGCGAGCAACGAACCTGAAGAAGACTTGGCTGAGGAAATCGCCGAAGACGTTGAACTTGCCTCATAGTAAGTAAAAACGCAATAAAAATACCCCGCTTTAAAAGGAGCGGGGTATTTTTTGTGTTGTTGACACAATGGTCATTAAGGTATATAGTAGGTTTACGCCAAATCCTGGCATTCTGAAAGCCCGAGGAGATGAGAGCGATGACAATTGTTGTCGACTCCGACACGCCGTACGACTACCTGTCCGAGGACCGCGCTAACGTTCTGAACCAGCTGCTGACGGCCGTTCCGGCTGCCAAAAAACTGTTCGACGAAGGAAGCGTTCCGGCCGCACTCGCAAAGCTGCGGGAGGCCACCAACGTTCGTCTTCACCCCAGTACGGGGATGACGAAGAACGAGTTCCTGTACTACGTGTCCATGGCGATGCCCAACAAGTACAGCCTCTGAACTTGAGGCTTTCGGGTAACCGGTAGGAGCGAGGCCAGCGGAATTCTCCGCTCGGCCCGCTCCTCCGGGGCACAACTTGAATTTTATACGCTCACCTGTTACAATGACAGGTGAGTTTCCTCTTTTTGGACTGGTGCGTGTGAGAATGTGTACCACAAACCGGATGCCAAAAAGTATGACACGAAGCGGATATGCTGAATCCAAATCGTACAAACATGAGCACCCCTTGCTCTTATTTAATGAATAACAGGAGTTTTCATGCCAACAATCAACCAATTGGTGCGAAAGCCACGCAAGATTGCGATTAAGAAATCAAAATCTCCTGCGCTTGGCCGCATCCACAACGCCCTAAAAACGCGTTACTACGACCAAGATGCTCCACTTAAGCGTGGTGTTTGTATCAAGGTGACAACTAAGACCCCTAAAAAGCCAAACTCAGCACTTCGTAAAGTTGCTCGTGTTCGTCTAACGAACCAGCAAGAAGTCTGGGCGTACATTGGCGGCGAAGGTCACAACCTCCAGGAACACGCTGTTGTGCTTGTTCGTGGTGGCCGTGTTCCAGACCTTCCAGGTGTCCGTTACCACATCGTTCGTGGCGCCCTTGACCTTCAGGGTGTTGCAAAGCGTAAGCAGGGCCGTTCTAAATACGGTGCCAAAAAGGATGACAAGTAATGCCTCGTAAAGTAACTAGAAAACTACAACGCGAACTTAAGCCTGACCGCAAGTACCAGAGCGTACTTGTTCAGCGCCTTATCAACAAGTCTATTCTTGATGGTAAAAAATCAATCGCTGAAAAGGCCGTTTACAGCGCTCTTGAGCAAGCTGCTAAAAAGCTTGATAGCGAAGACCCACTTGCCGTTTTTGAACGCGCACTTAAGAATGTTTCACCAAACTTCGAGGTTAAATCTCGCCGTGTTGGTGGTGCAAACTACCAAATTCCTTTCCCAGTACAGGGTCACCGCCAGCTGCACTACGCATTTAGCTGGATGGTGCAATCTGCCCGCTCTCGTAACGGCATGCCATACGCTCAGCGCCTTGCGCTTGAGATCGTAGATGCTCACAACGAAGCCGGTGCAGCCTTCAAAAAGAAGGAAGACACGCACAAGATGGCCGAGGCCAACCGCGCCTTCGCTCACTTTGCCCGCACATAAAGTGTGGCGAGTATCAAAAAAGACTCCATCTACGGAGTCTTTTTTGATACTAGAACAAATAAAAAACACCCATCAGGGTGAGAAAGTACGCGAGTTGGTTTATCGGTGTGACAGGCGGGGAAGAGTACGTAGTGTACATCATTCCCCGCCCGCCATCACGTCACGTTATTCGGCGTCCGGGGACGCCTACTTGGTCAGTTGCGGCCAGCCAGCTCGCGGGCGAACTGCGCGATGCAGTCCGAGAGCTGCTGCTTGTCGAGGCTCTTGGGGTCCTGGGTACAGGTCGCCTTGGTGGGCGTTGTACCACTGGTCCCGTCGAGATTCTCGACGGTCGGCTTGACGCGGCTGTCCGACGGAACCTGGATCCGGGCGACAACCCGGCCGTTGAGCTCGGCGAACGCCTGCCACATGGTGGTGCTGACCGGGAGGAACTCCGAGATCTTGCCGGGCTGGTCGCCCGTGAAGAACCCGGGGCTCTGCTCACGGATCGCCTGGCTCACCCTGGCCTGCATATCGTCCATGTTGACGATCCGCGAGTCGCCGTCCGAGAGGACGTAGACACGCTGCTGGTTCAGGTTGCCCGTCGACGTCTCGTCGGCGGGGGTGATCGAGTAGGCGATCAGCAGTTGCGAGGCCGATGCGCGAGGCGTCAGCGGGGTCACCCAGAACAGGCGTCCACTGTCGCGGTCACGCAGCAGGTACTCGCTGTCGTTGCCGGCCTGTGATGCCACGGTGCTCGGCTCGTACCCGAAGCTGAGGCGGTTCTTGTTTCCTCGCCCCGCGGACCACTGCAGCATTTCACGCTGCTTGGCCACGAGGGTGATCGGGTAGGACGGGCCGAGCAGTTCGCCCGCCTTGACGGTGGTGCGGTGCTCGATCGTGGGTTCGCCCGTGGGCGAACCGGTGATGATGAGCACTCCCGCTGAACGGGCGGTGGTGCGTCGGCCGTAGGCCTGCTGCTCGGTGACGGGCAGGACGATGACCGGCTCGCGTGAGCTGATCTCGCCGGCGCCCTTGCAGTAGCCCCACATGTCGTCGTGTGTGTACAGCAGGCCAGGGTAGTCCTTGGCCAGCGTGTCATCGAGGTTCTGCCCCCACTTGCCGCCGAAGGCGACGTTGAGGGCGTACTTTCCGGTGAACGTACACGCTTGGGCGGCGTTGGTGCCGTCCCAGGTGACGATGCCGTTGAGCGGCTGCTTGTTGGTGCCGTTCCGGACAGATGACCAGGTGCCGCTGCCGTCCTGTGCGTACAGGTAGGTCAGCGTCTCCTCCATGATGTCGGTGTTCGGTACGGAACCGGACGTCCGACTCATGACGATGTTCGCGCCGGTCATTGAGGCGCTACGCGTGTCCCAGTTGTCCGGGAGCGTGCCCTGCTTGACGCAGTTCGTGACATCGTGCGGGTTGGTGAACAGACAGTTGCTGCCGTTGAGTCGCGTGGCCCCCTTGGTGAGAGGGATCAGCGAGGACGGCAGCTTGTCGGGGTTGTCCACGTAGTACGTGGTCGTGCCCAGGTACGAGTTGGCCTCGTCCTTGTCGTTGTTCCACCAGCCGGTGATGGCGTAGAGCATGCTCAGGACGCTGAGGGCGGCCAGGCAGAGGCTCAGAACGCGGGACCTCGACGACGTGCGTCGCACCCACTCGCCACGCTCCCGGTAGGAGTTGTGGCGGTAGTAGTCCCTCTCGCTCGGCTCCTTGGTCTCCGGCTTCTTGAACCTCCAGCACGCAAGCGCGATGAGGCCGCCGAAGACGAACATGAGGACCAGGTAGGTGAACGAGGTCCAGTGCAGCGGGTTCCAGCTCGGGAACATGTCCCGAACGAAGAACTTACGCGTCACGGACCGGACGAACACGTTCCAGACGTCCTCCTTGTAGCCCACGAGCCACCAGATGAGCGCGGTCAGGGCGAGGACAGCGGCGGCGATTGACGCCACCCAGATCCTCGTCTTTCTCGACCAGTTGAGCATTGCGGATCCTTCCGCTAGTCGTGATGTGATGACACCGGCGCTAGGGCCGGATGAATGTAGATTATACTATAAAGTTGTAGAAAATGCAATAAACATATCAAGGATAAATGCTCCGTAACTCGTTGGTATTAATAACAAAGCATGATCGGCTATAGCTTATATACCCGAACAGGCGGAGCTTCTCTAGCTCGAGTGACGTCGTTTCACGGGTAGAGCCAATCATCTCGGCAATATCTTGGTGGGTAAGGGTAAGGCCTATTTTGTGCAAATCAACCGTAGCGTCGTTGCCAAAGCGACTCCCGAGGTAGCGTAAAGTGGCAACGAGCTTGTCGTGTATGCTGGGCTGGCTTAGTGAGCCGACTCGCATAAGCAGATCGTCGGAATAATCACTCAGGCTGGCAGCAATGTCGGTCATTACGGGTGGGTGTGATCTGGCATATGTCAAATAGTCATCTTTAGGAACGCATCGAACCGAGGTACTCGTAAGCGCTGTATAAAAATAAGCCAAGTGGTTATGAAGCGAGAAAAAATGCTCGCTTGGTATACAATCTTCGCTGCAGGCAATCCAAAGGAGATGTTCGGCGCCCGTTTCGTCAAGCGAAGTTATTTTTATAAATCCACTTTCGATAAAAAGAAATGTACTCACGACTTCACCCTCGCCCATAATGACTTCGCCTTTCTCGTAAAAGCGGAGAGGGAACTGCTTAATAAAGTCGACAGTATCCATACATTTAGTATACCCGCATGTGTGATATCTTACATCTAGCAATACGGACCTTGGTGTATGCTAGCAGCATGGCTTATCAGAGGATAGCGACCAAAACACACGGTATTTTCGACTACTGTGTTTCGATTGCTCTTATTCTCATGCCGGTGCTGTTTGGGCTTGGTCCCTCGGAAGGTATGGCAGCGGCGGTTCCTATGATACTTGGCACGGTGTTGTTTTTGTATAGCGTTTTTACGTATTACGAACTTGGAATCATTAAGCTGATTGGCATGCCGTCGCATCTGGTAATTGACGCCGTGGCTGCTGTTTTTTTGGCCATATCACCGCTGTTATTTGGGTTTATAAGTGATGCGGCCAATGCGTGGCTGCCACATATACTAGTTGGGGTCGTTTGGCTGTTGGTAGCGGTTTTTACCAAAACGGCGCCAGCGGGCACAGCTACCCCTGTCAGGTAGGGCGCTATCCTTGGTCGCTGGGGGTGACATTCTTTGACATTTCTGTTAAAGTAGATAAGAAGCGCTATTTTTGATGGCAAAAATTCATATTTAAAGAAGGAAGAGCAGAACGCTATGGCACAAAAAAATGTCCCACTTAAGGACTTTCGTAACATTGGTATTATCGCCCATATTGACGCAGGTAAAACAACCACGACCGAGGGTATTCTTTACCGTACCGGAATCAACCACAAAATCGGTGAGGTTCGCGGTGCCGACGGTGACAGCGCAACCACCGACTGGATGGCTCAAGAAAAAGAGCGTGGTATTACTATTACCTCTGCTGCTGTTACTGCATTCTGGAAGGGTCACAAGATCAACATCATCGACACTCCAGGTCACATCGACTTTACCGCCGAAGTAGAGCGTTCTCTTCGCGTTCTTGACGGTGCGGTTACGGTGTTTGACGGTAAGATGGGCGTTGAAGCCCAGACTGAAACCGTATGGCGCCAAGCTAACAAATACGGCGTGCCACGTATCTGCTTTATTAACAAAATCAACCAAATCGGTGGTGACTTTTACAAATCGCTCGATACTATTCATAACCGTCTTTCTAAAAACGCTCTTCCTATCCACCTTCCTATTGGCTTTGAAAAAGAGATTAACGGTGTTATTGACCTCGTAGACATGAAGGCGTACACCTACAGCGACTACACAGACCACGAGCTTATTCCTGGTGACATTCCTGCAGACATGCTCGAAAAATCTAAAAACGCTCGCAGCCTGCTTGTTGAAGCAGCGGTCGAGGCCGAGGACGAACTGTTTGAGCGTTTCCTTGAGCAAGGTGAAGAGTCTATCACCGAAGAAGAACTTAAGCGTGCACTTCGCAAGCGCGTTCTTGCCGGTGACTTTTACCTTGTAACCGGTGGCGATGGCCGCGGCGTGATCGTAGAAAAGGTTCTTGACCTTGTTGCTGACTACCTTCCATCACCACTCGACGTTGAAGCTATTCAGGGCGTTAGCCCTAAGACTGGCGATGTTGTTGAGCGCAAGCCCGACGAATCAGAGCCTCTTGCTGCTTTGGCGTTTAAAATCGCTACCGACCCATTTGTTGGTAAGCTGATCTTTATCCGCGTATACAGCGGTAAGTTAACTGCCGGTAGCTATGTGCTTAACACTACCAGTGGTAACAAAGAACGCATTGGCCGTATCGTTCGTATGCACGCCGACAAGCGTGAAGACATCGACATGATCGGCGCCGGTGACATCGCTGCCGTTGTGGGTCTTAAAGACACCTTCACTGGTGCAACTATTTGTGACCCAGCCCACCCAATCCAGCTTGAGTCTATCGACTTCCCAGAACCACCTGTATCTATTGCCGTTGAGCCTAAAACCAAGGCCGACCAAGAGAAGATGGGTGTTGCCTTGCAGCGTCTTGCTGAAGAAGACCCAACCTTCCGCGTTCACACCGACGACGAAACCGGCCAGACCATTATGTCTGGAATGGGCGAGCTTCACCTTGACATCCTTATCGACCGCATGAAGCGCGAATTTAAGGTAGAAGCGAACATTGGTGAGCCTCAGGTTGCCTTCCGCGAATCTATCAAAGGTACCTCAGACGTACAGGGTAAGCACGCCAAGCAATCTGGTGGTCGCGGCCAGTACGGTGACGTATGGATCCGCTTTGAGCCGAACGAAATGGGCAAGGGCTTTGAGTTCTTTGACGCCATTAAAGGTGGTGTTGTCCCTCAAGAATACCGCAAGCCTGTTGAACAGGGTGTGCGCGAAACCCTCGAAGGCGGTGTTATCGCCGGTTACCCAGTAGTCGACGTTAAAGCAACACTTTACGACGGTAGCTACCACGATGTCGACTCTAGCGAACTTGCCTTTAAGCTTGCTGGTCACATTGCAACCCGTGCAGGTATTAAAGCCGCAAAACCAATCCTTCTTGAGCCAATCATGAAGGTAGAAGTCAGCACGCCAGAGGACTTTATGGGCGACGTTATTGGTGACCTTAACGCCCGCCGTGGCCGTATCGACGCCATGGAAGACATTCCTGGTGGCGCTAAGGTTGTTAAGGCCTTTGTACCGCTTGCCAGCATGTTTGGCTACACCAGCGACCTTCGCTCAATGAGCCAAGGCCGTGCAGCCAGCACTATGGAGCTTGCGCAGTACGAGGAAGTACCACCTAACGTTGCACAGGAAATCATCGAAAAGCGTGCTGCTAAGTAGTCGCTGATCGAACTTAAAAATACACCGCTTCTATGGCGGTGTATTTTTGTTGTGGCTAAGCTTAAACGTCTGCTTTGCTTTTCTTTGGTTTTCTTACGACCCGACCCGGGCGATTTTGGCCTTTTGGCATAGAAGCTCCTTTTTGCTTGTTCACTATCAGTATACATGAACGGTGCGTTACAATGAGGATATTAAGCAAGGGAGGTGGCATGAACAAAATAACGACGAACTTATGGTTTGATAACCAAGCAGAAGAAGCGGCGAATTTTTACATTTCGGCATTTGGTGACGGCTCGATAGGCCGTAAGCTGTACTATACCGAGGCCGGACAAGAGGTTCATGGTCAAAAACCCGGCACGGTAATGACCGTGGATTTCCGTATACTCGACCATGACTTCGTCGGCCTCAATGGCGGGGCGGTTTTTACGTTCAATCCCTCTATCTCTTTTTTGGTAAACTTTGACCCGTCGCGAGACGAAAATGCTCAAGAAAGCCTCGATAAAGCGTGGAATATACTTGCCGAGGGCGGGACACAGCTTATGCCGCTTCAAGAATATCCATTTAGTAAGCACTACGGCTGGATCCAAGACAAATACGGTGTTTCGTGGCAGCTTATGCTCACTAAGCCCGAGGGCGAGCCACGGCCTGCCATTACGCCATCGATCATGTTCGTAGGCGCTAATTGTGGCAAAGCCGAAGAAGCAGGCGAGTTTTATCTCTCTATCTTTAAAAATAGCCAAAAGGGCACGGTTGCGCGCTACCCAGCAGGCATGGAACCTGAAAAAGAAGGAACGGTGATGTTCTCGGACTTTATGTTGGAGGGCCAGTGGTTTGCCGCTATGGACAGCGCCCACGAACACGAGTTCGCTCTTAACGAAGCCGTCTCATTTGTTGTTAACTGCACCGACCAGGCGGAAGTAGACTACTACTGGGGAAAGCTGAGTGCCGTGCCAGAGTCCGAGCAATGCGGCTGGCTAAAAGACAAGTACGGTGTGTCGTGGCAAATTGTGCCAACCGAATTCCTCGACATCCTCACTAATTCTGGCGACGACCCCGCCAAGTACGGGCGTGTAATGGAAGCAATGATGAAGATGAAGAAGCTAGATTTGGCGGAGTTGAGGGCAGCGGCAGACGGAAGTTAGATTCCTGTTTGCTAGCAGTGGCTTGAATGGAACCGTCGCAATCTTCTTTATACTGAGTATTGATCATATCATCGAGATGATATGATAGAACTAATTACTCATGTTTTTTCATCAACTTCTTGAACCTTTGCATTTTATGGCTCGCGCCGGTGGTGGCGGTTCTTCGAGTGGTGGAGATGGCGGCGGAGCGCTTATTTATTTGCTGGGGTATTTGCCCATGCATTTCATTGGCGCATTTCTGCGGAAGAACGCAGCCAATAAACCCATTTGGATGGCGGCGCAGGTTGTTGGTTGGGTGGTTTGCGGTATTTATGGCATCCTGTGGCTGGTGTGGCTCGGCTTCTTTATTGGTGGAATGATTGCAGCGTGCGCAGTGCTTGGTACTGGCGCAGGGTTGTATAATTGGTTTTCTAAGTTAAAGCGTAACAAGCAGGTAACTGCCGAGCTGCAAAATGCTGCCACACTTGACCCTACTTGGGATGAGCCAGCTATTTTGCAGCGTGCTAGCGACGTGTTTACGATGTATCAGCAGGACTGGACGGCTCGGTCGTGGGAGCGATTTAGCCAGTACATGACACCTTACTACAAACAGCATTCCAGCCTTATGATTGCGGCGTTGTTGCAAGCGAAGCGCATTAACAAGGTCAACGAGCCCGTGATAGACCAGATGATGATCACCGAGTTACGCGATAGCCTCAATGATGCCGAAGACACGGTAACAGTTGGTATTACGGCGCATGCCAGAGATGTGCTAATAGATGAGTTGACAGGCGAAAAACTGTACGAAGACAAGAGTCAGTTTACTGAATACTGGAACTTTAAGCGGGTAGAAAACAAATGGTACCTAGATGGTATCGAGCAGGCGACAGCAGCTAAGTGGAAGGCTGACTACTCATTACAGCAACTTGCCCAAAATAATGGCTATTTCTACAGCCTCGACTGGGGTTGGCTGCTAATACCTAAGCGCGGGCGGCTGTTTGGTCGAGTAAACTTTGGGGTGTCTGACATCAACAACCATATTATTGGTATTTACAATAACAACTACCTGTTGCAGCTGTATACCTACGACCTCAATCCAAAAAGTAGCGGCAGTTACTTGATCGCCCAGACAAATGTGCCAAAAACGTACGGCGATATTGTAGTGCGGCGTAAAAAGTGGACGAACCTACTTAAGCCTAAGGGGCTAGAAAAAATATCGATGGAATGGGGTGACTTTAATAAAAAATACGAAGTATTTGCTACTACGTATGAGGGTGCCACAAGCTTTGAGCTGCTTCACCCGGCTTTTATGGAAAAACTAGAAGCGTTGCCATTTGAGGTAAATATAGAGGTGGTAGACAATGTTGTGTACCTTTACTCGCCACAAAAGACAGAGAAAAACTCTGCCGAAAACTACATTAAAATGTTAGAGATTTTACAAGAAGCCTACAAGCAAATGAAGATGTAGCTAAATGGACTCGATTAGTATTTGAATATATCGGCATAGATGATATAGTATGCTTTAGGTACAGTCTATGGATGAGGTGAGGACATGCCCCAGCCCGGCAAGATCGGGAAAGTCGGCACGGTGACGATCACGTATCACACTGGCCACAACGGTCCGACCACGGTGGCAGGAATGCCCGAATGGGACTTCGGACGGCTCCAAGAACTGGTGACCGCGTACGAGGGCCTCGAGCAGGCACAAAAAGAGCTCGACGATCTTCCGTACGAGCAAGTGCGCAAGGAGACGCGGAAGTTCCTCGGCATTACGCAGCCGTCGCCCCGTCGCTCTCTGCCGTCGAAAACCTTCGAGTTCCCCGTGTACGACGTACGCGGTGCGTTCAAGAAGACGGCTGCCAACAAGCGCATGGTCACGCTCGAACCCAAGCACATCCAAAAGGTCGAATTCACCAAGGTGGTGAATGTCACCAACTGAGCCCGCTGGCGTCCGCCCTCGAGAGAGGAGCAGGGCGCCAGCCCTACTCCTCGAAAAATGAAATACACTCCACAAAATGGAGTGTATTTTAGTAATAAAAGGGCTGTGCCCGCGATCCTACCTTCGCATGAAGGATCGCGGGCGGACTGGCTAGATGGGCGTCACCCACCCGACGAAATTGTGCAGAGCTTCGGCCGTGATGGCGTACTTCTGCGACAAGGGATTAGCCGAGGAGATGACCATGCCTTTGCGCGGTTCGACCTCGGCGTGAAGTACTTCGTCGAGTATCCAGTTGTTGACGGTGTTGCGCTCCACACCGAGAATCTCGGCAGCCTCGTCCGAGGTGTGCTTGCGCCGCAAGTTGATCGCAGCGAGCAGGCGGGTTTTCGCCTCACCTACAAGCCCGCGAGCTTCCTTGGTCGCGTTGAACTCGCGGACGAGCGGAGCGGTCGCACTTCTTCCATTTAGGTACTGGGCGAGGCCCAGAATGTAACCCCTGGGGAGAAGCCTGGTGCGATTGCTTCCGGTGCGGAGATGGGGAATGATCCCTCTTGCGAGGAGATCTTGGATGGTTCTTCGTGATCTGGTGTTGAGTAGCTTTTGCGCTATCCCAACAGGGATAAAGATGGGCTCGAATACCATTTTGTTCCCTCTTTGGCCGTGCGAAGGCCGTGCAATTATATATATCTTTTTCGGCTTCGTCAATTTGGGCGTTGCCCGCAACCCCAGCCTTCGCATGAAGGGGTTGCGGGCGAGCAGCGCTAGCGGGGTATCACCCACTCGGTGGCGTCACGGATCATTTGAGGCGTAATGAACTGCCTCCCCATGACGCGGCGCTGCCGTGGCCCCATTGGGACGATTTGTCCTTTTTGGAGCTTTTTTTCGTTGAAGGCGAGCGTTCCCGACAGTGTCCAGCCGCTTACTGTTGCCCGGCTGACGCTGAGCAGTGCTGCGACTTCGACTGGGGTGTGCTCGGCCTTTGCATCGAGCGCTGCCGTGAATTCATCTTGCATCTCTTGGCGGAGCTGCTGGGCGGGGCCGGTTCGGTTGAACTGGCGCGCCAGCTCCAGCGTTGCACTTCTTCCATTCAGGAACCTTGCCAGCGCATTGATATAGCTGGCTGGAAACAGACGGGTTTGGCGCTGCCGGATGTAGAGATGCGGAACGAACGGAAACAGGTTTTGCATTTGACTTCGGTTGGTGACGTTGAGCTTTTGTTGCGCACTTCCTAGGGTAAGAAACCGCGGCTCGGTCAAAATTCACATCCTTTGTCATGGCGGTGCGAAGGCCTTGAGTTTTATATCATTTGTGTGTATGGTTGTCAATTTATAAGGGGCAACGCCTCGGGGAGTTGAGCCCCGAGGCGCTGCCCGCGGTCAGTGACGCCGGTGGGGCCAGCTGATAACGCTGGCCTTCATCTGTGCGAGATTGGCGCTTCCGAGGCAGCCGATGGCGTTCTCGATGTCGCCGCCGTCCACAGGGAAGCCTGACAGATCTTTGACTTCTCCTTCGGAGGAGATGCCGATGAAGACTGTCTGTGCTCCGCGCGATGTGTCCCACACGATGAAGTGACCGTCGCTCGTGCGGAAGAGTGCACGGTCTCGGCCACGCCAGATGGGCGTCTCTTGTTGCAATTTGGCCTCGATTGCCGCAATGCGGCTTCGGGCCTCTTGCGGTGTAGGCAGGGACATGGTGCTCCTTTGCTAGCCTGCACTTGTCACCCCATAGTACCCAACGCGTAGTGCTTATGCAAATCACTAAACGTGACTGGCGTTTACAAATGGGTATAATAAAAGGTAGTATGCTTACGAATTCTCAACTTACCCAACTTGGCAACGACCATGGCTTGCCGCTTTTTATTTACGATTGCAGTTATTTGCAAGAGCGGGCGCAGCAACTTATGCAATTAAAATTGCCTTTTGGCATTACTCCGCGCTATGCAGTAAAAGCAAATAACCACCCGGAAATTATTGCTTTGTTTAATGAAGTGGGACTATCGTTTGATGCTAGCTCGAGCTACGAGGCGGCAGAACTTATAAACCAGGGAATTGCAGCCGAAAAGATTAGCCTGTCTAGCCAGCAGCCGGCGCATAACTTGCCAGAACTGCTGCAAGCAGGTGTGCAATATGTTGCAACATCACTACATCAACTAGAATTGTTTATTAAAACCGCACCAAGCGGTGAAAGTGTGGGCTTGCGTATAAACCCTGGCCTTGGCGCTGGTCATAACAATCGTACGACTACTGGCGGTGCTAACTCGAGCTTTGGGCTTTGGAACGCCTACTTGCCCGATGCGTTAAAGATGGCTGGTGAGGCTAGCGTTCATATTACACGCCTGCATATTCATATTGGTTCGGGCGCGGACCCTAAAATGTGGGGCGAGGTAATAAAAACGGCACTAAGCATTGTGCGGCAGATGCCCGAGGTGACGACGCTTGATATAGGCGGCGGGTTTAAAATTCATCGTTATGGCGACGAGCATGAGGCTGACATGACCGAAATTGCCGAGGTGTTTGCGGGTGAACTAGGGGCGTTTGCCGAAGAGACCGGTCGTAAGTTGCATTTAGAGATAGAGCCGGGCACGTGGCTTGTTGCGCACGGAGGTACGTTGCTGGCCGAAGTAGTCGATATTGTTGATACGGGTGCCGACGGCCACACTTTTTTGCGGCTTAATACGGGGATGAACGATATTATCCGCCCTAGCATGTACGGCGCGCAGCATAAAATTGAAGTATTGTCTGACACGGCCGAGCAAGAAGAATACGTTGTCGTTGGTCATAACTGTGAGACAGGTGACATTTTAACACCAGCGCCAGGCGATCCGGAAGGTTTAGACCCGCGTCTTATGAAAAAAGCAGCTATTGGCGACACGGTGGCTATTTACGATGCCGGAGCTTACTGTACAAGTTTTGCAGTGCATGGATATAATTCGTTCCCATCAGCCAAAGAACTTTTCATCTAGCCTATTGACGATGTGTCGAATAACACTATATGGTGTAAAAGATCACTACTGCGAGGAGAGGTGCGATGTCCGAAACGTGGCGCGACCGGCGTTTCTCACGGCTTCGTAGGGCGGCCGAACGTTTGTACGAGGCCGACCTAAGGAAGCAGAACGCCGCCAAGACCTTCATCGCCGAGCAAAAGCGGGCGATTGAGGCTGAGGAGTACCCGGCTCACGAGGATCCGTTCCAGAGGATGGAGGACGGGCTGCGCAAGCAGTACCCCGAAGTCTGGATGGATTGCGGCGAGCAAGTCCTTCGGATGCTTCGTCAGGGGCAACCCGGCGAAGCGTAGTTGCTGGTCCCGTCGAGGTCTCCCGCGCTGTAAGATGCGCGGGGGCCTCGGCCGGAATTAAAATGCTTAAATAAAGTACTAGCCCCGCGGTTAAGCGGGGCTCTGCCGATCCGTAAAGACCGGGGCGTCAGAATGGCTGACGACTTTTTGGCCAGGATGGCTACTTCTGGAGGTCTTTGACCACCGACTGAGCGAGCTCGGCGCCCGCCCGGTATTCCTCGTTGGACCACAGGCTGGCGGTAGCGGTCAGGTAGCGCATAGACAGTCGCCGGAGCGACCGCTTGCGCATGTCGGGGTTGCTGTCCGCCATGCCGGCGAATGCCTGCAGATACCCCTCGGCTCCCTGGGCCTGGTTGCCAGCGAGCGAGGTGATCTTCTCGGAGCGCCTCGCGCTCGCAAGCAGCTCTTCGGTGGAACTCATGCGTCTCACATCCTCGGGTAGGTACTTCCCATCGATGGGAAATTATGCGGTAACTTACAACCCAAGTCAAATATATATCCTGCCACACAAAACAGTTTACAGACTAACTGTTTCCCTGTATAATTAAGCGCATACGTCGTGGAGTCTTTTATAGACTGCCATACGAAATATAATTAATAGGAGATAAATCCCATATGGCAGATTTCGATCGAACTAAGCCGCACGTCAACGTTGGTACCATGGGTCACGTTGACCACGGTAAAACAACTCTAACCGCTGCAATTACCGCTGTACTTGCTAAGCGTCTTCCTAGCGACGTCAACAAAAAAGTTGACTACGCACAGATTGACAACGCTCCAGAAGAGCGCGCACGTGGTATTACCATTGCCTCTTCACACCAGGAGTACGAGTCTAAGGCTCGTCACTACGCTCACGTCGACATGCCTGGTCACGCCGACTACGTTAAGAACATGATCACGGGTGCTGCTCAGATCGACGGTGCTATCCTCGTTGTTGCAGCTAACGACGGCCCTCTTCCACAAACCCGCGAGCACGTACTTCTTGCTAAGCAGGTTGGTGTGCCTAAGATCGTTGTCTTCCTTAACAAGATGGACCTCGCTGATCCTGAGCTCGTTGAGCTCGTTGAAATGGATATTCGCGAACTGCTTGCTAAGAACGGATTCGACGAAGACGCTCCTATCATCAAGGGTTCTGCTACTAAGGCTCTTGAAGGTGACGAAGCCAACGAAGACGCAATTATGGAACTCGTTGACGCTCTTGACTCATACATTCCTGAGCCAACACGCGACCTCGACAAGCCATTCCTTATGCCTATTGAAGACGTTTTCTCAATCAAGGGTCGTGGTACAGTTGCTACCGGCCGTATTGAGCAGGGTATCGTTAAGATTAACGACCCAGTTGAAATCGTTGGCGTGAAAGCTTCACAGCAATCAGTTGTAACTGGTATTGAGGCCTTCAAAAAGAACCTTAACCAGGGTCAAGCTGGTGACAACGCCGGTCTATTACTTCGTGGTATCGAGCGTGAGCAAATTGAGCGTGGTCAGGTTGTTGCTAAGCCAGGTTCAATCACTCCACACACTGAGTTTGACGCCGAAGTCTACATCCTTAAGAAGGAAGAAGGCGGTCGCCACACTCCATTTAGCAAGGGCTACAAGCCACAGTTCTACTTCCGTACTACGGACGTAACTGGTGAAGTTGAACTTCCTGCTGACAAAGAGATGGTTATGCCAGGTGACACGCTAACCTTTAAGGTTAAGTTGCTTGCACCTATCGCCATGGAACAAGGTCTTAACTTCGCTATCCGCGAAGGTGGCCGTACCGTTGGTGCTGGTGTTGTAACAAGCATCACTAAATAATAAACAGCCTCGCTGTTTTTAGAGACCCCGGCAATTAGCTGGGGTCTCTTTTGTAAGTTAACTATAACGAGAGAAGGAAATGTACCACTACCGAAAAACCCGCCGCATGTATGCCCGCCACAACTCTGGCGACAAATTACTGACCACCTGTACCTTCTGTAACGAATACGAAAAGGCATCGAACATTACCGAAGAAGGCAAGACGATGTTTGTGATACCCAATCGCATTTCTTACGATGTGTTTGAGGGTCGCAAGGTAACAGGGCATCTTATGATTATTCCTAAACGGCATGTAGAGTCGTTTGAGGACTTTACCGATCAAGAGGCGCTAGAACTAATACGAATGAGTGCTAAGTACGAAGCCGATGGCTACAATGTATATGCTCGCGGCGTAGGGAACATTAGCCGCTCAGTACTACATCAGCACACGCATCTTATAAAAACCGACGACAAGCGAACAAGGGCTATCTTTTACATTCGAAAGCCGCATTTTTTAATTAAACTATAAAGCAAACGCCCGCCCTGACACCCGAAGGCGCCGGGTTGGGCGCTGCTTGACGGGGACGGGGCGGGTTGTTATTCCTCTTTCTTGGGGTGAATCTCACCACCGTTCACTTTTTGGCCGCAGGCAGAGCAGCGGCGCATCATGGTGAGCTTGCGTCCCGGGGTGTACTCCTGGTCGCCGTCGAACCTGTGACGACGGAACAGAAGCCAGCATGGGACAGGAAGCTTTTTGGACGGTGTGCCAGGCCCGTTACTGGGCGGGGCGACCGGCGAGCTGCCGGTGCGTCGTACAACTCTTGTCATACGAGCATCTCCTCTCGAGGACGTGGGGTGATAATAGCATGGTTATGACAGCTTGGCAAATTGTGCTAACTAGTATAGAATATAAAGGTATTAACAGAATTTGTTCTGAGAACTCAGCCAGACGCGAAAGCAAACGCGATTCGAGCAGAGGTTACGGAACTGCACATAAAAGGAGAACTCTCTTATGGTAGAGAAAAAAGAAACGCAGGCTGCAGGCCTTCGCATTCGCATTCGCCTAAAAGCCTATGACCACAAGGTTATCGACCAGTCAGCAAAACAAATTATCGACACGGCACTTCGTACCGGCGCTAGTATTGCTGGCCCTATCCCACTGCCTACTCGTCGTAGCAGCTTTACGGTCGTTAAGTCTCCGCACGTCTACAAGACCGGCGGTGAAACGTTCGAAATGCGTGTGCACAAGCGCCTTATCGACATTACTAACGCAACGCCTAAGACTATCGACAGCCTGCAGAACCTCAGCCTTCCAGCTGGTGTTGATGCAGAAATTCGTATGTAATTACGGCCAAATACAAAAGATCCCGGTTTTACGCCGGGATTTTTTAATTCTAGGAGATGGCCGCTGCGTTGTGCGCTGCGGCCAGCCGTTCTCGGCCGGCGAGCCCTTGTAAGGGCATGGTCCGAGGTATCTCAGGAGGCGGTAAGCGACGTGCGACGCCGGGGTGAATACGTCTGCAGAGACTGCAGCAGGTACTCGAGCCGATCCGGTGTCAATTCGCCGTTAAGCCACCCGTGGTCTTCTTCGGTGAGTCTGTCACCAAGGATAGACCTCAGGACACGCCCGTTCTCCTGGAGGCTATAGCGTCGGTAGACACCATGCCACCCTTCCTTTTCGACAATCGCCGTTCCGCGCTCCATCCTGATGAGGAGGCGTGCAGTTTGGTGATCGCCGTCGTGCGGAGCGAGCATGTCATACCCCGCCTGTGTGAGGCGGTTGACCTGCTCGTGGATCGCCAAGATGCGGCGACGCATGGATGGGGCGGAGCGATCCTGAGAACGCCGGTATGAGCCGGCAGACAGGGCGAAAACAACGCCTAGGCTGCAGGCAAGCATCAGCGTGCCAGGGAGAGGATGTGTTGCATGGGCTGCGTAGGCAAGTGCCAAGCCGCCTGCAAAGGCGGCAATCAGCACTAGAATACCCGACAGCCAATGTCGGACGGACATTGCTTTCCTTCCGAGACGTGGATAAAGCGGACCTGTAGAATAGTAACACATACTAAACGTATGCGGAATATCGTGAGTAATGACTACTTGTTGTGATGCATCGGCATAATAAGGCTGCCATTTTTGTTGTTGGCGTCGACTTGATCGTAGATTTGCTGAACTTTAATTGTAAGGAACATTGCCCAGGTACCAAGCGCCAATACTAGCAGGCTAAGAATAAGCCAATAGATGGTTTGCTGTGTAAGTCGAAAAGCAACAAAAGGTTTTGGGCCGTCTGCACGGACGAATGATTTATATGGTGCTGCTTTTTTCGTTGCTGGTTTCTTCTTCTTGGTTGTTGCCATGATTCCTCCAGGTTCTTATATGGCTTAAGTATGCCTGATAGTTCTTTAGTGCGCAAGCCGCTTGAGCTTATTTACGCATTTGGTATACTAGGCTGTAATGGCAAAAACAAAACAAAAACGACCCCGAACATATGCCCGTAACCGTGCCACCGCTGTGGCAAGACAAGGGCGTGAAAAGATATTTGAAACAGATGGTACCTACTTTTTAAAGTTGGTTGTCTTTGTACTACTCGGTACTTTCTGGTTAAAGTTTCAGCAACCTGTAACATGGCTCGGACTTCCTCTTAGCGGAGTTCCAATAGGGCTGCTTGTCGGTCTTGTACTTGTGAGCAGGTTTGAAAAATACCAGGCCGATCGTAAAATCTGGTACGCAATTTTGTTAGTCGTAACGATCATTTCGTACTTTGTGCCAGCCGGTATCGTTATATAGCTGTGTAATAATGAGCTTAGGCGACTAATCAGTCGCCGTTTTCGATCAAGGTGGTGAATCTGTATGAGCTCGTGGAAATGCGTTGTACTCGGCGTCGCTGTGGTCATAGGCCTGGCGACCGGCTGTGGTTCCAGTGGTGGTAATGGAGGAAATATGGCTTCTGCAAGCCCGACATCCTCAAGTACCGTCACTGCGCCGTTCGACGCAATTGTCTCGCTATCCGACTTCAGCGCCACATGCCGCGAGGTGGTCTGCTGGCTGCCGACGCAGTTCCAGCCGGCGCTGGTCAAGGGTGAGACAGTGTCGCTGCGTGATAAGTGGCCGATGGACGGCATGACCGTCCGGGTTGTCTGCGAAACCACTGGCGAATCGTACTCCGACCAAACTGGGCAAAGCACAAACGCCTGGTACGGCATCGAAGTTCCTACCGACAAGCTGGAGCCGCTAAAGCCCGGCACCGGCCCCAAGGCGCTGCCTAAGGACGATGGCTGGATCGGCTATGTTGGCGCCGCCTGGATCAAGGGCGGATCCAGCAAGCAGGCACCTGCTTGCTGAGACCGCCAACGTTCGTCTCGTGGTTGCCCGAATGGGTGCCACGAGACGAACGAGTCTCCCTGTAAAATGATTGACTCAACAGATTGAGTATGCTAAAGTAGCTAGGTAACTTATTACGTAATAACAACTCATTCTTGGTGAATTGGTAGGTCTACCTCGGTAGAAACCCCCAGCCACCAAGAGTTTTAAGTGGGAGCAAGAGGGCAATGAAAGCACTTCTCGGTACCAAAATTGGTATGACCCAAATCATCAGTGAGGATGGACGCGCAGTTCCTGTGACGTTAATTCAAGCTGGCCCCGTGACTGTGACTCAAGTCAAGTCTGTCGAATCCGACGGCTACAACGCAGTCCAGGTGGCATATGGTGAGGGTAAGAACTTGAGCAAGGCCGTGGCTGGTCACACAAAGACAGCCGGTGTCACCCCGAAACATATTCGGGAATTTCGTCTCGATGAACTACCTGCAGATCTAAAGATCGGCGACGTCATCGATGTAACTAAGTTTGAGCTAGGCGACAT
>FTKL01001094.1_pt1 | contig 21868 bp, 19 predicted proteins | sample 2434061 | NCBI WGS metagenome assembly FTKL01 (sample SAMEA3914816, study PRJEB12502) | metagenome | biome: forest; material: soil | place: USA | collected 2011-09-16 | depth 0.3 m
CGAGCCTCTCGATGTACTGGTTCATGCTGATCCCCTGTTGTTCCGCCCGCTCGCGGGCCATCTCCGCGGTGGTGGCGTCCACCCGGACGTTCAGCTGCTTCTTACCCATACTTCAAGCTAGCGCCGAACTGCTAGCACAACAAGGGCGCACATTCGGCGCCCCGCGCCCCCTGCTGTCGGACGGCGCGAAAGACTTCAGTAGCGCAAGATTCATTTCAGTAGGTTCTTCAGTACCGCACCGAAGGTTTCAGTGAGTGCCTCCCGACTACAGGGAGTGTTCGATCTTCGATGCGGAGCTTCCTGGGATCCTGTGACGCGTGAACTCGCATGATGAGGGTGCCCAGCAGACCCGGCCATCACTCGTTGCAGCCGCTGGCCTGCCGTGGCCTCGCCCCCTCCCGCGACGGCTGTCCTCGGTTCCGCTTCCTCGGCCCGGCGAGTCTCTCCTGAGCTGGCTCGATGCGGTCGCGCTTGACTTCGACGTCAGCCGGGACCAAGCTGCCCAGGCCACCGGGGTCATAGCTGCCGACGAAGCGCCTGCCCGGCTCTCTCTCACCTCCGCGCATTCGCCCGTCTTCAGCCTGGATGACGAGACCACGGCTCGGATCGAAGCCGCGACAGGGCTGTCGGGCAGCGAAGCCAGGAACTTGACCTTGGGCCGCTTTGTGGGGACGGCATTGCGAACAAGTCCGACGCGTGCCGTTTCGTCGTCCGGACGCGGTGTCGCAGCCGGGCCCTGGATCGATCACACCGAACTCCGCTTCTGCCCAGGGTGCGTTGCCGCCGACGATGGAAGGTGGCCTTTGGCCTGGTCACTGCCCTGGGTGTTCTACTGCCTCGTTCACAGGTGTTATCTGATTACCATCTGTCCGGCGTGCCGCATAAAGGTGCGGCCCGCCGAAGTCAGCCTCGCACGAGGGGTGTGCGGCCGTGCTGCTCGGGAGCGCGGCGCCGAGCCAGCTCTTCGCTGTCCTGGGCGCTTCCGGGACGCAGAAGCGCCACCGCTGCGGGATCCCGAGCTGATTCGACTTCAGGAGCTGCTCCTCGAGCATCTCCAGGCCGATAGCGAGGCTTCACGCGACCGAGCCCGCGCCGACTTCCAAGACCTCTCAGAAATCGCCGTGGTGGCCTTATTCCTAGCGACTCCCGCGCATCTGGACGGCGCCGATCCAGTGATACATGACGCCTTTTCTTCTTTTTCCAGAAGATACTTCGTGAAACACGGGAGGCTCATGAGGGAGAGGGATCGGTTCTACCCTGGAATGCTGGTTCTCACCGGGTGTTTGCGCGTGGCATCCCAGATCGTCTTCGCGGACGACCCTCTACAGGCCGCCCTTTCACTGGCCGATCTCAGAAAGCGCCCGGCAAATCCTGCCGTTCGACCGCTCCGCCGTTCCTGGATCACTCGGCCACCTGTCCACTCCGGCGAGCGAATCAGGTCGATCGTAGAGGCAGTGCAGGAGAATTCCGAATTTTCTCGCGGCTGGCCTTCCTGAATCATGCGCAACCCAAGATCTACTGACCCAATCAGAGATCCCGGCGCCAGGTAAGTTTGTCATAAGAAATCGGCCCCAGCGAAAGCTTCAGGATCGGCTGGAGGCGCTGGCTCCCCATGAGGAAGAGCCAGATGTCATTATCGTCCCACGGATGATCGGGGTACGGACGCGGTGAATCCACTTCCTCATCACCCAGGAGCCAGCGCGTCGCCTCATCCATGTCCGCACAGATGGCCAACTGTCCCGCTATCCGGACCATGCCGGCCATCCCAAGGCCAAGGAAGGAATTGGTAGCCTTCCTGGACCGGGTTCGCCGGGGGAAGCCCTCACGGACGGCCTTGTCGGCCCCGGCAAGGTGGCGGGGCTCGGCGTGCCACGAGACCAGTTTGAGTAGGACGTTGAAGTCGTCCTCTGCGGCCCGATCGCATTCCTGCCCTGGGCCATCGACGAGTGGCAAGGTGTTGAGCCACGCTTGGATCTCCAACAGGACGCGGTCACGGGTGCGAAGCACCGGAAGGTCCTTCAATGGCTTTCCGCACCAGCGGGTACCGGCGTGTTCGACAGTGGCGGGCCGTCGGAGGCTCGGGCTCGCCGGCATCGGCCCTGTACACAAGCCCGGACTCCTGTCCCGGAATCTCCATGGCTGGATCGGCGCGTCGCAGCTAGTGCATTCGCGCACCAAGTAGCAGGAATGTTCCAGGCAGATCACCGACCATCTCCTGTACCAGAGCAGAGGCCACCGGTTGTCGTTCTCGCACAGGCACTTCGGGCAGACTCCTCCCAGTACCTTAGTGGAGCGGAAACTGTTCCTGCCTCCTGCATTGATCCACAGGTCCGGTATTCGCTGACCCTTGTCATCGACATACAAGGGGCTGAGCGTCATCGCGAATACCTCATCGAGGGTCAGACCGGTGGCGGCGCTCACGTTGGCCGCTTCGGCGGTGGTGAGCTGGATGGTGCGATAGGCAAGGCGTCTGCCGGCACTGTTTTCCACTTCCAGGCCGAGCAGTGACATGGCATGCTTGCGACCGATTTCATAGGTTGCCGCTACGTGATCAACCCAGCTGTGCAGTGATTCGCCTGCCAGCGGCAGCGGCACCGAGGCCAACCGCCGAGGCACCCTCGACGTCATCTCCTGCGGCATGGTGACCGTTCTCCCCGTGTCTGCCGATCGCAATGTGTCTGGGTACCCAGACACGGATAACGCTGCTGGTCAGCGACGCCGGGTCAGCCGTCACCGAAGGGGCGTACGCCGAGCTTTCACCGTAGTGGGGCGAAGCGGACGGGGGTGTAGCGGTTGGTTCCGCAGTCGGCCGAGACGTGGAGGTGGGACTGGCGGCCGCCGGCCCGGTGGGTGGAGAAGCCCTTGACCCGCTTGGCGTGGAGGAGCGGCTGTTGGAGCTATGGGGCCGGATCCAGTGGCCATGGAGCATCCTCGGTCGTCCTGGTCCATCGTCATCCGCTACATCGACAACATGACAGCGGATTAGGAGCCGGTCGCCTGGTTCGCCCCGTACGCCTTGACGGCGGGCTGGACGCGGATCGACATCGGATCCAGGGCATCAGCTACCACTCACGCCGAGGGGAAGGCGACCGGCCGCTTCCAGAGTCGAGCCGTAGTACGGCAGGCAGGTCGTGATGTCAGAGTCCTGGTACGCGCCCGCCCAAGCGGCGGCTGTGAACAGGTCCTGAACCGCGAACTCGTACTCCCGGCCTGCTCGAAGCACCCAGTCCTGAAAGGCCCCGACCTCGTCCCGGCTCGGCCACCGCATCGCAGTGGAGAAGAACGCCTCGGCCCAGATCTCGCACATGCGGGTGAAGAACGCTGGCTTCTTGGTGATCGTCAATTCTGCCTCGCTGAGGCCGAAATAGAGGTTCGAGGAGCGATGCGCACCCGCATAGACGGCGGCCCGCAGGACGCGAACGACGTACACCCCTTCGTTCAGCAGCTCGTCACACTGGGCCTTGACCCGGTCGACCAGATCGGCAGGCGGATACTCGCCCGCCTTGATCAGCCAGGATGTCGACCAGGCCTCGAGCACCTCATCACGGTCGAATGCTGCAAGGGCCTCGGTGACGTCAGTGAGGTGGAACCAGGCGGCGAACTGCGCTCCCCGCAGGAGCCGATGGGGCTCCTCACCACCGTCTTCGCGGCATCGCGCAACACTGGCCGAGAAGGTCCGGCCCTGGTCGTTGCTTACGCTGCCTGGCCACTCGTTGACCCACACGTCAACGGCTGCTTCGGCGATCGGGTCGCGTTCATCGCCATCAGAGGCCCACTTGTCCTCGGCACTGACGATGGCCTTGGCACGCTCCTGAAGTCCGTCGATCATGCGCCACGCGATGCCGCACACGTACTTGAAAACGTTGGGCAGCTTGACCGTGGGGTTCGTCATGGCCGTCTCGACTATGTCGGGCCACACCGATACGGGCAGGCCGGCTACCCGGAAGCGCTCGATGCTGGTGCGCCAGTTCTCGTCGAGGGGGGTTGACAAGCGCTGGCCGCCGCTCTCGTACGTCCACGTTTCCCATGCCTGCTGGAACGCCTTCCTGTAGGCAAGCCTGGGCGCTTCCTGCGCTTCGAGTTCGGCGGCGGCTTGCTTGAGCGCTGCCGCCCAGCGCAGGGCGTCCTGGGCCACGTCGGCGACGATGGCCGCGTCAGCGGGGACTGAGGACTTGCCGCTGTTGCAGGGCTCACATGCGGCGATGAGGTTCTCCGGGCTGTCGCTTCCGCCGAGGGCGCTGGGGGTGACGTGGTCGACTGTCAGCTTCACGTCAGGGGCCGTGGCTCCGCAGTAGCGGCACGTGTTGTTGTCACGGCGGAGGATTTCGAACCGGAGACGCTTGCTGACGGCCATGTGGCTCTTCTCTCTCGGTGGCGGGCGCGGCGTGGGCGCTGACGTTAGCTCAGCGGGCGGACATGAAACGCCAATCAGAATAGGAACTCCTCGGAAGACCGCCCTGCTGCAGTGCGTCTCGGGTGGGGCTGGTTGGAAACCGTTGCGGCTGGCCTCGGTGATGAACGCCAGCCCGGGGGCGGTGCCCGGGCAGCCGCGGCCAGATACGATGCCGACGCGTCGCACGGGGATCGGATGCTGGGGCGTTGGGCCTGGGCCGAAGGCCGGTGATGGTGATCCGGGGCGTCCAGTCCTCGCGTTGTTCCACGGTGAAGAGGTGGCCGGGGTCGAGGGAGGCTGCGGCGGAGTCGACCATCTCGCGGCGCAGCGTGTGTCGAGCCCGCCAGGCATCGCCGCCGTCGCGGTCGTGGCCGGCGCTTCAGTCGAGCGCCCACTCGCCAGGCTCACCTCGGCGGACGTCGAGTCCGCTGCCGACGGCCGACGCTTTAAGGCAGTAAAGAGCTTCGCACCGGTCGCTCTCGACCCCCACCGAAAACCATGAGGCGGCCACGGCTCCCGCTGCAACAGGCAGTTGCCGGCGCAAGCGCGCGGCAACCATACGCTGGCGTGCGCCGCCGCGAACGCGCCATCTACGCCGACCGAGGTGCCTGCGCGAGCCGCAGGGCCGATTCGCGTCGCTCCGCAGGCGATCGACGTTCCGCAGGCCCCGGTGCCCGTGGTGGCGTGGTACCGCAGCGGTGCCGAGCCGCCTCGGCCTGCCGGGGTATCGGCACTGGTCAGCGCCGCGCCCTGGGGGCTGGACCCCTGGCAGACGGGCCAGTGGCTGGTTAACGCTGCACCCGGTGATCGTTGTTGGCGATCCGTCAGGTTTTGTGGGAGCCCGCTGCTACACCAATTCTCCGGGGCGGGCCGCGCTGGGCGGAGCGCCATTGTGGGAGGGGATCGCATGGTGCCCGAGGGATACACCTACGTGAAGGGTCACATCCGCCGCAAGCCGCAGCCGAGGATCAACAAGACCAGCGGCTGGCTGATCGCGGCGCTCGTCGGCGGCGGCCTGTGGCTGTACGGGCAGGGTGGCGGCGGCTCGGCGACCACCACGAACACCAACCCGGGCACCACCGCCCCGGCTTCCGCCCCTGCGGCGAGCCACTGATGCGCCGAAAGCTCCGCCGGCTCGGACTGCGAGCACCACGTACGACCGCCGAACGCATCGCCGCCGTCATCATCGTGCTCGTCATGGTGTCGTGGGCCGCGCAGGGCCTGCGGTGGGTGGTCACCGACGGCCTTCCCATTCTCGTCACCTTGGCTGCTCTCGGCGCGGTGGGTGTGGCCGCTTGGTGGTGGATTCAGCGCGTGGGTGCGGCCGCGCGCCGCGAGCGGCTCGCTTCGCTGCGGCTCAGCCTCGCCCAGCTCGACGCGATGGACGACAAGCAGTTCGAATTCGCCCTGCGCGACCTGCTCCTGCGCGATGGGATCGAGGCCCGGCAGGTCGGCCAGCAGGGTGACCAGGCCGCCGACGTGATCGGCCAGGACGCCCGGTGGGGCCGGATCGTCGTGCAGGCCAAGCACACCAAGGTCGGCGGCAAGGTCGGCTCCCAGGTGATGTACCAGGTCAAGGGCACCGCCCCGCCCGTGCACCGGGCCGATGTCGCGGTGGTCGTCACCAACGGCTCCTTCACCCGCGACGCCAAGGCGTGGGGCGACAAGCACGGCATCCACTGGGTGGACCGCGAGGCCCTGCGACGCTGGGCCGAGGGCGGCACCGCCCTGCCCGACCTCCTGCACCTGTCCCGGCGCGGTCGACTCAGGGCGGCGGCATGACCAGTGCCAGGACCTCGGTGCTCGCCACCGAGTCGGCGGACGACGGGCTGGACAGCGCGCCGCTGGGCGCGACCGCGGGATCATCCGGCGAACCAGCCCCGGACAGCACGTGGGGCTGGCCGGAGGTGGCGATAGTGGCCACCGCAGTGCTGGGCGGGTTGGCCCTGATCGCCGGAATCGTGGTGCTCGGCAACTGGCTGGACAGTATCTGGTGGCCGGCCACCACCGTGCTGGGGCCGGCGTGCTTCCTCTTCGCGGTGTGGGGCTACCGGCGAGAGGGCCGCCAGAAGTGGGAGGAGCGCCTCCGTCGTACCGGGCTGAAGTACTCCCTCGCGCAACTCGACGCCCTCCACCACCGCAGGTTCGAGTACGCGGTGCGGGACCTGATGCGCCGCGACGGCTTCCGAGCAGAGCGAACCGGCGGGGACGACGCCTGCGACGTGCGGGCCGTGGACCCGGATGGGCGGATCTGGGCCGTCCAGGTCAAACACCGGCGCGACGGCGCCGCCGGAAAGAACATCGGCACCCCGGTCCTCCAGCAGGTCAAAGGCACCGCCCAGCCTGTCCACGGCGCCACGTTCGCCCTCATCGTCACCAACGGAGGCTTCTCCTCCAAGGCGATCCCATGGGGCAACACCCACGGCGTCCATCTCGTCGACCGGCACCTGCTGGAGACGTGGGCGGCCGGCGGCGGACTGCTGTGGGACCTGATCGACAACCTCCCCGCGCCCAAGCGCCACCCCTCCGACTCCGACCATAAGAAGGCCCGCCGCAAGTGAGAGGCCCGCCCCGCCCCGGAACGGGCCCGCGACGGCACCGCACAGCCAGGGGCCATCCGGTGGGTGGAGAGCCCGTGCCGGTCTGCGCGCGGCCGGGTGGGTAGGGGTGGACTGAACCGGCCTCGCCGGGCCGCGTGCTCCGCTAGCCTGCATTGGGTGACGGAAGCGATGGACGACCCCTCGTGTGGCTCGCGCTACAGCATCATTGAGGAGGACCTGGTGGTCCTCGGCGAGTCCTTCGGGCTCGGTGAGGTCCAGGCGTGCCGCTTTCTGCCCAACGGCCTGATGAACGGCAACTGGCGGCTGGAGACGGCCGACGGCGCGTTCGCGTTGAAGCGGATCATGGACGTGTCGCTGCCGCTCGCCCGCCGAAACCTCGCCGTCCTGTCCGAGCTGGCCGACGCCGGCATCCCGGTCGGGCGGCCGATGGCCACCCCCTCTGGGGAGACCGTGGCGGAGGTCGCAGACCGTGGCTACTGCCTGATCCCCTGGCAGGAAGGCGGCCACTGGCCAGGGACGGAACTCACCCTCGACCAGGCCGGAGACCTCGGTGTCCTGCTCGGTCAGATCCACCGGAGCCTGAACGACGAGCGGACCGCCCGCCTGCTGCCGCCGGGGCCGGAGCAGGCGAGCGCCGCCGTCACCGCCCCGGGAGCGGCGCACGCCGACGCGGACCGCTTCCTGGCTCTGATCGCCGCTCTGGACAGCCCGACGGCTTTCGACGCCGGGGCGGCCCAGGCGCTGGGCGAGCGCAAGGTACTGCTCGACAAGTACGCCCACTTTCACCCCGGCACCGAGGTGGCGGCCGGTCCGGTTGGCTGGACGCACGGTGACGTGCAGCACCGCAACGTGCTGTGGCGGGACGGCAAGATCGCCGGGGTGATCGACTGGGACCGCATCCGCGTGCGCCCGTTCGGCGAGGAGGTCGCCCGCACCGCCACCGTGCAGTTCGGCGGCGAGGACGGCTTCCTCGACCTGGAGCGGACCTCCGCGTTCGTGGCCGGCTACCGGTCGGTGGTACCGATCCCGGTGCCGGCCCTGGCGGACGCGGTGGAGCGGCTGTGGTGGAAGCGCATGTCGGACTACTGGCAGCTGGTCTTCCACTACGACCGCGACGACCACTCCTGCGACCACCTGTTCCTGCCCGCCGAGCGCTTCCTGGCCTGGTGGACCGAGCGGCGCGAGGACGTGCAGGAGGCGTTCGCGGCTATGCCGTGACCACGGTGCGGATCAGCACGGTGGCGAGGGCCCCGGCGACCTGCTCCATGTAGTCCGGGGCCAGGATCTGCGGCACCTTGAGGACGATCATCTGCCGCATCGCCGTGTGGAAGTTCGGCAGCTCGTCCATGGTCGGCGGCCGGTAGGGGCTGCGGGTCACGTGCGGCCAGAAGCAGGCGGCCAGCTCGGGACGCTGGAAGAGGGGCGCCTGCGTCCAGTCCTCATACAGGGAGCGAACGGGAATCCCGGCGGCCTTGAACCGCCTACTCAACCCGGCCGGGTCCGGCACGCGGGTGCTGATCGTCAGCGGGGTGCCGTACCAGCCGCGGACCGACAGTTCGCCGATCGCAGGCCAGGAGAGGGGCGCGTCGTACTCCTCCAGCACCTTGCGGAGGGTGGCGAGGTTCTGCTCGGCGGCGAGCATCCGGTCGGGCAGTGATCGCAGCTGCTGGCGGGCGATGACGGCGGACAGGGCGGGCATCCGGTATTTGTAGGCGGCACCGGTGGTGGCGAACGGCTTCAGCTCGGGCAGGGTGAGCTCGGCGGCCAAGCGGGCAGGGTGGTGGCCGAGGGTGAGGGCCCGCTCGTAGACCTGGCGGTCCTTCGTGGTCAGGACGCCGCCCTCACCGCCGGAGACGGCCTTGGACTCCTGGAGGCTGAAGCATCCGGCCGCACCCCAGGAGCCGACCGCGCGGCCCTGGTAGAGGGCGCCGTGGGCGTGCGAGCAGTCCTCGACGATCGGCAGCTCGGTGGCGGCGGCGAGCTGGTCCATGCGGGCGGGGATGCCCCAGGTGTGGGTGGCCAGGACCGCCGAGCAGGTACCGGCGGCCTCGGCGACGGCGGTGGCGGCGATGTTCGGGCTGTCGGGCTCGATGTCGCAGAAGACGGGGTAGCTGCCGGCCTGGAAGACTGCGGTGATAGCGGAGACCCAGGTCATCGGGGAGACGGCGACACCGGCCTCCGGGCCGACGCCGACCGCATGGAGGGCGGCGTGCAGGGAGGCGGTGCCGGAGTTGAACGACAGCGCGTGGCGGGTGCCGGTGAGGCGAGCGAAGGCGGCTTCGAGGGCGTTGGTGGCCGGACCGAGGTTGATCTCGGAGAGGTGGCCGTCGTCGAGGAGCTTGAGGACGGCGTCCTTCTCGGCCTGTCCGTACTTGGGCTCGCGGGGGAACGGGAGGGTGACGGCGGGGTCGTTCACGGGTGTCCTTCCGGGCAAGGGCAGTGGGCGGGGTTACGGGCGGCGGCGCACGTCGGAGTCGGCGTCGGGGGTGATGCGGGGGATGGCGGCGAGGTGGCCGTGGTCGAGGTCGTCGAGGTCGGCCTGGAGCTGAGCGGCCCGCAGCCGGACCATGTCCAGGTCGTCGCAGGAGGCGTGAAAGTGCAGCAGCGAGTAGGCGATGCGAAGGCGGAACAGGACCAGCGGCAGCAGGCGGTCGGCGGGGATCGGGCCGTCGAAGTAGCCGTCGAGCAGGGCCTCGGTCATCGGGGCAGGTTCGCGCAGCGACCAGCCGGCGAGTTCAGCCAGCGGGTCGCCGCCGCGCACGCTCTCCAGGTCCACGATGCCGGTGATCTGCCGGTCGTCGGTGAACAGGTGCCGCCCGACCCAGTCGCCGTGCAGGAGCCGGGGCATGCTGTGAGGTAGGCGGCCCGATCCGACGTCGAGGATGAAGCGGGCCCGGTGCAGCAGCGCGGGCAGGTCGAGGCCCTCGATGCCCGGGATGCTGCGGGACGCGAGGCTGAGGAACCAGCCCTGGATGGTGGCGTGTTGGCCGATGCCGTGGCCGTCGAGCTGGCCGAAGCTGCCGACCTCGATGGTGTGGAGGTGCCGGAGCACCTCGCCCGCGCGCCTCGCCGCGTCCAGGTCCTGCGGCGTGGGCGGTTCGGCTTCGAGGGGGCGACCGGGGCAACGGGTCTCCACACACGCTTCCCGGCTGTGCCACAGGATCTCGGCGGCCGGAACACCGGCTTCGCGCATGCGGGCCGAGGCCCAGGCGGCGGTCGGGTAGCGCGAGCGGCTGCCCGCGCGGCGGACCTTGACGACCAGTTGGTGGCCGTCGCGGGTGGTGGCCGCGAAAGGGAGGCTGTCCGTTCCGGACCTGAGTGGGGCGAAGTGCGCATCGGCGGTGTCGAAGCCCGCCGCGGCGAGCGCGTCGACCAGCAGCGGGTGCGGGCGGTTGGTCACGGTCTCAGGGGCGGGCATCGGGCACCTCCGGCACGGGGACGGGGCGGCGGCTGGTCGCGGAGGCCAGGGCGGCGTCCAGCAGGGCGATGGAGGCGAGATTGTCGGCGGCGGGGACCGGCAGGCGGCCGTCCTGATGTAGGGCGTCGACCATCGCGGTGATGCACCGCTGGTAGGCCGGAGGCCCGGCCTCGGGCGTGTCCCGTTGACGGCTGGGGTCCGGGGCCCACCGGACGGCGAAGCCCCGGCCCTCCACGCGCCAGTCGCCGTTCGCGTCGGTCCGCAGGGCCGGGTCGATGATGTACCCGCCTCGGTAGGTGAACAGGGATCCATCCCCGTAGCGGACGGTGATCACGGCGATCGCGCTGTGGGCCGCGAGGAAGCCGGTCATGGTCTCGGTGCAGGTCACTTCGGTGGGAGGCGCGGTGATCAGCGCGCGGACCTGGTCGAAGGCGTGGACGGCGAGGTCCGTGGTGACGGGCAGGTGCTGGCCGGCGCGAAAGCCCGCGCCGGGCAGGGTGACCAGGCTGTCGGCGGTGACGGCGAACGGCGCATGTCCGCCGGATCGGACCGTGTCGGCAAAGGCGAGGAAGTCCGGATCGGCGCCCCGGTTGTGCATGACGGCCAGCAGCAGGCCGCGCTCCCTAGCGAGGTGGACGAGGTCGAGGGCATCGGGCAGGTTCAGAGCCAGCGGCTTCTCGGTCAGGACGTGCAGGCCCTGGGCGAGCGCCGAGCGGCTGACGGGGTAGTGGAGTTCGGGCGGGGTGAGGTTGACGACGATGTCAGCCTCGGCCTCGGCGAGCGCCTCGGGCAGCGTCGTGGCGACGGCCGGGCTCAGCCCGTATCGGGCAGCGAGCACCCGTGCCGCCTGGTGGTCGGGGTCGACGAGGGCGGTGATCTCGATGCGGCCGTCGGCGAGCAGGGAACGGACCCAGCGGCTGGCGATGGCGCCACAGCCGATGATCGCGGCCTTCACGACGCCTCCTTGAGCGGTTGCGGCCCCAGGGCGGGGCTGGGCCGGTGCTGGGCGGCCTGGTGGCGGTGGACGTGGTCGAGGGCACGGGCGGTGAGGTCATCGAGCGAGCCGCAGTCGGCGTCGAGCAGGGCGACGGCCGGGGCGAGCGGGTGGGTGAGGTAGGCGTTGAAGTGCTCGCTGAAGTGCCGGTCGTAGAAGATCGTCGGCATGCCCTTGCGCAGGCGGGCCCGGCGGGCCAGCACGTCCGGGTCGGCGGTGAGCACGATCGTCAAGTCGGGCATCGCCACCGGCCGGCTGGTGACCAGGCGCCGGGCCTGGTCGTCGCAGTCGAAGCCGTGCATCCGGCCGACGGCGTGGGCGTGGGCGAGGAGGGTGTCCACGGTGCGGTCGAGGATCACGTCCCGGCCCTCGGCGAGGGCCTGCGTGGCCTGGGCGAGCCGCAGGTCCTCGACGTCCAGGAACTGCGCGATGTTGGCCAGTTGGTGCTCGGCGGTGAACGGCTCGGGGACCGGCAGCCGGGTGGGGTCGGGGCTGGCGTGGAAGTAGCAGGAGATGACGGCGGGCCTGTTCAGGTGTGGGGCGAGCTGGGCGGCCAGCGTGGTCTTGCCGACGCAGCTGACGCCCTCGATGCCGAGGATCACGCGAACTCCCTGTCCGTGATGGTGGATGGGGCGGTGCGGCGGTTGCTCTTGGGGGCGAGCGCGGTGTGCCGGGTGCCGGTGACCGCCCAGCGGCCGAGCGCCGTCAGCGGGCCGACGCTCTTGAGCAGGAGCCCGGCCACCGTCTCCGCGCTCCGCACCGCGGTCTCCCGCCCCGTCAGGGGACGGCCCTCGGCCGCGGCGAGCCGGCGGACCGGTGCGACGGTGGCCGCCCATAGTGCCGTCGCGGCCGCCGCCCGGACGGGCAGGCGCGTGCGCGGTGAGAGCGCGAGGGCCAGGCAGGCGGCCGTCGCAGGCGAGACCAGCAGCCAGGCCATACCCCGGTATGCGCCGACGGTCAGGGCCACCGCGTGGTCGAGTCGGGTGCCGTGGCCTTCGCCGTGCCAGCGGGCGGCGCAGTGCGGGTAGTCGAGGTAGCTCTGGAACCAGCGCTCGCTCTGGGCCAGCAGCTCGCTCACGTACTCGGCCGCCGGAACGGTGGTGGTGAAAGGCAGGCTGTCCACCGGGATGCTGTCCAGGGTGAGCCGGTAGCCGAAGGCGACGTCGTCAAGGACGGTGAAGGTGGGCAAGCCGCCGACCCGCTGGAAGACGTCCATGCGAACGAGGAGGCCGTGGCCGACGGGCTGGGCCAGTCCCGGCAGGCTGTGGCCGGTGTGCGACCGGCGACCGGCGTCGGCGTACCGGCGGAGGTTGGGGATCTCTCGGCGGAGGGTCCACAGGGTCTGGGCGCGGGCGGCGCCTCGGCACAGGCTCCGCTCCCACCCTGTGCCAGCCGTACCCTGGGTGGCGAAGCGGGCCGACTGCTGGACGACGCAAGGGAGTTCGCCGTCATCCGCCTGGCGGCGGGCCAGGAACTCGGCGGTCCGCTTCAGCAACTCGCGGCTCGGGCGGGAGTCCACGTCATAGACGGCGATGTACTCCTGGTCCGCATCGGTGGTGGCGAGTTGTTCGACGGCGGCATTCACCTGCGCGGCCTTGCGCCCGTCGCCCCGGTAGTGGACGTGCCGGACCACCGGGTCGAGCTCCGGTTGGCGTGCGAGTTCCGCCGTGACGACGTCTGCCGTGGTGGGGAAGCCGGACAGCACCTCGGCGGCCACGGCGCCGGCCAGCGAGCCCTCACCGGTGCCGGTCAGGGCCTTGCCGAGTGCGGCCAGCTCATCGCCGGTCAGCTGCGGGAACCGCTCAACCGTGAGGTCGGCCGCCGTCGCCCCCACCAGCCGGGCGGCCAGGTGCTGGCGCTCGGCCTCCTCGCGGGCTGTGGTCACCAGTGTCAGCGTCGAGCCGGGGAGGTCGCGCAGGAGGGGGACGAACCAGGCCAGTGCGGCGGTGATCTGCTGTTGCTCCCGCAGCACCGGGATGATGACGTGCAGCACCATCGGCTCCACCGCTCTCCGGTTCCCGGCCAGCGCGGGCTGGTCGGCCCAGGCCAGCGTCCGGCGGACTTGCCGCAGCCCGTTGACGTTGCGCGCGGCCACGGAGGCGGCGATCCACCAGGCCGAGCTTCGCCACAGCGGCTTGCGCCGTTTTGTGTTCACTCGCTGCCGCCAGCGACGTAGTCGTGGAACAGGCGGTAGGTGTCCCGGAGTTGGCCCGCCGGGTAGGTGTCCTGCCAGGGCTTGTCAGGGCCGGCGAAGTGCACGAGGGCGGCGGTCCCCTCGTCCTTCAGGAGCTGGGCGAGCGGGCTGTCGGCCTCCGCGTAGTGGATGAAGCCGGGCTGGGCGGCCTGCGGCGACATGGCGAAGGTGTTCCACCGCCGGTCCAGCCGCTGCCAGTTGTCGTCGACGGCCCAGTTCAGGGCGTCCTGGTCCCAGAACCGGACCTTGTCGGGGTGCTCGGACAGGAACTGCCGGGAGCGGTCGAAGACGCCGAGCCGCTGGCAGCGCTCGAGGTCGATGATCAAGACGCCGCTGTTGAAGTAGTCCCGGCCGTACGGGACGCCGAGCTCGTCCCAGCCGGGCAACTGTATGCCGCGGCCGATGACCGGGTTCTGTGGGTCGCGCACCGCGCCGATCGGGCGCCCGTCGAGGGACTGCCGCAGCAGCGGCCGGAGGTCGCCGAGCACCATGGTGTCGGCGTCCAGGTAGAGCACCCGTCGCTCGTCGGGGATGACCTCCGGGATGGCTAGGCGCACGTACACAGCGCCGCTGACCCAGTCGGAGACCGGGTACCGCGGGTCGGTCATCGGTGCCGGCCGCAGCTCGGTACGCAGGCCGGTGCGGGCGGCGTCCCGCAGGATCGCGTTCCGGTTGGCGTCGCTGATCTGCTGGTCGAGGACGATCAGGCGAAGCTCGCCGACGGTGCCGGGGTGGGCGGCGGCGATCGAGTGCATCAGCGTCCGCAGCGGGCGGGCGTATCCGTCGTCGACTCCGCAGACGATCGCGGGCAGCGGGCGCGAGGTGGTGTTCACGAGGCGCTCCTTCCGGTGGTGGCGCTGGCCTGGCGGGGGAAGTGCTGCTGGGCCCAGTCGAGGGTCTGGCGCAGGCCGTCGCGCAGGTGGGTGGTGGGCTCCCAGCCGAGGTGGGCGCGGGCGGCGGTGATGTCGGGGCAGCGGCGCTTGGGGTCGTCGGCAGGCAGCGGGACGAAGGTGATCGCGGAGGCGGAGCCGGTCATCGCCCGGATCTCCTCGGCGAGCTGCAGCATGGTGATCTCGTGCGGGTTGCCCAGGTTCACCGGGTCGGCGTGCTCCGCCGTGGCGGCGGCGAGCAGACCAGCGACGGTGTCGGCCACGAAGCACAGCGAGCGGGTCTGGCTGCCGTCACCGGCAACCGTGATCGGCTCGCCCGCCAGCGCCTGCTGGATGAAGGCGGGCACCGCGCGGCCGTCGTCGGCGCGCATCCTCGGGCCGTAGGTGTTGAAGATCCGCACGATCCGGGTGCGGGTGCCGCCGGAGCGCTGGAAGCAGGAGGTCAGCGCCTCGGCGTACCGCTTGGCCTCGTCATAGACGCTGCGAGGACCGACCGGGTTGACGTTGCCCCAGTACTGCTCGGGCTGTGGGTGCACGAGCGGGTCGCCATACACCTCGGAGGTCGAGGCGAGCAGGAAGCGGGCGTGCTTGGCGTCGGCCAACTCGAGGGCGTTGAGCGTGCCCATCGCGCCGACCTTCAGCGTGGCCAGCGGGTGGCGGGCGTAGTCCAGGGGCGAGGCGGGCGAGGCGAGGTGGAAGACGAAGTCCACCGGGCCGGCGACTGTGAACGGCCGGGTCACGTCGTCGGTCTGGAATCGGAAGCCGCCGACCGAGCGCAGGTGCGAGAGGTTGTCGAGGCGGCCGGTCAGCAGGTTGTCGACGCCGACCACTTCCGCCCCGAGGTCCAGCAGGCGCTCGCACAGGTGCGAGCCGATAAATCCGGCGGCACCGGTGACGACGGCAGTGCGGCGGGCGAAGGCTGCGGGTACTGCCGTGGCTGCGGTCTCTCGCGGGTGGGTCAGTGGTGGTTGCAGGCGTGGCACGGTGCTTGTCCTCCAAGTCTTCGGGCGGGTGCTGGCTTCGTTGCGGGTCGTCGCGGCAGCGCGGGCCCGAGCTTCAGACGGCCGGATCGTGATCGGTAAGGGTCCGTGCGGGCGGTGCCGCGACCGGGTTATCGGTGCTCAGCTGGTGGTCGGCGGCGACCCCGAGCAGCGCGAGCGTGACGACGTGGCCCAAGCCCCGCAGCGCGGTGAGCGCTGTTCCCACCGGGTCGCGGTGTGCCCCGCGACGCCTGCCCTGACGGCTCTGATGCGGTTTCTCGACTGCCTTCATGGCTCCTCCCCTCGTCGGCTTCCGGGGCCGGGCGGCCGGTACAGGTTCGCCGTGCCGCAGCGCAACTCGGAACGTTTCTGGGGGGTTTCTCCTCGATGCGGCCCGCGCCACAGCGGGTAGCAGTACGCTCACCAACAGGTCATGAATCGCCGGGGGTTGAGATGAGCTCAGACGTTCTGGCAGTCCACCCACTCACCCACGTGATGCGGTTACGCGGATGGGGAAAGATCCAGTTCGCGCGCATGATGCGCGACCACGGCGCCGTGCTGAAGATCCACCTGGCGACCAACCGGACGCTGGTGTGGAAGTGGGAGCAGGGCCAGGAGCCCGAGCCAGACGCGCAGTTCGTTCTGGCCGACCTTCTCGGCGTCAATCCCCGTACGCTGGTTGCCAATCCGTGGCCGATGTGGCTCCCGGCGTGGGAAGTGACCGGCATCACGGCGCCGTGGACGAAGGCCGGTACCGTGGACGTACTGGTGGAACTGGTCAGGAGTGGGCATATGGATCGGCGGGGCTTTCTCACTATCACCGGGGCCGCCATGGCCACCGTCGCCGCGAGCTGGGCCTCCGCCTCGCCCGCCTTCGCCTCCGCCTTGGACGGCGACCAGGTGACGGACGCCATGGTCGACACCCTCGAAGCCCGCGTCGCCACCCTCCAGAGCCTGGACGCGCAGATGGGCGGCGCCCGCCTCATCGAGCAGGCCCGCGGCGATCTCGCGATCATCACGACCCTGCTCAAGCAGGGCCGCCACACCGAAGCCGTAGAGGCCCGCCTGCTCGGTCTGGCCGCCCAGGTCAACTACATCGCCGGATGGATGGCCTACGACAGCGGCCTGCGCTCAGCTGGCCAGCAGTACTACCTCGGCGCTCTGCGTGCCGCCAAGACCGTCGGCGACGACGCCCTCGGCGGCTTCCTGCTCGCCGAGATGGGCGTCCACCTCTCCGACGCCGGCAACCCCGCCGAGCGCGTCGCCCAGGTCGAGACCGCCCTCGCCAACACCCCCGCCACGATGCAGCCCGGCGTCCGAAGCTACCTCGAACTCCATCACGCCGAGAGCCTGTCCCGCGACGGCCAGCACCAGAAGGCCGGCTCCGCCCTCAACCGCGCCCACGACCTGTGGTCCAGGAACGGCAGCGACCAGCTCCCGAGCTGGCTCTCCTGGTACGGCGACGCCCAGCTCAGCTCCACCGAGGGCAAGATCATGCTCCGCTCCGGCCAGCTCGACCGGGCCACCAGCGCGCTGGCCTCCTCCATCGACCACGCCGTCCCCCGCGACCAGGCCGTCCGTGCGGGCCGTCTCGCCACCGCCCGCCTCGCCGGCAAGGACCTCGACGGCGCCCTCGACGCCGCCAATCGCGGCCTTGGGCTCCTCGAAACCCAGGTCCACTCCGTGCGTGCCGTTAACCGCCTCACCAAGTTCGACGGCTACCTCAAGCCCCACCGTGCCGAACCTGCCGTCGCTGAGTTCCGCGAGCGTCTGCGTGCGCTTCCTGCCGTGGCAGCGTGACACGCACCGGCCCCGGGGATCGCCCCCTGCTCGTCCCTGATACATGTTTGCGCTGAGCGAGCGGACGTCACCACAGCAGGCAGGGCGGAGCACTCCGTTCGCCGAACGACCATGGCTCACAAGGCGCTAGAGTTTTCCCACCTACCCGTCGATGGATGCGTTTCCCCACGACGTGTGCTGCAACCGCGCGCCAGATAGTCGTGCCGTGAAGACAAGGGAGCTTCGTGCAACTCGTCGAGCTCGGTGTCACCAACTTCCGCTCCCTGGCCGATGTCCCTGGCATCCCCATCCACAAGCAGACCATCCTGACGGGGCACAACGACTGCGGGAAGACGGCCACGCTGGATGCGCTGGCGTTCCTCCTGGGCGAGCGCAACATCGAGGACAGTGACATCTCCCGGTTCGCAGTCGGTGACAGGGAGCGATCTGCACTCCCTGTCATCGGCGACGACGAAGAGCCTCGGGCTGTCACCGTGGAGGCCCGGTTCGAGCTTTCGCGTTCTGAAGCGGAGCTGCTTCAGACCTCTTCTCCGATCAGGGTGCGCCGTCGTTACGTCGAAGGCGAAGGCACTTACCTCGAGTGGCAAGCCAGGGTTCCCGAGCGCCTTGAGTTGAGGAATCTACAGGCGCTGAAGGCCCAGGATCTGCGCGCTCTCGCCACCGATGCTGGCCTCAAGCTGCGCGCCGACCAATCGAACGTCAAGGCGAGTTGGTTGGAGCTGCTGGAGACGCACTCGGCTACCACTACGCAGGTCACGGACTGGGTCGAGGCCCCGGCGCAGCTGAAGGATGCCCTGCCGCAGCTCCTCTACTTCAAAGGCGACTCCGCTGAGTCGCCGGAGGCTGTCGTTCGCGGCATCCTGACGGCAAAGCTTCGCGAATACACTCTCCGCGAGGAAACCCGGCAAAAGATCACCGATCTCGAGGCCGAGTTCTCAGAACGGCTGAAGGAAGATGCCGCCCTGCTGCGGAAACTTGTCGAGGAACGTTGCGCTCTCGACGAGTTCAACCTCGAACCACAGATCCAGTTCAAGCCGGCGGTCGGTCGCGTCTCCTTGGCCGCCTCGGCTCGCGGGCAACACCCTGTCCCACTGACCGCTGCGGGAGCCGGCAGGTCGCGCCGCATCACCTTGGCGCTATGGGAGGCCAGTCAGCAGTTGCTGGCTGACGCCACGGATGGCCTCGACGGCGGTGGCGTGATCATCGTCTATGACGAACCTGACACCCACCTTGATTACGACCATCAGCGCCGGATCATGGAGATGATCAAGGCGTCGGCGTCCTCTTCGCACTCCACAGTGATCGTCGCTACCCATTCGCTCAACTTGATCGACGGCGTGGACATTCAGGACATCGTGCACCTGAACAGTCGAGACGGCCGGGCCTACGTCCAATCGCTCGGCGACAGTGACACCGACGAGCACACTCGTCGCTTCCTGTCCAACATGGCCGCCTCACTGGGCTTTCGCAACAGTGTCCTACTGCACGAGAAGTGCTTTGTAGCTGTAGAGGGTGCGACCGAGTATGCGGCCCTGCCGGCCTTGTTCAAGCTCGCATTCGGCTACCCGATCCAGTCCGCCGGCATCGCTTTGTGGGCTTGTGGGGGGAACGATGGCGCTCTCAACTTCGCCAAGTTCCTCAAGGAGCACAAGCGAACTGTTGTGTTCATGGTTGATGCTGACTCGCCACGCGACAAGCAAAAGGAGTTCAGCTACGACCGCCTACTCAAGCAGGGCTTCGCGGAGGATGACTGCCTGTTCATTGGGGCCCCGAACGAACTGGAGGATGTCTTCAGTGACGACCAGTGGGCCGACACGATGAACGAACAGTGGCCTCGAAGCGATGAGAAGCAGTGGACGTCGCATGACGTCGCAGTGCTTCGCACCGAGGGAAAGTTCAGCAAGAAGCTTCACGGCTTGCTGTACCAAGACTCCGTGCAGCCCCCGCGCTCGAAGGAGGACATGGTGGTAGCGCTGGCCCAGCGGCTGCGCGCACCGTCAGACGTTCCGGATTCTCTGGTGAAGGTTTTCAAGAGCGCGGTAAAGATCGCTAGTGGCGCTGGGCAACCGCACTACTGGGTGGATGATGAGTGAGCTGTCCTGCGTGATCGGCGCGCCCGCATCCTGCTGAGCCGTTGTGCGCGTGTGGGTGCCTCCCAGGCATGAACGCCAACGGAGGAGACCCAACGCTGCCCATGGTTGATCTTTTCCTCGCCGCACCACCGACACCCGGACGGTGCTGGCGGATCTGTGTGCCGAACACGCACGACCAAGGCGCGCATCTCAATACCCTCCGCTAGATCCCGTCAACCTTGCACGCAAAGAGTCCCACGCGGCACTGACAGTCGGCAGGCTGGGGCGATCTTCAGTGACTCAGTGTTGACGCCACAGCGCTGCCATCCCCATGGCTTCACCGCGTTGGCTCATCATCGCTCTGATCCGTGTGGGTGACCAGATTGATGCGACCCTCCAATGCTCCTTCCCAGTTCGACCCGCCGTTACGCGAACTCGGGAGCGTCAACTGCAATCGCTGGGGCCAGCAGCTCCTTACGAGACGACCCTTGCGCTAGCTGCTGCCACCGAGGTGACTGAGCTCGAAGATCCTGCCCAGGTTCCAAGAAGCTCTCCAGCAGGCTTCAGCACGGAAACAACCTGCGGCAGGCCGCGAGCATCGGTACCTTCCTGGCATGGGATCGCCGATCACGTTCGAACGTCTGGTATCCGGTGCCAGGGACTTTGCGCACCTCGCCATGGACGCCCACGCGGAAGGCCAGACCGAGGTCTTTCTTTTGGAGGCGGGGGTCAGTGTCGAGCGCCTGGCCAAGGCCTCGCTGGTGCGGGTGCACCCGACGTTGCTCTCGGAGGTGAAGGGCAACGACGACATGCTGCTGCACTTTGCAGGCGCGATGACCACCCCGCCCCAGAGGTTCCACACCATCGGGGCCGCCACCGCTATCGCCCGGTTGAGGAAGATTGGCGTTCTGCCGCGATCGGCGGAACTGGATGGGCTGATCGAGCTCAGGAATGGCGTCGCACACCTAGGAACGAGCAGTGCCGAGGACTACCTTGCACCCTTTGTGGAGACGATCTGTAGGCTCCTCGACCACGCGGACGAGGACCGGTCGGCGTTCTGGGGGTCATGGTCGGGTGCCGTCCAGGTGACCCTCGACGACCGGTTCGGCCGCGTTCAGAAGGCTGTTCATCTGCGCTTGGACCAAGCGCGGTTCAGGATGGAGGCCCGCTTCGGGAAGCTGCCGAAGGGGGCGGTCGAGAGCGTCGCCAGGACCATCGGCGAGACGGGCCTCGTAGTCATCGATCGAAGCCCGACTGGTGTGCTCTTTCGAACGCTCAGCAGGTGCCCGGCCTGCGGTACTGAGGCCGCAACGCTGTTCCTGAAAGCACCGAACGCAACCCTGCTGTACGAGATGGAGCTGACTGCGGAGGAACTCTTGTGCGGGCTCTGCGGGCTCCGGCTCGCGGGAGAAGAAGAGATCGAAATCGCCGGTCTTCCATCCACCACGAGGTGCAAGGTCGAAGACCTCAAGGAGGTAGTCGACGACGGACCCATCGCGGGCAGTCTTCTTGGCCGCCAGGACTCCTTCTGACCGGCCAGGTGCCGACCTTCGGCGAGGGAAAGACTGCGTCCCTTGGAGTCGGGGTTTGAGACTGGTGAGCTCGCATGTTCAGGTGTCGCGTATTCGCTGCTGGAGTGGCTCAGTGAGTCACTCAGAGTAGGGCGGGCAGGGAGAGCCGTCCTATCGACTGGCCAGACAACTCCTCAAGCCGAGCTCTCGTCCAGGCTGTTGGCTGCGAAGAAGTCGCGCCAGTCCTGCACCGCCTGCCGAGCGGTCGTCAATGCGTCCTCTGTTCCTGACGATCCGTCAGTCTCGGTCCACTCGATCACGAACGACGCTGAGTCCTCCGCGACTGTGCCGCCCGAGATCCGGGCACGCCGGTCGCCCGGCTTCCGGTTCCGGTGCTTGTTCGTGTTGGCGACGTCGCCGACTAGCTTGAGTGCCGGATGAGCCCGCGCGAACGGATCTGCCGAACGCCCCACTGCCTGAGGCACTCCCGGGTCGTTGCGGAGCCAGTCCCTCAGATGCCAGCACAACTCGCAAAACCGGATGGGGAGCTGGCGCCAATCCGGAGGCGGATCCACTTGCCGCACGGCCGCCGCCTCCATCTCGACGAGAGCGGCGAGCACTGCGCGCCACTGGTCCTGCCACGGCCGGTCCGGCGCGTACGTGATCCCGACCTGGGCGCTATCCACGGCGCGCACGCTGTCCTCGACCGAGACCAGATAGGTACGCCCAGTCTCGCCGCAGTCCGGGCACGGCTCCCCACTTGGCAGGCCGCCGAGCCCTGTGCCGCACGCCGAGCACGTGACCGGCCACTCCGGCGCCTCTACTTCCTCGCCACTGGTCATGATCTGATCGTGCGACTGTCAGCGAGAAGCCGCGCGCTGGCCGAGCCGGACGGCTTCCGCTCTCGGAAATGATCCGCTTAGAGCGTCCGCCAGTAGGTCATCGGATGCGGGGGTTTCGCGGGCGGGTGTCCCAGCGGTAGAGGGTCCAGGCGCGTCGGATCATGGACCGGACAGTGACGATCACGCAGGCCAGGGCGAGGAAGAACTCGACGG
>FTKL01000051.1_pt2 | contig 21817 bp, 20 predicted proteins | sample 2434061 | NCBI WGS metagenome assembly FTKL01 (sample SAMEA3914816, study PRJEB12502) | metagenome | biome: forest; material: soil | place: USA | collected 2011-09-16 | depth 0.3 m
GGCGGCGGCGGTGCACTCGATGGCGAGCGCGCCCTGGCCGGGGGCCGGGACCATCAGCTCGGTGTCGAGGTGCTGGGTGATCTCGGCGCTGCGGCCGAGCCGGTTGAGGCCGGCCGCGGCGAGGACCACCGCGTCGAGCCCGCCGGAGGCGACGAAGCCGATCCGGGTGTCGACGTTGCCCCGGATCGGGACGGTCTCGACGGCCGTGCCGCGGGCGGCGGCCCAGGCGTTCAGCTGGGCCATCCGGCGCGGGGAGCCGGTGCCGATCCGGGCGGTGTGCCCGGAGCCGGCCAGCTTCTCGACGAGCTCGTCCAGGCCGAGCCCGTCGCGGGCGACCAGGGCGTCGCGGACGTCCTCGCGCTCGGGGACGGCGGCCAGCACCAGGCCCTCGGGGGCCGCGGTGGGGAGGTCCTTGAGCGAGTGCACGGCGAAGTCGATCCGGCCCTCCAGCAGCGCGTCGCGCAGGGCGGAGACGAAGACGCCGGTGCCGCCTATCTGCGCGAGCGCCTCGCGGGACACGTCGCCGTAGGTGGTGATCTCCACCAGCTCGACGGGGCGTCCGGTGACCCTGGTCACCTCGCGGGCGACCATGCCGGACTGCGCCATGGCGAGCGCACTGCGGCGGGTGCCGAGCCGAAGCGGCACGGTGGCCGCCGGGGCCTGGTCGGTGAGCGGTTGACCATTCATGAGGTGATCGTCCCGGTGGTACTCGTGGGATGGCTGACGGTTCATCTGGCGACCTCGCCCGCGAGGCTGCCGTTGGCGGGCCGGGCGGGGCCCGGCGGCTGCGGGCCCAGGTTCTGCGGGCCCAGGTTCTGCGGGCCCAGGCTCTTCGTGCCCGCCTGCTGGCCGACCGGCGGACCGGCCTTGGCCTTGGCGCCGGCCGGCGTCCCGGAGACCGCGTGGACGGCGGCCGGGTCGAGGTCGAACAGCTCGCGCAGGGCGTCCGCGTAGGAGGCGCCGCCGGGCTCGGCGGCGAGCTGCTTCACCCGCACGGTGGGGGCGTGCAGCAGCTTGTCCACCACGCGGCGGACGGTCTGGGTGATCTCGGCGCGGGAGCGCTCGTCCAGGTCGGGCAGCCGGGAGTCCAGCCGGCCGAGCTCGGCGAGGACGACCTCGGAGGCCATCGCGCGCAGCGCGACGACGGTCGGGGCGATCCGGGCCGCGCGCTGGGCGGCGCCGAACGCGGCCACCTCGTCGGCGACGATGCCGCTGACGGCGTCCACGTCCCCGGCGCCGGGGGTGGCGGCGTGGGCGTGCGAGAGGCTCTCCAGGTCGACCAGCAGCGCGCCGGGCAGCTCGTGCACGGCGTGGTCGACGTCGCGCGGCATGGCCAGGTCGAGGAAGGCGAGGGGGGTCGAGCCGGCCCGCGCCGCGACGGCGGCGGCCACGTCCTCGGCCCTGATCACCACGCCGGCCGCGCCGGTGCAGGAGATCACCAGGTCGACGTCGGCCAGTGCCTCGGGCACCTTGGCGAGGTCGAGCGTCCGGGCGTTGCCGGTGCCGAGGATGGCGACCAGCCGCTCGGCCCGCTCGGGCGTGCGGTTGGCGATCAACAGTTCGCCGACCCCGCTGCGGACGAGGGTGGCGGCGGCCAGCGAACTCATCGAGCCCGCGCCGACCACCAGGGCCCGCTTGCCGGCGATCTCCCCGGCCCCGGCGGCGATCTGCTCCAGCCCGAAGGTGACCAGCGACTGCCCGGCCTTGTCGATGCCGGTCTCGCTGTGCGCCCGCTTGCCGACCCGCAGGGCCTGCTGGAACAGCTCGTTGAGGTCACGGCCGGCGGTGTGCTCCTCCTGCGCGCGCGCGAGCGCGTCGCGCAGCTGGCCGAGGATCTGGCCCTCGCCGACGACCATCGAGTCCAGGCCGCAGGCCACCGAGAAGAGGTGGTGGACGGCCCGGTCCTCGTAGTGGACGTAGAGGTGCGAGGTGAGCTCCTCCAGGTCGACGCCGCTGTGGTGGGCGAGCAGCAGGGAGAGTTCGGCGACGCCGGCGTGGAACTTGTCCACGTCCGCGTACAGCTCGATCCGGTTGCAGGTGTTGAGCAGCGCGGCCTCGGCGACGGTCGCGGTCGCGGCGGCGTCGTGCAGCAGCCGGGTCGGGACGTCACCGGTCAGCGCGGCGCGCTCCAGCACCCCGACGGGGGCCGTGCGGTGGCTGAGTCCTACGACGAGCAGGCTCATGCCGGCCTCCTGCGCGGACAAACCCGTGCGCTCATGCGGGCATCACCGCGGAACGGTCGCCCTCGGCGCCCTTGGCCGGCATCGCCGACTTGGCGGGCTTGGCCTTGGCCTTGGCCGGCTCGGCCTCGGGCTTGGTGTCCGCCAGGGCCTTCGCGGTGCCGGCGGCGCGGCGCAGCTTGGCGGCCGCCGCCCGGACCGGGCCGGGGGCGCGGTCGAGCACGGACTCGCCGCGGTCGGGCTCCTCGCCGGCCTTGCGCTGCTCGTGGAAGGCGAGGATCTGAAGCTCTATCGACAGGTCGACCTTGCGCACGTCCACGCCGTCCGGGACGGTCAGCACGGTGGGGGCGAAGTTGAGGATGCTGGTGACGCCCGCCTCGACCAGCCGGTCGCAGACCTGCTGGGCGGCGCCGGGCGGCGTGGTGATGACGCCGATGGAGACGGACTGCGTCTCCACGATCTCCTCCAGCTCGTCCATGTGCCGCACCGGCAGCCCGGCCGCGCTGCTGCCGACCACGGTGGGGTCGGCGTCCAGCAGGGCCGCCACCCGGAAGCCGCGGGAGGCGAAGCCGCCGTAGTTGGCGAGTGCGTGGCCGAGGTTGCCGATGCCGACGATGACGACCGGCCAGTCCTGGGTCAGGCCCAGCTCGCGGGAGATCTGGTAGACGAGGTACTCGACGTCGTAGCCGACGCCCCGGGTGCCGTACGAACCGAGGTAGGAGAAGTCCTTGCGCAGCTTCGCGGAGTTCACGCCCGCGGCGGCCGCCAGCTCCTCGGAGGAGACGGTCGGTACGGAGCGCTCGGAGAGCGCGGTGAGCGCCCGCAGGTACAGCGGGAGGCGGGCGACTGTCGCCTCCGGGATTCCCCGGGCACGCGAGGGTCGGCGCGCGGCGCCCTGGTCGGGCGTCTGCGAACTGCTCTGTGGTGATCGGCCGATTGCCACGGTGCTCCTGTGGGTGAAGCTGGGCTTAGGCAGCCAGGCTATGCGTTTGTGAACGTGTGCACAAAGATGGTGTCCGATTTGTCCGTGCACAGTGACGCGCATCACGCCGGAGGCCCTATAGCACCGGCGTCCTTCAGCACCACCGCCGGGGGCTGTCCGCCGGGCGGCCACGGCCCGTACGTCGTCTCCCGGTGGAACAGCGACAGCGGTACGCCGGACCGCCGGGGCCTCGGCTGCGCGAGCCTCGGCCACGGCACCTCCGCCGCCGCGCGCAGCGGGTCCGCCCAGTCGGCGGGCGGGCAGGACGGGATGCGTACGCAGTGCCGGAGCAGGTCGGCGGTGGCCCGGGCGTCGCCGAGCGCGGTGTGCGCCGGGTACCAGCCGAGACCGGCCGCGTCGGCGCAGGCCGCCAGGCCGAAACCGCCGGCCTCCGGCAGGTGGGCCCGGGCCAGGCGCATCGTGCAGAGCATCGGTACAGCCGGCCAGGCCACCCCGATCCGGGCGAACTCCCGGTCGAGGAAGGCCCGGTCACAGGTCACGTGGTGGCCGACCAGCACCCGCCCGGCCAACAGGTCCAGCAGGTAGGGGGCGACCTCGCGAAAACGCGGCGCCCCGGCCACGTCCGCCTGCGTTATCCGGTGCACGTGGGTCGGGCCGACCGGGCCCAGCGGGTCCAGCAGCGTGGCGAACTCGGCCTCGGTACGGAGCCGGTCGTCCAGCAGCACGACGGCCACCTCCACCACCCGGTGGCGCCACGGACTGCGGCCGGTGGCCTCGACGTCGACCACGGCGAAGCCCCCGGCGGCGGACGCCGGCCCTGGGATTCGGCCGGAAAGCACGGCTGCTCTCCTCTGCGGTCGGCCCCCGTGGCAAGAAAACGAGGTTAGATCGTAAGCCGACCAAGCCGCCGGTTCACAGCTTTCTCCCAGTCTTCTTCGCCACACCCGCCCCGGCCGGGCCGGCTCAGGCCCCCAGCGCCGCCCGCAGCCGGCGCTCGTCGACCCGCCAGAAGTCGTGCTGGCGGCCGTCGATCAGGGTCACCGGGATCTGCTCCCAGTACTCGCGGTACAGCTCCTCGTCCTGGGTGATGTCCTTCTCCTCGAAGGCCGCGCCGGTCTCGGCGGTCACCCGGACGATCACCTCCCGGGCGGCCTCGCAGAGATGGCAGCCCGGCTTGCCGACCAGGGTCACGGTGCGGTCGGCCGGCTTCGGGTTCTTGTCACGTCGCAGCAGTGGGCTCACCCGGTCCATTGTGCTCCAGCCGCCGCCCGGCCACGGGCGCCGTGCGGGCGCCGTGCGGCCACATCGCCGCTGCCGGTCGTTAACCCCGCCTGCACTCCCGCGTCACAGCCCTGACCTGCGTCCCTGGCTATGCTCGGTGCCATGGCCGTGCTGCGAAGGCTCACCCAGTCGAGACGTTCTCCGTCCGAGCGGACCGCGCTGGCGGGCGAGGCCGCCGCCGAGGCGGCGGAGGCCGCGCTGCGCGCCGAGTCCGCACCCGCCGGGGCGGTGGAGTGCGTGGAGGCGGTGGAGAGTGCCGGGGCGGACGGGAAGAAGCCGGCCAGGGCCCCCAAGCCGCCGGCCGGCAACCACATCCCCGACCGGGACGACCCGCGCGCCGCCGCCTTCTTCGACTGCGACAACACGATCCTGCGCGGCGCCGCGGTCTTCTACCTCGGCGTGGGGCTGTACCGCCGCAGCTTCTTCACCCAGCGCGACGTCGCCCGGTTCGCCTGGCAGCAGGCCTGGTTCCGGCTGCACGGCACCGAGGACCCGGGCCACATGGCCGACGCCCAGCACACCGCGCTCGGCCTGGTCGCCGGCAAGCACACCGCGGACCTGGAGGAGATCTGCGAGGAGATCTTCGAGGAGGTCATCGCCGAGAAGATCTGGCCGGGCACCCGCGCCCTCGTCCAGATGCACCTGGAGGCCGGCCAGCGGGTCTGGCTGGTCACCGCCGCCCCGCAGGAGGTGGCCAGGATCATCGCCCGCCGGCTCGGCATGACCGGCGCGCTCGGCACCGTCGCCGAGGCCGAGGACGGCGTGTACACCGGCCGGCTGGTCGGCGAGCTGCTGCACGGCCCGGCGAAGGCGGCCGCCGTCAGCGCACTCGCCCGGCGCGAACGGCTCGACCTCGACCGCTGCGCCGCCTACAGCGACTCGGCCAACGACATCCCGATGCTGTCGCTCGTCGGCCACCCGTACGTGGTGAACCCGGACGGCGCGCTGCGCAGGCACGCCCGGGCGATGGGGTGGCGGGTGCGCGACTTCCGTACCGGCCGCAAGGCCGCCCGGGTGGGGATCCCCGCGGCGGCGGCGCTCGGGGTGGCGGCCGGCGCGACCGCCGCGGGCGTCGCGATCCACCGGCGGCGCGCCGTCTGACCAGCGGTCACGGCGTCAATCCCGGCGCCCGGCGGGCCCCTCGTACGGGCGAAATCGCCGGCTCTCCCGGGGCGCGGGAGCCCGGATCGCGAGCCTGTCACCGGATGACCGGAACTGATCGTTCGACAGCCCGGCAAAGTATGGGGTTGCCGGTGCAGAACTCGGGGAAACCGCCCGCCACACCGCCGAACCGGTCACCGGGCGCTCCGATCCGATCACAGCGAGCCGACTCAATGGCGACACGGCCGGTCACTCTCGGCCGGATATGCACACGGACCGGATTCCAAACGACCACTTCGGCAACAGGGTGTAGCTGTCATTGCACAAAGCGTTATTCTCTCCTGGATGCACGCCACCTCGTGCGTCCCTCATGACCGGGGCCGGGGGGTGTGCTCTCCGCGCAGGCGGAGGTGATCCGTCCACAGTTCTGCCTCTGGGAGTCCCGTGTACCCACCCGTCCGGAACGACGCGCCTGCTCCCTCCCGCCCGTCGCCCGCGCCCCTGCGCTCCCGCACGACCAGAGCCCGACAGGCCTCCAACCGGCAGATCTCCACCGGCCTGGCCCTGCTGCGCACCCTCCTCCAGAGCCAGTTCCTGCCCGTCGCCCAGCCGGCCCTCGCCGGCGCCGCGTTCGCCGTCGGCCACCCGCACCCTCCCGGGGCCGTCCTGCGCTCCACCGCCACCAGCGGCACCACCAGCAGTGGCAGTACGAGCAGCGGCAGTACGAGCAGTGGCAGCACGGGTACGGGCGGCGCGGGCACCGAGACCGCCCCGCGCGGCCGGTCCGTCGGCGGCCGCAGCCGCGCCAGGACGGCGCCGAGCCCCGGCTTCGAGACCGAGCACAACCCGATCATGGAGCTGGTCGAGCGCGCCCAGGCCGGTGAGAGCGAGGCCTTCGGCGGCCTCTACGACCACTACGCGGACACCGTCTACCGCTACATCTACTACCGGGTCGGCAGCAAGGCCACGGCCGAGGACCTCACCAGCGAGACCTTCCTGCGCGCACTGCGCCGGATCGGCACCTTCACCTGGCAGGGCCGCGACTTCGGCGCCTGGCTGGTGACGATCGCCCGCAACCTGGTCGCCGACCACTTCAAGTCCAGCCGCTTCCGGCTGGAGGTCACCACCGGCGAGATGCTCGACTCCAACGAGTGCGAGCGCAGCCCGGAGGACTCCGTCCTGGAGCGGCTCTCCAACGCGGCACTCCTGGAGGCCGTGGGACGGCTCAACCCGCAACAGCAGGAATGCGTGACGCTGCGCTTCCTGCAGGGCCTGTCCGTCGCCGAGACGGCCCGCATCATGGGCAAGAACGAGGGCGCCATCAAAACTCTCCAGTACCGAGCGGTCCGCACCCTGGCCCGCCTGCTCCCCCCCGACGCGCGGTGAGCGGCAGAGCGCTCCGCCGGATATCCGACGGGACGTCACCGCCCCGACCCGGCCCACACGTGCGGGTGAACGGTCGGTCCGATGATCAGTCGTGCGTAACCGACAGCCCGCACCGCTCGTTGGCCAGCGTGCAAGCCTCCACCAGGCGTACGGTCAAGCCGGATCGCGACCTCTCACCCGATGGAGTGGCTTTGGCCCGCCGAGGCAACCGTCCGGCCGGCCGGGGTGTCGACAACGACGAAGGGAGGTGTGGCCCGTGACGGCAAACGTGCTGGAGCACCGGCGGGCGAAGGCCTTCGCCGAGGCGCTGGAGGCCCACCAGGTAGAGCACCGGGACCTTACGAGGCCCGCCGACGACGACGCCGCTGACCGCGGGGACTCGATGGCCGGCCTGATCGCGATGGCCGACTCGCTCGGCTCGCTGCCCGGCCCGCAACTGGACCAGGAGGTCCGAACGGTCCAACGTGCCCAGCTGATGGCCGCCTTCGAGCAGGCCTTCAGCGGCGGTGGCGCGGGCGTCACGGTCCCCAGGCAGCGCAGGAGCCGGGCCCACCGGGCCGTCCCGCGCGGCCGCTGGAGCCGCCGGTTCGCGATCGGCGGGCTGGTCGCGGGCATCGCCGTCGGCAGCTTCGCGGGTGTCGCCGCCGCCAGCTCCAACGCCCTCCCCGGGGACACCCTCTACGGGATGAAGCGCGGTCTGGAGGGGCTCCAGCTGGACATGGCGGGCTCCGACAGCGAGCGCGGCGCCCTGCTGCTCGACCAGGCCTCGACCCGGCTGGGCGAGGCCAAGGGGCTGCTCGGGCGGGCCGGTTCGCCGACCACCCTCAACCCGGACACCGTCGAGCAGGTCCGCCGGGCGCTCGACGACATGCACGCCGAGGCCATCAAGGGCCGCGAACTGCTGCGCTCCGTCTACCGCAGCAACGGCTCACTGGACCCGATGCGCAGGCTGGCCGGCTTCGCCGAGGGCGAGGACGGGCGCTGGACGGACCTGCAGGGCAAGCTGCCCGTCCAGCTCACCCGGGAGGCCGGCCGGGTCGACCGCCTCTTCGACGACATAAGCGAGGACGTCGCGCCCCTGCGGCTGGTCCAGCAGCCCCTCCAGGGCGGCGGGGCCGGCACCGGAGCGGACGGCGGCGAGCAGCAGGCCCAGAGCCCGGCCGGCAGCACCGACCAGAGCGGCGCACCGACCACCGGCAGCAGCGGCAACGGCAGGCCCGGCACCTCCGCCCGCCCGGCCCCCACGGCCGGCAGCACCGCCGCCGGTACCACCGGCACCGACAGCAACAGCGCCCCGAGCGCCCTGCCCGGCAACCCCCCGGCGGCCGTCGGCGGCCTGGTGGACGGGCTGGCCAACGGCATCACCGGCGTCCACCCCTCGCCGAGCCCGGACGCCACCGCGACCGGCACACCGGCCGCCACCCCCTCCGGTGCCGCACCGAGCAGCACCGCGGCGAGCCCGCCCGGCCTCGACCTCCCGCCGCTCATCCCCGGCCTGCTGCCGGGGCTGAAGCTGGGCTGACGGCCGCGACGTACGGGAGTGGGCCCCGGGCAGCGCCCGGGGCCCACTCCCGTACCCAGGAAGAACGCCTGGCCCAAGAAGAACACCCGGCCCAGGAGAACACCCGGCCTAGAAGAACACCGAACGGCGCTGCACCAGCAGCTGGTAGAGGGTGTGCTGGATCGTCTCGCGGACCTCGTCCGTCAGGTCGAAGACCAGCATCGGGTCGTCCGCCGCCTCCGGCGGGTGGCTGTCGGTGGCGATCGGCTCGCCGAACTGGATCGTCCACTTCGTCGGCAGCGGGATCGCCCCGAGCGGCCCGAGCCACGGGAAGGTCGGCGTGATCGGCACGTACGGCAGGCCCAGCAGCCTGGCCAGCGTCTTGGCGTTGCCGATCATCGGGTAGGTCTCCTCCGCCCCGACGATCGAGCACGGCACGATCGGCACCTGGGCCCGCAGCGCGGACGCCACGAACCCGCCGCGCCCGAACCGCTGGAGCTTGTAGCGGTCGGCGAACGGCTTGCCGACGCCCTTGAAGCCCTCCGGCCAGACCCCGACCACCTCGCCGCGCTCCAGCAGCGCCTGCGCGTCCTCGTGGCAGGCCAGCGTGTGGCCGGCCTTGCGGGCCACCTCGTTGACGCCCGGCAGGACGAACACCAGGTCGGCGGCGAGCATCCGCAGGTGCCGCCGCTGCGGGTGGTGGTCGTGGATCGCGACCTGGGTCATCAGGGCGTCCAGCGGGATCGTCCCCGAGTGGTTGGCGACGATCAGCACGCCGCCCTCGGCGGGGATGTTCTCGATGCCGCGCACCTCGACCCGGAAGTACTTGTCGGCCAGCGGACGCAGCAGCGAGAGGAACACCGCCTCGGTCAGCTCCCGGTCGAAGCCGAAGTCGTCCACCTCGTAGTCGCCGGTGATCCGGCGGCGCAGGAAGGACAGGCCGCCGGCCGCGCGCTCCTCCCAGCCCTTGCCCAGCAGCCGGGTCGCGGCCGGCCCCAGCCGGCCCGCCAGGGCGCCGCCGACCGCGTCGGCGAGCCGGTCCGCGAGACCGGGTCCGGCGCTCTCGCTCCAGCTCGGCGCGGACTCGATCGGGATGACCCTGGCCTCGCCCGTCGCGTACTCCCTCGCAGCACTCATCGCGGCTTCAGCTCCTGTGTCGGACGGGTCGGGTGGGTCGGGTGGGTCGGACGCGACGAGTGGGTCGAACCGGCCGCCGGCGCGTGCTCCGGGCCCAGCAGCCCGGCGAGCCGGTCCGTGACGGCGGTGAGCCGCTCGGGCGGCAGCAGGCCGGTGCGCTGGGCGGCGGCGAAGTCGCCGAACGCCTCCGCCGTGGTGAACCTCGGCACGTACCCGAAGGTCTCGCGCAACCGGGTGGTGTCCACCACCCGGCCGTGCGTCAGCAGCCGCAGCTGCTCGGGCGAGAAGTCGGCGAGCCTGGTCTGCCGGACGAGGGCCGCGACCCAGCCGATCACCGGCTGGAGCATCGGCACGGTCGGCCGCCCGAGCCGGCGCGCGCACTGCGAGAGGAGCAGGACGCCCTCCCCCGCCACGTTGAACGTCCCGGCGTTGACGGTGCCCCGGGCGGGCTCCACGGCGGCCCGGCAGAGCACCTCGACCGCGTCGTCCTCGTGGATGAACTGGAGGCGCGGGTCGTGGCCCAGCACCGTCGGCAGCACCGGCAGCGCGAAGTACTCGCAGAGCGGGGTGTCCCCCACCGGGCCGACGATGTTGGCGAACCGCAGGACGCTCACCGAGACGTCCGGGCGGCGCCGGGCGAAGCCCCGGACGTAGCCCTCGACCTCGGCCGCGTCCTTGGCGAAGCCGCCGCTCGGCAGGTTCTTCGGCTGCATCCGCTCACCGAAGACCGCCGGGTCGCGGGGCGCGGAGCCGTACACGCCGGTGGTGGACTTCACCACCAGGCGGCGCAGACCGGGCGCCTTCTGGCAGGCACCGAGCAGCTGCATGGTGCCGATGACGTTGGACTCCTTGACCGCACTGCGGCCGGCCTGGCCCGGCCCGGTGGCGCTGACGTTCAGGTGGACGACCGTGTCGACCTGGTACTCGGCGATCACCCGGGCGACGGCCGGGCGGCGCAGGTCGAGCCGTTCGAAGCGGTAGTCGGCCGCCGGGCCCGGCGGGTCGGCCACCGGCTCACGGGGCGGCTGGACGTCGACGCCGACCACCAGGTCCACGTCCGGACGGCGGCGGATCTCCGCGACGAAGCGGGCACCGAGATGCCGTGCCACGCCGGTGACGAGCACGACCTTGCCCACGCTGTCTGCATCCTCCTCGGCCGAAGGCCCTACCCGGCCCATCTGCGTGCACCGTATCGCGCCCGCGTTGCGCGGATGCGTCAGGCGCACGCCGATCAGTGCGGTGTTCCCGCGTTCCCGCGGAAAACGGAACTGCCCGCCCCGGCTACGAGAGCCGGGACGGGCAGGAAAGCTCCAGGCATGCTGTACGCAGCCGTAGGGCTTACTTCTTGTTGCGACGCTGAACGCGAGTGCGCTTGAGAAGCTTGCGGTGCTTCTTCTTGGCCATACGCTTGCGACGCTTCTTGATGACAGAGCCCACGGAACAACCCTCGCTCACTGAGACTCTCGTCCGTGTGAGACGGAGTCCATACGACTGACGGAGGGCCTAGCCTACCTTCCGCGCGGCCTGCGCCGTAATCGCGCTCCCGGACGCCGGGAAACTCGTGGGAAATATGAGGCAAACGGGCGCGGGGCCCACTGGCTGCGGGCCCGCCCCACCGGTTGTCGCCTACGCGCTCTCGAGCCGCACGTAGGACTCCTTCAGGTACTCGTGCACCGCCTGCTGGGGCACCCGGAAGGAACGGCCGACCCGGATGGCCGGCAGTTCTCCGCTGTGCACCAACCGGTACACCGTCATCTTGGACACCCGCATGACCGAGGCAACCTCCGCCACGGTCAGGAAGACGACGTCCTGCAGGGGGCGTTCGCCGGAACTCATGACCTCACCCGACCCTTACCCGTGTGCAAGGCACCGGCTTCCCCTCCGGTGACTCCACCGGCACACGTGTATGCCCAGAGTAGTTAAGGGTGGTACCAGTGGGAAGAGGGGGAAGCGCACTGCTCGTACGGTGAGAGATCCGACCGTTGCATTACGTAGTCGCTCAGCGGTCTGTCGCATCCGGGGCGCACAGCACCCCGGCCCGGCGGGGCCCACGGACCCCCCGTCGGTACGTGTCCGGACGGTCCGCGGCCGGCTCCCCCGCAGCCCGGCGGGCTGCGGGAGGCGTCGGCGGGGCCGCACCGGGGTGATGCACGCGGGCGGAGGGCGTACGGAAGCACGGCCCGCGCACGGCCGGGCAGGCGGCGCGGCGGGCCGCGCCGGGCACTCGCCGGGCACTCGCCGGGCACTCGCTAGGGCAGCAGGCCGTGGTGCGGGAAGACGGCCTTGCGGGCGGCCAGGATCGACTGGTCGAGACGGTCGGCGGGGTCGTAGCCGTTGTCGAAGTCGCGCCAGGCGGTGGCGGCCCCGTCGGTCATCCGCAGCGGCCCCTGCTGCCGGGTCCGGCGGTAGACCTCGGCGCGCCACTCGGCCGGGGTCTCGGTGGCCGGGTCGACCGGCCGCCCGGCGGCGGTGGCCACCAGGTGGGTCCAGGCCCGGGGCACGACGTCGACGACGGCGTAGCCGCCCCCGCCGAGCGAGACCCAGCGGCCGCCGGCGTGCCGGTGGGCGAGCTCGTGCAGCTGCTCGGCGACGTACCGCTGGGCGTCCAGGCTGACGGCGAGGTGCGCGAGCGGGTCCTCGACGTGGGTGTCCGCGCCGTGCTGGCTGACCAGCACCTGCGGGCGGAAGGCCGCCAGCAGGTCGGGCACCAGGGCGTGGAAGGCGCGCAGCCAGCCCGCGTCGCCGGTGCCGGCGGGCAGCGGCAGGTTGGCGGCGCTGCCGGGGGCGTCCGGGCCGCCGGTCTCGGCGGACCAGCCGGTCTGCGGGAAGAGGGTGGCGGGGTGCTCGTGCAGCGAGACCGTGAGCACCCGGGGGTCGTTCCAGAAGGCCTGCTGCACACCGTCGCCGTGGTGCACGTCGACGTCCACGTAGGCGACCCGCTCGGCACCGAGTTCGAGCAGCCGGGCGACGGCGAGGGCGGCGTCGTTGTAGACGCAGAAGCCGGACGCCTGGCCGGGCATGGCGTGGTGCAGGCCGCCGGAGAAGTTCACGGCGTGCGGGGTCTCGCCGCGCCAGACCGCCTCGGCGGCCGCCACCGACTGCCCGGCGATCAGCGCCGAGGCCGAGTGCAGGGCCGGGAACGACCAGTTGTCGTCGGTGCCGAGGCCGTGCCGGTCGTCCCGCTCCCCGGGGTGGGCGGCGGCGTACTTGACCGCCTCGACGTACTCGCGGGTGTGCACCAGGCCGAGCGTGGAGTCCCCGGCCGGCGGTGCGGCCCGTACCGTGACGCCCGGCCCGGTGGTCAGCCCGAGCGACTCGGCGAGGCGCATGGTGAGCGCCAGCCTGGTCGGGTCCATCGGGTGGCCGGGGCCGAAGTCGTAGCTCGTGACGGCCTCGTCCCAGAAGAGGTGCAGGCCGCAGGGGGTGTCACGTTCGACGTCGGGCATGACCTCCACGGTAGTGGGTGGCCCCCGGCGGACGTCGCAACGGGTCTGTCCCGCACCCGGGGGCGGGCCTTCAGGACACCTTGACGGGTGTGCGCGGCAGGGCCGGTGCGGGTGCGAAGTGGCCGGCCAGCGGCAGCACCGCCAGGATCAGCACCATCGGCGCGAGCAGCGCCCAGCGGTACGAGCTGGCGTCGGCGATCGCGCCGACCAGCGGGGAGCCGACCAGGAAGCCGACGTAGTTGAACAGGTTGAGCCGGGCGACCGCCGCGTCGGAGTCGTCCGGGAAGAGCCGCCCGCCGGCCGCGAACACCTGCGGGATGATCGCGCAGATGCCGAACCCGAGGACGGTGAAGCCCGCGATGCCCACCCACTCCCCGGGGGCGGCGGCCGCGATCGCGAACCCGAGGGCGGCCAGCGTCGCGCCGGAGCGGACCACCGCGACGGCGCCCCAGCGCTGCACCGCGCGGTCGCCCAGGGTGCGGCCGAGCAGCATCGCGACCATGTAGCCCAGGTAGGACAGCTTGGCCACGTCGTCCGGGCTGCCCAGGCCGTCGGTCAGGTACTTGACGCTGTAGTTGGAGACCGAGGCGTCCGCGATGTACGCGACGGCCATCGCCAGGCACAGCGGCAGCAGCGGCCGCCAGGGGATCGAACGGGCGGCCGCCTCACTGGCCTCCCGGACGGCGTCGCCGAGCTCGGCGGGCCCGGCGAAGCGGGTGCCCGCCAGCAGCGCCAGCGGGATCAGGACGGCCGCCGACGTGCCGAAGAGGGTGAACAGGCTGAGGTGGTAGTGCGAGCCGAGGCCGGCGATCGCTGCGCCGAGGATGCCGCCGAGGCTGAACGCGGCGTGGAAGCCGAGCATGATCGAGCGGCCGTAGCGGTGCTGGAGGCCGACCCCCAGCATGTTCATGCTGGCGTCGAGCGCACCGACCAGCAGGCCGAACGCGCCGAGCGCGAGGGCCAGCTGCCAGAGCGAGCCGCCCAGGCCGACGGCGGCCAGCGTGAGGCACAGCACGGGCTGGACGATCCGCAGCACGCCGCGCGCGCTGGTCCGCTTGACCAGCTTCTCGGAGGTGATCGAGCCGACGCCGGCCAGCACCGGCACCGCGGCGAGGAAGACCGGCAGCAGGCCGTCACTGAGCCCGTACCTGTCCTGGATCTCCGGGATGCAGGTGACCAGCAGCGCGAAGGTGACGCCCTGGAGGAGAAAGCTCACGGCCAGGGCCGCACGGGCCCGGCGCAGCCGGTCCGGTACCTCGGTGCTCATGCGGGACCTCGCTACTGGCCGGTACTTCGATGTTGGCGTGAGCGTAGGCGGTGGATCGGGTTTTGGGGAGGGGGTGCGGATGTCGATTCGGCCCTGGGCGCGTTCCCGCAGGTGGCAGGCGGTTCGGAGGCCCGCGGGCGGCGTTGGGAAATTCCCACAAACATCCTTGGTGCCGTGACCCTGTGGTGGGACTCCCGCCCGGTCGGCAGTGTTCGAGGTGTCCGGGTACGGCTCACCCGGACGGGACGGCCGCACGACGACAGGGGGTACGGCCGGAAGGAGGACGCACCGTCACCGCGGAGCGTCCGGAGTGTCCGTCGCCCCGGGGGTGCCCGGAGCGACAGCGGTACTCGGCACGTCGGTGCTCGGCACGGCACCAGTGCTCTGCGCGGGAACGGGGGTCGGATTGGTCAGGACGGGCGCGGTGGCGGGATCAATGATCACCGGGCCGCAGTTCCTGCCCTCCGGCTGCTCGCCGCAGACCTGGAGCCGGCTGTCGGGCCGGGAGGCGTCGACCATCGGGGAGTAGGAGTCGTACCCCCAGTGGACCAACGCCGTCTGGTGCTCACCGGCGGCGTTGGTGACGGTCGCCGAGAAGCCGACCGCCGCGTCCGTGACCTTGGCCCAGGCGGCCTTGCAGTGCGGGCTGTACCGCACGTAGATCGTCATCTGCTTCACGTTGGCGGTGGAGATGGTGACGGCGTCGGACCCGCAGCCGGACGCCTGCGGGTCCTTGGCCACACAACCCGCTGCCTCGCACGAACCGTTGGTCGCCACGAGGGGAGCGACCGACGAGGACGGCGGGGCCGCCACAGACGGGGCCGCCGCCGGGGACCGGTCGAACAGGCCGGCCGACACGACGACTGCGAGGACCGTGATCAGTACGGCCGCCGCAGCCGCCCAACGGCCGGTCCGCGAGCCCGGATACCAGCGCGGCAGGGCCCTCGGCCCGGGCTCGGACGCCCCACCGTCCGGGTTCGGGTCGGCTTCCGGCTCCGCCTCGGCCGCAACTTCGGGCTCAACCTCGGCTTCGGCCGCTGCCTCCGCCTCTGCCTCTGCCTCCGCCTCCGCCTCCGCCTCCGCTGACGGTTCCACCTCCGGCGCCTGCGCCTGCTGCACCGAGCCCCACAGCTCCACCAGCCTGTCCCGCTCCGCGTCGGACGACGCGGCCAGCTCGCCGAGCCGCAGCAGCGCGGGCTCGGTCACCAGCCGCTCGCCGTTCAGCCAGCGCTGCCAGGACGACTTGCTGTAGTGGGTCTTCGCCGCGAGCTCCGTCAGCGTCAGCCCCGAGGCGTCCTTCATCGAGCGCAGCGCCTCGACGAGTTCACGCTCCCCCGCGGTCAGCCCGTCGGGCAGTCCGCGCCAGTTTCCGGCCATGATGCGCTCCCCCTTGACAATCAGTCAGTCCGCAGACCGGCGGGAAGCATACACATGACCGAAGCGTGATCGAGAACCGTCAGAGCACGGCCGAAATCTCCGTGAGATCACCGATCAGCCCGGTGGCGCCGGCCGCGGTGAGCTTCGCCGGGTCGGTCAGCGCGGTGTAGCCGTACACGTCCATGCCGGCCGCGCGGGCGGCCAGCACCCCGTTGACGCTGTCCTCGACCACCAGGCAGCGGGCCGGGTCGACGCCGAGGGTGCGGGCGGCGTGCAGGAAGAGGTCGGGGGCAGGCTTGCCGACGCCGACGTCCTGGGCGCTGAAGATCCGCTCCTCGGGGAAGAAACCGCGCAGACCGGTCAGGCCGAGGGCGGTGCGGATCCACTCGTGGTGCGCGGAGGAGGCCAGGCAGTACGGCACGGAGCGCTGCTGAAGCTCCTTCAGCAGCTGCTCCGCGCCCCGGACGGCGGTGAGCTCGGTCTCGAACCCGGCGAACACCCGCGCGTGGAAGAGGTCGTCGAAGCCCTCGGGCAGCGTCGCCCCGTACCGCTCGCCGATCACGTCGTGCACCCGGTGGGCGGCGGTGCCCATGAAGTCCCGGTAGGAGTCCTCGACCGTGGTCGGGAAGCCGAGCTCGGTCAGGTACTCGGCGAGCAGCCGGTTGGAGATCGGCTCGCTGTCCACGAGCACGCCGTCATTGTCGAAGATCACCAGGTCGTAGGTCACGCCTCCGAGCCTACTTGCCGCCGGAGGCCAGCTCCCGGGAGCGGTCGCGGGCCGCCTCCAGGGCGCTCAGCAGAGCCGCCCGGACGCCGTGGTTCTCCAGCTCGCGGATGGCGGAGATGGTGGTGCCGGCCGGCGAGGTGACCGCCTCGCGCAGCTTGACCGGGTGCTCGCCCGAATCGCGCAGCATGACCGAGGCGCCGATCGCGGACTGCACGATCAGGTCGTGAGCGACGTGCCGGGGCAGGCCGAGCAGGATGCCCGCGTCCGTCATCGCCTCGACCAGGAAGTAGAAGTACGCGGGGCCGGAGCCGGAGAGCGCGGTGGCCGCGTCCTGCTGGGACTCGGGCAGCCGCAGGGCCTTGCCGACCGAGCGGAAGATCTCCTCGGCCCGCTCCAGGTGCGCCTCGGTGGCGTGCGAGCCGCCGGAGATCACCGACATGCCCTCGTCCACCAGGACGGGCGTGTTGGGCATCACCCGGACGACGGCGGTGCCGACCGCCAGGCGCGCCTCGAACCAGCGGGTCGGGATGCCGGCCGCCGCCGAGATGACCAGCCGGTCCGGGCCGACGTGCGGGGCGAGCTCCTCCAGCAGGGTGCCCATGTCCTGCGGCTTCACCGCGAGGATCAGGGTGTCCGCGAGCTTGGCCGCCTCGGCGTTGGTGACGACGGTGACGCCGTACCGGGCGGCGAGTTCGGCGGCGCGCTCCGGGCGGCGGGCCGTCACCAGGACGTCCGCCGGGTCCTTTCCGGCCCGCAGCAGGCCGGAGAGCAGGGCCTCGCCGATCTTTCCGGTGCCGAGAAAGGCGATCTTCTGTCCGTGTGCCGCGCTGCTGCTCATAGCCGCTCCTTCGTACGGTGCTCCGGCCATCCTCGCACCGCGCGCGGGCCCGCAGCACGGCCGTCCACCCTGCGGGCAGACCCGGCACGCCCGCCCGCCGCCCCGGCCCGTAGGGGCCAAACTCCGGGTTCTCCCCTATGGCTTCCGGGCGGTCGGCGGAGCACCGTGGAGGTATGGCACACGGAGACTTGTCGCAACGCGATAACCAGCAGCTCGCCGTCGCCTCGGCGACGATGGGGCCGTGGAAGACGGCCGCCGGGGTCGGGGCGGTGGTGGGTGGTGCGGCGCTCGGGGTGGATGTGATCACCGGGCACTGGTCACTCGACATCCTGGCCGGCCCGGTCGGCTGGGCGCTGTTCTTCTTCTTCCTGGTCGGCACGGTGGGCGGCCGGCTGAGCCGGGACCCCGGCGACCGGCGGATCCGCCGGTGGGCCGCCGAGCACCCCTGGCAGTCGGCGATGCCGGCGGCGGGGCTGCTGCTGGTCCTGAACACGCTGGCGCAGACGTTCCTCGGCGACGCGAGCCTGATCGGGGCCTTCCTGGTCTCGCTGCTGCCGGCCGGACTGCTGCTGGCGGTGGCCGGGGTGGTCGGCTCGGTGAAGGAGGCCCGCAAAAAGGGGTAATGGGCGCAGAGTGCACACGAATTCAACACCCGGGGTGCCCCCGGTCGGCGAACTGTCACCCGGGCTCGGCATACTGACGCGATGCCGATAGCCGAAGATCCGGATCCCCGCGCGTCCGAGGGGTCCGAGCCGGACGGGACGGACCCGTTCGAGAACCTCGTCCTGGACGAGGAGTTCGTCAGGGGTGCCCCAGTCAAGGAGCCGGCCGGGCGCACCCGGATGCTCTCCGCCCGCTGGAAGCACCAGCCGCCGGTCGACCCGGGCGGCCGCCGCTCCGTTCCCGAGCGCCCCAGGCGCACGGCACGCTTCGGACGCCGCCCGAAGCCGGTCGACCCGTGGGGCAACACCCGGCGGACGCGGCGGGAGTGGCGGGCGCCGCTCTTCGTGGTCCTCACCATCGCGGTGCTGCTCGCCGCACTCAACGTCGACGGCCTGCGGGACTGGTACCACGGCACGTCGCCGGACACGCCCGTCAGCGCTCCCGTCAGCGCTCCCAGCGTCGGCCCGGAGACGGCCCGGCCCACGACCGCCCCGCCCGCGGTCGCCGAGCAGACCCCGACCGTCGAGCACCCGTGGGCGGGCTCCCCCGCCGAGGGCTGGCCGGCCGGGCCGGACGCGATCCTGCTGCCGCAGGCGCAGGCACTCGGGGCGTTCGACGCGGAGCAGGTCGCGGCCCAGCTGAAGCTCGTCAAGGACTTCCTGACGGCGGCGAACCTCGACCCGGCGGTGGTCGCCGGCGGCCGGCCGCAGACCGCGCTGGACCTGCTGGACCGCTGGGAGCTGGACTCGGCCGCCAAGTCGGTGGACCACCCGAGCGTGGAGGACGACCCGACCTACCTGTTCAGCCGCTTCGACCCGCGGGACGCGATCCCGGTCGGCGACGTCCGGGTGCAGGGCCGGACGACCGTCGAGAGCGACGGCGAGAAGGGCGTACTCGTCCACACCGACTACACCTTCGTGTACGCGCTGCGCCCGGGCCCGGAGGCCGCGAAGGCCCGGCCGAGCGCGAAGCCGGGCACGCCGCAGGGCACGTCCACGGCGAGGCCGGTGGGCTGGACGGCCCGGGTGGCCGGGGACGTCGACGGGAACACCCGGACCGCTCGCACCATCGTGCGGCGCACGCTCGACTTCCGCTTCTACGACCCGGCCAGGTACCGCAACAGCAGCAAGAAGATCAACTTCGCGAAGATCGACAGCCAGTTCGGCAACAGTGCCTGCTACTCCGACGACGGCTTCTATCACCCGCAGTTCGACCAGTTCGAGGCGCCGCGCCTGCCGGGCGACCCGCAGCCGACCGGCCCGACCAGGGACCCGTACGACCGGAGCAGGCCGCTGACCGAGTCCGGCCCGGGCGAGAGCCCGGAGTGCGGCACCACGAGCCGCAGCTGAGCGCGGTCAGCGCTGGCGCCTGCCCCGGCCCGGCGCCCTGCCGTCGGGCCGGCGGGAGCGGGCCGTCTGGCGACGCTCGTACCGGGCGGCGGCCTGCTCGTAGCGGGCCCGCAGGACGGCCTCGCCGGGGGCCTCGACGAGGCTGCGGGCGAAGTACGCGAGCAGGCCGCCGACGCCGCCGATGATCCAGACCGCGCCGAGCGACTTGTCCTCGGCCATCCAGCCGGTGAGCGCGTCCCGGCCCTCGCTCAGCAGCTTCCAGTTGCGCAGGGCCGCCAGGCAGGAGCAGATCGCGATGGCCGCCACCAGCAGGACGTAGACGAAACTCCCGGCGTCGGACTGCTGGACGCCCTGCACGCCGAAGCGCAGCAGCAGCGCCCCGGCGACGGCCGCGAGCAGCGCGCCGGCCGGGACGAGGACGCGGCGCAGCCGGTAGCCGGAGCCGCGCTCGACCCAGCTGGTGCCGAACCAGCGGATCGCCTCCGGTTCGGGGGCGCCGTCGGGCCGGGGGCTGGGGGTGCGGTCGTCGTTCACGAGTCCGATTATCACCTGTCGGCGGCCGGACGACGGAGGAGCCGCCCCGGCCATCCGGGGCGGCTCCTCGTCGAACGGGTTGCAGGCGGGCGTCAGCCCAGCTTGCTGACGTCGCGGACGGCGCCCTTGTCGGCCGAGGTGGCCATCGCGGCGTACGCCTTCAGCGCCGCGCTGACCTGGCGGTCGCGGTTCTTCGGCCGGTAGCCGCCCTCCGCCTCCAGCTTGAGGCGGCGCTCGTGCAGCTCCTCGAAGGAGACCTTCAGCTCGACCGTGCGGCCGGGGATGTCGATGGCGATGACGTCACCGTCCTCGACCAGCGCGATGGTGCCGCCGGAGGCCGCCTCGGGCGAGGCGTGGCCGATCGACAGACCGGAGGTGCCGCCGGAGAACCGGCCGTCGGTGATCAGCGCGCAGGCCTTGCCCAGGCCCAGGCCCTTGAGGTAGGAGGTCGGGTAGAGCATCTCCTGCATACCGGGGCCGCCCTTGGGGCCCTCGTAGCGGATGACGACGACGTCGCCCTCCTTGACCCGCTTGCTGAGGATGGCCTCGACCGCGTCCTCCTGGGACTCCAGCACCACCGCCGGGCCGCTGAACGTCCAGATCGACTCGTCGACGCCGGCCGTCTTCACGATGCAGCCGTCCTCGGCCAGGTTGCCGTACAGCACGGCGAGGCCGCCCTCGACGGAGTACGCGTGCTCGACGCTGCGGATGCAGCCGCCGGCGGCGTCCGTGTCCAGGGTGTCCCAGCGCTCGGACTGCGAGAAGGCGGTGGCGGAGCGGACGCAGCCGGGGGCGGCGTGGAACAGCTCGACGGCCTCCGGGGAGGGCGAGCCGCCGCGGATGTCCCAGGTCTTCAGCCACTCGTCGAGCGAGGAGGAGTGCACGGTGTGCACGTCCTCGTTGAGCAGCCCGCCGCGGTACAGCTCGCCGAGGATGGCGGGGACGCCGCCGGCCCGGTGGACGTCCTCCATGTAGTACTTGCCGTTGGGCGCGACCTTGGACAGGCACGGCACCCGGCGCGAGATGGCGTCGATGGCGCGCATGTCGAAGTCCACCTCGGCCTCCTGGGCCGCGGCGAGCAGGTGCAGGATCGTGTTGGTGGAGCCGCCCATCGCGATGTCGAGCGCCATGGCGTTCTCGAAGGCGGCACGGGTGGCGACGTTGCGCGGCAGGACGGAGTAGTCGTCCTGGTGGTAGTGCCGCTCGGTGATCTCGACGATGTTGCGGCCGGCGTCCTCGTACAGCGCCTTGCGGGCGGTGTGGGTGGCCAGCACCGAGCCGTTGGCGGGCAGCGAGAGGCCGATCGCCTCGGTCAGGCAGTTCATCGAGTTGGCGGTGAACATGCCCGAGCACGACCCGCAGGTCGGACAGGCGTTCTCCTCGATGATCGCGATGTCCTCGTCCGAGACGTTCACGTCGACGGCGTCGGACATCGCGTTGACCAGGTCGAGCTTGCGGACGGTGCCGTCGACCAGGACGGCCTGGCCGGCCTCCATCGGGCCTCCGGAGACGAAGACCGTCGGGATGTTGAGGCGCAGCGCGGCCATCAGCATGCCGGGGGTGATCTTGTCGCAGTTGGAGATGCAGATCAGGGCGTCCGCGCAGTGCGCGTTGACCATGTACTCGACCGAGTCGGCGATCAGGTCGCGCGAGGGGAGCGAGTACAGCATGCCGGCGTGGCCCATCGCGATGCCGTCGTCCACCGCGATGGTGTTGAACTCGCGCGGGATGCCACCTGCGGCCTTGATGGCCTCGGAGACGATCCGGCCGACCGGCTGCAGGTGGGTGTGGCCCGGCACGAACTCGGTGAAGGAGTTGGCCACCGCGATGATCGGCTTGCCGAAGTCCTCGCGGGCTACGCCTGCGGCCCGGAGGAGCGCCCGGGCGCCTGCCATGTTGCGACCATGGGTGACCGTACGAGACTTCAGCTCGGGCACTGTGCTCCACTCCTTCGGAGGCTGCTGCGGCCGACTGCGCTGGTGGGAGGTGCAGGGCCGCTGGTAGCTATCGAGCGTACGCCTCCCGTCCAGCGCGCGGACGCCACGTCCGCGATGCGGTCAGCCGGGTCGGCCCGTGGTCGGCGGGCG
>FTKL01023761.1_pt1 | contig 21659 bp, 25 predicted proteins | sample 2434061 | NCBI WGS metagenome assembly FTKL01 (sample SAMEA3914816, study PRJEB12502) | metagenome | biome: forest; material: soil | place: USA | collected 2011-09-16 | depth 0.3 m
GCGCGGTCCATAATGCCTGGCGCTTTGTTAAAGACTGGCCAGTTTTCTTCAAAACGAATTGAGCCCTTGCCGTCGAGCGGCTGGCCAAGAGGATTGATGACGCGTCCGATCAGCCCGTCGCCGACGCCAGTGGTCAAGACGTTGTTCTGGAGTACGACAAGGCTACCGAGTTGGGCCTTTTCGGACTCGAGGTTCAAGATAAGAACACTTTCTGTGCCAACTTCACGTACCATGCCCTGCTGACCGTTTTCGAACAGAACAAGCGCGCTATTGGCAATGCCATCCAGGCCTTTCACGGTGACGAGGAATCGGTCGACGCCGACAACTTCGCCAGTTGGCTGACCGGCTTCGACGAGTTTTTGGAAAAGATTATTGTCGTACACTGTGATATATCTCCGAAATGCGTGACTTGTGACTCAGAATTTGTTCGCGGAAGGACCAGTTATAGACGTGCGAACCGGCTTGGACGATGACGCCTCCGCCAATGTCAGCGCGGGTTGCAAAGGTGAGCAGGGAGTAAGGGTGGACTTCGGTCCGAAACCAGTCGGTGAGTTTGCGTTTGAGCTCGCGGTTTGGCAGAGCGGCCATCATGAGGTGGACGGCTGGTGCTTTGTCGCGAATCGCTTCGAGTTCCTTCAGGAGCTTTTCGGCAGCAGGCTGGTCGGTTGGATTGATGGCAGATTCACGGAGTACGCCCAGGAGAAGCGCTGATGTATGTGCAGGAGCGGCGGCTTCGGCCTTCATGGCCTTGGCGCGAATCGAGGCGTCGCGCAGCGCGCTAATGTGGCCTCGAAGCTCAATGATAATGGCGCTGAGCTGCTCGGGTGAATACAGATCTAGTGGAAGCCGAACCGCTGCGGACGACGTCATGAAAGGATATCTCGCTTAATTTCGTCTTTGTGCTTGTGGAGCGTCTCAAAGATGTACGCCGACTGGGCGCCGAGGTCAACCTGCGTGCCCAGGCTCTCGATGAGGTAGCTGCTGACAATGTCGTTCATGCGCTCATCCAGTGACGCGAATCGCTTCTCGCCTTCGGTCTGGATGATCTTGTCGAGGTGCTCGGTAAGCTGGGTGCGGCGGTCGTCTAGCTCCTTCTGGAGCTTACTGAACTCTTGGATGCTTTGGTCGCGAAGCGCCTGCAGGCTCACCTGGTACTTTTCAAACTCACCAGCCAGCGAGTTATTGGCCATGTCGCTAATGTGGATGCTGAGGTTGTCGACGGCGTTGTCGAGGGATTCTTTGAAGCGAGCGCCTGCTTCACTGGCGACTTTGGCGAGCTGCTGCTTGGTCAGCTTTTCGATTTCGGTCATATCAACATCAGCCAGGACTTTGCCGGCGTCGACTTTGACTTCGTAGACCTTTGGTGATGGACGTTCGTGCAACTGACGGTTCAACTTCATAGCCCAGATCAGACTGAAAGCGTTAATAACCACCATTGCAACGAGGCCGAGGACCAGTATGAGTTGCAGTGAATCCATCTTTTTATTTCCTTACGTGCTTAGTACCAAATATATAGCAATAAGCATTACCAGTAAAATGCCCAGAGCTGTAGCGCCGACTTCAAACAGGCTCTTGCGAACCGCGCCTTCGCTGAGTGGGTTACGGCCAATGCTGATGATGCTTGAACGAATAGAAGAGTAAAGCAGGACGGCAATGCTCAGGAAACCGAAGACCAGTACGAGCGAACTTACGAGTACGCGCACCGGAGATACGTCCCTGCCGGCGACTGAATTGGCCAAGGATTGGAGGAATGGCGGCAGGAAGGCGTTCTTGTCTTCTGGGGCAACATAATAGGTGACGTTGATTTGGATTGGTATGGCGCCGACCTTCACGTTCTGCGCCTTGCCTTGTTTGTCATTAATACTGCGAGTGGTCGTGGTGACGGTACTGAGGTCTGATTGTGCGGTGCCGACGACGAGTGCGCTGGTGTTGGCTCGCATGCCGACACCATTAATAGGTGAGGCTGTTATGCGATCGCCAGACTTTACGTCGCCATTTATGTCGCTCACAAGTGCGAGCGTGGTGCCGCTAATGACAACTTGAGCTTCCTTGTCGCTATTGCTGAGCTCGATGAGCGGTTTGTCCCCGATGACGCCGATCAATTGATTGACGCGGTCAGTATTGCTCAGCTGGATGGTGCTTTGCGATCCAGAGGTAAGGCTGACGAGTGCGCCAGCAGCCAGATCAGTTTCATTTGTCTTAAAGCCCTGCGAAATCGCCGCAGTACTCTCTGCTCCCACAGGCAGCAAAATAAAAAGGCTTACAATAGGAGCCACTAGCAGGCTTAAAAACCATGTTTTGCGAATTTTGGTTTGCCGTGCGCTCAGCGACATCTGGACCCACCGTTAGTGCTTATGGTTACCATTATAACTTACAAACTTAATAATACCGCATAGTGCTTGCGGTTAGGGCGCGATTTTAATAAACTGGATAACTAGTAGGGTAGTAACTAAAAGGTAGAGGTTATGGAATTCAGAAACAGCCAAGCTGGTTCAAATGCTCGACGTTATCCCGAGCCAACCCGGGCCAACGCGACAACCAATGAAAACACAATGACACAAGGAGGCGGTGCGGAAGCGCCGGCACGAGGCACTATGCAAATGCAAAACAATTCTTCAAATGGTAAATTTGGTAAGCCAATGATGGCTGTTATCGCAGCTGTCGTTGTCATTCTATTGGTGCTTGGCGGCTGGTTCGCTTGGTCCAAGATGAGTGGCGACGCAGGTGTAAAGGGCGGTCAATATCAGGCAGTCTTCCTGACAAACGGTCAGGTTTACTTCGGTAAAGTCAGCGACATTAATGGTAGTTACGTTAAGGTGAGCGACATCTACTACCTACAGGTACAGCAGAGCGTTCAGCCTACCGACAAGACTAAGACCACCACTGGCAGCGATAGCTCACAAGTTTCGTTGGCTAAGCTGGGTAGCGAGCTGCACGGTCCAGAGGACACGATGTACGTATCTCGTCAGCAAGTTCTGTTCTGGGAGAACCTGAAGAACGACGGTAAAGTCGTCCAGGCTATCAATAGTTACAAGCAGAGCAACAAGTAAGGCCCTCGCCTTACGCTCGCAAAACCGCCGCGTGTCAACTGCGGCGGTTTTGCATTTTGGGGAACTTTCGATACTATAGTGCCAATACATGGACGTTACACAGAAAAAAAGAATCATCACCATCGCTGGCCGCCCAGGCAGCGGAAAGTCAACTGCATCACACGCTTTAGCGGAGCAGCTCGGTTACGAGCATTTTAGTTCGGGCGATTTGTTTCGGGCCATTGGGCGCGAACGAGGAATCGACGTAACTCAAACAAACCGTGCCGCCGAAGACGATGCCGAGATCGATCGTCTCGTCGACGAGCGACTGGCAGAAATCGGCAAGACACAGGACGGCGTCGCCATCGACTCGCGACTCGCCTGGCACTGGATTCCAGACTCATTCAAGGTGTATCTCGACCTCGACCTCGAAGTCGCCGCTAAACGCATTTTGGCCAACATAGACCCAATTCGTAAGCAGCACGAGCACATTCCCGACGATCCAAAGCAGTATGCAGAGGCGCTCGCTCACCGACTCGAACTTGAGCAGAATCGATACAAGGCAAAGTATGACGTCGACATCTCTGACCGCAGCAATTTCAACCTCGTCGTAGACACCGATGCGAATAATCCCGCGCAAGTTGTTGAGAAAATCCTGAAAGCGTACCACGAGTGGCTCGCCGCCTAGGCTTGACACAAACTTGCATTTTCGACATGCTGAATGCATAACAAATCAAAGCCAAGCTTCTGGCAGAGAAAACAAAAAAAACATTATGGCAAAAAATTCCACAAACAGTGGTCGGTCGACCTCTTTTAAGGGTGCCAAGCGCGCAAATATAATCATCTCCGCCGTCGTGGCGATAGGCGTTGCCGTCACCGGCTACTCACTTCTGGTGGGCTCAGCAGCAGCTCCAACTGCAAGCGTCAAGACAACCACGACGCCAGTCGGTAAGGCGAACTTTGAAGTTGGCTTCGATCATACTCAGACATCCCACCTGGCGTCTGATGCTGGTGGCAACTCTACTGCCGTTCGCGCAGCCAAGACGCTACTCGGTCAGCTGGATGCTCCACAGAATGTGCACATTATGGGATTTGGTGCTGGCAGCCCTGAGCCGTCCAAGGGCAAGTACGATTGGGCTTCCCTAGACTCGCGCGTGCGAATTATGGGCGACACCGTTGGCGACTCGCAGCGTATGATCACTCTCTGTACCGCCCCAGGCTGGATGAAAGGCACCGACGACTGGAACATGGACGCAGCCGTGCAGCCTTCACATTTTGTTGACTTTGCCGACCTCAGTGCCAAGGTCGCCCAGCGTTATGACGGCAACCACACCGACGCCAGCGGCAACAAACTACCAAAGGTCGTCGTCTTCGACGTTTGGAACGAGATGAAGGGCTTCTGGAATAACTCCAAGAACCGTTGGGACTACGAGGGCTACACCTCGATGTACAACGCAGTCTACGCGGCTATCAAGAATGTTCGACCAGATGCCAAGATCGGTGGTCCATACCCATCATTCGGTCCAAGCCAATACAATCCTTCAAGCGTGAAGGGCAGCTACGGCACTATCGACCAGCGAACCCTCGACGTTATGACGTATTGGTTCAAGAACAAGAAGGGCGCAGACTTCATTAGCCTGGACGGCGGCCCGCAGACTGATTTCGAGAAGGGCACTGTTGCGACTGACGGCTTCACTTCTGGTGCGATGTTTGCCGACCTGGCCAAATGGATTCGCAGCCTCAATAACTCGACCTACCCAGGTGCGCAGACGCTCCCAATCCGTTGGGTTGAGTTCTACCCAGGCATCGGTGGCGCAACCGGCCAGAAGGCCGTCGCGATCAGTGTCGACAACGCTATCTCGGCTGGACTTGCAGGCGTTAGCAGCGTCTACCTCTGGGAGCCAGAAGGCGACGCCTCGGGCAACAGCCAATACACCGGCAAGGCTGTATGGACTGACACCTCAAAGAGTGGCGGCGGTCAATCAACCTCCCTGTATTCGGCCCTGAAGGTCATGCATGATACGCTCCCCGTTGGCACGCAGCTCTATAGCGCAACCGTCAGCGGTCCTGTGACTGCCCTGGCCACCAAAGATAAGGTTTTGCTTGTGAGCAAATCGTCTGTCACGCTCAATGTGGACGTCAACGGCGTAACCGTTTCGCTGAGCCCATATGCAGTGGCAGCTGTTTCGACAACGCCAACTACTGGTGGCGGCTCAACCACCCCGACCCCTCCGCCAACCAGCAGTAACACGGGCGCATTTGTAGGTATCGCCGGCAAGTGTCTGGACAACGCTGGCAGCAAAAAATCTAACGGCAACAAGATCCAACTCTACAGCTGTAACGGAACTGGCGCCCAGAAATGGACCATGAACGACAACGGCAGCATTACCAACAACGGGTACTGCCTGGATGCCAAGGATGCCGGTATAACAAACAGCACGATCGTCCAGCTCTGGCAGTGTGATGGCACGAAGGCCCAACAGTGGTCGTACGACAACGCCGCGCACGTGATTCACTACAGCAATCCGAACGCAACTAACATGTGCCTCGACGACAAAAACGCCGCCACGACCAACGGAACACAGGTCCAGCTCTACACCTGTAATGGCACCGCTGCCCAGAAGTGGACACTCTCTGCACAGTAAGTCTTAGCACTCTTGACTGGCGAGTGCCAGCCAGCGTACTATGAAAGTACTAGCCTTCGGGCTAGCGAAGCGACTACTTATGACCGAACGACAGGCACAAATCCTAGCTGCAATTATCGAACAATACGCCGAGGTCGCATCCCCGGTGGGTTCGCTGATGCTAGCGCAGATTTTCAATGTTAGTTCGGCAACCGTTCGGGCCGAGATGGGTCGTCTCGAGGAAATGGGCTTCATTGCGCAGCCACATACCTCGGCAGGACGCATTCCGACCGACAAAGGATACCGTTTCTACGTCAACCAGCTGACTCAGGATAGTAACCCCGGCATAATCGATCGCACTGCGAGAGCGATCGATACTAGACTGAGCCAAGCTGGCGGACCAGAGCGAGGTATCCGAACTGCGGTCGATACACTTGCCGAGCTGACGCACAATGTCGGCCTGGCAACGATCGGTGACCAACTGTACATGAGTGGATTCAGCCGGCTTTTCAGCCAGCCAGAGTTCATGCAGGCTGCAGGTCCTATTCACGAAGTCGCCCAGCTGCTCGATAACCTCGAGCCATGGCTCCGCGAAGCATCACCAAACCAACCGCTGAGTGTCTACATCGGACGCGAGAATCCTATTGGCAAGGCTAGCGGCTGTTCGCTTATTATTAGTAGGTTCCGTTCGCCATTTTCCGATCAAAGCTACATCGGCGTGCTCGGACCAACCCGGCAAAGCTACCGTCAGGTCATGAGCCTGGTAGCGCACGCCGGCCAAACACTTGAAGACGTTCTGTAATTATTAAAAGGAGGCCATGCGCTTATGGCAGACAAAAAAACTAAACGCGAAACTGAGCTCGAGCAACAACTCGGAGAGCTCACCGCTGATCTGCAGCGTGTGCAGGCTGACTTTATCAACTACCGTACTCGTATGGAAGAAGATAAAGAGCGCACTATGACTGCTGCAAAAGCGGCAACCGTTATGAAATTATTGCCAGTAATCGACAATATCGAGCGAGCAATTGGTCATGTTCCACCTGAGCTAGCCGACAATCAGTGGGTGAAGGGCATTAGCGCACTGGGTAAGACACTCGACAAGTCTCTGGACGAGCTTGGCATAAAGCACATACCTGCCGTCGGCAAACCATTTGACCCTAACCTCCACGAAGCTATCAGCGCTGAAGGCGAAGGAAGCCACGAAGTTGTGACCGAGGAGCTCCGTGCTGGCTACACCCTCGATGGATACGTCGTTCGGCACAGCATGGTTAAGGTGACGAACCAAGATCCGCCGGAAGAGCCAACTGACAACGAAGCATAGTGTGATATCATGACTTGGATGGCACGACTCAAAAAGCCACTTTCAAGCAATTATCAAAGCGAAATCACCCGCCAAGTGCGGGTGATTTTTTATAAGGGGGAAATATGCGAGAAGTAGATGCGTTTACATGGTACGGCGAGAGGGGCGAGCCGCTCAAGTTTAGGGATCTGACCGAGGCCGAGCAGCGCGTCGCGCTGATTGCCTCGGGCGCGCTCTTGCAGGGTGGCAGCGTGCGTCGAGAAAGGAAGCTAGTAGATAAGGTTGAGGTGCCGACCACCTCCGCCGCTTCTATTGAGGGCGGAGGTGGCCTGAGTTCCGCGGCCTAGTCGGCGAAGCCCAAAATGCGTTCGCCGCCGAACGACCGAATGTGCGGGTCGTTGGCGGTGATCGCCAGGGGCATTTCGGCGCCCAGGACTGAGAGGTTGTGCGTCAGCGTCCAGCCGACCATCCCGTGGAGGGCGTCGCCATTCTCGGTAGTGATGGCGTACAGTCCTCCCGGTCGCAGACCGTTTTTGGGTGTGGGGCTGCCGTGACCGGTGAGACTGACGCGGGCATGTACGTCATCGGTCCAGCCGGCGGCGTAGCCCAGGAACGAGTAGCAGTTGAGCGGCGCGGCCGTTTTCTGCTCGTAGCAGATACGGGCGAACTCGATGATTCGCCGCGCCCTTGCGTCCGACATCATGGACTGCGTCGTGCGCAGCCCGCTGATGTAGCGCAGGACGTCGGGTACTTCGGGCGTGAACCTCACCGGGCGCTGGCCAGGTAAGGCGACTTCGTGCACCAGGGCAACCCTGAGCATGAAGTCTGTCGCGTTGGGTACGCTGAAGGGCGCAACTGCCCCTCGGACGCGCAATGTAAGCAAAGCCATCAAAACCCCCAGTGTTGTGCGGAACATGTTAAATTTTACAACAATACGTGTAAATGTCAATCAGTTAGTACTTATATTCAATTAGCACTCTTGACTCATGAGTGCTAATTTTCTATGCTTGATGTAGATTAGCAATCGGACTCTCCGGCTGCTAAAATGAAAGCACTGTCTTTATTGAAATTGCGTATATATACAGGAGGACTCTAGTATGGGTAAAATTATTGGCATCGATCTCGGTACAACTAACAGCGCCATGGCCTACATGGTGGCGGGCAAGCCAGAAGTTATTGCTAATGCAGAAGGTAACCGCACCACGCCAAGCGTTGTTGCTATTAACAAGGGCGGCGAACGTCTCGTTGGCCAGGTGGCACAGCGTCAGCGCGTTACCAACGCCAAGAACACTATTTATGGTGTGAAGCGCCTTATCGGACGCAAGTTCGACAGCCAAGAGGTCCAGAAAGATCTCGACATCATGCCGTACGAAATCGTTCGCGCTGGTGACAGCGTGAAGGTGAAGATGGGCGACAAGGATTACAGCTCAGAAGAAGTCAGCGCTATGATCCTGAGCAAGCTGAAGGCTGACGCCGAAGCTTTCCTCGGCGAAGCAGTAACCGAAGCTGTTATTACCGTCCCTGCCTACTTCGACGACTCGCAGCGCCAGGCAACCAAAGACGCCGGCAAGATTGCTGGCCTTGAGGTCAAGCGCATCATCAACGAGCCAACTGCAGCTGCTCTTGCCTACGGCCTCGACAAAAAGAAAGAAGAGAAGATCGTTGTCTTCGACCTCGGTGGCGGTACATTTGACGTGTCCGTTCTAGAGCTTGGTGACGGTGTCTTCGAAGTAAAGAGCACCAACGGTGACACGCACCTTGGTGGTGAAGACTTCGACAACCGCATCGTGAACTACCTCCTCGAAGAGTTTAAGCGCGAGCACGGCGTCGACCTGAAGGGCGACAACGCAGCCATGCAGCGCCTAAAGGACGAAGCTGAAAAGGCCAAGAAAGAGCTCAGCACCACAACCGAAACCGACATCAACCTACCATTCCTAACTGCTGACTCTGATGGTCCGAAGCACTTCGAGACCAAGCTGACTCGTGCAAAACTCGAGGAGCTCGTTGCCGACCTGGTCGACAAGACTGCCGAGCCTTGCGAGAAGGCTCTCAAGGACGCTGGCCTGAGCGCATCCGACATCGATGAGATCGTTCTGGTCGGTGGTATGACCCGCATGCCAGCTGTCGTCGAGAAGGTGAAGAAAATCTTCGGTAAGGATCCGCTCAAAGGCGTAAACCCTGACGAAGTTGTCGCCGTTGGCGCAGCTATCCAGGGCGGTGTTCTGGCCGGCGACGTCAAGGACGTACTCCTGTTGGACGTCACACCTCTGAGCCTCGGTATCGAGACTATGGGTGGCGTCACGACTAAGCTGATCGACCGCAACACGACCATCCCAACAAGCAAGTCAGAGACATTTAGCACTGCCAGCGACAACCAGCCCCAAGTAGAGATCCACGTTCTGCAAGGTGAGCGTGAGATGAGCGCCGACAACAAGAGCCTCGGTAAGTTCGTTCTCGACGGCATTGCGCCAGCACCTCGCGGCGTGCCACAGGTCGAAGTAACCTTCAACCTCGACGCCAACGGTATCCTCCATGTAACTGCCAAGGACAAGGGCACCGGCAAAGAGCAGAGCATTACCATCAGTGGTAGCGGCAACCTCAGCAAGGATGATATCGAGAAGGCTCAGCGTGAAGCTGAAGCTCACGCCGACGAAGACAAGAAGAAGCGCGAGCTTGTCGACGCCAAGAACACTCTAGCCCAGACTATCTACCAGGCCGAGAAGCTCCCAAGTGAGCACAAGGATAAGATTAGCGACGATGACAAGAAGGTCATCGAAGAGGCAGTCAAGGCTGCCAAGGAATTCGACGGATCGGACGACCTAGAGAAGGTCAACCAAGCTGCCAAGGATCTGAACGAAAAGATCATGCCTATCGGTGCCAAGCTCTACGAAGCCGCAGCGAAGGACGAGAAGCCTGCAGAAGAAACAAAATCTGACGACAAGAAAGCCGACGAGCCAGTTGAAGGCGAAGTCGTCGACGAGACCGAGAAGAAGTAGTCTACACTTTCTCGCTAAATTGAAGAGGCCCACCGCGCGGGCCTCTTCTTCTATGCAGAAGGGGGCCACGCGCGGTGGGCCGTGATTTCAGCGACGCCGACGGCGGTGTCGCTGCACCCGGGCGTATACGCCGGTTGCGACGATGAACACTCCCACCATGAGCAGTCCGTACTGGACCTGTCCCTCGGACATGCCGATCAGCGGGCCGACGGTGTAGAGGAGGGCCAGGGCGAGGAGCCCTGACACCACGCCGACGACGGGGATGAGGCTGGGGCCTTGGGGCGGGGGCGGCTGACGCCGTTGATTGGTCATTGCAGCTCCTCGGAAGCTAGGGATAAGGTAATAATATACTTTTTATTGGATAAGTCAATGCTTGGGTGGTTTTGCGACATACTTCGCAGTCAGGCTCATGACGCTCGCGTTATTATCGGAGGCGAAAGGGAGGACATATCATGACAGAAATTAAACTCGAAATGCTCAACCCCGACCAGGCCAACGAGGTGCGCCTACTCATCAAGCAAAAGCTGCCACAGGCTCGTGTCGTGGAAGGCACGCAGGATCTAACGGTCGGCACCTACAATGGTGATAAGAACGTCGTTATTGATTACGATGAGCAGCTCATCGATGATACGCTTCGTCAGCACTTTGAGCCGCAAAACAAAAACTGGCGAGACTATCAGACCGCGTAGCACGAAACTGCGCTACAATCGAGCCAGGAGGGCCTATGCCAGAAATTAAACTCGAGATGTGGGATCGCCACCAGGCGGACGAGGTACGTGAGCTTTTGAAACAGAAATTACCAGAGGCCCATGTGCATGAAGGCACGCACGATATCTTTGGCGGCGAATGGAATCCAGACAAGCATATTGTGATCAACTATAACGATTCAAGATTGGTTGATCGGATTTTGCGCGAGCACTTTGAGCCGCGTGGTCACGACTGGCATCAGTTCCAGAAAAAATAGCCGAATGGTGGCCTAATATGATGAGGCCCCGCACAGATCGCGGGGCCTCGCGGCCGGTAATGCCGTTTCGGCCGCCGCAGTGCGGGGCTGTTACTTGATGACGCGCAGGAGCGTCTCCAGCGGTTCGCTTCCGGTCGGCCGGTGCACGAGCAGCTTGTCGAGGCTGAGACCGCGCCAGACGCCGGCGAGGATCATCCTGCCGGGATCGCGTGGTGCCATCAGCTTCATGTCGATCAGGACATCTTCGAACTCGACCTGGTCAGCGACAACCTTGTCGCCATCCTGCGGTCCGTCGGCCGCGTGGGTCACGCAGCGGTAGGCCGTCACGACGCCGTCCTCCTGAACCGGGATCAGTTCGCGGCGGACGCGCATGCTGGAGACGTAGTAGCGCTTGGTCTCCGGGGCCGTCTCGGTCATCGGTACTCCTCAATCGAGGGACTTGCTACGGACCTATATAATAACATATTTCTTATGATTATTCAATATCTAAAGATTTAGCACTCAGCGCCTTGAAGTGCTAAAATAGTACTGACTATGAGTAAACGCGATTACTACGAAATTCTCGGTGTTTCTAAGGACGCTTCGGCGGATGAGATTAAGAAAGCCTTCCGCAAGTTGGCGGTCAAATATCATCCTGACAAAGAGGGTGGCGACGAAGCCAAGTTCAAAGAAGCCAACGAAGCCTACGAAGTCCTGAAGGACCAGTCCAAGCGCCAGCGATACGATCAATTTGGTCACGCCGGTGTTGGTGGCAACGACGGCGGCGCAGGCGGCGGTAATCCGTTTGAAGGCTTCCAGGGCTTTAACGGCCAGAACGTTAACTTCGATATGGGCGACCTGGGTGATCTCTTTGGCAACTTCTTTGGTGGCCAGCAGCAGTCGTCACGATCTCGTCGCGGCCAAGACGTAGCCGTTAACGTGACATTAGGCTTCGAAGAAGCGGTCTTTGGCGTGGAGAAAGAAATCTCGGTGACGCTCGACGACACGTGCTCGCACTGTAAGGGCAACGGCGCTGAGCCCGGTCATGACCTCAAGACGTGTGGTACCTGTAAAGGTTCGGGCCAAGTGAACCGTGTGATGAACACCATGTTTGGCCAGATTCAGCAGGCGACCATCTGCCCAACCTGCGAAGGCCGCGGCAAGGTTCCAGAAAAGGTCTGCACGGTTTGTCGTGGCAAGGGCGTCGAGCGCAAGCACCAAGTCGTAAACCTGAAGGTTCCAGCTGGCATCGATGATGGTTCGACTATCCGTCTGAATGGCCGCGGTGAAGCAGTACGTGGTGGCGAAAAGGGCGATTTGTACGTAAACATTCGCGTCAAACCCCACAAGAAATTTACTCGCGAAGGCGATATTATCCTCAGTGACGAACGTATCAGCATGGTCCAGGCAGCTCTTGGCGCTGAGATTGAAGTCGACACGGTTGATGGAGAACTGACCATGAAAATTCCTGCCGGTACACAAAGCGGCACTGACTTTAGGTTGAGCGGTCATGGCGTACCGCATCTTCGTGGCGACGGCCGCGGCGCGCATATTGTGACCGTTCATGTCGATACGCCGACCAAGCTAAACAAGAAACAGAAAGAGCTCCTCAAAGAGTTCGACACACCGGCTACTCGCAAGAAAAAACTCTGGTAAAGGCAAACGCCCCACTGGCAGGCTCGCCAGTGATGGCGCTGCCTGCCTCGCGGGGCGGGTGTACTACTCAATCGTCTTGGCGAACTCGATGAGCGCCGCAGCGACTTCCTCGGGTGCCTCGATCGGGCAGTGGTGACCTGTATCCAGAAGTACCGTGTCCACCGACGCGGTACAGGCCTTGAGGAATCGACTACGATGCGGCCGGGTGGCCAACGGGTCGCGCTTGCCACAGATCGCGAGGACCGGCACGGTGAGCTCGGGGGCTTGCGCCGCCAGGTTATAGTGTCGATTAGTGCGAAGGTGGCGCCAAGCTCCGGGGCAGCGGTTGCGCCGAACCAGGAGTGAGAGGCTTTCGCCGCTCAGCTTTCGCGGTCGCGCAATCAGCGGCCACCCTACGGCGGTGATCGCTCCCGGTCGTTCGAACTTGCGCAGGACGAACTCAGGGAACTTTGCCGTGAGGTAGACGACCAGTGATGCCAGTTGCGTGACCTTGTGCGGGTGACGCCAGGCGTACTTGAGCGGCCGGCGGATGGCGTCGCTGAGGTCGTCGAGCGTGCCGTTGACCAATACAAGACCGATGGCGTTGGGGTTTCGCTTCGCGAGCTCGATCGCCTCCATCGCACCAGCCGAGTGGCCGGCGTAGATCGCCGGCTCGTCGGTCAGCGCGCCAGAGGTGTATGCGGCTTCAGCGGCGTCGCTCAGGGTGACGTTGCAGACGCTGGGCTCGCGATAGCCGAAACCGAGCGGCTCGATGATGACATATCGCTTGCCGTGGTCCCGAAGGACGTTTGCGACCAGCGAGAAGATCTCGCCTTCGGCGCCCAATCCGGGCACCAATACATACAGTGGTCCGTCGCCGTCGCATTGGCTCACAATGCGAGTCGTAAGCGGCTCCAACCACGTTCTAGTTCCATTCAAGGTTGCTCTTTCAAGGGGCGTGCGACAGATGAGCCGCAATGGACAGGATCCGTTAAATATAGCATAGTTATCTAAAATGCACAAAGAGAGAGCTTCGCTGCGTTCGCACTAGCATAAGCGTGTATAATAGATACACGTGGAGAGTGATAGACTACTGCCGGCAGTTGGGCTATTGCAAGCGATAAGCCCCGACCCAGCCCGGCCAGACAACGAGATACTGACGTACCCCAGCCTTGCCCGAGCGGCGCGCGATTCGCAGTCGTTCGAAAAAATACTGGTTGGAACGTACAACGCAGCAGAAGATGAATCTGCCGCACAACTTGCGGCTGCGCAGCGACTCGCTGAATATGAACTTATAGAAACCGCCGCCGCGCTCCAGAACGCGCAGGCGCCAGACCGACAGAGGGAACTGAGCGTGCAGTTTACCAGGGCGTCGATCGACTTGTTTGGCTCTCCGGACGCGACGCCTGCAAGCTACTTGCTCGAGCAGCTTCTGACCGAGCTTTGCGTGCTGCAGACGAACTACGATGTCGACCCGGAATTGCTCGACAAACTACTCCTGACCTACGATGATATTCTGCGCCGTAGTGACGCGCCGCACGAGTACGCCATGGCATTTGACGTGGCCGATGCGGAAGTCGCAGCTGGGGTATTTGGGAAGTTTCTGCGTGAGCATTACCCGTTTGCACTGCAGGTATTCGCGGGTGATCCTCATCAGCGAATTGACGCCACGGATATCGTTGAGCGTTTCGAGCTTGCGCTGGCCGAGCTGCAGAATCGCGAGGATTTCTGGAAAGAATGGAAAGTTCTCATCACGGACGATAGCTGTCTGTCGGTGAATCCTCTCGAAAAGCGACTGGTTGTTGGCTCGCACCGAGCAGGTGTTGAGCTGGGCGAGTTGGAGGGTCTGTTTGGCCACGAGGTATTGGTGCACGCTCTACGTGCAGGTAATGGTCAGTACCTAAGCCACGAGTTTGAGCAAGGTTTGCCGGGCTATATTGACGCCGAAGAAGGCTTCGCCTGTTTTATCGAGCACGCGCTGAGCGGCCACGCGCCACGCAAAATGTACGATCGGTATCTGGATGTTGCTTTGGCACTGGGAACTATCGACGGCCGCCCGCATACTCGTCATGAGCTTTTCGAATTGGTCTATGCTCGCGCTACGGTGCGCTCGCAAGCCGCTGGCAAGAAAGAGCGACCTGGCAACATCGAGCGTGAGAGCTGGGCGCACGTGAACCGTATCTTTCGTGGGACGCTTGGCAACGACATCGTGGGCGTCTTCACTAAAGACATCGCGTACTATCAGGGCTATCAGAAGATGACGGCGTTCGTGATTGACGAGCTCAAGGCAGGCTCGTCGCCACATGAACTATGGTTGCTGCTGACGCTCGGCAAATACGATCCAACCGACGCGCTGCACATGCTCGAGCTGGCGCGCAATTCATAGTAGTATAGGCAATAGTTTATGAACATACGAAAGACTGAAGAACTCATCGGCCAGCTTTTGAATAAGCCGGCCAGCCCACTGAACGAAGCACAGAAGCGCCTGGCTTTCGAGTATGCCGTGGGTCTGTTCGTTGGGCGACTTGGCGATCTGCGGGCCGAATCGAACCTGACCATGCTGCAAGTGCAGGGCATGCACGCCTTGTCGCAGAAGCAGACATTTTACATGGAATATTTCGCCCAGGACGAAACGGGGCGCGCTGATGCAAAGCAGCTGGGCGCGGATGCCGACGATGAGGCGACGCTAGTGGGCATCTTGCTGGACATCGAACACATGGAAGCCAAGATTCCTTCGGACGAATGCAAACAAATAGCCGAGCGTAGCGGTGACTGGGCGCGCCAGAAGCTTGTCGACCGACTTGCCGAAGACGCGGCGCGTGATTCTGATCATGCCTCTCCGCTTCGTCTGACGGTCAACTATGACCCCGATAAGATTTTGGCCAAGGCCGAAGCCGTGCAGGCTTATCGTCAGTTCTATAGGCGAGTCCTGGAAGACGTCATGCGTGAGCCTGATGCGTTGCTTGCCGAAGCTAAGCGCGCATTGGTGCATGTGCACGTGGGACGCTTGAACACGATGGCAGCAGTCGATGTCTACCCAGGACTTCTTTCGCTAGAGGAGCAGCTTGCTCGAAGCCCAGAGAATGCATCGACTACCGAGTTGTCGCGGCGCCTAGTGCGCGTGGCACCAGCTATCGGCCAGATACACGAGCTGGAAGGCGAAGAGCGAACCCTGGCGCGCGAGACGTACGCCAAGCATCTCGATGCCATCCGTCAGGGTGCGCCGTTTGAACTCGACGAGGTAGACGAAACCGAAGCAGGACTCTTTGCCCAACGTGCGCTGCAGGAACTGGCGGAGTCCATCCGTACGCTTGCGCCGGAGGTATCACAGTCAGAGCTAACCGACCTGGCTAGGCGGCTGCAGGGCGTGTCTTGGGATGCGCAGCAGATCAAAGAATTTATCGAAACAGTTCTGGGCGAATGGGGCATGTTGAGCGATCAACGTGTGACCTGGCAGGAGGTCGACGACCGTGATGGGTTCACGCTTGACGAAAAGTTCCAGGTTATCGTCACGCCTCGCCGCAAGAATCTGTCGGTTGATAGTACGCGCCGCATCGTGAACATACCCGAGGGTACGGTTCGACCGCTCACTGGCGTTTATCCGGCTGGCGCACTGCCGTTGGTCGCGCACGAGCTCAGCCACGTCCTGCAGGGTATCGGCGACTACGAACTCGGCCAGCAAATTCCTCTGGCGCAGATCAAAGGTCGTCGTTATCGTATCTTGCGCGAGGCTGGCGGTGCATACCAGGAAAAGATCCTCTGTCGTGATTACTTCGGGAACGGTCGGGAGGCAAATCCACACTACTTGCAGGCCTATGTGGCCAAAACCGAAGGCAAGAACCGCCTCGAAGTTGCCCGCGTTTTCTACGAGTCAACGACTGCCGGCAAGCAACTCAGCCCAGAAGAAGACGCGGCCGCGCGAACGCTTGCAGTAAACCGTACGGCTCGCCTTTATCGCTATGGCGGCCAGAATTCGCAAGTGCTGGACTATGTGGAGCAGTCTGTTGTCTGCGACGTTTTGATGCAGCGTATGACGCCTGAGCAAGTGGACGCATTCCTTCTGGGCAGTACGAGTTTTAGCTTGGAAGATAGCGCGCTCCTGCATCGGTTTGGTCTCCTGACGCTTCCGACCAAAGCTGCCTTCAGCCCGGCGCATGATGTGATGCGAATCTTCGCCGAGCAGTACTTGCCCGAACTGGGGTAAGGTATTGACTAAATTGTGTTTTTGTATTATGCTTACGCTACCTAAAACTGATAGGCGTGCCACGGGTGGGACACCCCCGGAGCTGCTACAATAAGGTGGTAAGTCATGACACACGAAACACGAAAGATCATTGGCCGAGCTGACAAGCTAGACTTGCCCGAGTTGGGCTATTTGGGCGTGCCGGCAAAGATAGACACAGGCGCCAAGACCTCTGCTATTTGGGCTACGAACGTCCATGAGCGCGACGGTGGGTTGGCCTTTACGCTGTTTGGCCCTGAGAGCCCACTCTACACCGGCGAAGAGCACTTTTTGCCGCAGTTTAGTCGCGTTACCGTCGCAAGTTCGATCGGTGCTGAGCAGGACCGCTACAAAGTGGTGGTGCTCGCTAAGATCCGAGGCAAAAAGATTCGCACAAGTTTTACGCTTGCTGATCGCTCACAACAAGCCTATCCTGTACTTATTGGACGTAACGCCCTCCGAGGCAAATTTCTCGTTGATGTAAAGTCGGGTAGACCAGACTACCACGCAGAATCCCGACGCACCGAAACATTACAGCAAGAACAGGAACAGAAGTAACTCTTATGAAAATCGCTATTCTATCTAAAGGACCGGGCAACTATTCGACCAAGCGGTTGAAGGAAGAAGCCAAAAAGCGCGGGCATGAAGTTCGCGTCATTAACTACGCGAAATGTTATGTAAAAGTCGAGCAAAGCAAACCGATCGTCCGCTACGAAGGTAAGGACCTCGGCACTTTCGACGCCATTATTCCTCGTATTGCCCAGAGCTACACTCGCTATGGTTCAGCTGTGCTGCGCCAATTCGAGATGCAAGGTATCTACAGCACCGCAACTTCGATCGCAATTACCCGTTCGCGTGACAAGCTCCGCACCATGCAGCTTCTGAGCCGCGCTGGTGTTGGCATTCCAAAGACACTCTTCGCGAGTGAGACCAGCAGCTTTGATGACCTTATCGAACAAGCTGGTGGTGCGCCGCTGATCATCAAGGTCGCACGCGGTACCCACGGCAATGGTGTTGTGCTGGCCGAGACAAACAAAGCTGCCAAGGCGGTAATGCAGGCCTTCTTCGTCGAGAACGTGAGCTTCCTGGTTCAGGAATTCGTAAAGGAATCTGCCGGTACTGACATTCGTGCGCTCGTCGTTGGCAACAAAGTTGTCGCTAGTATGATGCGCCAGAGCCTGGACGACGACTTTCGCTCTAACCTTCACCAAGGTGGTGAGGGTAAAGCAATCAAACTGACCGAAGAAGAGCGCCGTACGGCTATCAAGGCTGCGCGTGCCATGGGCTTACCATTCTGCGGCGTCGATATGATGCGCAGTTCGCGCGGACCACTCGTCCTAGAGGTCAACTCCTCGCCAGGATTTGGCGTCGAGAAAGTGACTGGACGGAACATTGCCGAAAAAGTCATCGAATACATCGAATTGAACGCAAAACGACGCAACAAAAAAGACAGGGTAGGGGCTTAGCAAAATATGCAGCGCGACAACTGGGGGAAGTGGGCAATGTGCGTCGCGCTAGTACTGATTATCGCTTCTGGCATTGCTTTGGTCTTATCGCTAAATACTCGTAGGACTATGGTTACTCTCGGCAGCCAAGTTGTGAGCGCTCGTGTGGCAGATACAGACGAAACTCGCCAGAAGGGTCTGTCTGGAACATCTGGTCTCGGCACCAATGACGGTATGCTCTTTATCTTCGACATCCCGGGTCGCTGGGGTATGTGGATGAAGGACATGAAGTATAGTCTCGATATGGTCTGGATGGATAACAGCAAGAGTATTATTTATCTGGCCGAAAACGTTTCGCCCAGCTCGTTCCCTAAGGTTTTCTTGCCCGATAAAGACGCTCGCTACGTGCTGGAGTTGCCGGCGGGCTACATCTCGAAAAATCATATAAGCATCGGTCAAGTAGTCGGCTTCACGGCTAACTAGTTTCGCGCCCAGGCAAAGTGCTATGATGGGTGTATGAATGCGCTATTGGTTTTGGCCGTACTGCTTGGGGCACTCTTTACCCTTAGCTACATCACGAAGCGTCGCTTCGGTGTCTTGGGCTTGGCGCTGTGCGCCGGTTCGCTCCTGAGCGCCAGCTGGACATCGACGCTGACGCCGTGGGTTGAGTCACAAGGTGTAGCGTTTGTTTCGCCGCCGCTCTCCGCGGTCGTGTCGACGCTTCTTGTGCTCGGTCCAGCACTTCTTCTTTTGTTTAGTGGCCCAACATATACAAGTATGGTGCAGCGGATCGCCGGCTCGGTTGGTTTTGCGCTCCTGGCATTTGTTTTCCTGCTCCAGCCGATCGGTATCGCTATGGTTTTTGATGATACTGGCGCGCAGATCTATACGTCGCTGCAGCAAAACGCCAACCTCATTACCGTCGTCGGTATTTTTGCGGCGCTGGCAGATATCCTCATCACGCGTACGCCGCACAAGAAGTCCTCGCATTGACAATAACAGAGAAAAAGTGGTAAAATTTCGACTGTTCTAGCAGTACAAGCCGTGGGCCCATAGCTCAGCCGGTTAGAGCAGTGGCCTTTTAAGCCACGTGTCCTGGGTTCGAGTCCCAGTGGGCCCTCCAAGTAAAAACACCTACCTCGCCGTAGGTGTTTTTACTTGGGGTTTGGAGGCCATGCTACCATAAGTATAGTAAATAGGTACACTCCATGATCCTTACTCTTATCCGATCCGAAAAACGCGAAGCGGACGTCACGACATTGACGTTCAGGCCAGAGCAACCGGTTGCTTGGCAAGCCGGTCAGTTCCTGCACTACACGTTGCCGCACGATAGCCCGGATGACCGCGGAATCAAGCGTTGGTTTACGATAGCCGCACCGCCATCGGGTGGTGAGATTAAGATCACGACGCGTATCGTGGAAGGCCAACAGCGCAGCACATTCAAGGATGCGCTCAGCAAAATGCAGCCTGGCGATACGGTAGAGGCCGAAGCGCCGGAAGGTGATTTCGTCGTAGAAGATTCGGCGCGCAACATGATCTTTATAGCGGGTGGCATCGGCATCACGCCGTACTACGCGATCCTTGCCGAGGCAGCGGCGAAAGGTCAGCAGCTGAAAGTGCATTTGCTGTATGCGAATCGCACCGACGACATTGTATTCCAGGATGAGTTTGCGAAGTTTCAGCAGCAGAATCCAAATCTGCGCATTGACTACATCGTGAATCCTGAACAAGTTGACGAGCAGCGACTCAAGCAAGCTATCGACGGCGTCGACAATCCGCTCGTCTATGTTTCTGGTCCAGAGCCAATGGTTGAGGCAATGGTGCCACAACTCGAAGGCCTAGGCCTCAGCAAAGAGAATATCAAAGGCGATTACTTCCCGGGTTATCAGATAAATCTAGTTTGATTGGTGTGCGAGCACCCACCACAGCGTGGCGCCGAGCGCGATGATAAAGAGTGCTGCGATAACAAGCAGCATGTTCTTGCGCTTGTTTGACTTACGCAGGTCGGCGAGTTCTTCCGATGGCGTGTCGATGTCGGATTTGAGCCTATAGGTAGACTTTTCCGCTTCTTCGGCGATGTTTTTGTCCGGTTCCATAGTTGCATCATAGCATAAGCAGTAGCGCGTCGGGGCAACCTTGGGTATACTGCGCGGCGATGTGGCGAAAGATAATCAGTCGGCAGGTACGCCGTACGACGCTAGTCAGCTGCGGGAGTTTAGCGTTTCTGGCTGGGCTTGGCGTGGCCAGGTTGTCATGGGGCGTGTCTGGTTTTGTGGCGTTGGGCGGTCTTTGCCTGCTCGGATTTTGTTGGCGTCGTCGAGCGATTTTGGCGGTGCCGGCTGTGATTGCAGTTGGGTTGCTCTGCGGGCTGTGGCGGGGCGGCGTGGTTTTTTCGGATGTACTCTCGTACGGTGAGCTGGCCGACCAGAAGGTGACGGTCAGCGGTGTTGTCGTGCAAGACTCAACCTATGGCAGCAAGCGGCAGATTGATTTCTTGATAGATCACGTACGGGTCTCTGGACGCGCGCTACCTGGACAAGTCCGCGTCACAAGCTTTGATCCGGTCGAGCCAAAGCAAGGCGACACCGTGATCGCGTCGTCCAAGGCCAAGCCAGGCTTCGGGAATTATCAGCTGGGTATGTACTACGCGAAAGTCGAGGTGATAGGGAGAGGGAACTCGTGGATCACATGGTTGCGCCGACAATTTAGTGCGGCTATTTTAAACGTCGTGCCCGAATCGCAGGCGAGCTTGGGACTGGGGTTCTTGCTGGGAATCAAGTCGCAGCTGCCTGACTCGCTGAATGACCAGCTGAAGATCGTAGGGTTGACGCATATCGTGGTGGCGTCGGGCTATAACCTTACGATTTTGGTGCGTGCGACGCGGCGACTCCTCGCCAAGCGTTCAGCGTTTCAGGCTACATTTGCGGCCGCGGGATTGATGGTTGGATTTGTCGGCGTGACAGGCCTGAGCCCCAGCATGAGCCGTGCGGCACTCGTCACATCGCTATCGCTTGCGGCGTGGTACTACGGACGTGTCATTCATCCGGTTGTGCTACTCCTCTTCTCGGCGGCAGTGACAGCAGCCTGGAACCCGCTGTATGTGTGGGGCGATATCGGGTGGTATTTATCCTTTATGGCTTTTGCGGGCGTGATGCTTGGTGCGCCACTTCTTCAGAAACGGCTTTTTGGTGAGCGCAAAGTGCCGCAGCTAGCACAGATTGCGCTCGAAACACTTTGCGCCGAATTGGCTACACTGCCACTGACGCTTTTTGTGTTCGGAAGCGTGTCGGTCGTGGCGCTTCTCGCAAATATGCTGGTGACGCCACTGGTTCCGATCGCGATGCTCGCGACATTTACAGCGGGGATTGCGTCGATTGTAGTGCCTGGAGTTGGGGCTTGGTTGGCGCTGCCGGCACACTTCATCCTCACCTATATGACGTCGACAGTTGCGTGGTTGGCGAGCAT
>FTKL01000246.1_pt4 | contig 21553 bp, 22 predicted proteins | sample 2434061 | NCBI WGS metagenome assembly FTKL01 (sample SAMEA3914816, study PRJEB12502) | metagenome | biome: forest; material: soil | place: USA | collected 2011-09-16 | depth 0.3 m
GCCGACGCCGCCGGCGAGATCGCGGCCCGCCTCAAGGTGTCGGTCCCCTCCGTGGTGCTCACCGCCTTCTGCCTGGCGCTCGGCCGGCGCACCGGGCAGGACGAACTGCTGATCGGGATCTACACCAACAATCGCAGCGACCCTCGCTGGGAAACCCTGGTCGCCGCCCAGAACCAGATCATCCCGCTGCTGGTGAAACTCGATCCGGCCGAGGAATTCGACGCGGTCGTGAGCCGCCTCCACTGGGAAACCCTCCGTTCCTACCGGCACGGTTCCTACAATGTGGACGACATGGCCGAACTGGGCCAGAAGTACGGCTACAGCGGATCGGTGAACGGCTGTTTCGACGGGTCGGTCAGCGGCTTCTTCCGTTATTTCTTCAACTATCTGGGCCAGTACCAGCAGGAGCAGACGTCTCCTGAGCGGGACATCGAGACCGGCACTGCGGGCCGCAATATCGGTGCCCCTCTCTACCTTCAGGTCCAGGACGGCAGGGCACTGACCTGCACCCTGCGCGAGAATTCGACCTCCGGCGGTTTCGACGAAGTCACCGGGCTGCTTCTTCTCCTCCAGGAAATCATTCTCACCGCTGTGAAAGCAGCGTAGGCCGAGGTCTTCTCCCTTTTTGCCTCCGGGCTGTTCCGACCGGCTTGTCCATCCGTAGATTCATAGCCCCTGGGAGGGGACGTGTCAGAGCACTTCATAGTCATTCACCGGTGGAGCGACAGATACGCGGACTACGGCTCCTACGTGGACCACGGCACGCACCGCGTCAGCTACATCACGACCCGCAGGGCGGCCGGCTCGCTCCCCGAAGGGGCCGCAGCGGTCAGGACCGTCGGCAGCACCGAGGACGGCAAGGAGGTGCGGGCCGCCGTCTCGTCCCTGACGGAGGAGCTCGGCAGTCCCGCCCGCATCATCGCGCTGCACGAGGTCGACCTGGACATGGCGGCGGAGCTGAGGGAGGAACTCGGCCTCCCCGGCGAGCAGTTGGATGGGCTCGCGCCCTTCCGCGACAAGCTCGTCATGGCCCGCCGACTGGCTGCCGCAGGCGTTCCCATCCCCGCCACGGAACCGGCGCCCGACCACGCCGCGGTGCGCGCCTTCGCCGAGGTCCACGGCTGGCCGGTGCTGGTGAAGCCGGTGCGCGGCACCGCGAGCGCGGGTGTGGCCCGCATCGACTCGGACCAGGATCTCGACGCGTACGAGTTCCAGCCCGACGTGGCGATGCTGGTCCAGCCGTATCTGCCGCACGATATTCTGCACGTCGACGGTGTGGCCACGGACGAGGGTCTGGGCGTCTGGCGGGCCTCGCGCTATCTGAACACCTGTCTCGGATTCACCGAAGGGGCCGCGCTCGGCTCCGTGGAGTTGGACGATCCCCGACTGCTCGGCCCGATCGGCGATTTCACCGCGCAGGTGGCCCGCGCGCTGTCGGCCGATCCGTGGGTGTTCCACCTGGAGCTGTTCCTTTCGGGGCCGCCCGAGGCGCCCGGGTTGCAGGTCCTCGAAGTGGGTGCGCGTCCGGGTGGCGCCGAGGTGCCCTTCCTGTGGAAGGAGGTGCACGGCGTCGATCTGATGGCGAGTGCCTTCGCCCTGCAGATCGGCGCGCCGCTCCCTGAGTTCGCACACGCCGCGGCTGACCGGAAGCCGCCGGAGCGCGGCGGCTGGCTGCTGATTCCGACCCCGGCGGCCCGGCCCTGCCGGGTGGTGGCGTCCAATTCACAACTGGGCAACGGCAGCGGCCCCTACGCCGAGCGCATCCCCACGGTCGGCGAGACCCTGGCCGTCCTTCCCGGCTACGAGCACGCCGGCGCCCGGTTCCGGTTCCGGGGCGGCAGCACGGCCGAGGTCGAGGCCGCGATTCTCCGTACCGTCGAGGACTTCGACTTCCGCTGCACGACGGTCGACGCCTCGGCCCCGGAGCGGGTCGTGATCGTCGGCAGCGGTGGCCGGCCGTATCGTGAGTACGCCTTCGTCGCCGCGGCGTCCCGCTCCGCCGTCTCCCTGGTCACGCCCACGGAGCCGACCTGGCAGCAGCGTTACCTCGACGGGCACCGCAGTGTGCCGGGTACCGACGTCGATTCGCTGACCCGGGCGGTGGCCGAGTGCGTCGGTGAAACCGCCGGCAGGGCCGGTGTGTTCACCTGGGACGAGACCCTGCTCGAAGCAACTGCGGACGTGGCGCGGCGCCTTGGCCTGCCCCACATGTCCCCGGCGGCCGTCCGCAACTGCCGCGACAAGCTGTCCACCCGGCAGCTGCTGAGGACGGCGGGCGTCCCCGGCGTCAGGTTCGCCCATGTGCGGGGCCAGGAGGAGGCTCTGCGCGAGGCGGAGGCCATCGGCTATCCCGTGGTGGTCAAGCCCCGGTCGCTGGCGGGAAGCGTGGGCGTGGTGATCGCCCAGGACGCCGACGAAATGCGTGCGCTCTATCACCACGCGTCCGGTGCGGCATATCCCGGGCTCGACGCGCTCGACGGGCTGGTGCTGGAGGAATTCCTCGACGGACCGGAGATAAGCATCGACTCCGTCGTCCGTGACGGCGACGTACAACTCGTGAACGTGGCCCGCAAGCGGCTCGGCTTCGACCCCTTCTTCGAGGAGGTCGGCCATCTCGTCTCACCCTGGCGGCACGAGCCGTGGACGGAGGACGTCGCCGAGCTGGTCGTCGAGGCGCATCGGGCGCTGGGCGTCCGGACGGGCGTCACCCACGCCGAGGTGCGGCTCACCCCGTCCGGGCCCCGCCTGGTGGAGCTGAACGGCCGTCTCGGCGGGGACTTCATTCCGCACCTGGGCCACCTGGCCACCGGCATCGACCTGACCGTCGCCGCCGTGGACCTGGCCCTGGGCAGCCTGCCCGACCTCCGGCCCTCCCGGGACATCTGCGCCGAGGTGCGGTTCCTCTACCCGTCCGAGGACAGTGTCGTCCGCTCGCTGGACGTGTCCGCGGCCGAGGCCGTGCCCGGAGTGGCGGAGATCGTCCGGCTCGCGGAGCCCGGCACCAGGCTGCTGCTGCCGCCGCGCGGCGTCGTGCCGCGGCTCGCCGCGATCATCGTCACCGGTGAGACGCCCGAGGCCTGCCGCGCGGTACTTGACGAGGCGTCGGCGCTCGTCCGGTGGGAGACCGAGCCGGTCGCGCGGGTCGAGGAGGCGTCATGAGCGCCCTGGCGAAGCTCCTGAACCGGGTGCTGAGCAGCTACGCGCTGCCGTCCAAGGGCGGACGTGTCATCGCGGCCGCCGTGGTGGTCTACGCCACCGGCAGCGGTCTCTACCTCGCGGGTGGCACGGTCTACTTCGTCAAGGGCATCGGTCTGAGCATGGGCCAGGTCGGCACCGGCCTGACCATCGCGGGTCTGGTCGGGTTCCTCACCACGGTGCCCGTGAGCATGCTGGCCACGCGCTTCGGGCCGCTGCGGCTGCTGCGGATGGTCCAGGTGTGGCGGGCGGGCTGGTTCGCCGCGCTGGCCTTCGCGGACAACGTCTACACCTTCACGCTCTTCGCGTCGCTCTTCGCGATGTCGCAGGGCCCGGTGTTCCCGATGGTGCAGCTGGTGGTGAACGCCGTCGTCGGCGAGCGCGACCGGACCAGGACCCTCGCCGTCATCGGCTCCGTCTCCAACGTGGGCATGTCGGTGGGCGCGCTGGCCGCCGCGCCGTTCCTCACCATCGGCAGCGGCTGGCTGTTCAAGGCGATCCCACTGCTCGGCGGTCTGTGCTGCCTCGCGTCCGCCGGGGTGTTCGGCCTGCTGAAGGTCGGGACGGCGGCTCCCGAGGACAAGGCCGCCCGCTGGCACAGCGGTCTGCTGTCGGTCTGCCGGGACCGCCGCTACGTCGGGCTGACGGTGGCCAACGGCGTGCTGTTCCTGCACACGGTCCTGCTCGGCATCGGGCTCCCGCTGTGGCTCGTCCAGTCCACGGACGCCCCGGCCGGCCTGCTGAGTGCGCTGATCACGGTGAACACCGTGCTGGCGATCGTGCTGCAGGTGCACTTCGCCAAGAGCGTCAGCACCTCGCGGGACGCCACCAGGGCGATGCGCAACGCCGGGTTCGCGATGTCGGCCTTCAGCCTGCTCCTCATCGCGTCCATGTACTCCGGCAACTGGCTCACCATCGGCATCCTGGTGACGGCCACCGTCCTGCTGACCTGCGGCGAGATGCTCCAGGCGGTCGGCGGCTGGGAGCTGTCGTACCGGCACGCACCCGAGGCGCAGCGTACCGAGTACCTCTCGGTGTTCAGCCTCGGCGGCGCGGCCGTGGGCATCGTCGGGCCCGCGCTGCTGGCCCTGATGCTGAGCTGGGAGACCGAGGGGCTGCTGATGCTCTGCGCCTTGTTCCTGGTCACGTCGGCCGCGGTCACGGTGGTCGGCGGGCGGCTGGGCAGGGCCGAGGCGGCCGCTGAGCCGTCGGACCCGCCGTCGGATGCGCCCTCGGACCCGCCCTTGGACTCGCAGGGCCAGGACCAGACGCAGGAGCAGGCCGCCGCCGGGGCTCACTAGGCCCGCCGCACACCGTTTCTGCGGCTCAAGAATGTCATGTTCCCCTATTCGGCCTGCCCGCCGGCGGTCGCCGGTCAGAGAAGGCCGTAGGGGCAACCGTAGGTTCAACAGGGAGATTTCTGTCATGCAGACTCAACTGCTCGCAATGATCACGAGCGTGGTGGAGGAACTCAACGAGAGGAGGAGCGAGCGGATTCCGACCGAGAACCTGCTCGAGGTCGGCCTGTACGGCGACACCGGCGTGTTCGACTCGATGCATCTCGTCAACTTCCTCGTCCTGGTCGAGGAATCCCTTGAGGACGAGTTCGACGTGGAGATCTCGCTGACCTCGGAGAAGGCCGTCTCCAGACGAGTGAGCCCCTTCAGCAGCGTCAGCCGGCTGATCGAGTTCATCGAGGAGGAGATTCGCCTCGCCAAGGGTGTCGAGCAGGACGCGGGCGGCGAACTGGTACGGCACTGATCAATGATCATCCTGATTACGGGTACTCGGACGGGTATCGGCAAGGCCCTGGCGACGCACTTCCTGGAGCGCGGCCACCAGGTGGTGGGGTGCAGCAGGAGGCGGCCGACCATCGAGCACCCGAACTACACCCACCACGAAGTGGACCTCACCGATTCCAAGGGAATCAGGTCCATGTGCCGCGCGATCCGGGCGGAGCACGGACATCTCGACGCCGTGGTCAACAACGCCGGCATCTCGAACATGAACCACTTCATGATGACCCCCGAAGACGTCGCCCGCAGAATCTTCGACGTCAACTTCTTCGCCGTGCTGAACTGCTGCCGGGAGACCGCCAAACTCCTGCAGAAGAGCAGCGAACCGGCACCGGCGATTCTGAACGTCTCGACGGTGGCGGTGCCGTGGGCACTGGAGGGGCAGCTGGTCTACTCCGCCAGCAAGAGCGCGGTCGAGCAGCTGACCCGGGTCATGAGCAAGGAACTGGCCGACTTCAACATCCGCGTCAACGGAATCGGCCTGCCGCCGGTCCACACGGTCCTCACGCGGACGGTCGCCAAGGAGAAGATCGACGAACTGATCGGGCGGCAGACGGTCAAGCGCATGTGCACGATGGAAGACATTGTCGGGCCCGTCGAATTCCTGGTCTCCGGGCAATCCGGGTTCGTCACCGGAGAGACGCTATTTCTTGGAGGTGTGAACTGAATGAGAGACGAACTTCTCGACAGACTCGACGAGCTCGGCAGCCGGACGGCCGTCGTCGACGGAGACATGCCGTACACCTACGGTGAACTCGCGGACCAGATCCGGCGACTGGGCCAGGAGCTGCAGTCGCACCGGGTACGGCCGCACGAGGTCGTGATCCTCAACGGGGACTTCTCCTTCCTGTCGGTCGCGACACTGCTCGCGCTGTACCTCAACCGGAACATCGTCGTCCCCGTCGTCACCCTCACCGACGGAACCCTCGGCACCGTCACGGACGCCTGCTTCCCCCAGCACATCGTCAGGGTGGACGAGGGCGTCGGGATCGAGGGCCTGCCCGGGGCGCCGTCGGCCCCCGCCGGCACCTACGACCGGCTCGTCGCGGACGGGGCGTCAGGGCTCGTCCTGCTCAGCAGCGGCAGCACCGGAGTGCCGAAGGCGATCCTGCACAACCTCGACTCGCTGGTGGAGGAGAAGCTCGGCAAGCGGGTGAGGGCGGGGGCGAAGGCTCCCAACATCCTCATGTTCCTGCTCTTCGACCACATCGGCGGCCTCAACTCCCTGCTCGGTGCGCTGCGTCTCGGCGGCACCGCGATCGTGCCCCGGCGCCGGACACCGGACGAGATCTGCGCGCTGATCGAGAAGCACGGGATCCGGCTGCTCCCCACCAGCCCGACGTTCCTGAACCTCATCCTGATCGGCAACTACCACCAGGAGCACGACCTCAGCAGTCTGCGCCTGATCACCTACGGGACCGAGCCGATGCCGGAGGAGCTGCTGAAGCGCGTCAACGCGGCCTTCCCCCGGGTGCGGCTGCTGCAGACCTTCGGCACCAGTGAGACCGGGATCTCGACCACCACGAGTGAGTCGTCGAAGAGCACCTTCTTCAAGATCGCCGACGACAACGTCCAGTACCGGATCGTCGACGGAGAACTCCAGCTGAAGAGCAACACCCAGTTCCTCGGCTACCTCAACTATCCGAGCGACTCCCTCACCGAGGACTCCTGGTTCAGGACGGGCGACCTGGTGGAGGAGAACGAGGACGGCTTCATCAAGATCAAGGGCCGCTCCAAGGAGATCATCAACGTCGGCGGCGAGAAGGTGCTGCCGCTGGAGCTGGAGTCGATCCTGCTCTCCAGCCCGCTCATCGACGACTGCATGGTCTACGGCAAGCCGAATTCCATCACCGGCCAGTCGGTGTGCGTCGACATCATGCCGCACGGCGAAGTGACCAGGGCGCAGATGCGCAAGCACGTCGTGGAGTTCCTGTCCGGCAAGGTCGACCAGTTCAAGATCCCGTCGAAGGTCAACCTGGTCGACGCGGTCACCGTCTCGGAGCGGTTCAAGAAGAAGAGGATCCTGCCGTGACCGGCCTCGTCGTGATCGGGGCCGGGAAGTTCGCGGTCGAGGTCACCCACTACATCGACGACATGACGTCCGCCGGCCTGGACGGATATCGCATCGAGCGCTATCTGAGCCTGGCCGGGGAGCCGGTGCACGTGCCGGCCGACACGTGCGTCGAGCTGGACGAATTCGAGCCGGCGGCCGGCACCCGGGTCGTGCTGGCCCTCTCGGACACGGCCCAGCGTCGTACCGTGATCGACGGCTGGATCCAGAAGTTCGGCCTGTCCGCCGTGAACATCGTCCACCCGACCTCGCGGCTCGATGCCGGGCAGATCACCGGCGTCGGGAACATCATCGGGCCGAACTGCTATTTCGGTGCGAACGTGACGCTCGGCAGTTTCAACGTGGTCAACTACCACTGCACCGTCGGGCATCACTCGCGTATCGGCTCGAACAACTTCATCGCACCGAACTTCAACTGCGGGAACAGCGTGGAGATCGGTGACGACAATTTCTTCGGCCTGAGCTGCACGCTCGCTCCGGAAGTGGTGGCCGGCAGCGACAGCAGGTTCCAGGCGGGGATCACCCTCTTCGAGAACGCGGCAAGCGGGCATTCCTACCTGGCGCCGAACCGAATCAAGTCGATCAAGTCATTCTAAGGAAAGCAAGAACAATGAAGCGTTCGAAGGTTGCCATCATCGGTGCCGGCCCCGCTGGGTGCGTGGCTGCCCTGACTCTGAACAAGCTCGGGCACGAGGTGGAGGTCTACGAGAAGGGCCAGTTCCCCCGGTACCGTGTCGGCGAGTCGTTCCTGCCCGGGACGCTGTCGATCCTCAACCGGCTCGGCCTGCAGGAAAAGATAGACGCGGCGGACTTCGTGCAGAAGCCGTCCGCGACCTTCCTCTGGGGCCAGGACCAGGCGCCGTGGACGTTCTCCTTCGCGACGCCCAAGACGGCGCCCTGGGTCTTCGGCCACGCCATGCAGGTCAAGCGCGAGGAGTTCGACCAGCTGCTGCTGGACGAGGTCAGGGAGCGCGGCGTCACCGTCCACGAGGGCACCGCGGTGACCAACGTGGACATCTCCGCCGCGGACCGGGTGTCGCTGACGGTGCGTCAGGGTGACGAGTCGCGCGTGATCGAGAGCGACTTCGTCATCGACGCCGGCGGCGCGGGCAGCCCGCTGGCCCGCCAGCTCAAGGTCCGCCGCTACGACGAGTTCTACAAGAACTTCGCGGTCTGGTCGTACTTCCAGCGCAAGGAGCCCTTCAAGGGCGACCTCAAGGGCACCACCTACTCGATCACCTTCGAGGACGGCTGGGTCTGGATGATCCCGCTGAAGGGCGACATCTACAGCGTCGGCCTGGTCGTCGACCGCTCCAAGTCGAGCGAGGTCAAGGAGCTGGGCCCGGAGGAGTTCTACCGTCAGACCCTGGCGAAGGCCACCCGGGCGACGGAGATCCTCGGCGAGGCGGAGATCATCGACGAGGTCCGCATCGTCCACGACTGGTCGTACGACTCCGATCACTTCTCCGCCGACCGCTACTTCCTGTGCGGCGACTCGGCCTGCTTCACCGACCCCCTCTTCTCCCAGGGCGTCCACCTCGCCACCCAGTCCGGGGTCTCCGCGGCCGCGGCGATCGACCGGATCACGCAGAACGAGGACGAGCTCGAAGCCGTCCACCAGTGGTACAACCGGAGCTACCGCGAGACGTACGAGCAGTACCACGAGTTCCTCGCGTCGTTCTACACCTTCGCCTCCTTCACCGAGCCGGAGTCCGAGTTCTGGCTCAAGCGCCGGATCAGCGAGTCGGACGACGCCCGGCTGAGCCGCAAGCAGTGGTTCGACAAGCTGGTCCAGGACGACCCGGAGAACCCGACCGCCTCGGTCGCCGACTTCCGCGACCGCGCCTCGACGATGATCGCCATCGGCCGGCACCAGCGGAAGGAGCTCAGCGACGAGTTCTCCGAGGAGGAGCTCAACATCGCGCGGGTGCGCTGGATCAGCGACCTCACCAAGCAGCTCAACCGCATCACGCGGCTGGAGTGGACCGGCGAGGAGGTCCTGCTGAAGCCCTACTACAAGGTCGAGCCGCTGAGCTTCCGCCTGGAGCAGAAGCAGGTGCTCGCCAACGAGAACGACCTTGACATGATCAAGTTCCCGGTGGAGGAGGAGCACCGCGAGATCTTCCAGATCGTGACCAAGGAGCAGGTCGGCTACAAGCACCTGATCAAGCAGCTCAACGACGCCGGCAAGCAGGAGGTGAGCTCGCAGATCGTCATCCGTCTGATGGAGGCGGGCCTGCTGACCGGATACGACAAGAACGACAACCGCGTCGTGATCCAGGACCGCCTGCGCTTCGACGGCGTCGGCACCGAGTACGAGGTGTGAGCATGGAATCCGCTGCAACGCCGGTGTTCGTCGCCGGCATCGAGAACTCCGGCCCGGAGCACTGGCAGGCCATCTGGCACAGCCGGGTGCCGAACGGCGTCTGGGTGGAGCACGACTCCTGGGACAACCCCGTGCGCGACGTCTGGGTGAAGGACCTCGACGACGCCCTCAGGGCGATCGAGGGCCCCAAGATCCTCGTCGCCCACAGCCTCGGCTGCACGCTGGTGGCCGAATGGGCGTCCGAGCACGAGGACGACGGCGTCGTCGGTGCCTTCCTGGCCGCGCTGCCGGACGTGCAGGGGGAGAACTTCCCCACCCAGGCCGTGGGGTTCGACGCCTCGCGGTACGGCCGGCTGCCCTTCGCGACGGTCGTGCTCGCCAGTGAGGACGACCCGTACGGCTCCCTGGAGTCCGCCACGGCGGGCGCCGAGCGCCTGGGCGCCGACCTGGTGAACGTCGGTCTCAAGGGACACATCAACGCCGGATCGGGGCTGGGCGACTGGCCCGAGGGCCGGTCCGTCCTCAGCGAGCGCTTCGCGATCTGACGACCCGCCCGGGAGGCCGCAGCACCGGCGGCTTTCAGGTTCTGACGGTCGCGGACGACTCGTGACGGCCGCGGTGGCTCCCCCCTGGCAGTGCCCGGGGGGAGCCACCGCCATGTCGCCACGCGGTCGGCGCGCGGACCGGCACAGAGGCACCTGCACAGAGCCACCTGCACAGATCGAAACACCGCCCTGCGGACATGCCCGCAGCACCGCGCCGCAGTCATGACTCCGACCACGACAGGAGAACGCTGTGCCCCACGCTGAGTGGATCACCATCACGGCCATCGGCGGCATCGCCCTGACCTTCGTCATCGGGGCCGTCTTCACCGCACTGTTCCGCCGCATCGGGCAACCGGCCGTGATCGGCGAGATCACCGCCGGCATCTGCCTGGGGCCGAGCGTGCTCGGCCTGCTCCCCGGTGACCTGCCCGCCCGGCTCTTCCCGGCCGAGATACGCCCGCACCTGGGAGTCGTCGCTCAGGTCGGCCTGCTCCTCTTCATGTTCACCATCGGCTGGGAGTTCGACAGCAAGGTCCTCAAGGGCCGCTTCGGCTCCACCGGGACGATCTGGATCAGCTCGCTCGCGGTGCCGATGGCCCTGGGTCTCGGGCTCGCCTGGATGATCTACGGCTCGCACGACGTGGTCAACGGCCACACCGTGCCGTTCGCCCAGTTCGCCCTCTACCTCAGCGTCGCCATGTCGATCACGGCCTTCCCCGTGCTGGCCCGGATCATCGCCGAGCAGAGTCTGCAGTCCACCAGGGCCGGCATGCTCGCCCTGGGCCTCGCGGCCGCCGACGACCTGCTCGCCTGGTGCATGCTCGCCGTCATCGTCGCGATGAGCACCACCACCGGCGCGGTCGGCTTCCTCACCGTACTGGCCTGGTCGGTGGTCTACCTCGTCGTGATGACGTGGCTGGTGCGGCCCGTGCTCGCGGCGATCGGCGCGCGGCTGCGGCCCGAGCACAGCCCGTACGCCGCGGTGCTCGTCGCCGCCGGCGTGTTCGCCTCGGCGTTCGTCACCTCGCACATCGGCATCCACGCCATCTTCGGCGCCTTCATGTTCGGCATGGTGATGCCACGGCGTACCGACGGTCTGCTGCACGAGATCGCGCTCATCCCGATCGAGACGGTCAGCAAGGTACTGATGCCGATCTTCTTCGTCGTCACCGGCCTGTCGGTCGACCTGACCTCGCTGACCGTCGGCGGCGCCCTGCAGACCGTGGCGATCATCGGCGTGGCCTGCCTCGGCAAGCTCGGCGGCGTCACCCTGTCGGCCCGCCTGACCGGGATGGGCTGGAAGGACGCCACCGTGCTCGGCGTGCTGATGAACACCCGCGGCCTGACCGAACTGGTCCTGCTGAACGTCGGACTGAGCATGGGGCTGCTGACCGTGCAGCTGTTCTCCGCGATGGTGCTGATGGCGCTGGTGACCACCGCCGTCGCGGCGCCCGTCCTCAACATGCTGCTGCGTGACCGGGCCAAGGCACCCGCCAGTCCGGTGGAGGGCGTCCTGAACCCGGTCTGACGGGCAGTGGGCCCGACCTCCCTCGGGGGGCGCGCGCCGACCACCGGACGCCCGGCACGCTCCCGAGCGCGAGCGGGTGCCCCCGCACGCTCGCGCTCGGGCCTCGCCACGGCGCGCGCCCCCGGGCACGCTGGACGGGAAGGCGCTCCTCCACCGCACCGGGAGGCACCCGTGTACGACCCGCAGGAAACGCTCCGCACCCTGGACGCCCACCGCTGGGCGGTCGTCGCCGTGTGCGGGGCCGCCATGCTGTGCAACTACGTGTGGTTCGTCGACGCCCTGCGCATCGCCCGGCGACACCGCTCCTACTCCATCCCGCCGTTCTGCGTCCTGCTCTGGTTCGCCCACGACGCCTCGTTCGCGCTCCGCTACCGCACCTGGTTCACCACCTACCACCACTGGTACCCCGAACTGTTCTGGGCGGCCCTGGTGCTGACGGCGGCCGTCGGCGCGCTGTTCCTCGCCCAGATCCTGCGGTACGGCCACCAGGATCTCGCCCCGGGGCTCACTCCGGCGCTGTACCGGGCGGGTGTGCTGGCGACCGCGGCCGGGGCCTGCGTGGTCTGGGCCTACCTGAAGTGGGCCCTGGACGACCCGCTGTACCTGCTCTCCTTCCACCTGACGAACGTCCTGTACCCGGCGTTCGGGATCGCCCTGACGCTGCGCCGCGGCTCCCGCCGGGGACAGACGATGCTGATGTACGCAGCCGCGTTCGGCGTGTCGGCGTGCTGGTTCGCCGCGTCCGTGCTCTGGCTCGGCCCGCAGTTCCGGACCTGGCCGTGGATCGCCCTCGGCACCGTCACCCTGGTCTGGAGCGCCGCCGCGGCCGCCGTCCTCCACCGCGCCCCGGCCCACCGGCCCGAGGCGGCCGGGGCGGCCGAGGCGCCCGCCCTCGTACCCACCCCCCAGGTGGGCTGATCGGCGAGGACACCAGGCAGACTCGTGGGTAGCAGTCGCACCACCGAGAGGACCAGCCATGATCACACTGACGAAGGAAGACGGCCCGGCGGATCTGGACGGGGTGACCCACCTGTCCATCGGGGCGTCCTGGGATCCGACCGCCGGGAGCAGCGGCGGGCTGATGGGCAAGCTCCGGCAGAAGGCCGGCACCGACCTCGACCTGATCGCCATCGCGATGCAGGGCGCGGAGCCGGTACGGCTGGCCGGCCTGGACTCCCTGGACCCGCTGGGCAACGGCTCGCTGGTGCACAGCGGAGACAACCAGACCGGCCACGGGGACGGCGACGACGAGACGGTGACCGTCGAGTTCGCCCGGGTGCCGTCCAACATCACGTCCATCGTGTTCATCGCCGCCGCGTACAAGAAGCGCAGCGCGTTCCAGAACGCCCGGAACATCAGCTTCAAGGTGTACGACGCGACGGGCGGCAGCACCCAGCAGGTCGCCGACATCTGGCCGAGCATGCTCACCAACGACAACGGCTGCGCGATTGCCAAGGCGGTACGGGTCGGATCGGTCTGGAAGCTCCAGGTGATCAACGAGACCGGGAAGATCAAGCAGGGCGATGAGCGGGACCTGATGCGCTTCGCCGTGAGCAGGTAGCGGCCCGAAGCCTGCGGTCGCGGCCCTGGCAGGGTGACTGCGTCGTAGTCACCCTGCCGGGGCCGCGACGCGCTCGCCGTGGCGCCCGGCACGTTCTGAAGGTCGGGGAGGACCGCAGGAAATTGGGTTGGGGGAGACAACCACCGGCTGCTAGCGTGCAGCTGACCGTGAAGCAGTCCTCAGGAGGTGAGTCCCGTGTACGCAGTGTCCCATGGGTGCTCCCCCTGTCCTTCATGGTCTGGCGACTGATGTAGCTGTCGCCGGGAGCGCCTGAACACAAGGCTCTCCTGAAAGGCAGACAGCTATGAATACCGAGAATCTCACCGCAGGCACGGACAACCACCCGGTAGTGGTCACCCGGGTCGCGGAAGAGCAGTGGCACGCGCTGGCCGACGACCAGGTGGTCGGCTGCGGCGACGTCTCCCGCAGGCCCGACGGGCGGATCTTCCTCAGCATCGACTCGTGGCACGGCGCGGTCTTCGACCGGCTCGCCGGGGCGATGCTGGCCGAGCTGCCGAAACCCCTGTACACGCTGGTCGACGAGGCCGACCACGACCTGACGTCCGGCTGGGAGCGGGTCGGCTTCACGGTCCGCCGCCGCGAGTGGGAGTACGTCGTGCCCACCGATCCGCAGGTCACGGGGCTCGGCGCCGTGCAACCCCCGACGGGCGTGACGATCGTGCCGGCCGGCGAGGCCGAGGAAGGCCCGCTGCGCGCGTTGGACCGCGCCGTTCGCGCGGAGGTCGGGGCCACCGTCGGCTGGCAGGCGATGCCCGCCGAGGTGCTGCCACGCCCGCACCGGACGACCGTGCTGGACCCGTCGAAGTATGCGGTGGCAGCACAGGCCGGTCAGTACGTGGGCCTGGTCAGGCTGGCGACGGTGACCCGACGGCCGCGGATCGGGCTGATCGCGGTCCTGGCCGGCCGGCACCGCAGCGGCATCGCCCGGGCCCTGCTGGCCCACACGCTGGGCACGCTGCACCGCTCCGGGACCGAAACGGCTTCGGCGGAGGTGTACGAGTCCAACGAGGCGGCGACGGCGCTGTTCGAGGGCATCGGCGCCCGGCGCGCGAACAGCAACCTGGAGCTGGTGTGCCGCTGACGCCCCGCCGCATCACCGCGCGACAGCACACCAAGGCTGACGCAGACACTCCCCGGTGTGCGCGGGAGTGCCGAATTCACGTCCTCACCGACCTCGCGGTCGCTGACCGGAGCAGGGGGAGAACATGGCAAAATCAGTAGGAAGCATCGAAGTCGAGGGCACCGTCATCGAGTGCCTGCGCAGCGCCACCTTCAAGGTCGAGCTCCAGAACGGGCACAAGCTGCTCGCGCACATCAGCGGGAAGATGCGGAAGAACCACATCAAGATCCTCCCGTTCGACCGGGTGCTCGTGGAGCTCAGCCCGTACGACCTCACCCGCGGCCGGATCCTCTTCCGATACCGGTCGTAGCGGCTGACGGGGCATCGGCGTCCGGCTTCCGGCCGGGCGCCGATGCCGCCCCTGTCCGGTGATCCGGGACGTCCTCTCGCGACTCCCGGGGAAGGTGACCGACGGTGGCCCCGGGCGACGTCGCCCTGTGGCGCGAGCCCGGGGTCGAGCGCTGGGCGGGAACCGCTGGGTGACCATGTACAACCGGCCGAGCCGGATGGCCGGGATCTACCGCTCGGGCAACCACGACCAGGCCAAGGCGTACTTCATCTTCCGCAGCGACGAGCCGATCGGCTACGGCCACCGTGACGTCGACCAGCAGAAACGCCTGGTCAGCGACGCCTTCGCCGGCGATTCCTCGTGGCGGACCGGTGGGCTGCCGGCCGCCGCGCTCGCCGATCCCGACTTCTGCTTCGACGCGCTCAGCCAGGTGCGGATGGAGTCGTGGTCGAGGGGCCGGGGCGTCACTTCGAATCCCTGGTGCCCGGGGGCTGCGGAACCAGTACGGTCACGACGAGCCCGGCCGGGCGGGCGGGTGCTCGGATCACCGTGAGCTGCCTGCGGACGTCGGACGGGACCCATCCGACACGGAGTGAGACAGATGCCTGAGCAGGAGATTCTGACCGGCGGCGGGATCAACGAGGTCGTACGGATCGGCGCGACCGTCCGCCGCCCCACCGGGCCGTGGTCGCCCCTGGTCCACGGCCTGCTGGGGTACGTGCGGGAGCACGGATTCACGGCCGCCCCGGCGGTGCACGGCGTGACCGGCGGCGGGTTCGAGATCCTGGACTTCCTGCCCGGCGAGGTCAGCAACTACCCGGTGACGCCCGCCGCGGCCACGCTGGAGGCGCTGGTGAGCGCGGCCGAGTTGCTGCGGGCGCTCCACGACAGCACGGTCGGGTACGCCACCGGTGTCACCGAGGGCTGGATGCTGCCCCCGCGGAGCCCCGCCGAGGTGATCTGCCACGGTGACTACGCACCGCACAACTGCGTGCTGGACGGCGACAAGGTCGTCGGCGTCATCGACTTCGACACCGCGCACCCCGGCCCACGCCTGTGGGACATCGGCTACGCCGTCTACCGCTGGGCCCCGACCACGGCCCCCGCCAACGCGGACGGCTTCGGCACGGCGGAGGAGCAGGCCCGCCGGGCGCGGATCTTCTGCGACCGGTACGGCCTGGACGCCGCCGGCCGGGCGGGCCTCGTCGACACGGTCGTCGCCCGCCTGCACGCACTGGTCGCCCACATGCGGGCCGAGGCGGCCAACGGAAACCAGGCCTTCGCCGGTCACCTCGCGGACGGCCACCACCTGCAGTACCTGGCCGACGCGGCGTACGTCGAGCAGCAGCGGCCGGTGTTCGACCGCCATCTGCTGGCCGAGTAGGCGGGCCGACCGGCCGGCACCCGGATCCGGCCGGCAGACGGGCCTGCGGTCTGCGGTGTGGGTCGGTACGGAAATGAACAGTGGCAGTCACCAGGAATCAGGACTCTCCAAGAACCTCTGGAGCGATGCCGACTACGAGGAGATGGGCCGGCACGACGCCACCGTTCACGGCCTGTACCTTCAGCGGACCGATGACATCCTGCCGCGCCTGCTGGTGGACCTCGACTCGGCTGAGCAGGTGACGCGCCGGGCCTCGCTCGGCCTCCTTCGGGGTGCCGGAGCAGGGTGACCGCCGCCGGGTGAGTGCGGACGGGGCGGGCCGAACACTACAACGGGATGTGCGGGACGGTGCTGGACAGTGGGCGGGTGCTCCTGGCGACAGGTCCCCGCCTGCGCGCCGCGACTGTGGACCGACGCGACGACGCTGCTCTGCGACGGCAACGGCAACCTCCTGCTGCTGGGCTTCGCGGCCGACCACAGCCGGGTGGACACCGTCAGGGCTGCCGCCCGACCAGCGGTTCATCGAGAGCGCGGTGCTGTCGCCCGACGCGCGGTCGCTCGCTGACGGGGAACGCTCGCCGGGTTGCGGCAGGTGGTGCAGGGTTCGCGGAAATCCGTTTCGAGCGTCGCTCCGGCGCCACTACTGTGGCGCGGTGATGACTCAGGTGATCGTTCTCAACGGTGGTTCCAGCTCGGGGAAGTCCGGGATCGTCCGGTGTCTCCAGGCAGTCCTGCCGGACCCGTGGCTGGCCCTCGGGACGGACACGCTGGTCGAGGCGATGCCGGCGTCCATGCAGGCATCGGACGGCGGGATCGAGTTCGCTCCGGACGGAGAGGTGATCGTCGGGCCGGAGTTCCGGACCCTGGAAGCGGCATGGATCGAGGGGATCGCCGCGATGGCCCGCGCGGGCGCCCGGGTCATCGTCGACGAGGTCTTCCTCGGTGGAGCGGATTCACAGCAGCGATGGCGGAAAGCTCTGGGCGACGTGCGGGTGCTGTGGGTCGGCGTCAGGTGTGACGGTGCGGTCGCCGCAGGTCGTGAGGTCGCACGAGGCGATCGGACCATCGGGATGGCCGTGTCCCAGGCGGAGGTGGTCCACCAGGGCGTGGCCTATGACCTGGAGGTGGACACTTCGCACGCCGAGTCGATGGAGTGCGCACGGACCATCGCCGTACATGTCGAGCGATCGACGGGCCGGCCGGCTGCCGCTGCGCCTTGCCCCTCCGGCAGCCCGGTGAACGTTCTCGGTCACAGCGCTAAGGTGCCTTGAAGAGCAGGGGGAAGCCCGGTGCGAGCCAGGGCCTGCGGCCCCAGGCGAGGACCTTTCCACGGGCCAGAGCGGCGAGCGGGCCGCGCCGGCCGAGGGCGAGCAGCAGGAACGTCACCGGCTCGACGAGGATCGTGCAGTCGGGCCTCGGAGCCGGCTCGGGGGAGACCTCGGCGACGCCGGCGCGGAAGGTGACCGTGAAGCGGTCGCCGCCGCGTACCCGCAGCTCGTAGCAGGCGGTGTGGCCGGCGGCGGACCGGCTGTCGACCACCCGGGGCATGGCCGTCATCAGGAACGGCAGGGTCAGCCCGACCCGGTGGCGGTCGATCATGTGCGGTCGCCGCAGTGCGACGGCGATGTCGTAGCCGTGCCCGAGCATGTGGGTGAGCAGGTACGAGCCGAGCGTGCCGAGGTCCATCGGGCCGAGCGGGGTGAGCATCGCGTCCGACGCGGGCCGGTGGGCGCAGGCCCGGGTGAAGGCACGGGCGTGCCGGGTGATCTCCTCGGCGAGCACCGCCGGGTCGCGCTCGGGGAAGGCTGCCAGTGACGCCGCGTTGGCCGCGGCCAGGCTGCCCGGCGTGCCGTCTCCGTAGGCGTGCTGCCCGCCTGCGGCCAGGGCGGCCATCAGCTCGTTGGCCAGGGCGAGATGAGCAGCGGCCTCGCCCACCGTCCACTCCGCGCCGGGGATCGGCCGGTCGGCGTCGGGACGGTCGCGGAGCAACGCCGCCGTGTCCTCGGCCACGCCGAGGACGGCGTCGAGGAGTGCGGTGTGCGCGGAGTCCCGGGGGATCGGGGCAGGGATCATGAAGGTGAATCGTGAACCAATCCCACCGGGTTGTCCAGGCTTCGGGCGAAGGAAATTACCGACGGGTACGGCTGCGGGGTTGCCCTCGTGGGTGGGGGCCGAGCGAGGGCGCCGTCCGTCAGCAGGAGTGGCAGATGCCGGTGGCGGGGAACTGGAGGGAGCAGCCGGGGCACACAGCTGGTGCCCGCTCGGCTGCGGCGGCCGTGCGACGGCGGGCGATGGCCTCCTGGTGGCGCGGTGCGAGTGCGGCCGTTCCGCCGTCGGCGGGCAGGGAGGTGCAGAACCTCCGGTAGCAGGCGAGGCGGGCCTCGGCGGCGTGGTGCTCCCTGGAGAGCTCGTCGGCGGCGGGCGCCTCGCCCGCGACCGAGAGGACTTCCCTGTAGCCCTCCCCGTAGCCCTCGCCGACCATGCCGTCGTCGGTGCGCACCACCAGCGCCGTCAGCGGCGGGTCCCCGCGGTGGTGCGCCTCGTGCACCATGCCACTGAGCACCCGCCCGATCCAGTTGTGCAGCAGGGCTCTCGTGTGCACGCCGGAGGCTCGCTGTACTTCCTCCGCCAGCACGCCGTAGGTGATGACCGAGCGATAGCCGCCGGCCACCGCGACCAGCGCCGGGTACGCCGCCCCGGTCCAGGCGGCGAGGGCCTCGGCGTGACTCACCTCCACCGCCGAACCGTCCACCACATGCCAGTAGCTGTACGGCTGATCCATGTTCCCCACCCCTGGCCCGTCGTGCATCTGTCCCCGCCCCGGGGGGTTACCGCTCACCACGACCCGTGCGCCCTCGGCGCGTTGGGGGCCGGGCTGCCGGGCTGCCGGGCTGCCGGGCTGCCGGGCGGGCGGCGGGTGGCGGGCGGTCGCCACGGCCAAAGGCCCACCCTTCGGACAACGTGTGGCGTCCTGGGGCCCGCCGGGACCGGTAGGTTGCCCGCATGCAATCGACCGCCGCGGATCGGCCGGAACAGTCCCCGCTGGAACTCCAGCCCTCGAACCTGGCGCTGGCGCTGCCCGCCCTGGTGGTCCCGGGCGGCAGTCTCCAATTCGTCCCCAAGGTCCTCTGGCCGAGGGACCACTTCGCCTTCGTGGTCGGCTGCATCGGCTGCGGCTGCATGGCCGTACTGCTCGTTCTCCTGCTGATCACGGTGGCCCGGAATCGCGCGGCCGGATGGCAGTTGCGCATTGACGCCACGGGCGTCACCGTTCGCGGCCAGGAGACGGTGCCGTGGTCCGGCCTGGCCGAGGTCCGACTGGCCGAGGTCTCACCGAAGCGGCCCCTGCGGCTCGTGGTGTTCGTCCCCCGTGGCGGCGTCGACCTGCCGGCAGCGGCCACGTTGTTCCCGATGCCCTGGACCCGTGCGAGCGCACGCTTCCTGGCCAGGCGATACGGCAGCCCGATCGTGGTGAGTCCGGTCAGGATGGGTGTGTCGGCGGATCGAATAGCCGCTGCGGTCCGGCAGTTGAGCGACGTCCCGGTTGTCCTGGCCTGAGCCGGCCCGCGGCGACCGACTCTCGCCCGGTTGCGCATCGGCCCCCGGTACTGGTGAGCTCGCCTATTCAACTGTCGCCAGTTCGCCGTGGAGTCCGGCCCGATGGTGACCGTAGGTGATCGCCGGCGGCGTACTGGCTCCAGGTGGTGCCCGGTGCGCAGGGGTTGCGCACTGCGGTCGGGGCCAGGGTGCCGCGGGTTCAAGGCGAACGGGGCGTCAAAAGTTTTGAACGCCCCGCTGCTCGACCGTGGGCTAGGAGATCGCCAGCCAGCCTTAGCATCGTGAAAGTGTGACAGGCTTTCAGGTCGGGACGGAGGCCCGGTGGGCTAGGTGTCTGTCCCGGGAGGTTGTGGACGGGTGAGCCAGGTCTCGAGTGAGGGATCTTGAAGGGGTGTGACCCAGATACGCCAGAGACCTGCCAGAACTTGATCTTGGCCTGCTGAGTGCCTGACGCTGTCGGGGATCTTGGCGATGACGGTCGGCCATGCCCTCGACATCTCAGTCTTCAAGATCCCCGACCTCGTCACCCGCGATCAGCTCTGCGTCTCCTCGCGGCGTCCAATAGCGGCCGCATCGGGTACGACGAGCAGCTTGCCGGTGGTACGCCGAGCCTCCAGATCGCTGTGGGCCTGGGCGGCCTCGGACAATGCGTAGCGGCCCGTTACGGTGACCTCAAGCGCCTTGGAGCGCACCCACTCGAACACATCGGCGGCCCGTCGGAGCAGTTCGGACCGATCGGCGATGAAGTCCCCGAGGCTGGGCCGGATCAGGGTCAGCGAACCGCCGTGGGCGAGCCGAATCGGATCAAACGGAGGCACGGCACCACTTGCCGCGCCGAAGAGCACGAGATGGCCGCGGGTTCGCAGGCTGGCGAGGCTCGCATCGAAGGTGTGCGCGCCGACGCCGTCGAAGACAACCGGCAGTCCCTGACCGCCGTTGAGCCGCCTCACCTCGGCTGCGAGATCGTCGACTGCGGAGGAAAGGATCACCTCAGCGGCCCCGGCACGCTTCGCCAGCTCGGCCTTCGCCGTGGTCGACGTCGTGCCGATCACCCTGCCGCCGAGATGGGTGATGAGCTGGGTCAAAAGCAGCCCCATGCCACCAGCAGCCGCATGCACGAGCACCGTGTCGCCCCCCTGAACCGGGTAGGCGTCCTTGACGAGATAGTGCGCGGTCATGCCTTGGAGGAGCACGGCGGCGGCTGTCTCGAAGCCGATATCGTCGGGCAGCGGCACCAGCCGGGAGGAGTCCACGACGGCCCGCTCGGCATACGTGCCGGGAATCTCCACCCAACCGACCCGGTCCCCGACTGCGACGTCAGCGACGTCGGGTCCAACTTCGACGACCGTGCCGGCGCCCTCAGCGCCCGGGGTGAAGGGCAGCGGGAGGCTGTACCGGCCTTCGCGGTGGTAGACGTCGAGGAAGTTGACCCCGGATGCGGCGACCTCCACGATCGCCTCGCCCGGACCCGGCCGCGGCTGGTCCACCTTGGCCTCCTGCAGCACCTCGGGACCGCCCACTTCGTACACCTGAATCGCTCGCATGTCCCCCACCAACCCCGTTGATGGCGATCCGATTCCCGGCAAGCAGACCAGCCCGCCGCCCCCGCCGAGAGCTGAGACGCCTGCTTTGCACCCGGGTCTGGGACAGGAGACCGAGGCTGTCAAGGGTCGACGAATGCGCCACCCGCCCACCGCCTTCGGATACTCCTCCGGCCTCGGGAACCGGCCCATCCGCTGGTACGACTTCAACGCCAGCAGCAGGGCCAGCTGATCTCCATCCGCTCCGCCGCCCACGCCGCCTCCTCCCGCGTCGGCGCGAAGAACAGATGGTGGGTCGCGTTGAACAGGAAGCTCAACTCGCCCTTGTGGACGCAGTTCTGGTTGCGGTCGACCAGTGCGAACGGCAGGGCGGCACGGGAGAAGGCGCCCGCGGCGCCGGTGTCGCCGTTCTCCGACCAGGCGCGATCCGGCCCGACGATGAGGTTGTACGTCGAGTCGGACTGCGTGTCACCGGTGATGGCCAGGCCATGGACGGTGGGGATCAGGCGGCTGCCGTTCTGCACCAGGCTGCTGCTCAACGGCGGCAGGTGCTTGCCGCAGCGGATCAGCTCTTGACGTTCTTGAGGCCGCCGGCGCTGCCGAGCGCGGTGGCGGCCG
>FTKL01010661.1_pt1 | contig 21456 bp, 23 predicted proteins | sample 2434061 | NCBI WGS metagenome assembly FTKL01 (sample SAMEA3914816, study PRJEB12502) | metagenome | biome: forest; material: soil | place: USA | collected 2011-09-16 | depth 0.3 m
ACAACCAACACACGTGCACTTGTCACGCCAGCTGGCGCTTTGAACGTGCTACTGCCAGTTGTCGTATATTTAAGAATGGTCTGGCCAGGAACAGAGGTGCGATCGACTGTTGCATTGCCACTATCCAGCCCAGGGTCGATACTGGCAAATGCTTCCATTGGCTTTTGTAGGGTTAATACACCCACTAGTACGGTAAAGCTCGCTACTATGAGCAGTGCTTTTAGTCGTGCTTGTCGCGTGAATCGTTGTCCAATTAACCTCATAATGTCCCCTCCTCATAACCAAGCTTTAATTCAAGTTGTTTACCGTTCTTTAGTGACAGATGCTCCTGCGGGAACAATTTATCTTTACCGAATTGTTTGCTGATAAGCAGTAAGTAGTCACCTTCTGGCAAGGCGGCATTGATTTGGCCCTTGCTGTCAGGGCGGACGACCGCTACCTGCTGACCGCTTTCCTTGAAGATGTAGACATTGAAATCATATTTTTGTTTGCATGGTCCGGCACAGGTGTAGTCAATGGTGGCGCTTAGCCCAGCCGCACCAGAGGCGTTCTTGTAAGATTCGCTCCGCTGGGGTCCGGCATGTAGTTTTCCAATAGCAAGGATAACTAGCAAAACAAAAGCGACCAACGTGCCCACGCCAATGGCCGTTAAAATTAATCCCTGACTGCCATGCGCCTTATTCAAGCGACCCTCTTGTCCCTCGGTCATATAACCAACTCCCTTTAGCTATAACGGTAATGGAGCTATTGTAGCGAGCCAATGTTAAATCTCTGTTAACTTTTGGTATTAAGTAAAAGAACTCAGTCACCAGATCGCGGCTAATGCTACTATAAGCATGATGAAGCGTTCAACTTTACTCAGAGCCTTTATATCGCAGCAACGGAGCCCTATATGGCTGATTGTAGCGCTCATTTTGCTGGGTTCTGGGCTGTACGTTGTGTCGCTTTTGCTTGCGCCGATAAGGGGGGCTGCGCCATTTGTTTCCTCTGGATGGAACCAACCAGTGCAACAGGGCATGCTCCATGATCAACGGCTATACATTCCTCGGCTTCAATTAAATTTGCCCTATGCTGCTGGCGACGAATCTGTGCTTAATGATGCGGTTTGGCATCGGTATCCCGAACGTGGCGATCCTGAAAAGGGCGGCAACTTTATCTTGGCGGGACACCGATTTGTTATGGGGCTCACTCCCGGCGAAACTCGGCGAAAATCTCCGTTTTATGCGATTAACACGGTCAAAGTCGGCGATTATTTGTACGTAGACTTTAACGGACGGCGCTACCAATATGAAGTGACGCGCCACTACGAAGTTAAGCCAACTCAAGTAGATATTGAGGCTGAAAGTGCTCAGCCCAAAATGACGCTTTATACCTGTACATTCGGCGGCGAGACTGATGGCCGCGATGTGCTGGAGGCAAAGTTGGTCCAGAAAGACGTTGATCCTACTCACCCCCTTGTGGTAAATAAGCCATAAAGTGTCTGCTTTATGAATATAAAATAAAGACGATTTGTCGAGCACCTGCCCCGCCGGTAGCGTGAAGCCAACCGGCGGGGCGAGGCGTGGGAAGCCCGGCATTCCTCTGGATGGGTGGGTGGTTACGCGGCCCGACAGTACCGTGTCTGGCCGGGCGTGATGAGCTGGGCGTGCGGCGTGCCGGTGTTCATACCGGTCAGCCTTACCCAGGCTTCATTGCAGTTGTTCGCATAGTTGGCCTCCCGAAGGTCGTGCCCACCCTCGTTGTTGGATGGGTCGACCGTCGTGCGGAGTGCGTACAGGCCATCGGGCACATTGGAAGCCTCGATGAACTGGTCCGGAAGGAACCAGTTGTAGACGTCGCCCCAGCCAACGGACATACCCTGCTTGAAGTACTCACGGCCACCGGTCGTCTCGTACGGGTCGAGACAGTTCGGGGCGATGTAGAACATGGCGCCAACTGGCTTGCCGCCCCAGCGGTCGTAGTCGGTGTCGGCGATGCAGAATGACACCTTGCGGCCCGTTGCCACTGCGGTAGTGCCGAGCTGCTTGCCGTGGGCGTCGATCGCCCACAGTGAGCTGACCGCGAAGTTCTCGAAGTGGTAATGTCCATGAACCGCGTGCCACTCGACCGTCCCGGCCGAGACCTTCAGGGCGTGCCTCGGGTCGAGGTTTGCCTTGTAGATCCATTGCTGTGCGGGCTCGTTCTGGGTCACGCCTGTCTGGCGCGAGAACCGGATATCGAGCGGTCCATCGCCTTGGTTGGCGAGGACTTGGTCGAAGCGCAGGCAGAGCTTGGCTGGACTACCGTCTGGCGCCTTCTCACTGTCGAAGCAGCTGTGCCCCGGTGGGGGCGCAGGCTCGAACAGGTCAAAGTCCGGGTGGTCGAACGTGATGTTGCGCTGCGGCCGGGATACGAGATCCGGCAGCAGGTAGCCGCCCTTGTCACTCGGGTACTGAACCTGGGTCAGGATGTCGTACGGGATGGTGCCGTTGTCGCTCTGGCGGTTGTACGCCACGGACACGTCGTACTTGCCGTTGCCGTCATCGTTCAGTGGGATCTGCACGGACTGTGCCGACGCCACCAAGGCATCGAGTTCAGTGACATGACCCTTGTGGACGATGCGCAGGCAGAGGTTGTCGTTGAAGCTGATCTCGCCGTTCCAGCGAATCGCGAACTCCAACGTCGCCCCGCGGCGCTCCCTCACTCGTTCGGGCAGTCTGACCACGACCACATTGTGCTTGGCGGTGGCGGTCTCGCAGACGGCATTCTTGTCGGTTGCTGGCCCGGTGCGCGTGACGCTACCCTGCCAGATCTGCGCCGGGCCGTCGCTGTTGACGACAATCGGCTCGGTGGTGGCCGCAGTGGCGACCCCGGAGGCGAACAGTGGTGCCAACATCGCAGTTATGGCTGCCACAATCCTCATGCGGAAACGTTGCGGGTGGCCGTTCAAAGTACTGCGCATAGCAGCTGATGGTTCCCTTCTCAAAAATGTGCTGGATGCTTCCCGCACATAAGTGTACGGAATGTCAGACGTGTCGTCTATGGCCTGTCGTTGCTACTGCGCAGCATGATGGTGAGTGGATTGAATAGCAGGAAAAAGAATCGCCAATTGGCGATTCTTTTTGTAGATGATTTCATGGTGAACCTGCGGGAACCTTCCGCGAAACATTTTTGGGATGGTCTAGAGCGGTTGGATGAACAGCTCGAAGAGTTAACTGACTAATTTTTTATATTGCTCGTGGTCGTACTTAATTTCCGGCTTGGTTTCATCGACATGAATGTTGTTCTCCGGATTGAATGGTGGAGTGTTAATCACAAGCATCACTAGGTTTTCTTTTGGAATAGTAAAGTGTGCTGTTTCAGGCGGCGTCACGATAACGTCGCCTGCTCTTACTTGTAATTCTTCACCGCCAACTACAGTCAGCCCGCTGCCCGAAAGTACAAAGTAAACTTCAGTTTCGCCGCCCATGTGATAATGCGGTTCCGCGACCTTGACGTTTCTCATATCGGAAATGGCAAAGCTCTCGTTAGGCCGATGGAGTGGACTGGTTGGTTCATATATCGGGCCGCAGTAAGTTTGCTTAGGTGTAACGTTCTCAACTACTTTTTGCCAATCGCCCATACCAGCAATGTACTGCTGCCAGGCTGTGATAAGTTCTTCAATTTCAGGTTTGTTTGTGGTGTTGAATATCATATGAACCATTATACTAGAACGCATGAAGAAGCCATTTACTGACGAAGACGCAGCTAAGCTCGTAGATTGTGCTGTCGAACTAGCCCGAACAACTGCCACCGACGGCAAAGGCTCGCAGCCAATGGCTATTTGCTGCATGAACGCCAATCAAGGTGTGATGGGTGTGCCTACGGCTTTCCGTTGCATGGATACTGTTAAGCCTACGAGTGCAACATTTGCCATACATAAGGCGTTTACTGTATTGCTCTATGATGCTGACACCAAGAAACATGCTGACCGCATCAAAGATGGTACGTGGAGCGAAGCCGACATGATTTTAATGGTACAGACCATTCCACAGTTTACGCCGTGGGACGGTGGCATTCAGGTGAAGGACGATGACGGCAATGTGCTTTGTTCACTTGGTGGAGCCGGACGAACTTCCGAAGGCGACCGGCGGCTTATGGTACTTGCCGCACATAAGCTGGGCTACAAGACTAATTTTGATGAGAAGGGTGATTCACTCACCCCTGATCTAGCCTAAAAGAAACCGAACTCGCCCAAGGAGAGTTAATCATTGAAAACTGATATCCCGCCGCATACGCCTGCGGGCATATTGTATTTGTTGAGTGTTTCGTAAGACGCTGAATTTTCAACTTGGTGACCCTACCGGGAATCGAACCCGGGTTGCCGGGATGAGAACCCGGTGTCCTAACCGCTAGACGATAGGGCCGCGGCGCAGAAGCGCGATGCATGCTTGCATGCGAGAGCGTTTCGAGCACGCGGGCCAATGCGCCGAAGGTGCATTTGGGCCAGAAGTAGCTCGCTCAAGGCATGTTTTACAACTGCCCAATCATACCACAACAGAGGCGCACAGTCTAGGCCTGGTTAGCGCTACCCTATCTTGCTAAAGAAGCAAATTTAGTATAAAGTATTCGTACGTTTCGGAACTCTAGCAGGAAGGACATCGTCTCATGGCTATTGGTGCCGATGCGACGCCCTCTAACAATCTACGACACTACATCCGTGCACCGGGACGGCTGATCAAGGCTATCCTAAGCTGGGTCACCGGCGCCAGACGTTGGCGCCGGATCGCCATCAACTTGGCGCTGATGCTCAGCACGACCGTGGTGGCCGTACTGTCCGGCATCGTGTTCACCCCGGCTCAGCCGGTCGACACGCTCGGGCAGCACTTCACCATCAAGGCGGCGGCTCCGAGCTGGTCGTTCACCGGCCAGGGCGAGATCACCGTCAACACCGGTCACCCGCAGACGTTCTTCTTGCTCCCGACGGAGTACTACGGGCCGCTGCGGGTTCACCTGACGGTCGACGCGCCCTTCCAGGGCAGCGACCTGCTGAACAAGGCGGCGATCGACCACCAACTGCCGACGGAGGTCAGTCGAGACTTCACGCGTGCCTTCACAGCCTGGCTGTGGCGGTTCGCGGTGGTCACGCTCGGTTCGGGCCTGGTGCTCGGGGCGAGTTTGGCCTTCGTGGTGCTGCTGTTCGACAATCGACGTCGTCAGGCGCTCATGCTGGTGGTCCGTTCGCTGGCCGCAAGTACGGTCGCCGTCGTGACGGTTTCTGTGCTGTTCGTGGTCGGGTCAAGCTCGATCGCAAACGCTACATCGCTCGACGGCCTGGTCGGTCACAGCACGCTGCATCTGTCGCCCAAGCCGGAAGGCCCCAAACTGACCGGCTACGACGCCGTTTCCATGGGCGACTCGCGGGCAGCAACGCAAGGCGGCAAGGAGTTCCCCAACGCCAGCAAGGAGGACAAGGACTGCGCGCGCAGCGGCGATTCGCTCGCGGCGCAGATCGGTCGCCTCCGCGGCTGGCGGGTGCTCAACCTCGCCTGCTCCGCGGCCACGATCAACGACGGGCTCATGGGACAGCAGTCCCGTGGCGGTCAGATGCTCGCGCCTCAGATGGGGCGCGTCAAGCAGATGACCAACCTTCGTGCGGTGTTCGTCACCATCGGTCCGAACGACCTGTGGTGGTCGCGCGCCATCGGTCTGTGTTACATGTCGGATGTCTGCAACGACAACCTTACGACGCCGGACTACCAGGCGCTTCTGGAGAAGTTCAAGTGGGACTACCACGATCTGCTCGTGGAGCTCCAGGGTCTGCACAACGGCCCCGACGGATCGCGGCCTGTAGTCGTGATCAACGGTTCGTACGACGTCATTCATAGCGGTGACAAGTGCGATGCGACCAAGGGCCTGGCTCAGGACAAGATCTCCATGCTCAATGCCCGCAACGCCGACCTCAACCAGGCGCTGCAGACGGGTGCTGGGCTGTTCGGGTTCATCTTCGTGAAGCCAGAGCTCAAGACGCTCTGCGCCGACTTGTCAGATGTGCCCGGACCGGAGGTTCGGAAGCCGGATGAGCACGACGCCTTCCATCCTACGGGGTTGGGCGTTTCGGTGATCGCGACCAACGACCTGCTGGCGATGGCCGGCGTGTCTGGCAACTTCGCACTCGGTCCGCCGAGGTAGAAGTCCGAGTAGAACTGTGGAGAGGCGAAAAAGCCCCCGGCCAAGTGCCGGGGGCTGCCTCATTTCTGGACTTATTTTATTGGTAGCGCCGCGCGATGGATTGGCTACGTTGGATACCGCTGTAGTGTCGGCCGAGCGCTGTGGTGGCAAGCTGAATGGCGAGGCGTCTAGACTCGGGTGTGGCTTCCGTATCGTGCGCTTGGTGGAGCAGCTCCCCCGCCATGCTGGTCACGATAGCGGTCCGACCGATGTGCATTCCCCTTGCCCCTTCGCCGACGCGTGCTTCTCGCATCCGATCAGCTGCGCGTTCGCGTGCTGCTTGGCGTTCGGCTTCAGCTGCGTCTAAAAAAGATGACGCATCGCTAGGCAATGCGTCATTCGTATCCGCGGACCCATAGTCCTGCACTCCCCGATCGAGTCTATCGGGTGATACTGGAGAGTGAGCTTCGGGCGCGGATATGCTCATATGTTTATTATAGCAAACTAGAAAAGGTATTGGTTTTATTGTATAGTTTACATCGACCGTGAAGGCTACGAAGGGAATGTTCGTGACCGGCCAAGAAACCGTAACCGCCAGCTATCCGGCAAGTGGCATCTGTACGGCCATCCTTCCGGGCTGGCCGGACGACAAGCTCCAGGTTGTGGCGCGCGAGGATGGGCTTGATCTGATCACACTCACGCTCACCAAGGCGCACGCAAACGAGGTGTGGCAATGGGTTCGGCTCCGCGGTGGCGCCATCAGTGCCATCTGCCGTCTGACCCAGGTCGTGAAAGGCCAGGGCAAAGTGCGGCGGACCAACTACGACGCCGTCGTCTCTGTGCCGCCGGCGCGGCTCGAACAGATCCGCGTGCTCACACACCTACCCGACTAGGAGAGTGGCGAAGGTGAACGGGAGATCAAATGGGTGATAAGCCCGAGGTCGTGAGGGTTCAGCATGGACCTACCCAGGGCCTCATGAACGTCCTGCTTCCGAGCTGGGTGCGCTACATCCGGGTCGAGGCGCGGGCCGATGGTCGCGATCTCGTGACAGTGGTGTTTACGCGTCGCTGGGAGCAAGAGCAGTGGATGGCGATGCCCGTGGAGGGCGCCGTCTTCAACCTCTACGTCTGGTGCCTTCTGGGCGGCGGGCAAAAGCTCTGTGATGAGAGCACCGTGCGCGCACGTGTGCTGGTCCCGCCTGGGATGACTCGTGTCATCGAAGCACGAGCCTTCAGCCCGGACAAGGACTGACGGTGGTGGGCGGCGGGTGTTGCTCCTCCGAGTGACCCCGCCCCCACTAGACATAACCTGGAATAATGGTATTATATTGTAGTTTCTACTACCGATGAGGACGGAGCACGCGATGGCTGAGAAGCCGACCACGAGGGGCAGTCACGACCTCAACAACGCCACCACGCTACGCATCCTGGGCTGGTCCGGTGACCACAGGATCGAAGACGCTGATGGTGCCTGGGTGCAGATCGTGGCCGAGAAGCGCCACGACGGCGAGTTCTGGACGTTCGCGCGACCCGTCGGCGGTGTGCTGACGTGCCACACCAGCCTGCTGTCCAACGCCGACCGACGACTGCGCACCAGCGTCGATCCGGCCGATGGTCAGAAGTGGGTGATGGTCATCAAGGTGCCGCCGGCGCGACGAAGTGATCTGAAGATCGAGTTCGATCGCCCGTAGGACGTGTGGTGGGCGGGCGTTGCGCCGATGTGCGCGACCCCGCCCGCTGCGAGCAACATTGAAATTATTTTTCGAAAGACTTGATAATCTCGAGCAGGCGCCTGGGTGTGATGTCAGCCTTGATCAAGTAGCCGTCGGCTTTGGACTGCATGGCCATCTTGGATTCTTCGTCTTGCTCGAAGTTGGTGAGCACGACAATGCGTGACTTTGGTACTTTATCTTCACTGCCGCGCAGCGCTTGGAGGATTTCTGTTCCTCTCTTCTCTGGTAGCATGACGTCTAGAAGGATGAGGTCGTACTGCTTGCTGAGCGCAGCTTCCAGTCCCTTCTCACCGTCTTTTATGAGGTCAACTTTGTAGCCTTCACGGCTGAGGCTGCGGCTGTACATTTCGCCGATGAATAGGTCGTCTTCGATGAGTAGAATTGTTTTGATGGTCATATACGTTACCTTCGGGGCTTATCTTCTGAACATGGCGTGGTTTTTGATCCAACCTTCGCGAGTGTCGATGATCTTCTCGTTCCCATTATCACCCGCTTGCAACTTATCTGCAACGGTGCTGTAGATTGGCACGGTAAAGCCGAACGTCGTGCCCTCGCCTTCGACTGAGCGCACCCAGATGGTGCCGCCGTGCGATTCGACGATTGCCTTGCAGATGTAGAGGCCAAGGCCGGTGCCGCTGACTGTCTGGCGCGAGCGGTGCGAACGGTAGAATTTGTTGAACAAGTTGCCCACGACTGAGCCAGGCATGCCGATGCCGAAGTCCTGGACGGTCATCTCGATGAAGTTGTCTTTGCTGCTGGCGCTGACGACGACTTCCCCGCCCTCTTTGCTGTATTTGATGGCGTTGTCGATGAGGTTGCTGATGACTTCGCTGAGGCTCGAGCGGTCGGCAGCGATTGTCGGCAGCGTGTCGGCGACGTGGAATGTGAGTCTGCGGTTTTGGGTCTTGGCGCGCAGCGCGAGGTCAGGAATGAGCGAAGCGATGATGTCGTAGTAGCGCTCTTCCTGGAGGTGAAGCTTCAGGTGATTGCGGTCGTAACGCGACACGTTCAGGATGTTGTTGATGTAGCCGCTGAGGCGTTCGCTACTTACCTGCAGACGGTCGATGAGCTGTTGTTGGTCGCTGGTTAGGGATGGCAATTCTTGGCCGAGGAGCTCGAGGTAGCCACGGATGACCGTGATTGGACCGCGAAGCTCGTGGGCAGCCAGCGCGATGAAGTCCATGTCTTCTTCTTGTGGGGCATATTCGGTGGTGCGGTCGACGGTAATGAGGATAGCTTCGACGCCGTCCTTCCCGCCTTTGCGGAAGTCGCCGACGACGTCAAAGATGCGTCGTCCCTCTTCGTCGGGAAGCTTGTTGGCCACGCGGCGCCAGACTTTGGTGTCGCGTAGCTTGTCCTGGCAGCTTTCCAGCCATCCGTCCAGGCTGTCGTTTTTCTCGAAGCTCAGCTCGATGACTGTCTTATCATCGCTATCCGGATGAGTCGGCGCGAGCGAGTTGGTGTATATAACGTCTGCTTTGGCGTTGAGCGCGATAACGCCAACGGGCATGCTGTCGACGAGCGTTTGGTAGATTGCTCCGTTCGCCGTATCGTCGGCTGCAGTCGTCTTTGCCTGCTCCGGGTGAACAGCTAGGTCGTAGACGGTTTCCACTAGAGTCTTCAGGCCGCTTTTCTCGTCCTGCGGCAGAAGTGTTGGCGGCTGAGCGGGATCATTGCTGACCCGAGCAATTGCCTGCCATAGAACTTTCAGTGGTCGCGCTGCCATATTGACGATGATCGGCGTCGCGACGACGTGGATGCCCATCAACACAACTAGGCTATAGGTAAATGCACTCAGTGGGTCTAGGCCGCTATATTGCCACAATATCCATGCGATACCGCCGGCAACGCTGGTGAGGAAAACCTCGATAAGCATGACGATCGCGACGACTTCGCTACGGTAGCGCGAATAGAATTCCGAAATTTTTACTGCCATGCGACGCCTTGGTCTGGGGCGGTCACGCTGATCCAAGTCTGGCCGCGATTGAGCTTCACTTCTTCTCCCTTGTCGTTCTTGAACTGAATTTGGTCTTTTTTGCCTGTCTTGGTCCAAGTGCCAACAGTGACAGTGCCGTCCTGGAAGACATATGCGGTGCCGCTACCGATGGTGGCCATTTGCTCGCGGTAGCCGTCCTCGAAACCGATCGAGGTCGGGACTTTCATGGCGATGACGACTTTCGGTTTGGCGTTCTGGCCAGATTCGCGGTCGAGTTGCTTCTCGCCGCCGACGTAGCGATCGTAGCAGTCGCAGCCCTTGTCGAAGTCATAGTGGACGTTGAAGAAGGCAGAACTGATATGGATGTCGATCTTGCTGGCGTTCGGACTGGTTGGCGGCACGTCTTCTTTGCGTGGCCAGCCGGTGAAATTGCTGCTGACGTAGCCTTTGTCGGCATTGAGCTTGTCCATTTTTGAAAAGTCGGTGTAGACGTTATGAGGCGCATCGCGATCGGTCGCGCGCCAGAAGTATTGGCTGTTGAAGAATTGGTCGGCGTCTTTGTAGCTGCCGTTTCGGACTTCTTTGAGGGCGTTGGCACTGCCGCCGATGTGGACGATTGTCGCGTCGAATGCTGCCAGCCAGTCGACGTAGTATGGGCGGACACTGCGGACTGGGCCGATGAGCTTTGGAGCGGTGTCCTGGTAGAGCGCGGCGAAGCGAGTGATGCCGCCTTCGGCAATTGCCTCAAAGATCACGCCGGCGTCGTTCAGGCCGGATTGCGGGCGGGCCCATTCGCTGTTTTCGATCATGATACCAGTGACGGAACGGTGAGTGGCGCCTTCGTCGGCGACTTCACGGCCGGTGAGCGGCGAGTAGAATTTGGGCTTGGCGGGCGCTGGAGCCGGGGCGCTCACGATCGGAAGTTTGATGACGGGTTTGGGAGCTTTGGGGTTGAGTGCATAATAGAGCGCCACGCCTCCGCCGGCGAGGATCAACACGATAAGTACCGCTAGGACGATACTAAGTTTCTTGTGTTCGCTCACCCAGTGCTTCAGCTGCTGCCAAGGGTTTGGCTTGTTGCCACCGGTGTGATGAAAGCCTGGCGGAATCACGTCGCCATCTGGGATCGGCGGCAATGCGAAGCCGTCCTGATTATCGGAAGCATGATGAGAATGCGCAACTTTTGGTTTTTGCTGATCCATTACTGGACATTATAGCAAAGCGTAAGCGAATTAGCGCGAGACGCTGAAGCAGCTAGCCTGCGCCTCACAAGTACAGTCCGCTCGCAAGCAGCTCGCTGCCTTCCTCCCGGGAAGGTCGAGCTTGTTCGGCCGCAGGCTAGCTACTTAGCTGTGATGTCTAAACGCTTGAGCGCAACTTCTTTGCCGAGCACTCGCAGTGTCTCGAACAGTCCTGGTGCAATGTTGCTGCCAGTGACGGCGGCACGAATGAGTCCAAAGAGGACGCCAGGCTTGGTATCGAGTTGCTCAACCAGCCCTCGAAGGCGTTCCTCGAGGTCTGTTTCCGAAAAATCGCTGTCGGCTAATACGTCGGAAACGGCCTTGATCATGATGGTACGCTCCTCGACTGAGAGTTTCTTGAGCTGTTTGTTGCTCGTAAAGATTTCTTCGCTGATGGTTGGCTCGGCAAAGAAGAAACGGGTCAGCTCAGGCAGCTCAGCCAGGAATTTGAGCCGTTCGTGGACCAGGGCGAGCACTTGTTTCTTGTAGTCGTCGCTTGCGTCTTTTGCTTCTTCTGGCCAGAAGTCGGTGACTTTCTCGGACAGCTCGTCGAGGCTCAGTTTGCGGATGTGTACACCGTTCAGGTACATCAGGCGCTGCTCGTCGAATACTCCCCCGCTCTTCTGGACGCGGCTGAGGTCGAATTTTTCGATCAGCTCGTCGACGGTGTAGACTTCCTGCTCGGTGCCGTCGTTCCAGCCAATGGTCGCCAGGAAATTCAGCATCGCGCTTGGCAGGATGCCCATGTCACGGTATTCCAGGATTGGCTTTGCGCCGTGGCGCTTGCTGAGCTTGCGCTTGCCGGTTTCGTCCATCACTTGTGGCAGGATGGCGTTGATAGGAGACTCCCAGCCGAGCACTTCGTGGGTCGCCAGGAATTTTGGTACAGAACTGATGAACTCTTGGGCGCGCATGACGTGCGTGATGCCCATGATGTGGTCGTCGATGATGTGGCAGAAGTTGTACGTCGGGAAACCGTCAGCTTTGACGATGATGTAGTCGTCGATCATCTCTGGGCCCATCTTGACTTCGCCCATGACGGCGTCGTTCCAGGTCCAGGCCTTTGGCTCCAGGCGAATTCGAAGCGCCTGCGTGCCGTCCCACTTTGGTGGATTCTCTGGTCGGTGATCGCGATAGAGGAATGGGCGTTTTTCGGCCTGAGCTTTTTCGCGTAGTGCCTGAAGCTCTTCTTGCGAATAAGGGTCAGCATATGCGACGCCCTTGTCGACGAGCTCCTGGGCGTATTTCTTGTAGATGTCGAGGCGCTGCGACTGAACGTATGGCGCGTAAGGGCCGCCAATTTCAGGACCTTCGTCCCAGGTGAGGCCGAGCCACTTCAGGCTTTCGATGATGTTCTGCGTGCCGCCTTCGACCTCACGCTTTTGGTCGGTGTCTTCGATGCGCAGCAAGAATTGGCCCCCGTTGTGACGGGCCAGGAGCCACGAATAAAGTGCGGTGCGCACAACACCGCTATGGAGCGCCCCGGTTGGGCTAGGTGCAAATCGAGTTCTAACAGTCATATTGTCCCTATTATCTCTGTTACGCAATAAAATCACAAGTGTTGGGGCGTCGGCCCGCTGCGAGTACTGCCTCGCTGCGGGCCGACCGGTCAGTGTTCGAGAAGGAGTAAGGGTCAGCTACTGGCCAGCTCTGCTAGCCAGGCCTGGGCTGTCCTGAGGGCAAGGGCTGGAATGGTTTCAGCCCTTGCACCGCCGTAGGGGCGGCTGGACGTGTGGTAGCGCAAGATGAGCTCGCCACCACCTCGCTCGACCGTCGAATCGACGGTCGTTGCGCCTGGGAAATGCGGCTTCACATGTGTTGACGGTGGCAGCAGGCTAGCCTCCGCGGCTGTGAGCGCGATGGTGACATCGACGCTCGTGATAGTGCCGTGCGCCAGATGGCGTCGAACGACGCGGCGGAAGCGCTGCGTTTTGATAGTCGCCATGATCCTCCAGTGGTCGGGGCACTGAACAAGCTGATTAAATCATGATTTGAAGCGAAATGCTATGCGGTCACATGCTTGTTGCGATGCGGAGGAGCTGATCGCTACTGAGAGGCGCGTCACCGTCGATGGTATACATCAGGCCGCCGTTGACCCACGCGGCGTGGCTGCCGTAGGAGTAGATGGTGAGGCCGCGTTCCTGGTATGTCAGGTATGTGCCGGTCTTTTTGCTGACAAAGTTGTCGAGGACGGCTTGGCTATCCCAGCTACTTGCCTTTTGCTTGATGACAAAGTTGCGTTCGTTGGTGTTGCTACGGAAAGAGATGTTCACCTCACCTGGTTGGTACGTAATAGGACCGGCGAAGTGGTAGCCGTCTGGGCTGTAATTTGGATAGTTCGCAGCGATGCCGGCGCGAGTAGCGGCGACGCGCATGCTGATGTTGGGCAGATTGATGTATGTCAGGTATCCGGCAAGTAGCAAGAGCGCTAATGAGCTGGTGAGGATGGTAGCCAGTCGTGGCTGAATGAAACGACGACGGTGGTGCTGGGCGTGATGATGCTCGTTTGGCTGAGCTTCGGCCAGACGTTCGCGGATAAGTGCTTCCTTGAGCTCCTTCGAGCTTTGGGGTTGGGCGGGTGCAGCAATAACCTCAGGTCGTGTGGCAAGCGCCTTGGCTACAACTGGGTGGATACGTGGTGCGGCCTCAGGTGTGGCGGCGGCGATTTCGTGCCGGGTGGCATCTTTCTTAATTGGTGTGCCGCCGAACTTCGAAATAATTGCGCTACGGTGCTGCTGGACGGTTGGCTTGGCGAAGTCAGCCTCAATTTTGACTGGTACTGGTGTCAGATCGCGAAGCGGTGCGGGCTTTTTGAGGGCGGCACGGAGTAATGTCTGAGACTTCTGTGGTTTCTGGTGCACGGCATGGGCTTTTACTTCAGAGTGCTGCACGACCACAGAGTGAGCCGCAGGTGTCGGCGTAGCAGTCTTGATACGTGCTGGGCCACTGATGTCACTGAAGGCTTTGTGCGGCTTGTGAGCGTGCTGCTCAGGCTTGTGGGCATGAGCCGGGGCGTGGGCAACAGGCATCCCAGTAACTGCATCGTAAGCGCGACCGTTGATGGTGATGATATTCTTGCCTGCCATGTGTGTTTCGATTCCCCCGAAGTGTAAGTGTATGCTCAGTGCTTTAATCTTATTTAATAGTAAGGATAAACGCAATGGCTTTCAACCCTCACGTGTATGTGATTGGTATTGTATAATAGCAACAAATGTTTAACCTAGACTTTTCTTCTAAACGTGCCAAGTTGGCGATTCGATTTTTTACTTACGGCGTCATGACTGTTGCTTCAGCTGTGCTGACGGCCTTTCTTGTATTTGTGGCTTTGGGCTATCGGCTGGATAAAGATTTTAACTTTTCGCAGGGCGGCCTCGTCCAGTTCCGTTCGTTCCCTAGTAGTGCCGATGTCACTGTCGACGGCAAGAAGCAGAGCTTTCACACGCCCGACAAGCTGAACATAGCTGCAGGTCAGCACACCGCAACTATGTCTCTGAGCGGCTATCACACCTGGAGCAAGACAGTTGATCTGGCGCCGGGCCAGCTGCTGTGGCTCAACTACGCTCGACTTATTCCGAACTCCATCACGACAAGTACGCTCAAGGAATACACCTCCGTCTCGAGTACCCTCCCCTCGCCTGACCGTCACTGGCAGCTGATGCAAATGAAGTCGAACGAACCAGACTACACCCTGGTCGACTACAGCGACGAGAAGAAGCCGCAGTATACAAACCTCCAGCTGCCTGAAGATCTATTCACCAAGAAGGACGGCAAGTACGGCACATTCAAGCTCGTCGAGTGGGACCTGCAGTCTAAGTATGTGTTGATCGAGCACGACAATGGCGACGTGACTGAGTTTGCCCGCGTCGACCGTAGCAAGCCAGCCGATGCCGTGAACCTGACGAAGCTCTTCAGCCTCAACATCAAGCAAGCACACTTCTCTGGCAGCAGCGCCAACACCATATTCGCGAAGACTGACGATGTGCTTCGCAAGCTCGATGTCAGCGGTCCAACGGCTTCGGCCGCGCTTGTAACTGGTCTGCGCGACTTCACGGTCTATGGCGAGGACACGATCGCCTTTACGCAGCTTCAGGACAAAACGACTGGCGACCAGACGACGCAACAAGAAGTTGTGGGCGTCTATAAGGGTGGTAAGATCACCCCCGTCCGCGAATTCAGCGCTGACAAACAGATCAAGATCGCTTATAGCGAATATGACAACCACAGCTACTTGGCAATCGCCGAAAGCGGCACAACCAACGTCGATGTCGTCCGCGACGCGACCGGCACCGGCAGTAGCAAGGAAGCCGCTGTCTTTACGCAGTTCAACATCGGCGATTCGATCAGCTACCTGACATTCAGCAGCAACGGACGTATGATTGTCGCCCAGCACGGCAACAAGTTTGGCACATACGACATCGAGACAGCCAAAACATACCTCAAGACACTCAGTTTCGGTTCAAACAGTACAGCTCAGCTGAAATGGCTCGACGATTACTACTTGTGGAGCGACGATGGCGGCACGCTGCGCATCTTTGAATTCGACGGTACCAACGACCACGAGATCACCACACTCAGCAAGGGCTACGACGTCATGCTGAGCGCCAATGGCAAACAGCTTCTGAGCATCGGCAAGAACGACGTCACGCACAGTGTGCTGCTTCAGGCTTCCAAACTCTCGCTTGAGAATTAATCCTTAACGTCTATACCGAGCTCACTGGCGAGTTCGGGCGCAACGCGTACAAGCTGGGCGTGGTCCAGCGTAAAGCCACGTAGGTGTCGCCAGCCGTGGATCTCACTGATGTCACTGCCGCGGGCGTCAACCTGGACGGCTTTGCATTGGTCGAAGATAGCGCGCTCGATGGTGCACTGCGTAAAGGCGACCTGGGTGAGCTCTCCTACCTGAAAATCCGTCTCGATAAGTGTGCAGTCCTCGAACGTGACCTTGCTTAGTTTGGAAAAACGAAAATTTGCCATGTCGAGCCGACAGCCAACGAAAGTGACATTTTGGAGCTTGGCTCGGCTGAAATCAACGCCGGCCATGCGGCAATTGGTAAAGCGTACTCGGTTAAGGCTGCCGCCGGTTAGCACGGCCGCCGAGAAGTCGCAGCCTCGGACCTCGGTATCGAGCATGGTGATCTCGTCGAGCGCCGCATTGACGAGTACGAGTCGGTCGAGCGCGGATTCGTCGACTTTCATCCTCTGCGCTGCTTTGTTGAGTGCCTCGAACCCGCGGAGGATAACGCGTTCGAAGTCGGCATTTGCCTTGAGCGCCGCCGGATCTTCGATGGTAATCTTCAGACCCGAAGGGATTCTAGGAAGTACGACCTTCATGGCTAGAAGAAGATGTTCCAGAGTCGCTCAAAGAATGTTTGGGAGTTGCCTGGGATTTCGGCTGGGTTGGCGTCTTGGGCGTTGGCCGGCGCAGCGCTGGCGGTCGACGGGTTAGGGCTGATCTGCTCGCCGTACACCAGCAGGCGGTTGATGGCGGTCCCTGCCGGCGTGCAGGTTACGAGGATGGCCGTCGGCTTGCCTGTATTTTTCTGGAGAATCTGCCACTCGGTCGGCTTGATGATTTTTTTGTCACTCACTTTATACACAAAGCGCTTCCCTTGGTAATTCATGTAGAACAAGTCCCCTGGCTGCAGACGGTCCAGGAGCAAGAAGGCGAATTTATAGTTGCCTGGGTCGAAGACGTCATTGCTGGAGTGGCCCAGGATGGCCATGTTGCCGGCTTGGCCGGGGACGCTGTTGGCGCCTGGAAGGTTGTAATGCACAGCCCCCTTCTCGAGTCCAGCCTGGACGATTTTCTCGTCGACAGTTGTGATGTTGTAGAGGACAGGCACATCGACGTTGATCTTGGGGATGATCAAGCGCGGGTCGGCGCTGATGCTGGCGGTAGAAGTTGGATCGACGATAATCGTGTCGCTGACATTGACGGTGCTACCGGGACTGATGAACGATTCGACTTGGGCCACGAGTAATCGGTTGAACTGGACGCCAAGGAAGAGTAAGCCAACGATCAACGCGCTGACAATCGGAACGAAGCGATTACTCCCCCGCAACTTCTCGGTGCGTTCGCGGACCTTGGCGAGAAGGTCGTCGCGAATCTGCTCTGCTCGTGTCTTTGGTCCTTCGATCGAATCGCTGCCGACGATGGTGTGGCGGGATAGCTGTGGAGCCTCGGGCTTCGCTTCTTCCTCTTGTCGTCGTTGGGTGATGAGCTGCCCGGCATAGTAACGCTGGTAGTACTGTTGGTAGTATTGCTGCCACGCGCTGTGATACTGCTGCCAGTCGTACGTAGGCTGCTGTGTTTGGTTGTAGGGCGAGCCTGGAGCTTGCTGGTAGGCGTGTTCAGCCTGATCGCGAGCTACTTGCTCGGTATGCTGCTGCGGCGCGTTAAGACGACCATCAGCGGGTTGCTGCGGGTTGTTCGGACTAGCCGGTTGGTAGCGGTTGCGATCATCTGGGTTCATAGCACAAAAAGAGAGGTGAAGTTCATCTGGATTTAGTATATAATTACGGAGTCGAAGACACAATTTGTGTCGAGGTGGAAAGACCGCGGGAGACCGTTTGGGCGAGTGGTGAAATTGGTATACACGCTAGACTCAAAATCTTGTGAGCTTTACGCTCGTGAGGGTTCAAGTCCCTCCTCGCCCACCAGAATAAAACAGCCAGCCTACGGGTTGGCTGTTTTATTCTGTAGCGAAAGACTTGAACCCGATGGAGCGAAAACTGCCAGCTATTCAGTTGAAGTTCGTAGGATGGCGGCTGAAGCCTCGAGCACAATGCCATGCTCGCGTCGATTGAGCTTTAGCTCTCCGGTCGGTTCGTCCGCTCGGTCGCCGACGTCTTTGAGCAGGCCGCGCAGCACGCCGGCTGGCTTGGAGCCCCCCAGTGCTGACGCGAGGTTCATGACGGCAATGTGCGGCTCGTATGTTCCGCCGTTTTCTTTGAGGTCGAACTTGACCTGGATCTCTTGATCAGGCGTATCGCTGTCTGGGAAAAATAACTGGACGTCACTCGCGCTTGTTGCGCCACCGAAGTCTACTTTGGCGGGCGATGGCAAAGCCACAAAGTCAGCTCCCTGCGCGGTAGCATATGCGAGCGTCGCGTGAAAGGCGAGTTCTTCGCGTGCGCCGATGAGACGCCGGCGAATACGCTCGTCATCGGCGTAGAGCGGCGAATCCCTCTCATCCCCGAGCATCGCCATAAGCCGCGTATATGTGGCAAATGCACGTGCTGCATCGTGCTGCTCGGGCAGTACTTGCTGTTTGTCGGTTTCGTCGCGACGATCGAGGTATGTCAAAGAAGTCAGGTACGTCGCCGCAGCATACAGAACCTGCGGATTGTCGGTGCCGCCGATGTAGAGTTCCTCGATAATCTTTTGCAGCCGAGCAGGATCACGATCAATAACTGCCAGGCGGTTCTGGAGTTTTTCGCGTTCGATATCGTGTGAAGCCTTTTCTAGAAGTTCGGTCATGGTAAGTTTGGCTATTATATTTCATAATAGCCTTTTAGGCAATTAAAGTTATCTCTATGCAATGCTGGTGGTGATCGCTTCGAACGGTCGGTTCAAGTTCTGCAGCCAGTACACACTGGCTTTTGCGGCGACACTTCCCCGCCAAATCATCATCACTTCTTCCCATGGCGTGGTGCTTATCCGACCATCGTGAGCCACGATCAATTGGTTCTGGTGGAAGACGACCAGCGTAACGGGATAGCTGATGGTGAATTTGTGGAGCGTCTCCACGAGCGTCGTGAGCTGCATGCTGAACAGAATAGTCTTGGGGTAATAGACTGCTTGGAGCATTTTCTGCAGTTGGGCAAGGCTAACGACGAATGCCGTGTTTGGTCGTTCCAGCAGCTGTGGCGTATTGCCGCGCAGCAAGTCGACGGCGTCGCGCGTGATGAGCGCAGGCTTACTCGAGCGGCTCAGCAGCGTCTCGAGCGTGATGGCGGTCTCGGAGTTGCGGCCAGCGTCGCCGATGAGCAAAAGCGCGTCGGTCCAGGCAGCTGAGGCCTCCAGGGCTGGCAGCGCGTCTTTGCTCATACCGCCAGACGGATTGTCGGGAACGTACACGCAGTCGAAAGCAAACTTGTCGATGACGGGCTTGAGCGCCTCAGGTAGAATAGCACGTGCTTCGCCTACCCCGGCGCTTAGTGCATCGCTGTAAGCCTGGGCGACGGCCGCAAAGCCAAGCTTATTGCCACCGACGATCAGGAGCTTACCGGCTAGGCTTTTCTGCTCGGGCTTCTGCCACTCAATGTCGCTAAACAGCGGCGAGCCAGCTGTTTGTTTGTGCCAATAATCAAACAGCATCCGGCACCTCATCGACGATCGTGATTTTGTTTTCGCCGGGAACCATCTTTTCGTCCTGCGTAAACATGAAACTCGCGACGAGCTTCTTGCCGTCCAGAACATGCGGCAGCCAGTATTGGTCGTCTTGCCACATTTCCTTGTAAGGAATGTCACTCAGCGAGAACCATTGTGGCGCCATTTCTTCGGTCTCAATTGGCTCGCCTTCCCACTGCCTTGTTACGAACACATGCGACAAGATATCGGCCGTGCCGTCTGGGAATGTGAACGTCAAATGTCCGACTTTCTCGAGCTCGCCGGGCTGCACGCCGATCTCTTCATGGCATTCGCGGGCAGCTGCTTCCAGGATGGTTTCGCCTGGTTCGATCTTGCCGCCGACACCGTTCCAGCGGTCCATGCCGAAGCCTCGCTTCTTCATGGCGAGCAAGATTTCATTATCTCGGAGGAGGAATAAAAGTGTCGTGTGTTTCATTATGGTCGTGGAAAGTCGAGAGTAATGCTTATCGGACAGTGGTCGGAGCCCATGACATCGGCGTGGATTTCGGCGGCTTTGACTTTGTCCTTGATGCTTCCTGATACCAGGAAATAGTCAATGCGCCAGCCGACGTTGCGCGCGCGTGAGTTGGCAAAGTGGCTCCACCAGGTGTAGTGGCCATTGCCTTTCTTGAACATGCGCAGGGTGTCGACGAATCCAGCGTCGAGGAACTTCTGGAATCCTTCGCGCTCTTCGTCGGTGAAGCCCTTCTTGCCTCGGTTTGGCTTTGGATTCGCTAGGTCGTCTTCGGTGTGGGCAACGTTGAGGTCGCCGCAGAAGATAACTGGTTTTTTCTTCTCAAGTTGCTTGCAGTAGGCCAAGAACGCTGGGTCCCAGTGCTTGTGGCGAAGCGGCACGCGACTGAGGTCGTCCTTGGCGTTTGGCGTATAGACGGTGACGACGTAGAAGTGCTCGTACTCGGCGGCAACAACGCGGCCTTCTTTGTTCGGGTCGCCATATGTGTCGCCCGTGACTTTGTACTTGTCGATGAGGTCTTCGGGGAAACCGTTCAGGACGGCGAGCGGCTTCAGCTGGCTGAAGATGGCTGTGCCCGAGTAGCCTTTCTTGTCGGCGGAGTTCCAGTATTCCTCGTAATCCTTCAGGTCGATCTCGGCCTGGCCGCGCTCGGCCTTTGTTTCCTGGAGGCACAGGACGTCTGGCTTGTGTTTCTCAATAAACGGTACGAAGAGTTCCTTGCGGACGACCGCGCGGATGCCGTTAATGTTCCATGAATAGAGTTTGATCATATCTAAAAGTATATCATCCAGAACGCCGCATATTTTACATCGCCTCGGAATGTTGTATTATTTTCTTTAAGTCGACACGCCCTTTGGAGGTCCGCGTATGGAAGAAACCTTAGGATCGCAGATTGTCGACCGTGTGCAGACATTGTTCTGGAAGGACCGTCGCCTGACTGTGTGGCGGGCCGCAGAGGATGTCCTGGACAACGGTTTTTCCGTCAACCAGCTCCGCGCACTCTTTGGTGAGCTGCGAACGGCTGGCTATATCGATCGCAATCGGAAGCCCAGCGGTGACATCGACGCGCTCAAAGCTTCGCTGGTCGAAGCGATTGGCCGCCAACTGCGCACCGACGTACGGCTCCGCCAAGCGGACACTAGTCGTTCGCTGCGACCTAGGCGTCGCCGGTGAGGCGCGACTCGGGTGGGAACTGTCCTCGATTGCTGCGCCAAGCCCATTGGCGCGCATCGAGGACTTTTCCTTTTACGTTTGAGGCGAATCTTGATACACTGAGCGGCAATGAGCCTAAAATACAAGCGCCTACTCGTAAAACTCTCCGGTGAGCAGCTGTCCGGCGAGCATCAGGGCGGCGTAGACACAAAGCTGATAGCCTGGATATCTGGTGAACTTAAAAAAGCCACTGATGAAGGCGTGCAGATCGTCGTGGTCGTGGGCGGTGGGAACTTTGTTCGGGGTAAGCAGCTCCAGAGTGATCTTATTACCAGAGCTACGGCCGATAACGCTGGGCTCCTCTCTACCCTACTGAACGGTCTAATCGTTGGCGATGTCTTTAACGCCAGTGGTCTGCCGACCCGCGTCCTGAGCAG
>FTKL01000517.1_pt2 | contig 21191 bp, 17 predicted proteins | sample 2434061 | NCBI WGS metagenome assembly FTKL01 (sample SAMEA3914816, study PRJEB12502) | metagenome | biome: forest; material: soil | place: USA | collected 2011-09-16 | depth 0.3 m
GGCCGTGCCCGACCTTCGTCGACCTTCCGGCCGGGCACACCCTCCTCCTGCACACCGACGGGGTCAGCGAGGCCCGGGACACCGCCGGCACCTTCTACCCGCTGGCCGCCCGCCTGCGCACGCTGAGCACCGCCTGCCCGGAGCGCGTGGTCTCCTTCCTCGCCCAGGACGTCCGCTCGTACGCGGGCCAGCTCTCCGACGACCTCGCCCTGCTGGCCCTCACCCCCGCCGCCGCCTGAGGCCGGCGAGCGGCCCCGGGCGCCATCGCCCCACGGGTGGGGACAGCTAGACCGAGCCGCTCTGCCGGAGCAGGTTGGCGGCCCGCTCGGCCGCGAGCTTGCGGTGGAAGTCGAGCAGCCAGGTGGGCGGCCGGTGGAAGACCGCGATGAGTTCGGCGACGGTGGTGATCTTCAGACGCTGTTTGACGATCGTCGCGTGGGCGGTCTGGAGGGCCTTCGACACCACGTTCGGCAGCAGCCGGGTGTCGGGCGGCCGCGCGAGCAACTGCTCCGCCCGGCCGGAGAGCAGCATCTCCGGGTGCGGCGGTCCGAGGACGGGCTCGGCCTGCTCGGCCGCCGTCCGCCCGGGGCCGGGCTGCGCCGGCACGGTGGCGCCGTCCGCCGTGACGGCGGCGAGCTGAGCGGCGGCACCGAGCTGGGTGACGGCGCCGAGCTGCCGGGCCCGGTTCGCCGTCCGCTGGGCGAGCAGCCTGCGGTGGAAGGACAGCAGCCACCCGGGCGGCTCGGCGAACACGGCCTTCAGCTCGCCCACCGTGGCCACCTTCAGGCCCTTGCCCGCCAGGGTGGGGGGCGCGAGCTGGAGGGCCTTGCCGACCTCCTTGCCGGTCAGTGCCCGGTCGGGGGGCAGCGCGAGCAGGGCCAGGGCCTTCGGCGAGAGGAGCAGCTCGGGGTGCACCCCGTCGGCGGGCGGGGTCAGCAGGGCGGGCGCGGTCGGCGCGGCGGGCGCGGGGCGGTACTGCTCGGCGAACAGGACCAGCTTGTCGACGGCCGTGGCCGGGATGTGCGTCCAGCGGGGCTGCGGCCGGCGGTTGGGTGTGACCCGGGCCTCCTCGTACCGCAGCGGGAGCCGCCACCCCTCGCGCCGGGCGAGTTCGGCGGTGGCCCGGGCGGTCGCCTCCGGGACGCCGCCCTTGGTCAGCAGGACGTCCAGCAGCCGCGCCTCCGGGGTGTCCGGGCACTCGGAGCAGATCGGGCAGATCCGCCAGACCCGCATCCGGACCTCGATCTCCGCCGCCTCGGCACCCGCCGGACCCCCGCAGTACGCACACGCCCAGTCCGAGTCCGGGCCGACCGTACGGCGGACGGTGCGGGGGAGCGGCGGCACCGGCGGCAGGTCGGCGAGCAGGCCGTCCAGGACCTCCAGCCCGTCCCACGCCTCCGTCTCCGCCGCCCGGTCCTCGGCGGGCCGGACCGTCCTGAGCCGCAGCGCTCCGCCCCGGGTCGTCGGCGACGGCAGGCCGAGGGCGGCCCGCTTGGCGCGGACCCGGGACTCGTCCGCGATCGGGTGGTCGGCGACGGTGCCGTACACCTGCGGCCGCTTCTCGGCGACGCAGAGCGCGTCGATCGCCTCGGCCAGGTGGACGGTGGGGATCCGGTGGCGCTCGGCGGCGAAGGTGACCAGCGGCAGGACCTTGCGGATCTCCGGACCGTCCGCCGCCAGCAGGATGCCGTGCGCGGCCCGTACGGCCTCCGCCCCGACCTGGGCGGTCACCGGCCAGGCCTTCAGCGACCCGCAGGCCATGACCAGGTACTTGAAGGCATCGCGGCGGCACTGGGCCGCGTACCGGACCCGGTCCGGGCTGTTCCCGGCGCGGACACGCCGCTGTGCATCGTCCAAACGCCGGGCCCACTGGGTCAGTCCGGCGGCGATCTCCTTCGTCAGCACAGGCCCATCATGGCGTCGCCGCCACCGCACTGACGGCCGCTCACGGAAAATCCGCCCGCACGTGTCAACGGCCGACACGCCAGGTCACCCGTACGCGGGGGTCCGGGCGGAGGCCGACGGGAACGCGTGATCCATGGCCGAATACCCGTTCCCATCCGCCCTCGTCGGGACCGTCCTGGCCTCAGGGGTCAGCGCTGCGCAGGGCCCGGCCCCGACGCCGCACCACCACCGCGCAGCCGCCTGCCGCGAGCAGCCGACGAAACCTGCCTCCCGCCCGGGACTTCGCGGCGGCCCGCCACCGCTCGCTCGCCTTCTCCGGCCACACCCGGAGCACCGGGCGGCTCCGGCACCTCAGCCTGGCCGCGACCGTACGGTCACCGGTTCGCACCACCGGATGGGAGGTCCGCGGGCGATGCCCCACGACGATCGTTCGAGCCAGCGCTGAGCAGGTGGATAACGCTTCCGCAAACAGCCGGTGTACCCACAGGTACACCTGTAGACCTGCTCTCCGACCCTCCCGGCCCCGCAGAGGACATTGCGCATGAGCAGCCCTGACCAGCAGCCCCCACTCTCCCCTTCCTGGGTGCCGCAGAATGCCGCCACGCCACCCGGATGGAATCAGCCCCCGGCCCCGAAGGCCGGCATGCCGAAGGTCGCGAAGATCACCCTGGGAATCGTCGGCGGCCTTGTGCTCATCGGCGGCTGCAGCGCCCTCGTCGCAGGAGGGAAGGGCGCCGACCGCGCATCAGCGGCAGCCACGAGGCCGACGGCAGCCCCCGCCGTCACCGTCACTGTCACTGTCACACGGACCATGACAGCGCCGGCCGTTACCGCCACCGTGACCGCCATCGCCACCGTGACCGTCACGGAATCCGCCGCCGTCACGCAAGCTCCGGCCACGGAGCCCTCCGCCGCACCTGGCGACACCGTTCCCGGCAGTGGGACCTACCTGGTCGGAGACGACATCCAGCCCGGCACCTACAAGACCGCCGGACCCGGAAGTCTCGGTATGTGCTACTGGGAGCGGGCCAAGGACAGCAGCGGCGGCTTCGAGTCGATCATCGCCAACGACAACCTGACCGGACAGGGCGTTGTCACGATCAAGAGCTCTGACAAGGTCTTCAAGACAGACGGCTGCCAGGCGTGGGTAAAGGCAAAGTGAGGTAGAAGCCCACGCCCGCAGACGTGTTGATGCGCCCCACCGTGCTGGTCGTGCGCATCACGGTGCGGCCCAGCAGGGCCGGCAGCCGGTCCGGTCGGTTCCCTTCGGACCAGCTGTGGCCGGCGGTGGGGCGGATGCCGAGCGGCCCGAACTCATCGAACGCGAACGTCCGGTCGGGGAAGCGTCCAGGACGTCCTCGATCCGGTCGAGCTTTGCGTCAGCGCGGTGAGGTGCGGGACGCTCAGGTCCCGCCTTGTGTGTCCTCGGCAGGCATTGGTGCGGCTTCGAGCCGGTAGCCGTGTCCGCGCAGGGTCGTGATCTCGGGGAGGCGGGCGGTGGGTGCCGTAGCGGTGGCCCGGGCGAGGCGGCGGCGCAGAGAGGCCAGGGTGACGTCGAGGGTCTTGGTGGGGCCGAACCAGTTCTCGTCCCAGACCTGGGCCATGAGGTCCTCGCGGGTGACGGCGGCGCCCGGGTGCCGGGCGAGGGCGGTGAGGAGTTCGAACTCCTTGGGGCGCAGGGCGATGTCGTGGCCGGCGAGTCGGCAGCGTCTGGCGGCCGTGTCGATGGTGAGGTCGCCGAGGCGGATCGGGGGCTGGGGGTGTTGCGCTGTGGTGGGGCGGCGGCGCAGGTGTGCGCGCAGGCGCGCGAGGAGGACGGTCAGGGTGAAGGGTTTGGTGAGGTAGTCGTCGGCACCGGCGTCGAGTCCGGCGATGACGTCGATCTCGTCGGTGCGGGCGGTGAGGATGATGATGAGCAGGTCCGGGAACTGGGTCCGCAGGCGGCGTGCGATGTCGGTGCCGTCGGTGTCGGGCAGTCCGAGGTCGAGCAGGACGGCGTCGAGGGGCGCGGATTCGGCCTGGCTGAAGCCGCTTTCGCCGGTGCGGCACCAGGTGGTGGTGTATCCGGCGGCGCGCAGCCCGGCGTCGAGGTGGCGCCCGATGGTGTCGTCGTCCTCGATGACGAGGATGCGGGTGGCGTCCGGGGGGCGGGGAGCACGCATGGGTGGAAGGCTAGCTGTTTCGGTCCGTGGGGTTGGGGACGCGGCCGCCGGTTGGCTTGCCCTTGAGCGTGGCGTGTGCGCGGTGGTGGTTGCAGGTGTGGAGCCGGGCGGGGGCCGGTCTTCGGTTCAGAGGTCGCGCAGTTCTTCGACGGCGGGGCGGGTGGTGCGCCGGACGCCGTGGAGGGCGGCGGCGGTGATCGCGACGGTGGCGGCCAGCGCCGTGGCGGCGAGGTAGGGCCAGGGGACGGTGAGGGCGGAGGGCGGCGGATCGAAGACGCCGGTGAGGACCTTGACGAGCATCTGGGACAGGGCCCAGCCGATGATTGCTCCACCGGCGAGGCCGCCTGCGGTCAGCAGGACCGCCTCGGTGAGTACGAGGCCGCGAAGCTGGCGGCGGGTGGCGCCGAGGACGGTGGTGATGGCGAAGGTGCGGCGGCGTTCGGCGAGTCCCAGGGCCAGGACGATGCCGCCGGCGCCGGCGGCGAGCAGGACCGCGAAGGCCAGTTCGATGCGGGTGAGTCCGGCGAGGTCGACGGCGGTGAGGCTGGAGCCGACGGTGGAGCGGGTCTGGGTGAGGTCGGTGACGGTCGCGGCGGTGCCGAGCTGTTGGCGCAGTTGGGCGGCCACGGCCTGCTGGTGGGTGCCGCCGGTGTTGACGAGGAACGCGCCGACGGTGCTGCTGCCGGTGGTGCGGCTGATGTAGTCGGCGTTGGCGACGAAGAAGCTGTCCTTGGGGGCGGTGGGGAACTCCTTCACGATGCCGGCGTAGTGGAACGGCACGTTCTTGAGGGTGTTGGTGTGGCTGTCCTGGAGTCGCAGGTTGAGGGTGTCGCCTGGCTTGAGTTGGAAGTCCTTGACGGTTTCCTCGCTGACCAGCAGGGAGTCGGGCTGGGTGGCGAGCCGGTTCATCAGGCCGGTGGCGGTGCCGCCGGAGAAGTAGGCGTCCTGCAGTGAGGTGGCGGAGGTGATGGTGGCGGGCCGCACGCCGTAGAGGTCCTGGAGGTCGGGGCCGATGTAGGCCAAGCGGTGCTGGATCGGCTCGACGTGGCGCACCCCGGCCACGGCGAGGTGGGAGGCGGCATCGGGCCCGGTGATGGTACCGGGGGGCTGGGTGACGGTGACGTCGGCGCCGTTGGTCAGCTGCGCGTCGACTTCGGCCTGGGCGCGGTAGGTGGCGTTGAACGTCGCGGTGGACGCGGCGAAGGACAGTGCCAGGGCCAGCAGCACGACGGAGCGGGCCAGTGGGCGACGCCCGCGGGACAGGCCTGCCGCCGTGGTGTGGGCGAGGGTGCCGGTCAGCGGCCGGGCGAGGCGGGCCATCGGGCGGCGGCCGTGTGCCAGGGCGAGGGTGACCAGGCGCCACAGCAGAAGAGCGGAGCCCGTCCAGAGCAGGGCCGGGCCCAGGAACGCCCAGTAGGACACGGAGATGCTCGCCACGCCCTCGGGGGCGAGGACCAGGGCGTACTGGTTGCCGCTGGATGCCCTGAACACGAGCAGGGAGATGCCGAGCAGGACGAAGTCGAGCCCGAAGCGCATCCACCAGGGGTGGCGGGGGCGGGCGGTGGTCCGGCGGGAGTCCGCGACGGTGGCGGCCCGCAGATCGCGCAGGGCGGGAAGGAGGACCGCTGCGGCGGCGATCACCAGGCCCAGGACGAGGGCGGCGCCGAACCAGGTGGCGGCCTGTGTGCCCGCGGTGCCGAACCCGGCTGTGCCGAAGGCCAGTTGCCCGGCCAGTGCGGCGATCCCCAGGCCGAGCAGCCCGCCGCCCGTCCCGACCAGGGCCGCCTCCAGGCCGGCGAGGCGGGCGACCTGGCCGGGGCGCAGGCCACGGGTGCGCAGCAGGGCCTGTTCGCGGCGGCGGCGTTCGGCGCCCGCTCCGGCGACGGCGACGGTCAGCAGGGCGGCCACGGCCGCGCCGGGGACGCCGAGGAACAGGAAGAGGATCTGGGCGTAGAGGGCGTCCTTACGGGCCCCGTCGAGGGAGGCGGCGAGGTTGTCTCCGACGACGGCTCCTCCGGAGGTCTTCGCCTCCAGGTTGTGTGCGGCACCGACGACTGCGGTGTAGGCGGCCGCGGGGTCGGCGGGGAGCTTGGCGTCGCGGGCGACGTGGATCTGGGTGCTGACGGCGGTGGGGTCGGCGGCCCGTGCGGGGGCGGTGAGGGTGTCGAACCGGGCCGCGGGCAGCAGGATGACATTGTCGGGCGGGGCGCTGGGCTGGGACTGGGGCGGGGCGCCGACCTTCTGGAAGAGGGAGTCGGCCTGGGGCAGATCGACCACGCCGGTGACCTGGACGGGGGTGGGCTGCGCGCCGGGCAGGGCGAGGGTGACGGTGTCGCCAGGAGCGACGTGGAGGTTCGCGGCGGTCTGCTGGGCGATCAGGACGCCCGTGTCCTGCCCGGTGAGGTGGCGGATCTGCCGGGGGAAGGCGTTCTGGTAGCCGTCGGGCAGGCCGAGGACGACGCCGGAACCGGTGCTCTGGGTGGTGCCCGCGACGGTGGCGGTGAAGCCGGTGGCACGGGCGTAGCCGACGGGTTCCGCGGCTCTGGTGCCGCCTGTCGCGTGGAGGGCCGCCAGTACCTGGGCGGGGTCGGCCTGCGGCTGGACCTCGACCTGCCAGTCGACGGCGACGGTGCTGATCGCACGGGCGGTCATGGTTGCTTTGGAGGCCGTGAGGAAGGAGCCCAGGGCCGCGATGAGCGCCACCGCGAGGGCGATGCCGATGGCCGTTGCCGCCAGCCGGCCGCCGCGCCGGCGCAGCAGGCCGGCTGTCCAGGTGGTGATCACGGTGTCTCCTGCGGTCGCGGGGAGGTGACTGTGTCGCGCTCCGCGGGCGGGGTGTCGGTGACGAGCCGGCCCTCGTGCATCGTCCAGCGGGTGGGCAGGCGTCGTGCCACGGCGGGGTCGTGGGTGGTGATGACGAGTGCTGCGCCGATCTGGCGCACGGTGTGGAGCAGGATGTCGATGATGTGCTGGCCGGTGCTCTGGTCGAGCTGGCCGGTGGGTTCGTCCGCGAGGACGAGGCGGGGACCGAGGGCGAGGACCCGGGCGATGGCGACCCGCTGGGCCTGGCCGCCGGAGAGCTCTTCGGGGAGCTTGCTGAGCAGGTCGGCCGCGTCGACCAGGGCCAGGGCCTGCTCGGCCCGTTGGCGGGCCTGTGTCTGTGTCATCCCGGCGAGGACGAGCGGCAGGGCGGTGTTCTCGGCGACGTCCAGGGCCGGGATCAGGCTGGGGCCCTGGAAGACGACGCCGACCTGCCGGGCGGGCGGCACGCCGGCGCCCCCCGGTACGAGGCCGGGCCAGGTCACGGTCCCGCTGGTGGGCCGTTCCAGGGCGGCCATCAGGTGCAGCAGGGTCGATTTGCCGGAGCCGGAGGGGCCGGTGATCGCGACCCGGTCACCGGGGTGCACCAGGCAGGTGGCGCCGTGCACGGCGACGACCGCTGCCTCGCCCCGGCCGTAGGTGCGGGCGACACCCTTGCAGGTGACGAGGGGTGAGGGGGCGGTCATGGCAGGATCCTTCCGTCGCGTAGTGCGACGACGCGGTCGGCGACCCGGACCGCCTCCGGGCTGTGGGTGACGATCAGGACTCCGCGGCCGGCGTCGGCACGTGAGGCGAGCAGGTCCAGGATGCGGCGCTCGGTCTGCCCGTCGAGTTCGCCGGTCGGCTCGTCGGCGAGCAGGACGTCGGGGTCGTTGGCCAGGGCGACGGCGAGGCCGGCCCGGGCGAGTTCGCCTCCGGCCAGCTCACGGGGAAGTGCCCGGGCGCGGTGGCCGAGCCCGACCTGGTCCAGCAACTCGGCCACGTCCAGGCTGCTCGCGCCGGGTGCGGCGGTGCGGGCGAGCCGGACGTTGTCGCGGACGTCGAGGTGGCCGATGAGGTTGCCGGACTGCAGCAGGACACCGATCCGCTGGGCCCTGACCCGGGCACGTTCCCCCTCCGGGCGGTGGCTGATCCGCTCTCCGCCGACGCGCACGACACCGCCGGCTGGCTCGTCCAGCCCTGCCAGGCAGGCCAGCAGGGTGGACTTGCCCGAACCGGAGGGGCCCACAACAGCCACCCGCTCACCGCGCCGCACCCGGAGGCTCACTCCGCGCAGAGCCAGCGTCTCCTCCTCGCCCGCACGGAAGAACCGGTACAGCTCGTGTGCTTCCAAGGCGTCGGCGGCCTTCTCCGGCGCATCGGGCCGGTCGCCCGGGGCGGTCATCACTGCCAGCCGAAGGAGTCGGTGACCGTCCGCCACGGATCGACGTTGTCGGCGCCGACCGGGCCGGACAGTGTCAGGTCCACCTCGCGGCCCTTGTCGTAGAAGGCGTACCGCTCGAAAGCGTCCCGCACGACCTTGCCCGTCACCGGGTCCGGGGCGGAATCGCCCTGGTAGGTCAGCAGTACCGCCTGCCCGGCGTGGCGGGCGACGGTGGTGACCTTACCGAGGGCGAACTTCGGGACCTGCCCGCTGAGGGCGGGCACCACCTGGGCATTCACGCTCTCGGGGGTCGGAGCCCCCGTAGGAGTGGACCAGGCGATCTCGATACGGTTGAGCTTGTCGGTGAACCCCGCGCCGGCCGCGGACAGCGTTCGAGCCCAGCCCTCCGGAACCTTCACGGTGAAGCCGGCACCCGCGGGCTGGAACGCCACGTAGGCCTGGGTGTCGGGGATGTCCCCGGCGGGGTTCGACTCCGTCGGGCCCGGTGCCTGCCCCTGCGACGAAACGACGCCTGCGGTACTGGCGGAGCCGGGTGAGGATGCACTGCCGGAGGTCCCGGCGCCGGCGCAGCCCGCGACCAGCGCGGCGCCGAGCACAAGGGCGGCGGCGGGGAGAGCAAGAGTACGTCGCATGGTCGCGGTGCCCTTCGTGGAGTCGGAACGGCCCTTGTCCACGACGCTAGGCGGCAGGCGGTTAGCGCCCGGCCTTCCCCGGGTTAGAGGACGGCAAAAGCCGCGCGGCACACGCGCCACGGCGGGGCCGGGCGATGGTGGGGAGGCGCCATCATGGGCGCATGAAACAGCGTGTGACCCGCGTGGCCGTGGCAGCGGTCCTGGTCGCCCTCCTCCTGCTCGCGCTGCCGCTCGCAGCGGTGGCGCGGGCGTACCTGTTCGCCGACGAACGCGGCGAACTGGAACGCGACGCGCTGACGGCCGCGGTGGCGGTCGGCCCCGATTTCAGCGCCGGCGACCCGGTCGAGCTTCCCCCGACACAGAGCGACGGTCACCTCGGGGTGTACGACGGGCAGGGGCGTCTTCGCACCGGGACCGGGCCGGACCCGGCGGACGCCGCCACTCGCACCGCAGCCACCGGAGCGGTGGCCCAGCGCACCACCGGCGGTGAGGTCGTGGTGGCCGTGCCCGTTCTCGACGCGGAACACGTCATCGGCGTTGTCCGCGCCTCGGCGCCCACACGCGCAGTGTGGCAACGGGTCCTCCTGGCGTGGGCCGCACTGGCGGGCGCGGCCGCACTGGCCCTCACCGCCGCCCTCGCCCTGGCCCGGCGTCAGGCCCGCTCCCTCACCGCCCCCTTGGAGAACCTGGCCGCAACCTCCCGGGCCATCACCGACGGTGACCTCACCGCACGAGCCGCCCCCTGCGCGATCCCCGAGATCGACCAGGTCGCCGCCGCCCACAACATCATGGTCCAACGCCTGGCCCACATGCTCCAGCACGAAAGGGACTTCACCGCCAATGCCTCCCACCAGCTGCGCACCCCCCTGACCGGCCTGCAACTCGGGCTGGAGACCGCCCTCAGCACACCCGGCGCCGATCTGCGCCAGGCGGCCCAGGAGGCGTTCGAACAGTCCCGGCACCTGGAGGGCACCATCGACGAGGTCCTGCGGCTGGCGAAAGCCGGCACGCAGCCGACACCCGAAAGCGCCCTGCAGTCGGCCGGCGAAATCCTCGACCGGGTCGAACACCGCTGGCACGGCAGCTTCGCCGACGACGGCCGCCGCCTGACCTTCACCGCCGAACCGGCCGCCACAGCCCTCGCCCTCCCGGGCCGCACCGGCGAGCAGATCCTCGACATCCTGCTCGACAACGCCCGCACCCACGGACACGGCACCGTCACCGTCACCCTGCGCGAGGTGGGCGAAGCACTCGCCCTCGACGTCACCGACGAAGGAACGGTCACCCCCGACCCGCAGACCCTCTTCCAGCGCGGCAGCACCACCGGAACGGGCAGCGGCATCGGCCTCGCACTCGCCAAGGACCTCGCCGAAGCCGAAGGAGGCCGCCTCGCCCTCACCTGCGCCCACCCCACGCGCTTCACCCTCCTGATCACCCCGCCCCGATAGCACAGCCGACCCCACGGCCGGTGCAGGGCCAGCCCCATCGCACCCGGCCGGCCCGCCGACACCTAGTGAACTGCCGGAACGTCTCGGTGACCTGCCGGTATTACGGGATCAGCCGAAACTGCTTCTACAAGTGGCAGCGGCGCTACCAGGAGGAAGGCATCAAGGGCCTTCGGGACCGTTCCAGCGCGCCGTACCACAGCCCGAACGCGACCGACGCCGGTCGCGCGCCGGGTGGAACCCACAGTGCCGCCCGCCGTCCACTATCGACTCACCGAGCTCGGCCTGTCCCTCGAAAGGCCGCTCTCCGCTCCGCGGGTCCGGGCCGAGACACACATGCCGGAGATCGACCGCAGTAACCGGCTGGCCGAGGCCCGACAGACTTGACAGACATCCCATGAGCCGGCGTGTCGAACGGCGAGTGCGTGGCGCGGCGGGACCAGCCGGTTGCCTGCGTCGCGCAGTTGCCGGTCGCTCAGCCCGGACGTCACCGGCCCGTCGGCGCACAGCACCGGCCGTCTCGGCGCGAGTTGAGCGTGGCTCAAGCCTTCCTCATGGCGGACCAGCCGGACCAGGTCCTCGGGTCGTGGGTTGCTCGGTCACGCCGGATGCGCTCTTCGTGGTCGGCAACTCCAACGCTATCCCGCGTTGCGCAGCGACAGCCGCCCTGTAATCCGGTCGAACAGCTCCGCCAGCGGCTCGCCGACGTCCCGACCGAACTCGGTCAGCCCGTAAGTGACCTGGGGCGGGGTCGTCGGCTCGACCTCCCGCCAGACCAGGCCGTCCTGGACCAGCGCGCGCAGGGTCTGGGCGAGCATCTTCTCGCTGATGCCCTGGATGCTCTCGCGCAGCTCGTAGAACCGGAGGTCGTTGCTCCGCAAGGAGATCAACACCCAGATGCCCCACCTGCTGGTCACGTGGTCGACCACATCACGGGCGGGGCAGTCGGTGTGAAACACCTCATACCCCTTCTCCGCCTCGGCCCGTGTGTGCTGCGCGCTTCCCGTCACGTGATGAGCTTACCTAAAGGTATGTCCTTACCAGGAGTTAGCCCGGCTCCTACCGTGAAGGCCACAAAGGACATCGGACAAGGAGCTGTACATGATCGTGGTGACCGGGGCTACTGGGAATGTGGGCCAGCCGTTGACGCGGGCGTTGGCCGAGGCGGGCCAGCAGGTGACGGCGGTGTCACGGCACGCGGCGGCGGTGCCGGACGGCGTCCGCCACGTGGCGGCCGACCTGGCCGAGCCGGCCGGCCTCGAGCCCGCGCTGGCCGGAGCGAAAGCGCTGTTCCTGCTCCTGGCCGGCGACATGCACGCCGCCGGAGCCGGCCCGGCCGACATCATCGGCGCAGCCAAGGCCAGCGGGCTCCGCCGGGTCGTCCTGCTCTCCACACAGGGCGTGGCGACCAGGCCCTTCGGCGCAACGCGGATCGCGATGCGCGCGCTGGAGGACGTGCTGCGGGAGTCCGGCCTGGAGTGGGCCATTCTGCGGCCGGGCGGCTTCGCCTCCAACGCCCTGTGGTGGGCCGAGTCCATCCGCGCGCAGCGGGTCGTCGCCGCTCCCTTCGGCGACGTCGGGGTGCCGATCATCGACCCGGCGGACATCGCAGAGGTCGCGGCGGCCTGCCTGCTGGATGACCAGCACACCGGCGGCGTGTACGAGCTGACCGGCCCGGAGGTGATCACGCCGCGCCAGCAGGCGCAGGCCATCGCCGCCACGCTGGGCTCGCCAGTGCGGTTCCACGACCTCACCCGCGACGAGGCCAAGGCCGCCATGGCCCAGAGCATGCCGGCGGAGCTCGCCGAGGACACCCTGACCATCCTCGGTTCCCCGAACCCAGCCGAACTGCGCGTCAGCCCGGACGTCCAGCGGATCCTCGGCCGCGCCCCGCGCCCGTTCGCCGACTGGGCCGCCCGCAATATCGCCGCGTTCCGCTGAAACAGGTCAGCGCCGCTGGAACTGCCCGGCTTGCTCGGCGGTCCACTGCTGACAGTCAAGGAACCGGATCCGAAGCTGACGTTGGCGCAATGCCCGGGACTGACACTCCGGATGAGTGACTTCGTGCGCTTCAGAGGCTCTGGCAGGAGAGGGGTTGAGTCAGGAGCAATTCGCGGCAACACCGTTACCGATCCAAGAGGAACGGCCCTAACCATGAGCTGGAGTGTCAAGCGGCGAGTGCGTGGGCTCGGCGGGTCCAGGCGGTCGCCTCGTCGTACGGTGTGCCGGTTTTGAGGCAGCCGTGCAGAATGCCGACGAGCCGGTTGGCGAGTTGGCGCAGGGCGGCGTTGAATTCGATGCCGCGGGCGCGTTGCTTCTCGCAGTAGGCCCTGGCGCCTGGGGAGACCCGCAGCGCGAGAAGGCCTGGGCGATCAGGGCGTCGATGAGCCGGTCGTTGCGGACGTGCCGCGCGGTCACGACCTTCTTCTTGCCGGAGGCGCGGGTGATCGGGCTGGTGCCGGCGTAGTTCTTGCGGGCCTTGGCGCTGGCGTAGCGGTGAGGGTCATCGCCGAATTCCGCGAGTACCCGGGCGCTGAGCATCGGTCCCAGTCCGGGCTGGGACCGGATGATCTCAGCGTCCGGGTGCTGGCCAAAATAGGCCTCGACCTGGCCATGCAGGAAGTTGACCTGCTCGTTGAGACTGACCAGCATCGCGATGAGCGCGCGTATGGAGACAGCGTAGGCCGCAGTCACAGCGGGGGGCTGGCCCAGGTGCTTGGCGCGCAGGACGGCTTGGATCTTGGAAGCCTTGTCGGGGATGTTGCGCCGGCGGGCGCGCTTGAGGGCCGCGCTGATCCGGATGGTCGTCAGCTTCACCGCGGCCACCGGATCAGGTGTCTTGGCCGGCAGTTCCAGGGTGCCGGGAGGTCGGCGTGTTGGCAGAACGATCCCAGCGGTGGGCTGGGGCTCTGGGATATTGCCGGCATGGTGAATCGACTGGTGCACGCCCAGTCGCCGTATCTCCAGCAGCACGCCACCAATCCTGTGGACTGGTGGAAGTGGGGAGAGGAGGCGATGTCAGAAGCAGCAAGGCGGGACGTACCCATCTTCATCTCGGTGGGGTACGCATCCTGCTATTGGTTACCGTTTCTGACGACAGATCAACTGGTGCCAGGTGATGGCACACAAGTTGCACCCGCTCGGTGGCGCGAGCCGAGGCCGATCGGCCGGTTGGACTTGGTTCTCCGACGGTGCCGCAGAGCGCGGTTTGACCCGGCTCGCGCGGTCCGGCGTGCGGGCGGAGTCTCCGGGACACAGATGGTCGGCTCGGGGCCCCTGGTGACTGGCGCTGAGGAACTTGACTGCGGCCACGCAAAAGCGCTCAGCTGGGAGACCCGGTCGAGCGCGCAGCAGCCGGGACAACGGCGCACGGCTGACGACTGCTCATCGCCATATGGCCGAGGGTGTGTTGTGGCGGTCAGGCCAATGAGAGGTTCTGCGTCGAGATCGAACTCAGTTCACTCCCATTTCACATCGCGAGCCCCAGGAGCTTCGACCCGGGTCGGCCGAACGGCGTTTCCGCAGGTCAGCAAGGCGCTGACCTGCGGAAACGATGAGAGATCGAACGGCGTTTCCGCAGGTCAGAGGGCCTCTACAGGTCGTAGTACAGCTCGAACTCGTGCGGGTGCGGGCGCAGTGCGATCGGGGCGATCTCGTTGGTGCGCTTGTAGTCGATCCAGGTCTCGATCAGGTCGGGGGTGAAGACGCCGCCGGCGAGCAGGTACTCGTGGTCGGCCTCCAGGGCCTCCAGGACGGCCGGGAGGGAGGCCGGGACCTGGGGGACGGACGCGTGCTCGTCAGGAGCGAGCTCGTAGAGGTCCTTGTCGACCGGCTCCAGCGGCTCGATCTTGTTCTTGATGCCGTCGAGGCCGGCCATCAGCATCGCCGCGAAGGCGAGGTAGGGGTTGGAGGCCGGGTCGGGGGCGCGGAACTCGATGCGCTTCGCCTTGGCGTTGGAGCCGGTGATCGGGATGCGGATCGCGGCCGAGCGGTTGCGCTGCGAGTACACCAGGTTGACCGGCGCCTCGAAGCCCGGGACGAGGCGGTGGAAGGAGTTCACCGAGGGGTTGGTGAAGGCGAGCAGCGACGGCGCGTGCTTCAGCAGGCCGCCGATGTAGTAGCGCGCGGTGTCGGAGAGGCCGGCGTAGCCCTGCTCGTCGTAGAAGAGCGGGGAGCCCGCGGTCCACAGGGACTGGTGGACGTGCATGCCCGAGCCGTTGTCACCGAAGATCGGCTTCGGCATGAAGGTGGCCGTCTTGCCGTTGCGCCAGGCCACGTTCTTGATGATGTACTTGAACAGCATCAGGTCGTCGGCGGCGTGCAGCAGCGTGTTGAACTTGTAGTTGATCTCCGCCTGGCCGGCCGTGCCGACCTCGTGGTGCTGGCGCTCGACCTCCAGGCCCGCCGCGGCGAGCTCCAGGGACATCTCGGCGCGCAGGTCGGCGAAGTGGTCGACCGGCGGGATGGGGAAGTACCCGCCCTTGTACTTCACCTTGTAGCCGCGGGCGTCGCCCTCTGCGGAGCCGCTGTTCCAGGCGCCGGCCTCGGAGTCGATGTGGTAGTACGACGCGTTGGCGCTGGTGTCGAAGCGCACCGAGTCGAAGACGTAGAACTCGGCCTCGGGCCCGAAGTACGCGGTGTCGGCGATGCCGGAGGAGGCGAGGTAGGCCTCGGCCTTCTTGGCGACGTTGCGCGGGTCGCGGCTGTAGGCCTCGCCGGTGATCGGGTCCTGGATGAAGAAGTTGATGTTGAGGTGCTTCTCCTTGCGGAACGGGTCCAGGCGGGCCGTGGCAAGGTCCGGTACGAGGGCCATGTCCGACTCGTGGATGGCCTGGAACCCGCGGATCGACGAGCCGTCGAACATCAGGGTCTCGGACGGGTCGAAGGTCGCAGCAGGCACCGCGAAGTGCTGCATGACGCCCGGCAGGTCGCAGAACCGGACGTCGATGAACTTCACATCGTTGTCCGCGATGTACTGCTTGACCTCGGCGGCGTTGTTGAACATCCATCCTCCATCAGCGTGCGGATCGGGGCTCAACCCTAGGAATGGCCCGTTTCCGGTCGGTGACTCTGCCGTTTCCTGAATGTTAACCGCCCCTGTCCAGTGGGCGGCAAAGGCGGACGGTTCGGGGCAAAACACTTCACCGGCAAGGGGAGCGCCCCGCAAGTGGTCTGGACCACTTGCGGCAATCCGGAATGCCGCGATTCACCCTCCGGGGGAGGCGGTGGCAGGGCCCGGGGGGCGCCCGGTTAATGTGGATTCGTGGACACCAGAGAAGCGTTGGGATCGTGGATCGACGGCCCGAAGGCGGCCGCCGAGAAGATGGGCGCCGATTTCGGCTACCGCGGCGAGCGCCTCGGCCTGCCGAAGGAGGGCGCCGGATCGGCGGCCGGCCCCGGCCGCCGGATCGGCGCTCTGTTCGTCGACAGCTGGTTGGTGTCCCTGGTCTCGTACGGGCTGCTCGCCCGCGGGGACGTGGCGGAGGCCAACCTCTGGACGATCCCGGTCTTCTTCGCCGTGACCGTCCTGCTGCTCGCCACCACCGGGACGACCGTCGGCAAGCGCCTGTTCGGCCTGCGGGTGGTCCGCCTGGACGGCGGTCGCGCGACCATCCCGCAGGTGCTGCTGCGCACCCTGCTGCTCTGCCTGGTGGTGCCGGCGCTGGTCTGGGACCGGGACACCCGGGGCCTGCACGACAAGGCGGTCGGCACGGTCGAGGTCCGGATCTGATCCGCACCCCCCGGAAGAGAACGTCAAACGGCCCCGCCGCGGAGTCTCCGCGGCGGGGCCGTGTCAGTTCGAGTGGGACCGGTCAGCGGACCTGGCCGCCCTTGGGCATCCGTGCGCCCTTGGGCATCGGGCCCTTGGGGATCGGTGCCTTGGAGAGCAGGTCGCCCAGCGCGCGGAGCCGGTCGTTGGTCTCGGTGACCTGGGCCGGGGTGATGGAACGCGGCAGCCGCATCAGGTGGACCTGCAGCTTCTTCAGCGGGACCTCACCCTCCCCGGTGCCCACGACGATGTCGTGGACGGGGACGTCCCCGACGACGCGCGCCATCTTCTTCTTCTCGGCGGCCAGCAGCGGACGGACCCGGTTCGGGTTGCCCTCGCCGATCAGCGCGATGCCGGGCCGGCCGACGGCCCGGTAGACCGCGTCCTGGTTCCTGGTGACCGCGACCGGGGTCGGGTTGGCGTTCCAGCCGCGCTTGATGTTGTTCAGCACGGCCGCAACGGCACCGGGCTGGCCCTCCATCTGCCCGAAGGCAGCGCGTTCGGCCCGGCGGCCGAAGACGACCGCCATGGCCAGGAAGCCCAGGATGAAGCCCAGGATGCCCAGGTAGACCGGGTGGTCGATCGCAAAGCCAATGGCGAGGAACACGCCGAAGGTCAGCAGGCCGACGCCGGCGATGATCAGGCCGATCTTGGTGTCGACCTTCTTGGTCATTTGGTACGCCAGACGGATCTGCTTGAGTCGCCCGGAGCTTTCGGATGTTTCCCTCGCCATAACGCTCATGGTACGTGCCGGTGGTCCGGGATATCCAAGGGCGGTCCCGGTTGGGCTCGAACCGTGATCCTCGGCGGCCTCGACCAGGGCCGCCCCGGGCGCCGGACTCAGCGCTGCGGGGCCTCCGGTACGGGGCGCAGCGGGGCCGCGCCGCCGATCCGGTCGGCGGCGTGTCGCCGGTTCTCGCAGACCGCCGCCCAGGCGTTCTGGCGGGCCTGGCGCTGGCCGCCCGCGAGCAGCACGCTCTCGGCCAGGCGCAGTGCGCTGCCGCCGACCGATCGGATTCCTACCTGCATGCCGAACAGCTCCCCTCGGTGCCGAGAAGGTCCTGAGAAGGTCCTGACTGTTTCATGGTCACCACATGGTGTTACCAGCCGGTGACCAGGCCGTCAAAGCCTGATGAAGCCCTGCCGCCCCTTTGGCGCAACAAGCCGGTGCCCCCGGACACGACCGGACGCGACCCGACCCGACGACACGACCGGACACGACGGGAGACGAAGGGAGACGAAGGGAGCCGACGGGAGACGCGAGCGGACACGAGCGGACACGACGGGAGGAGGGGCGGGGCCGTGGCCCCGCCCCTCCTCCCGTCACGCGTACGGCTCTCAGACCGCGGTCTTCGCGCGGTGCTCCAGCGCCTGCCGGTACAGCCGCCCGGCCCGGTAGGAGGAGCGCACCAGCGGCCCGGACAGCACGCCCGCGAAGCCGAGCTCCTCGGCCTCCTGCTGGAGCTCCACGAACTCGTGCGGCTTCACCCAGCGCTCGACCGGGTGGTGGCGCAGCGACGGGCGCAGGTACTGGGTGATGGTGATCAGCTCGCAGCCGGCGTCCACCAGGTCGGCCAGCGCCTGGCTGACCTCCTCGCGGGTCTCGCCCATGCCGAGGATCAGGTTGGACTTGGTCACCAGCCCGGCGGCCCGCGCCTGGGTGATGACGTCCAGCGAGCGCTCGTAGCGGAACGCCGGGCGGATCCGCTTGAAGATCCGCGGCACCGTCTCGACGTTGTGCGCGAGCACCTGGGGCCGGGACGAGAAGACCTCGGCCAGCTGCTCGGGCACCGCGTTGAAGTCGGGGATCAGCAGCTCGACGCCGGTGCGGCCGGCCTCGCGGCCGGCGGTCTGCGCGTGCACCTGGCGCACCGTCTCGGCGTACAGCCAGGCGCCGCCGTCCGGCAGGTCGTCGCGGGCGACGCCGGTGATGGTGGCGTAGTTGAGGTCCATCGTCACGATGGACTCGGCGACCCGGCGCGGCTCGTCGCGGTCGAAGTCGGCGGGCTTGCCGGTGTCGATCTGGCAGAAGTCGCAGCGGCGGGTGCACTGGTCACCGCCGATGAGGAAGGTGGCCTCGCGGTCCTCCCAGCACTCGAAGATGTTGGGACAGCCGGCCTCCTGGCAGACGGTGTGCAGTCCCTCCTTCTTCACCAGCGACTGGAGGGCGGTGTACTCCGGGCCCATCTTCGCGCGGGTCTTGATCCACTCGGGCTTCCGCTCGATGGGGGTCTCGCTGTTGCGGACCTCCAGGCGCAGCAGCTTCCTGCCGTCGGGTGCGACAGCGGACACGTGCGACTCCTAAGAACTAGACGGGGTACCCCCAGGGTACGCCTGTGCTTGTACGGCTCTGGACGGGCCGGGCCCCGGTATTCGCAGGGTTACCGCCTGTCGGGCAACATCCGTCGCCCCCTTGGGATTCCGCTACCGGGCCGGTGCGGGTTCGGCCAGCTCGGCGAAGACCCCGGCGAGGTGCTTCTCCACCACCGGCAGCGCCTCGCCGACCGGGAACGTCCGGCCCAGCTCGGTGGAGACCGAGGCGACGCCGGCGTCCCGGATGCCGCAGGGCACGATCCGGTCGAACCAGGTCATGTCCGGGTTGCAGTTCAGCGCGAAGCCGTGCATCGTCACGCCCCGCGCGACCCGCACGCCGATCGCCGCCAGCTTGCGGTCGTCGCCGCGCTGGCCCGCGTTGGACGGTGCGTACTCCGGCCCGGCGAGCCGGGGGTCGATGCCCAGCGGCAGGCCCATCCGCAGGGTGAGACTGCCGATGTCGAGCACCTGGGCCGGGTCGACCACGGCGTCCGGGATGCTCCGGCCCAGCACCCACACGCCGCTGCGGCCCTCGATCCGGGTGGTCTCCACGCCGAACTCGCCGCAGGCCCGGATCAGCGCCTCCTCCAGCCGGCGGACGTACGCGACGACGTCCATCGGCTCCGGGAGCTTCACGATCGGGTAGCCGATCAGCTGGCCCGGGCCGTGCCAGGTGATCTCGCCGCCCCGGTTGACCTCGACCACCGGGGTGCCGTCCAGCGGCCGGTCCTCCGGGTTGGTGCGGCGGCCCGCCGTGTAGACCGGGGGGTGCTCCAGGAGCAGCACGGTGTCGGGGATCTCGTCGGCGACCCGGAGGGCGTGCAGTCGCTGCTGCTCCTCCCAGGCCTCCTGGTACGGCACCGACCCCTCGCCGATGCCCATGCGTACGAACCGTACGTTCTCGCTCACCGCTGCTCCTTGCCCAGGTGTGAGAGACCAACCTCGCCACTGTACGCCCGACCGGGGGAGAGTCGGTCAGGTGTCCGAGAGCAGCTGCAGGCGCAGCGCCAGCTGGAGTTCGAGCGAGCGCTCCGGGTGGCTCCAGTCCCGGCCGAGCAGCGCCTCGACCCGGTCCAGGCGCTGGACGACGGTGTTCACGTGGACGTGCAGTTCGTCCTTGGCCCTGGTCAGGCTGCCGCCGCAGTCGAAGTACGCCCGCAGGGTGCGGACGAGCTCGGTGCCGCGCCGGGCGTCGTAGTCCAGCAGCGGGCCGAGGGTCGCGCCGACGAAGCCGTCCACGTTGTGGCCGTCGCCGAGCAGCACGCCGAGGAAGCCCAGCGCCCCGGCCGAGGCGCCGTCGCCGTCGCGGCCGAGCACCCGCAGCGCCCGTACGCAGCGCACGCCCTCGGCGTGGGCGGCGGCCAGCGCGAGCGGGCCGGCGGCGGAGCGGCCCGCGCCGACCGTCACCGGGAAGCCGGTGAGCCGGGCGAGGCGGTCGGCGGCCAGCTCGGCGGCCTCGCCGGGGGTGGCCGAGCCGTCGTCGGGCAGCAGCAGCACCACGCTCTCGCCGTGCTCGGCGCTGACGCCCCGGGAGCCGAACAGGTAGCGCCCGGCCGCGCCCGCCAGCCGGCCCCGGCCGGTCGGCCCGTCGGCCTCGGCGACCAGCACCAGGTGCGGGCGGCCGAGGTCCACGCCGAGCCGGCGGCCGCGGGCGACCAGGCCGGCCGGATCCCGGTCGGGGGCGGTGAGCAGGTCGGCGAGCAGCTCGCCGCGGACCCGGTTCTCGGTCTCGGCGACCGAGCGGCGCAGCAGCAGGAGCAGCGCGGTCACCACGCCGGCCCGCTCGAACAGCCGCCGGTCCGCGTCGTCCAGGCCCGGCCGGCCGTGCAGCACCAGGCTGCCCAGCGGCTCCTGCCCGGCCAGCACCACGCAGACCCAGGCGTCGCCGAGCCGCACCGCGCGGCCCTCGGCGCGGGATGCGGCGACGGCCTCGGCGAGGCCCTGGGCGCCGGCGGCCGGACCGCTCAGGGTGATCCCCTCCGCGTCGTGGACCGCTATGTCGCCGCCCAGCAGCGCGGCCACCTCGGCGGCCACGTCCGCGACCTCGGCGCCGCGCAGGACCAGGTCGGTGAGCCGGTCGTGGGCCTGCTCGGCGCGCTGGACGGCGGCGGAGTGGGCGCGGATCACCGCGTTGGCGCTGTTCAGCCCGTCCAGCGCGGCCCGGGTGTCGGCGAGCGCCTTGGCGGTGTCCAGCGCGATCGCGGCGTGTGCGGCCAGCGAGCAGAGCAGCGCGACCTCGTCCGGGGAGAAGGCGCGCGGGGTTCGGTCGGCGGCGAACAGCACGCCGATCACCTGGCCGCCGCCGAGCAGCAGCGGCACGCCGATGATCGCGATCAGGCCCTCGTCCAGCACGCCGGCGTCGATGCGGCCGGTGTGGTGGAAGCGCTCGTCCGTCCGGTAGTCCGGTGTCGCGTACGGGCGGGCGGTCTGCGCGACGAGGCCGCCGAGGCCGTCGCCGAGGCTGAGCCGCAGGTTCTGGAAGAGCGCCGAGACGGAGCCGTCGGTCACCCGCATGTAGGTGTCGCCGGCCGTCTCGTCCGGCAGGGTCAGGTACGCGGTGTCGGTGCCGAGCAGCAGCCGGGCCCGGCGCACGATGGCCTGCAGGACGGCGTCCAGGTCGCGGGAGGCGGCGAGGTCCCCGGCGGTGTCGAAGAGCGCGGTGAGCTCGGCCTCGCGGCGCCGGTGCTGGCGCAGCGTGCGGTGCACGCGCAGGGCGGCCCAGGTCGCGTCGTCGATCTCGGCGAGGACGGCGGCGGGCGC
>FTKL01582666.1_pt1 | contig 21055 bp, 22 predicted proteins | sample 2434061 | NCBI WGS metagenome assembly FTKL01 (sample SAMEA3914816, study PRJEB12502) | metagenome | biome: forest; material: soil | place: USA | collected 2011-09-16 | depth 0.3 m
TGGCGCTGCTTCAGCGGCCACGACGGCCACGGGTTCAACTGCTACGGCTGGAGTTGGTGCTGGTGGCAGCGGTGCGGCCACCACTGGTGCAGCAGCGGGCTCTGTTGGGGTGCCTACAGCTGGGGGCGGTGTTGGTCCGGTCCCGGCTGGGATGTCAGCGGCCGGCAAGCCGAAGCGATCAGGAGCTGGCTCGGTAACGGGTACGGCGGCGACGGTCTGAAGCACTCGAGCTGGCGCGGCCCCAGTGGGTGCATCTACGGCAACGGGCGCAGCTGGTGCTGGAGTTGGTGCTGGTGGCAGCGGTGCGGCCACCACTGGTGCAGCAGCGGGCTCTGTTGGGGTGACGGGTTCAACGGCAACGGGTACTGACTGAACTGCCATAGGTGCAGCCGGAGCGGCTACTTCGGCTGGTACGGCCAATGGTTCGTGCGCCGTGGCGGGAATGCCTGGCGCGGCTGGCGCCACTACACTCGCCTCAACTGGAGCGCTACTTATAGGGTCAGCGCTAGTGGTGGCTGGCGGTACGTCGGCAATGATGCCGTCTTCAGCGAGGAGCTCTTTGGCGGCGTTAACGATGTCCTCTAATGTGACCTGAGATTTTACTAAATACCGGTCGGCACCGAGGTTATCGGCGCGCTTTTGATCTTCGGACTGGCCGAGGGCGGTCAGCATAATCACCTTGGTGTGTTTTAGTTCGTCGGTGTTTCGCAAAATGTCGAGCATCTCAAAGCCGGAAATGCGTGGCATCATGACATCGGAAACAATGAGGTCGGGCTTGTTTTGTTTGGCGACCACTAGGGCTTCTTCGCCGTTCTGGGCTGCGACGATGTCGTAGCCTTCGGCCATCAGACGAGCTTGGTAAATCTCGCGTAAGTTATTGTCGTCTTCGACCAGTAGTACTTTTGCCACGGGAGAAACCTCGTTTAACGGTTATGCTTATATGCCGGTAGTATATCACGCGGTGGCGGCCGGCGATACCGGTGTGGCCGGTGTTGCTGGTGCAGGTGTTGGTACTGGTGTGGCGGGCGCAGCGGCGATTGGCGCTGGAGCGGCTGCAGCAGGCTGCGGAACTGGCGCTGGATTACTTGGCGCTACGGGAGTCGACACTGGTGCGGGCGCTGCAGGTGTAGGTTCGGCAGGTGTAGCGACTGCTGGAGTCGCTAGTGGAGTGATAGGGGCGATTGGCGTTACAGTAGCAGCGGTAGTAGGAGCGAGGGCACCGACGTCCTGCACAGCAGCCATGGTTTGGTTGGCCAGCATCTTTTCAGCCTGCTGAGTGGTCAAGCGCGGTAAGTTGATATAAAAAGTACTGCCCTGACCGATGGTGCTCTCAACCCAAATGCGTCCGCGGTACAGTTCAACGATCTTGCGACAAATGAACAGGCCCAGTCCGGTGCCACCGATGGTGCGGGTGGCGCTGTTATCAACCCGGTAAAACTTCTGGAACAGGTGTGGAATGTCTTCGGGCGGAATACCGTGACCGGTGTCGCGGATGTAGATTTGTACTACGCTGTCGTTGCCGGTGAGCCCTAGGCTGATCTTACCCTGGTCGGTGTATTTGCAAGCGTTGTCGAATAGGTTGGTGACCACTTCACGCAAACGGTCGGGGTCAACCTCGACGTAGTACAGCGGCCTCACAACGCGTTCGCCACCGCTCATTGATGCCGGCAAACTGGCGTCGATGACATTGTTATTACCGATCATGAAGTCGATGCCAAGGTTTTTCTTTTGCGCCGAGAAATGCAAGTCGCTGGTCAGCTGCTCCATGAACTCGCCCATCTCCACGACTTCGGGGTGGTTGGTCAGGCGGCCGTCTTCGGCCTTGGCGCTCGTCAGTAAGTCCTGGAACAACTCGCCCAAGTGTTTAGTACTGGCGTGGGCTTTTTCCAGGTAATCCTTAGCCCGTGAGTCGATAGTCGCGACTTTATCGTTCAGAGCCAGGCTCAGGTAACCTTCGATGGCGGCCACGGGAGTACGCATTTCGTGGCTGGCGGTGCTAATAAATTCGGCTCGCTGGCTTTCCTCTTTGCGCTCGGCGCTGACGTCGCGGAAAATTGCCACCAGGCCGGTGACTCGTTGGTTGACGACCAGGGGTGTGACGCTGAAGCTGGCGGCAATGGTGTTGCCGGACTTGCTGTTGATGTTGGCATTGTTGTCGCGAGCCGATTGGTTGGTCTTAAACGCTTTGGCGAACGGCGTAGCGGTTTCGTCGACCGCCTCGCCCCTGTTGTTCATAAAGCTAAAGACTGATTTCCAGGCCAGGCCTTCGGCGTCTTCGCGGGTCCAACCGGTAATGGCGGCGGCGCCAGGGTTAAACAGTTGGATAGTTCCCTGCTCGTCCACGAAGACCACGCCGTCTTCGATGGTGTTTAAGATAATGTCACTTTTGGTGCGCTCGTCTCGCAAGGAGGTCGCGAGCTTGGTGGTACTGGCCGAGTTCTTTAGTTTGCTGTGTCGGTACGCCACATACCAGGCACCGCCGCCGGCTAGCATGACCCCGAGTACTCCCCCACCGATGATACCGATATTCTGCATATAGTTTTCGCTTACGTCTATTATCGGTGTTCTGACCAGATTTTGCAACGGCTCGTATGCTGTACAGGCCGCCCCTGATGTGTTACTATTAGCCGGTCGAATTTCCTGGTGAGATACGGCAAAAAATATGGCCCCTTATGGCCTTGCCATAAGAAGCCACTCGCCGGAAGATGATTTTATGTACACACAAAATCGCCTTCCTACGCTCGTGGCCCCTTCGTCTAGTGGTCCAGGACGTCAGGTTCTCATCCTGAAGATCGCGGGTTCGACTCCCGCAGGGGTCACCAAGAAAACAGCTCACCGAAAGGTGGGCTTTTTTCTTGGTCGTTCCCCTCTCGGAATGGAAGCCGCAGGGTTCGATAACTAGGAACGCGCACAGGAATTTATTCCGAGCACGTGACGACGGTATATTTTCATATACTTCCGCAGGGTTGCCTGATGAGAATTAACAGAGGTACGTACTTTGGTAGAATATTGACAAAATATAGTATTTATGCTAATATGTATACACTTCGTCGAGTTATCTAACTACCTCCGAAGTACCTTAACATGCTCTCTGTTTAGCTCCTTAGGTTGGCGCTGCGGTTGGAGATAAGTACAAGACACGTTTCGTGTTCTTGTTTCCAGCCGCAAGCCACACCGACCCGTCCATCCCGGACAACAACCCAAGGAGCAGTCATGCTGTCTAACCGTTTCGTCATCACCCAGCTCGACCTCGGGGCCAACTACGGAATCGTCCGTCAGGTCGTTCCCGCGGACGACGTCTTGCTCGATCGGCCAATTGGCTTCGTTGTCAGCGGAGTTGCGCAGGCGTTCTACGACGAGGAAGGTCACGGCTGTGGTATCCGCATCCCGGACAAGGCCCTCAGGGATCGCATCCCCGTAGTCGGTGAAGAGCTCGTCGGGTTCATCGCCTGTGACACTTCCGGCGCTATGGCGTTCGATCTGGGTGGCAACCCGTTCCTTCGCAACTGGGCCTACGCCGACCAGTACGACGCCGTTCAGGCCATCGTTGACGGTCAGACCGAACCGGACGACTACGACCCGCGTGACGACGAGGAAGACGACACTCCGTCGACCTCCGAGGTGTACTCGCGTGCACTCAGGCACTTCGGTGGCAACCACGAGCTCGCTCGTGAGGCTACGTCGCAGTACCCGGGTGACTTCATCTAGCTAGCAACAGAGAGCATAAGCCCAGGGGGAGCGGTGACGTGAATCTGAAGTTGGTGAGCACTTGCTCCTATCATCATTTTCATTTCATCGTTCCACCCTGGCAGTTCCCCAAGTACATAAGTTTCCTTACGTATTTAGCGAACTGCTAACTCACCTGTAGTCAATGCTGATGGCCGTCACTTGCGTAGCACTGTTGGCTGCGCGTAAAAACTTATCGCAGCACAATTTTGTAAGTATATAAACTATGTTATTATGTGCACGAACTGGTGAGGTGCAATACCTCCCAGTATAAAGCCCCCGTCGATGCCTCGGTATCCGGGAGCTTTGTTCGTTGACAAGCAAGATAGTAAATTCTAGTTTTCGAGATGCGATACAAGGCTGACGGCCCTCAGTGCTGCCGTGGCTTTCTATCGCATCTCGATTTGTTCGTTTCGTCGAGGTGTCCTCAGTGCTCGCAAACCAGCGAGTACTGCCCACCAGGGAAGGATGTACCCCATGCGCACCACGCGCGCGGTTGGTGTCGTTTGCACGTCGGCTGCTCTGCTCGCCCTCGCGGCGTGCGGTCACAGCGGCGGCTCGTCGAGCGCCGAGAACAAGGCCAAGGCTGTCGCCAGCTCCACTGCCAACGTCGCGGCCGAGAACCAGGTGAAGACCCAGGTCACGACCTGTGTCAACAACACCAAGGCCAGCCAATGGCTCACCAAGAGCGGCCGTCAGCAGGTCATCACCTGTCTGGAAGGCCTCGTGCCCCCGGCCCAGCAGGACCAGTTCAAGCAGTGCGCCCTGAACACCGCGGCCACCGACAAGGTCTGGACCCGTGAGGGGCGCACCAAGTTCGAGAACTCCGGCGTCGCCGCGTGCGTCACCAAGGTGACCGGCACTGCTTCGGCTTCGCCCAGCGCGACCGCCAGCAAGTAGTCATCGAGACCGAGAGACAAGGAACTCAAAATGGCACTCAGCCTCACCGACCTCCGTCGGCGCCTGCACAGGCAGAAGATCGTCAGTCGCGAGATGCTGCTGCTGAAGCAGTTCGGCCTCTCCAAGTGGGAACGTGTCGAGATGCTCGTGCGTGGCGTGCTGCTGTCGCAGTTCGCGGTGCCGATCGGCTCGTTCCTGTACTTCCTGTGGTTCCAGATGCACTACCAGGCCACCTACCTGAACAGTGACGGCACCACCGGCTCGTACTTCAACGTCTGGCTGAAGGACCCCTGGGACCGGCTGCCGATCCACATCGACAACCTGCTCCACATCGGGCTCTTCGCGCCCCTGGGCACGGTCACCGAACCGGCCTGGTGGGTCGACGCGAGGCACGACTTCAGGAAGGTCCTGATCGGCTTCATTGTGACGCTGCTCATCGGCGCCCTGACCGTCGGCTTCAAGAAGCGCAAGCGCGCCTCCGTCCGGCACATGGCCCTCCGGGTGCCCCTGGCCTTCCTGGCCGCCGGTGTGACCGCGGGGCTGCTGATCTGGGGGTTCCTCAACCTGCCGCACGCCGTGTCGAACCTCGGTACGGGCAACAACGTCACCTACGTCTCCGACTACGTCGGCAGCGGACAGCTCGAACTGCTGATCATCGGCATCGTGTCCGGCCTGGTCGCCAAGCTCTTCCTGGCGCGGACCTTCGACACGCTGCAGCTGATGTCCATCGAGCGCAACATCGCCCAGGGCGACAAGCTCGACGGCTGGAAGCAGTTCCTGTACGGCGCCAACTACCGCAAGCGGTACGCCTACTTCCAGGGCCGCGTCGACGAGGGTTCGTACCAGGTCGACGTCGGCCACCCCTGGATCGGCATCCTGCTGGTCGCGCTGACCCCTGCCATGCTGTTCCTGCTCGGCGGTGGCGTCTGGCTGCTGTACTTCGGCCCCGCGGCCCACTAAGAGCCCGCGCCCGGAGTCACAAGCGTTCCTACCTAACTAGATTGGAGGTAACGGCGAAGCCGTGAGGAGCTGCCGGCGGGCATCAGGGACGGATTCCATCCGAAACCCTGCCCGCCGGCACTCCTCCTGCTCTACTATCTGCTTTTCAACCCTTCGCTCCACAAATGTATATTTGTGCTGATGAGTCCAAAAGGACGAAAGCGAATCGAACTCGAACCTTATCCATTAAATAGGTCTCTAGTGATCCTATAGGCGGTCTAGCCAGCACCAAGAGTAGATAGGTGGCCAAAGCGGTGTGGCAGAATCTCGACGACGAGCATATTCCCTGTCCCGGTGGTCGGGGCGGTTAGGTTCATGGTCACGGTGGTGCCGGCTACGAGAGTGCGGTTGGTTTGCCTCCAGAGGAGCGATTGGGTAGTGTTGGTAGCGTCGGTCTGGGTGCGAACAACGGTTTGGGCGGATCCGGCGGTTACCGCCGCGGCGGTGGTGGCAGATTGCGCCACGCACCATACCCAGGAGCCACTACGCGTAGTAGTCAGGCTAATGCTCGGTGCGGCTGACGAAAAGGTGCCAGTACTTATCGCGCCAATGGCCGATGAGCCGTCGGCACTGGTGAAGTCAGCATGAATTAGGCCGGCTATCAAAAAGCTGGCGCTGACCACTGATGTTGAAAGCGTCACGGTGGTGGCTGTGCTAGCAAGTGGTGCGGCCGAAAAAGCCCGCCATAGCTCGGTGCTGCCGGCGTTGGTGTTAGTGCGGGAGACGAGCGCCCAAGTCAGACCGGTGGTGGTAATGGAGCTAACCGTGGAGGTGTCTTTGTTAATAGTGACGAGCGCCAGGAACGTTACGTTAGGTACATTGCTCAAGACACTACCGGTCATGCTGCTAGCGGAAGCGGTGATGCTGCCTACGAAGTACTCGTCGGCGTTCATAGGCAAAAACGCCGGCCGGGCGTCTTCTAGGAAAATGGCAATCATCAGGCCCGTTGAGGCCACAGACAAGGTGTTGCCAGTAGCGGAGGTAGAGGTGACGGGTAGACCCTTCACGTTATCCTGGGCAGCTAGGCCAATGAATACACTGGCCGTGGTGCAGGTGTCTTCGCGCTTAGTGTAGGCAGCGTTGGCAGTCTGAGTGACGCTGCCGGTAGTGTTGCGGGTGGAGAAAAATTGCAGGCCGAGGCCGCTTTCTTGCGTACAATTCGCGCCCGTACCAGCTAGTGACAAGCCTGCTGTGGTGGTTGATACGCCGTTGTTGCCAGGTGGTGGTGTGGTGGCTGCGCCCGAATAGGCGCATATAGCAGCAGCAGCCTGTCGAGCAGCGTCGAACGTCCAGGTGTAGTTGGCTGGCTCGGAGCCATCGACTAGCCGCCAAAATACCGTCATGCGTAATAATGCGCCGGCACTGGAGCCGATCCTCAGGAGTGTCCAGCCGCTCGGCGTGTTGATGGTAGACGACGTGCCGCCGTCGTGAGTGATGGCGGCAATCAGTACATCGTGGTACTGAATACCGGCCGGCAAACTAACCGTGATGGAGCTGGCTGCGGTAGCGCCAGTGTTGGTCGAGAGTGATGATCGGTACGCAGCAGCCATAGCCTACTTATACAGGACAAAGCCGGTCAAACCGGTAGCTACGGTTGTTGAGCCAGTGGCGGTAGTAGTGGCGGCTGCCTTAATGCCATTGGTGATGGCAATGCCGTTACTGAATTCGACATTAGCCGAGGCGCCAGCCGGGATTGGCACGACAAACGTAGGTGTGGTGGTGCCAAGTGTAACGGCGCCGGTAGTGTCGAAGACTTGGATATAAGCGGCGCTGGCGTTGGGGTTATTGAACATGTAGCCGCCAAACTTACCAGTAGCGCCGCTGATGGTCGCCGAGGTAGTGAGCGACACTTGCGATGAGACGCTCCAGCCACCGCTGGCCGTGGGTGAGAGGTTTACGGTGCCGACGGCGTTGGCGCCGCTGTTGAGCGTGACGCGTAAGCCACCCAGCGTGTTCATACTGAGCGGGGCTGTTTGGCCTGCGGTGTACGTCGGGGCGTTAGTGGTGACCGCTGCCTGGACGAGTGGCCCGGTTTGTCCCGCTGTGGTTGATGCTTGGGCTAAGGTTAGGTTGGCGAGCGTGCTGTCCTGGGCCGCGCCGGTTGGTAGTGGTAATGCGCTGGCGGAAATAGGGACCGTGGTTTGATCGCTGGCAATGACTACCGGTTGCGAGTTTGCCTTGGTGGCCTGGCCGTTGGGGTTGAGAGGATTGTATGTCATAGTTTGCTCCTTACACTATAAGCCAGTTTGACCCATCTGAGATAACACTAACGCTCGCGTACTGCACCTTTAACTGGGCATTCGTACCGCCATCGATGGTTTGGCCGCCAGTGGTAGTCAGAGTGACGACGTTGGCCGAGCCGTCGGTTTTTTTAATGGTATAAAGATTGCTGTTGCTTGCGGCTGTCGGCAGCGTGATGCTTAGCGCGGCGCTAGCGGCGTTTGCCAGCACGAACTCATCACTGGTAGTGAGGGTATAATCGCTGGCTTTAACGGCAATGCTGTGGCTATTGGGGCTGGTCGGACTGGTCCATTTGAGGCCGCTGGCTTGCGTCGAGTCGGTGGTTAAGACTTGGCCATTGCCACCGGCACCGATAGCTGCGTAGGTGCCCAATCCTGACCCGGCCAGCAAGTCGCCTTTGGCGGTGAAATCGGCCTTGTGGACGACGCCGGTGTCGCTGGCTTTGGCGGCTAGGTCAGTCACTAGGTTGGTAATCTTGTTTTCCGAGATAGCCGATACATCAGCATCGACAATGTTAAGAGCCGCCAGCTTGCTTTTAGCGATGGCCGCACTCGCGGAGATGTCGGTGTTGGTTATGGTGCCATCCGCAATCTCGTTCGAGGTAATCGAACCGGCAGCTAGTTTGTTGGTGCTGACCGCTCCGTTCGCCAGCTTACTGTTGGTGATAGCGCCGTCAGTGATTACTGGCACCGTCCCAGTTGTGCCGTTACCGGCGAGATCGCCAGCCAGCTGGATGAGGCCAGGTGTGGTAGTTGTAGCATTAGGGGCTCCGCTTGAGGCCACGCTGTCGACGTACGTTTTGTTGGCAGCATGACTGCCAAGTGACGGCGTTGGCACCACGGGGGCGGCATTGAAGGTCTTGGTGCCGGCTATGAACTCACTGCCGGCTGTATGGATGACACTAACGTCGTCAGCCTTGGCAGCGAGAATACCAGTGTTCCGCAGTGTGCCGTCAGCGTTGTGGGCAACCACCAAAAAATCATTGAGGATATTTCCCCATGATCCATCGTCCGAACCAGGATTTGGAAGCCGTGCCATCTAGCCTCTGTCGACCCCTTCGCGTACAAGTGTTAGTATTGCCTGTAATTATATAGTACTTACGCTTGTGGACAACCGTCGCGACGGTGGTGCGACCAAGCTCGGGCGGTAGATTGTATTACCCGTAAGTAGTAGCAGAACAATACTGCTTCGTTGAGTGGCAGCTTTACGCTTCAAGGAGGCTGTCTTTATCGGCCATGGTTACGCGCGCTGTTGCCGCTTAGTTGTCTATTGCTTGGCGAGTGCCAAAGTGAACCAGTTTGTATGGCCGATGGTTTGGTGGGTTTCGTATACGGCCTCGAAACTATCGCCAGCCAGCTCTTTGACGATTGCGGGGTTGTAATAGTAGAACATGCGTTCGCCGTACTGGTCTTTTTTGATTTCTTCTTGATACTCTGGCCGTTCCTTGAGAGACAGATATGCCACGCCGCCCTTCCGCAGGGCACCTGCGATCTTCGTGAGGGCGGTTTTTAGATCGGTTTGATTCACGTGTAGTAGCGATGCAAAGGCATAGATGACGTCGAGGTTTTGGGGGTACTGATAACTTAGTGCGTCTGCCGCAACGAATGAGGCGCCGGGTAGCTTCTCCCGAGCAATTGCCAATAGACCTTCGGAGGGGTCAACTCCCTGGTACCAGGATGTACGCTTGGCAATCTCTATGGCATCGCGTCCGTCGCCACAGCCAATCTCGACCACACGGGCGCCACTTCCCACCTGAGCAAGTTGCAGGCCAAGTTCAATGTCCTCAATGCGGGCACCGATGCCTTTAAAGAATTCGGCCAACTCTGTGGCGGATTTGTCGTAGGTATTAATCGTCTGAGAGTTCCAATCCATACCAATGACTATAGCGCGCGAATGCCCGCGAAGCCAGTGAACTTCCCGGCGGAGCTCGTACGAGCCAAAAGGCTTGTCTTTATTGCTCACGGAAGGTACGGTGAATGTAATGTCTGAAAAACTTCGGACCATTGGCGCGTCAATTGCACTCATTACTCGAACCGATTTAGGTAGGTGCGTGCTGGCAGTGCAGCGGACGAATAATCCGCAAATCCCCTACCCTGGTTACTGGGAATTTCCTGGTGGTGGCATGGAACCAGGTGAATCTGATGAAGATTGTGCCCGCCGTGAGTTTTATGAGGAAACGGGCATCTGGGTGCCCGAGGCAGCTCTCGCCTGGCGGGCGCTGTATCGCTCGAAGCGCGAACCTGAAGCACAAAACGCCTTCTTTGTAGCTCACATGAGGCGAAGTAACTTACCTGCTCTCCGGCTGAGTGACGAGGCACAAGCTGGTGGGCTGATGCCGGTTGAAGAGTTCTGCGCCCAGTCTGCTGCCGTGCCAGCTCACGTCGCGCATTTTGAAGATTACGAGCGTGAACAGAATGGCGTGTATCTGCGACATCCAGACCTAATCAGTCTAGTCGCTTGAAGATGATAGTTGACCTTTTAATATTAAGGTTGTATAGTACACAAGACTATTTGTTGAGTCGTTAGGCTCCAAACTGTCGCAGTTTGACAGTTAGGTATATGCCTTGCGGCATGGTCTCGATTGGTCTGGTCGTTACGACTAGGTCCACTGCGAGGCAACATCCACCCACCACAATCCCTTGGAGGGATTCGTGCGTACCCGTCCGAACACGATCCGCGCGCTGGTCGCCGCGATCTTCGCCACCCTGGTTCTCAGCCTGGTGACCGCCTGCTCCGGCTCTGGCTCCAGCCAGGCCTCCCAGCAGTGCTTCGAGCAGCCCAACGCCACCCAGGCTGCGCAGCTCCAGCAGTACATGCAGAACCAGGGCAACCAGGCCAGCATCACGCAGGACACGAGCGGCAACCCGACCGTCTGCGTCATCGACGCGGGCGGCAACATGCGTTACTACGACCGCAACGACGGCTTCCAGAACTATCTGATGTTCGCCATGATGGCCGGGCACGTCCACCCCGTGGTCGGCGCCGGCGTCCTGATGGGCGACATCGACCCGATCCAGGCGCTCATCCTGAACAGCCTGCTGGTCAGCCCGAACTCCAGCGGTCAGCTGTACCACCCGTACGTCCGCGGTGCCAATGGCACGTTCCGGTCGAACACGACGGTCATCAAGAACAGCCACGTCACCAACGTCTACTACGGCCGCAGCACCATGCCGGTCAGCTACGCGTCGACGCAGAAGAGCGGCTACAAGCAACCGGCCGGCTACAGCTCGACGACCTTCAAGACCGGTACCTCGGTCGTGCAGGAGAGCAAGGGCGGCAAGATCAGCACGCTCAAGGACGTCTCGTCTGGCTCCGTGATCAAGAACGGCGGCAAGATCCCGACGACGACCAAGGGCAAGTCCGGCTCCGGCCTGACTGGCACCAACAAGAGCAAGACGAGCGGCGGTTCCAAGTTCGGCGGTTCCAAGAGCGGCTCCCACTCCAGTGGTCACCACTGATCTCCTGCTGGTGGTGACGCAGCAAGTGTGAGGTGTGGCCCCGGGGCTCCGAGAACCATCGGCCCGGGGCCACACGCGCTCCTTCTTGGACGCCCCTTCCCTTGCACCCATATACCTAACTGTCATCATCACCATTTATCATTGAACTACTACGAAACAGCAACGGACTTTTATGAATTTTTTTGACCGCCACGAGCAAGAGCTATTCCCTATCGAGCCAATCGAAGTCTACCAGCGTACTGCTGACCAGGTGACCGAGAGTCGTACGCTGGTGAATGAAGTATACGATGCCTGCTACCTCGACCAATTGCACCCTTGGGATACGCCAAACGAGGTTCGTCTGTCTCTGGTCTTTGCGGGCCTGGCTTTTGTGCATGATCGTACTGCTGAGCGGCTACTTGATGCCGGTATTGTCACCGATAAGCATGGCGTGTCACGGGCGACTCAAGATATCGCAACGTTTGGCGCCGAACTGTCGGCACGCGCCGCTGAAGACATGAAGAATGCTGGCTTAGCAAGTAGTTACTTCCGTGACCAGAATCTTGAGAGTGATGAAGTTCGTGAGGCGTTCGATCCCGAACGCCAGCTACCGTACTGGCCGCTATTACCAAACACATCTGAAGCATACGACTGGCAACACCCCGGTGCCTACAAAGTAACCCCAGCGTTTATTACCGGCATCGTGGCTGCGGCTCGTGATATTGAGGCAGAAGCCGCCGATATGCTGCGGCGATGCCAAGAATTTGACGGCCCTAAACCGGAGTGGACCCAGCGGGCGGCCGACTATATTACTGACAATATACTGGCCCCAGCAGCGACCTGCCTGACTGCTGCCGAAACTGGATTGACAGCTGATATGCCATCTAGCGCGGTAGAAGTTACCTATCGCAATGCGCACGATGGCTATATACGTGCTTGCTGGGCATTGAGTATTACGGCTGCACCACAACTAGTCGCCTAGTTAGGTTCGTCGATTGGCTGCACAAGGTAGCTCGAATTGTGCTGGACGGCGTTCACATCACTACTGACGACGTACAGGGTGAGCTGGCCGTCGTCGTAAGGGCGCAGTAGCTCGCTGATTAACTCACGGTCGGTGAGCTTAGGGTCGAGCCAAATATCCCAATCGTCGGGGTGTAAAATAACCGGCATGCGGTCGTGAATGGCTGCCATGTCCCGGTTAGGCATGGTGGTAGCGATGGTGTACGTTGTCAGTTCGTCGGTTTCGCCGGGGTGCCAGTGGCTGTACAGGCCGGCAAAGGCAAATTGTGTCTGGTCGGTGGGGCGCACGAAGAATGGCTGCTTAGGCCGATTAGCAGTGGCCGGCCGCCACTCGAAGAAGCCACTGGCCGGTATGAGGCAACGGTGGTGCGCCGCTGGTCCACGCCAAGATGGTTTATCAAATAGCCCTTCGGCCCGAGCATTAATCATTTTATAGCCAATGTGCGGGTCCCTCGCCCAGCTAGGCACCAGTCCCCATTTCATATTGGCAAGCACGCGCCCATCATCCTGCGTAAGAATGACGGGCTGTGTCTGCCCTGGGGCGATATTATAGCTATCACGCAAAGCGAAAGTCGGCGGCTCGGTGTGAAACCGCTGCTCCAGTTCGTTGGTAGAGTAAAGGGCGTATCGCCCACACATCCGCTACGCCCTTTTCTTATTCAGCTTGCTACTTTAGTTCGTAAGGTCGGCGCCCATGCCTGTGCCATTGCCGTTACCGCTGTAGCCCGAGCTACCGCTACCGGCGCTGGTGTTGCCACTGACGCTGGCGTTACCGCTCGATGCATTCTGGCTGCTTGTGTTGCAGACAGACACATTGTTGGTGTTGGCGACACTAATCTTGTTGGTCTGCGTCGATGAAACGGTATTCTTGGAACTTGGGCCGGTGTTGCTGATGCTGGCAGATGATGGCGCATTGCTACCCCCGCCCTTGCCACCGCTTGGTGGTTGGGGTGACGAGGAGGAACCGGGTGCTGACGGGCTGCTGCCGACAGATGAAGGGTGGTGCATACTGTTGCCTGCGCTGGCGAGGCGTGGCGTACTGCCGGAAGAAAATCCTGCGCCGCTTCCACCACTGTTACTACCCACACCCCCGCCCTTGCCACCGCTGGGCAGGCCAGCTTGGGTGGCGACTAGGGATGATGGGCTACTGTTGCTTCCCTGACTACCGACGCTACTGCTTCCACCGCCGCTGGCGGGTGGTGGCGTAAAGTTGCTCTGGCCGCAGGCGTTCGTACCCGCACGAGCCCGAGCAGAGTTATTAATACTGATGCCGAAGCTCGAATTGTTATTATTGCTGGCATTGCCGCTAGTGGCGCCACCGAAGCTGCCACTGCTGGTGGCGCTCGAAGGCCAACCGAGCAGCCAATTACTGCTGTTTCCGTTTAAGAATGATTGGACGCCGTTCCACCAATTGCCAAAGCTTTGACCATTAGCCTGCCAGGTCATAGGATCGTAACTACTCCAGCTGGCATCGCTCGGTGCCCAGGTTAAGTTATCTTGATTGCCACTCCAGCCGGCGCCACTTGAGTGGGCGCCAACCCAGCCAATGACACCGTTGTGCCAGGAGTTGTAGCTAACGCCACTAGCCTGAGCGGCGCTTGGGTCGAGACTGGCCCAGTTGCCCCATGAAGCGCCCGCAGTGGTGTTATCGCTCTCGGTAGCATTACCGGTGCTGGCTCGCTGATAGTTGCTGTTATGGACGACTACGTTATTGCGATTGTTAACGGTGCACTTATTGCGTACCTTGCTATCAATACGGTTGACCGAATCTGGCCCAGTGTTGGTAATTGTTTGCGCCGAAGCAATTGTTGTCAGTCCAAATGTCGCCATTGTTACTACGGTGGCGCCCGTTGTCATTCGACGAATCCATGCCGTTCTACCCATAACACCTCCTTACAACGTTCTACGTATGCCCCACTATAGGGTTGCGCTCACGTCAAATCTGTCGATTTTCTTACTAGGTTTAGCGGTGGTACGGCAGGCGGGCGTTGATGGTGCTGCCACGGAAGAGCGCTTCGAGAGTCACGACCATTGCTAAGTCGTGTGGCAAGGTTAGTCGGCTTAGGCTCCACTGGAAATCGGCTGCTTCACGCACAGCCTGCGGCAGTCCGTCGGGTCCACCAATGACGAGGCTGACCTCGCGGGCTTCAAGCTCGCGGGCCCGTAAAAAATCAGCCAGTTGGTGACTGTCGAGATCCCTACCCTGAATTTCGAGTACTACTACGTAACTTCCAGAGGTAACATCGCGGAATTTGAGTGTGTCTTCGGCGTATTTATCGCTGAGCTGGGTGACACGCACCGTGTGCAAGCGTTGCAAACGAGCCAGGTAGTCGTCCCAGCCGAGAGCGGCGTAGGCTAGTTTTGGTTTGCCGATGGTCACGATGTGTAATTTCATATGTGGACTACTCCCAGATTGTGAGCCGTAGTGATGCTGCGGTCGCCCAGTAGTTCGTGCGCGGCCCGCGCGGCACCCGGCAGGGCTTCGCGGGCGTAGTCGTCGATGATAACGACGCCGCCAGGTTGCATGTTGGGTAGCACCAATTTGAGTGAATCGCGGATGCTTTCGTAAAAATCACCGTCCAAGAATGCCAAGGCAATGGGTGTCGGCACATCGGCGGGGGTGACATCCCTAAACCAACCTTTGTGGGCGATGGGTGGTCGCAGACCTGCCTTTTGAAATTGCTGCAGGAACTGCTTTTTGCTGACCGCAAGCTCGCCGGCCTGAAATTGTTCCCCCGCACGGCTCAAGTCCTGGGTGGTTTTGGGTGGCAGACCCTCGAACGAATCGTAGACGTGGAACGGCCGAGCATCAGCGCGACTATCGAGCATGCGGCGGATAAACAAGCTAGTGGTACCGATGTAGCAGCCAAATTCCACAATTGCTCCATCGACATTTCCGTCGAGAACTTTTTCCAGCTCGCTCAAAATGACGCCGAGCTGGTCTTTGTTAACCTGGTCGGAGATGAGTGGGTGCTTACTCAGTAAAGTGTTAGCAATCATGCAGTCAGTATACAGGGGTTCAGGCTAAATGTACCTCTGGTAGCTCACCCCAATCGGAAGTGTAGCGCGGACTGCTCAAACGCCGGCGGGGTTGCCAATTGCGGCTTAAGTCTTCGGCGGCGAATTTCAGCGCTCCCTTGCCGTGGCGTAAGTTGATAGCATCGAGGGCGCGCATTTTGCGCTGTGACTTGTCATCGACGCTGAGGTCAACGGTGCCGAGCAGGTCGGTTTGCAGGCCGCTGGAGGCGACGAAGTTGTCGAGCAAGACATCTGCCCGGTGGTAATCGAGGCCAACGCGGAAACTCGCTTCCAGCGTATCGATAAGGCTTCGGGTAATGACGCCGGTATCGGCGGTGGGCGTTAAAAATTGGACGCTCTCTTGGTAGCTTTGGTAGCCCGGCTTGTGGCGGTTGGTCCGCACGCTAATGGTGGCTCTTCGGGCCAGCTGACCATCGCGCCGGAGGGCGGCTGCCGCCCGAGCGGCCAGCGAAGCCACGGCTGACTCGATAACGTGAAACTCGCGGGTGTCTTCGCCGAACTGACGGCCGCGCATAATCATAGCCTGAGGCTTGTGAGCCTGCATTAATGGGAAACAAGCAGTGCCGTTCAGTTCGGCTTGCAACTGACGGCCGCGGACGCCCATTATTTGTCCTAGACGCTGGGGGCTCGTGCGGCGGGCATCGAGCGCGCTATGCAGGCCTTCGGCCCGCAAGCGTGGCGCCAGCTTCCGGCCAACGCCCCAAATGTCAGCCACCGGCACTTGCACGAGATAGCGGTCAACAACCTCGCCCTGCTGGCTTAAATCAAGGACGCCACCAAGCGCCGGAAGTTTCTTGGCGCGGTCGTTGGCGAGCTTAGTGAGGGTTTTGCTGGGAGCGACACCGATACTGACCGGTATGCCGACTTGTTTGAGAACACTCGCTCGCACTACCCGGCCCCAGGCCGCAAAATCGGCGATATCGAGCTGACTGAGATCCAGAAAAGACTCGTCAACACTGTAGACCTCAATGCGGGGCGTAATACTGGCTAGCAAATTGGTAATGCGCTCGCTAATGTCGCCGTACAGCTCGAAATTGGCGCTAAAAGCTACCACGCCGTGGCGCTCGAATATATCGCGGTACTGAAAATGTGGCGCTCCCATGGGGATGCCGAGGTCTTTGGCTTCCTGGCTCCTGGACACCGCACAGCCGTCGTTGCTACTGAGGACTACCACCGGCCGGCCGTTTAGCTCTGGGCGAAACAGCCGCTCGCATGACACAAAGAAGTTGTTGCAATCAATGAGGGCATAGTTGGCCGGCTGAGGGGTTGCTGCGTGCATGATTTTTATGACTCGCTATCGGTGGCCGCGTGTAGCTGCTGGACGGCCGGGCCGTAGGGGTGCACGATAGCGGTGATGGTGCCCCAGTGGTTAACGTGGGCTTGCGGTGCAAAGGGACCCAGGCAAAACTCCCCACTCTCCTGCCACCAGACGACCAATTCGCCGGGTTGCGGCGTAATGGCCCGATCGATGATGGCCAGGTCGCCGTCGTAAACGCCCTGGTCGTGCCAGTTATGTCCCCGGATACGGAAGAAATAGGTGCTGCTCGGGTGGCGCACTAGCAGTTTGTCGAGGCTTAAGGGTGCCCCGCTTCGCTCGGCGGCTGGGTTCGGAAAGCCGGCGTGGACGGTAATGTTCGTACCAGTATCGCTGCTGGCATCATAGGCCCCCGGGAAATTGTTCGGATTTAGTTGGTCCATACAACCTCCCCAAGCCCCTGTCCAGGCTCTTGGTCGTCCCGGAAACTGTCGAGTAGCTGGCGACTAAGCATCCGGCGTGGGCGCACGTCTAGGTCGAACGGCGTGCGTACGGCGACGGCCTGGGCACCCGGAAAGTATTTCTGAATGAGGTTCAGGTCCTCTTCGAGGTAGGCGCGCAGCATCTTAGTAGACTCCCTTCGTGCCGAGCAGCGTCCAGCTGTCGCCGTTTTGGCGTAGCCGGTAAGTGAGGCCGTCGCTGCCGCTCATGTCGAAGAGTTGCAATGCTTCGGCGCCGCGCTGCACTAGGTAGCGGAGGCCGCTCATAAAGGTAACGGCCTGATCACCGTATTCGATTTCCCGGGGAAAAGTTTTCATTTCGCGGCCAGTAAAATAGTACGCACTGACGCTGACTTCTTGGTTGATAACGTTGGTCATAAGAGATCTCCTACAAATTATGAGAGTGACTAAAAAGAACCGTGTACTCAAGGTTGAGACCGGGAACGGAGATGAAGAGAGGTTTTTATAGTTGCCATCCGGCCGTTCACCGCTGGTAACTTGTCTAAAAAACCTTAATTTGTAGGACGGCGCACAGGGACCGAAGTGTGATTGCCAAATAAGTAGTCTGCGAGGAGGAAGTAGCTGTGCATATTGCACGACTCCAGCCCTCACATGGCTATATACAACTATAAACCACGGTACCTGCCTCGTGCAACGTGGTTTATTAGGAGTTACGTGTTGTAGTTTTTTGGTTGGACTGACCGTGCCCTGCCTTACACGGCGGGGCGGTTTTTATCCCGAGTTGGTCGGTGGCCGGGCCACCAGACTTTGTAGCCGAGCAGTGCGGCCACGCTCGGTACGAGCAGTGGTGCGATACAGAACGCCGCCAGCATGATGCCGAAGGCTACGGCGAACCCTAGTTGGGCCAGCAGGCTGAGGCCGGCCAGGGCTAGCGAACCGAAAGTGCCAGCTAGGATAATACCGGCCGAAGCTACCGTTGTGCTGCTGTGTTCGATGGTTAGATCTGATGCGTGGCGCGGTTCGTGGCCGGCGCGGACCTCTTCCCGCAGGCGGGCCATAGTCAGGATGTTGTAGTCGGTACCGATAGCGACGACGAAAATGTAGACCATGATGGGGATGAAGAAAATCAGGCCGGGCTGGTTCAAAAGGTTCTGGAACAGGTAGACCGTGCCGCCGAGTGTGGCCATGAAGCCGAGGGCGGTGGTAATCAGCAGGTACAGTGGCGCCAAAGCGCTGCGGAGCAGCAAGGCCAGGATTACGAAAATGAGGACGCCGGCAGCGGGCAAAATGACGGCCAAGTCACGACTGACTGCTGAGCGGACGTCGGCGAACGAGGCGCTCTCGCCTGCCACGTAAACCCGGGTGCCACTTGGCGCTGCGGCGTGGGCAGCAGGCCTCAAGGTGTTCTTCATGAAGTCGAGTGTACTAGTGGCGTCGGGATTACCGGCCAGAAGGACGGTAATCTGGGCAGTCTTACCGTCTTCAGATAGCTGGGCTGGGCCGCTCGAAGTGACGCCGTGCACGGCCAAGACTTGCTTAGTGGTGTCGCTAACCTGTTGGCCGGTCAGTGGGTGGTCGGAAACGACGAAGATGTCAGTTGGCGAGATGGCGCCAGCAGAGAATAATTTCGAGACTTGCTTAAATGCTTTAGCTGATTCGGTGTTCTGCGGCTGTTGTGACACAAAGTCGTAGTTAGTTTTCAGCTGTGGGTAGCCGGTGGCGAGCAACACGAGCACCAGGAGTGAGGCGCCAGCTACTAAGCCGGGCCGACGGGCCACCAGACTACCGATCCGCTTAGAGACGCGGGCAACGGGCTGTTTTTGCCAACCCTTGCTGGGCCAGAAGATCTTGGGACCGACCACGGCTACGACGGCTGGAATCAGTGTCAGTACGGCCAGTAGCATAGTGACCACGCAGATAACGAGGCCGGGCGCCAGGTTTTTGAAGATACCAAAGTCCGACACGCCGAGGGCGGCAAAGGCTGCCGTTACCACGAGGGCAGCCGACAGAATGGCTTCCCCCGCCCGGGAAAGCGCGAATGACACCACTTCGTTGCCACGAGCCCCGGAGCGTAATCGTTCACGGTAGCGGAACAGCAAGAACAGGATGTAATCAGTGCCAATACCGAACAGCACTACGGTGTAGAGAATGCTCAGTTGATCGCTAATCTTAAAATCAAACGTTTTTGCGGCCAGGGCGATGAGCGACTGAGCCAGAGAGTAGACCAGGCTGACAGCGAGGACTGGCGCCAGGGCGGCGACTGGGCTGCGGAAAATAATCCCCGGCAAGATGATAACGAGCGCAAAGGTCGCCATGGTGACGATTTTAGTGGCGGTCGTAAACGAGCTGCTACTGTCGGCGTTCAGGGCAATATTGCCCGTCAGGCCAGCTTGCAGACCGCTACCAGCGACCAGTGTTTTGACATGATCACGGACGTTTTTCACGAAGTCGACGTCTGCGGTGCCGCCAGTAGCCTGGCCCTTGACCACCACTTGCACCATTTGGGCAGTGCCATCTTTGGACACGGCTTGCGGTGAAGCGACCACGGCAGCAACCTTATCGAGGTGGGCTGCTTGCAGCTGCTGGGCGAGCGCTTGGATTTTGGCCTTATCGGCGGCAGTCAGCTGCGCTTCGTCCGTCCGACGTATGAGCAAGATCTCAACATCGTCTTTAGACTGTGGGAACGCCTTGTCGGCGACCTTCTGGGCTTGGACTGATTCGTACTTGCTGGGCAAGAAGCTGGTTTGGTCGCTGCTGGTTACTGAGCTCAGTTTTGGTGAGAAGACGGTGATGACCACGGCGGCCACGACCCATGTCAAAATTACCCACCATCTATTACGGACAATAAAATTTCCCAGTTTATTCAGCATCGGATTCCCCCAGTAGGCACTAATAGTTTACTGTCTAAACTATAGAGTACCTCTTGGGCATCGTCAATCTATAACCAACTCAAGCGTCGAGGTGGCTCAAGAACTCCACCAGTTCGTGCGGCGTAATCTCGGCTTTCACCAGGTAGCCATCGGCCTGCTGCTCGATATCAGCTCGGACGTCTTCGCGCTGCTCCAGGTTGGTGGTGATAATAATACGAGCGTGCATGCGGGGAGTTTGTCTAGGATCGCGTAGCGTGCGCAAGACTTCAATACCGGTGATGTGCGGGATCATCAGATCGAGCAGGATGATGTCATACTGGTCGGTTTGAGCGGCGGCGAGGCCTTTTTGGCCGTCTAGCTGGACGTCAACTTTATAGCCAGCTTTGGTCAGTGCTCGCGCATACAGCTCACTAATGAAGTGCTCATCTTCGATGCACAGAACGCGTTTTGGTGTGGTGGGAGTGTTGGTGTTGTCCATTTGGTTCAATTGTAGCACGCAGCTGGCCGCCGTTAACTACGATACAGGGCGTGGTTCTTAATCCAGCCGTGAGCATTACGGGTGATGTTCGGCGTGTTCCCTGCCTTGCTGGCATCCTGCAGTTCGGCGAACGGCAGCACGCTAAAGGTAAAAGTACTGCCCTCGTCCACCTTGCTAACAACCGAGATTTGGCCGCCGTGAGCATCAACAATGGCCCGGCTCAGGTACAGGCCCAGGCCAGTACCACCAATTTGAGCTCGGTTGCGGTGATTGCGGTAGAACTTGTCGAAGATGTGCGGCAAAATGCTGCTGTCGATACCGAGGCCAAAGTCCTTGACACTGGTTTCGACCATGCCGTCTTTGCCGAGAACGGCACTCAGGTAAATCTCGCTGGTGCCCTTACTATACTTAATGGCATTGTCGAGCAAGTTGGCGAGCACTTCGTAAATACTGTAGCGGTCCACGCCCACACTCGGTAGGTTCGGCGCGATGTCGGTCTTAATGGTAATGCCGCGCACTCCGGCTCGCAAACTTAGGTCGCGTACTACGGTGTCGATGACACTCTGCCAGCTTTCTTCATGCAGTTGCAGCGTCAGTTGGTTGTCTTCAATTTTGGCAACATTCAAGAT
>FTKL01000503.1_pt4 | contig 21044 bp, 11 predicted proteins | sample 2434061 | NCBI WGS metagenome assembly FTKL01 (sample SAMEA3914816, study PRJEB12502) | metagenome | biome: forest; material: soil | place: USA | collected 2011-09-16 | depth 0.3 m
GCTGCTGGACGAGCCCTACCACGAGCAGGCGGCCAACGAGGAGCGCTTCCTCAGCCGGGACGAGCTGCGGTACTCGCTGCGCTCGCTCCACCTGTACGCGCCCTGGATCCGCCATGTCCACCTGGTGACGGACCGTCAAGTACCCGATTGGCTGGCGGACTCGCACCCGTCGCTCACCGTGGTGGACCACCGCGACCTGTTCACGGACCCGACCGCACTGCCCACTTTCAACTCGCACGCCATCGAGAGCCGGCTGCACCACATCGACGGACTCTCGGAGCACTTCCTGTACTTCAACGACGACTTCTTCCTGGGCTCGCCGCTCACCCCGCAGGACTTCTTCCTGGCCAACGGCATGAGCCGGTTCTTCCCCTCGCAGGCACTACTGCCGACCGGGGTTCCGTCGGCGGAGGACCTGCCCTCCTCCGCGGCGGGGATGAACAACCGCACGCTGCTTGAGCAGAGGTTCGGCGTGACCGTGACACAGAAGATGCGGCACATCCCCTACCCGCTCCGCCGCAGCGTGCTCGCCGAGATCGAACGGGAGATCCCCGAGCAGCACCGCGCGACCATGCGCAGCCGGCTGCGCAGCATCACCGACATCTCGATTCCCGCGTCGCTGTACCACCACTACGCGTTTCTCACCGGCCGCGCCGTCCCGGGCAGGTTGCGCTACAACTACTTCGACCTGGCCCAGCCGCAGACCCCCGTCCGCCTCGACCGCCTCCTGCGGACCCGCAACCGCCAGGCGTTCTGCCTCAACGACACGGTGACACCACCGGGCACCGATCCCGCCGCCCGCTCCGCAACCGTCACCGCCTTCCTGGCGGCCTACTTCCCCGTACCCGGCCCGCTGGAGCGGCCCGCAGAGGGGCGAGCGGCTGCGCCGGACGGCTCTCTCACGAGGGACGGGTGACGGAGCCGCCTCGCTCGTACGTACAGATTTCGGCCGGGTGGGCCTCCGGGCCGTGGGTGCGGATCCCACGGCCCGGAGGCCCTCGCTCACTTCAGTGGTCGTGCGGGTGGAGCGGCTACGGGGCCGGGGTGTTCGGGGTCCCGTTGATCACGAACTGCGAGCCGGGCTCGATCAGGACGTTGCCCTGGGCCGAGTTGGTGATGGTGACGTTGCTCAGCGTGGCGGAGCCGCGGGCCCCTCCGTGGGCGAGGATGCCCGATCCGTTGACGGACTTGTCGATGCGCACGTTGCTGATCTGGACGTTCGGCGTGGAGCCGCCGCCGGTCTTGAACTGGATGCCGTCGTAGGTGGAGTCGTAGATGTCGGTGTCGCGGATGGTGACACCGGGGATGTCCTGCGAGGAGGCGAACAGGGTGATGGCGCCGAACTCCTGCTGCTCGCCCCAGAAGGCGCCGCCCGCGCGGTACAGGGCGTTGTTGGCGATCAGGGTCTGCCCGGAGAAGGGCAGCGGGTCGTGGTCGGTGGCCAGCATGATGCCCGGGTAGTTCATCGTGTCGGAGACGATGTTGTTCTCGATGGTGTTGCCGTAACCGCCGTACACCGCGATGCCGTTGGCGCGCCACGGCAGCTGGATCGTGTTGTTGCGGAAGTGGTTGTCGTGGCCGATGTCGACCGACTGGTCCTTCACTGCCTTGTTGGACCAGACGGCGAGCGAGTCGTCGCCGGTGTTGCGGAAGGAGGAGTTGAAGACGGTCGAGTTACGGGTGCTGTTGGCGAAGTTGATGCCGTCGGCGTAGGTGTTGCGGATGCGCATGCCGGTGAATTCGAGGCCGTCGCCCGGACCCCACAGGGCGGGGATGTTGTCGTAGTCGCGGCCGACCCAGACGGCGACGTTGGCGTGCTCGATCCAGACGTTGCTGATCTTGGTGTTCTTGCCGAACCGGCCGTTGAGGCCGACGCCGCCCTCGGCGTTGCCGTCACCGCCGCGGATCGTGCCCGAGCCGAAGATCGCGATGTCCGAGATCTGGGTGTTGTCGTCGATGTCGAAGCCGAAGTTGCCCTCGTGCGGGTGGTTGATGCCGTGCGCGTCCTGCGGCGCCGTCAGCGTGTAGAGCTGGGTGTGCCACATGCCCGCGCCGCGGATCGTCACGTTGCTGATGCCGACCTGGTTGAACTGGCCCCGGTTGAGCGGGTCGTCGGTGAGGATCTTCTGCTCCTGCCGCCACTGGCCGGCCGGGATCCACACGCAGGCGATCTCGCCCTTCTGGTCCGCCGTCACGGCCCGCTGGATGGCAGCCGTGTCGTCGATGCCGTCGTTGGGCACGGCGCCGTACGCGGTGATCGACGTGCACTCGGCCGGCTGGGGAAGGGCCGGGGCAACCTGCTCCAGGTCGACGAGGTCGATGATGTAGAAGGCGGCGCTGTCGCCCGCGTCCCGCTGGAGGCGGAACTTCGTGCCGGGCGGGTACGACTGCGGCAGCAGCGCGTTCGACTCGTCGAACAGCCGACGGGCGTCGCCGCCCGGCGTGTTGGTGAGCCCCTCGGGGCTGTCGGTGCTGCCGTACAGCCAGCTGTGCTTGGAGGACAGCGTCAGCTTCCGGTTGAACGTGCCGTTGATGTAGAGGCTGATCGTCGCCTCGGCGCCGCCGCCGTTCGCAGCGTCCGGGATCGAGTTGCGCACGACGATCGAGTTCGCGGCGTTCGTGGAGGTGAACTCGACGTACTGGCCCGAGGAGTTGAGCTGCACCGACCGGCGGCCGGAGGACTCGGTGGCGAAGTTGGTGTGGCTGAACGTGCGCTTCTGGTCCGACTGCAGCAGGGCGCCGGTGTACTGGGCGTCCTCCGCCTCGTACTCGGTGTACGGCAGCGCGGCGCCGCGTCCGACGACGACGGAGCGGGCGAAGACGTTGTTGTTCTCGTTCGTCTCGGCGACGACGCCGGTAGCGTCGGCCGTGGCGGTGAGCGTGGCGCCGCCGCTGGTGGCGGTCCAGGTGCCGGTGACCGGCACCTGCGCGGTCGCACCCGCGGCGATCGCGCCGGTGGCCCCGTTCAACGTGGTGGAGCCCACGACCAGGCGGGTCACGGTGCCGGCGGCGACGGCGGTGGTGCCGCGGTTCTGCACCGCCACGGTGAAGCCGACGGACGCTCCGACGGCGGGCGAGGCCGGATTGGAGACGATGCCGGTCACCGTCAGGTCGGGGCCCGGGCTCTGACTGACGGTCAGCTTCGTTTCGGCCGTCCGACTGTTGTTGGAGTTGTCCGGCTCGGCGACGGTGTCGGTGGGGTCGACCACCGCCGAGACGGCGTAGCTGCCCTCGGGCCGCTTGCCCACGGCGACCGCGACGGTCGTCGAGGCACCGGCGGCCAGTGCGCCGACCGGGGCAGAACCGGCCACGACGCCTTCCACGCTGACGTTGACGGTCGTCGCGGGCGAGGCGGCGGTGCCGGTGTTGCGCACCGTGGCGTTGACGGTGACGTCGTCGGCCTCGGTCGGGGCGGCCGGGGACCACACCAGGTCGGTGACGGCGAGGTCCGGGCTGGGGGCCGCGATCCCCATGACCTGGAGCTCGGCGACCTGCGCACCGGGGGCTCCGGTGTTCGAGAAGAACGTCAGCTGTACGTCGGCGTAGCGGCCGGTCACCGGAATCGTGACGGTGTTCTGGTTGGACGACGGGCTGAAGGCGTAGTCGGCCCGCGCGCGCAGCGGCGTGAACGAGGTCGCCGACTGCTCCCTGCCCTGGACCTGGATCGCCTGCGTCCTGGCGGACCAGGCCGCGTCGGGGTTGAGCTTGACCACCACGGCCTGGAGGTCCGCGTTGGTGCCGAGCTTCACCGTCAGGGTCGACGGGACACCGGCGGACTCCCAGTAGGTGGCCGTGTTGTCGTCGTTGGCGTTGGGCGCGACGTAGCTCTGGGTGGTCGACGACGCCTCGATCGCCTTGCCGCGCGCCAGGTTCGAGCCGGTGGGCGGGTCGACCGGCGGGTCGACGGGCGGGTCGACCGGGCCGCCGCCGTAGACCTCCAGCTCGGAGATCTGCGCGGCGTTCCACCCGGTGTTGCCGGTCACCTGCACGCGGACGTAGCGAACGGCGGCGGCCGTGAAGGTGATGTCAACGGTGTTCGCACCGGACGGGGCGAACACCCGGCCGGCGGACGCGGCCAGCGTGCCGAAGGCCGTCCCGTCGGTGCTGCCGAGGACGCTCAGGGTCTCGGTGCGGGCGCCCCAGGACGACGGGAGCTTCAGCGCCACCTCGTCGACGCTGACACTGCTGCCGAGGTCGACCTGCACCCACTGCGGGAACGCCCCGCCCGGGCCTTCCCAGTAGGAGGCCTGACTTCCGTCCGTGACGTTGCCGGCCGTGTAACCGTCGTTGCTGCCACCGGCGGTGGCCGGCTTGCCGAGTGCGAGATTGGGGCCGCCCGCAGCCTGGGCGGCCACGGGCGTCAGCCCGACCGCGATCAGGCCGGCGATCACCGCGCCGGTGATCAGCCGCAGTCCCTGGTGTTTGCGTCTCATCGTGTACGTGTCCTCGTGTTCGGGTTCGGGGCATCCGGACGCGGCCCGCCACCGCAGGTCGCCCCGGTCGCCGAGGCGCCTGCGACCGGGGGGCCGGGGGACGAAGCATGTGCCGGTGCACCGGTCGGATGGGGCGACAGATGCCCTGCCTGGCCGCCTGACACGGTTCTGGCGAGGAACGACAACGCAGATGAAAGTCTTTTGCGTTACTTGGTCAATCATTTGCGCTGTCAGGGTGACAGATTTCTATCAAGTAACCACTTTGTCAACAGTCCTGACCTGACGGATGACGCGGCGGGCGCGTTCACCCAGCTCGGAGCAGCAGTCTCGGTCTTGGTGCCGGAGACGTTCGAGGGCGGTGTAGTCGTCCAGCAGCTTGGCCGTGTTCAGCCCGCCGTGACCGGCCCTGCTGCGGCGCCCGGCGCGGCGGGACCGGAGGCGTACGCCTCCAGTTCGTAGATCCGCGCGCTGGTGTCACCGCCGGTGTTGACCGGGGTCGAGACCACCACCCGGACGTAGCGCGCCGTACGTGCGGCGAACGGGGTGTAGGTGCGACTGGAGCGCGAGCCGGTGACGGTGGCCTCGGTGGTCCAGTTCGTACCGTCGGTACTCGTCCGGACCTGGAAGGCGCCGGTGTTCCACCCGGTGCTCTCACCGCCGACTCCGGCATGCTTGAGGACCAGGGACGCGACCGTCTGCGCCGACCCCAGGTCGACCTGAAGCGTCGCGCCGGGCGTCTGTGAGCACCACTTGCTGTTGTTCCACAGCGCGGCATCGACCGCCTTGTCGCCCGACTCCGCCGTGGCGCACGCCGTCGAGGAGCTGGTGGGCCTGCCCTGCGCGAGGTTGGCGCCGAGCTCCGGGGCGGTGGGTTCGGCCGTCGCACCGTCCTGGAAGGAGGGCGGTACGTCCGAGGCGCCGGTGCCCCAACTCGCGCTGGGCGCGGCGCCCATGGTGAAGTCCAGCGTGGCGCCGGCCGCGACGTCGGGGTAGCGCAGGTAGTTGTGGCCGGTGGACGCGCCATTGACCTTCAGCCCCTGGACGTAGGAGCCGCTGCCGGTGGAGTTGATGGTGATGTTCCCACCCGGACGCCGGAGCAGGACGGACGGGAAGGACGGGCCGTGCACGGCCAGGGTGTCCGCGCCGGGCGTCGAGGGGTAGAGGCCGAGGGCCGCCCAGACGTACCAGGCCGAGGTCGCTCCCAGGTCGTCGTTGCCGGGCAGGCCGCCGGCCCCGGTGGTGAAGGACTCGGCCATCACCTTGCGGACCGCCGCGGAGGCGCCGGCGGGGTCGCGGGCGTAGTTGTAGGCCCACGGCACGCCGTGCTCGGGCTCGTTGCCGATGTAGTAGTACGGCAGGCTCTGACCGGCGTTGACCTGGGTGAAGTGGTGGTCGAGGCGCTGCACGGCGGTCTGCCGGCCGCCCATGTCGTTGATCAGGTCGGCGAAGTCGTAGGGGACCATCCAGGTGTACTGGGCGGCGTTGCCCTCGGTGAAGCCGGCCGGGGCCGCGGGGTCCAGCGGCCACGTCCAGGTGCCGTCGGAGTTGCGCGGCTGCGTGTAGCCGGACTCTGGGCTGTAGGTGTTGCGCCACCACTGCGCCCGGGTCATGTAGGTGGCGTAGTCGGCGGTGTTGCCGAGGGCCTTCGCGAACTGGGCGACGGCGAAGTCGGAGGCCGAGTACTCCAGCGAGTCCGACGGCGCGCCCGGGATGTAGTGCAGGCCGGTGTACGTGGCCTGGTTGCCGCGGATCGGCGAACCCTGGGCGGTGCCGCCCTCGGAGGACTTCTTCATCAGGGCGAGCGCGGCCGAGGTGTCGAAGCCGCGTGCCCCGAAGGCGTACATGCTGCCGACGATGACGGGCCCGGGGTCGCCGGTCATCACGAAGTCCTCGTTGGTCTGCTGCGACCACTTGGGCAGCAGACCGCCCTGCTGGCCGTCCAGGACCATGGACTTGGCGATGTCGGACGCCTCGGTCGGTGCGATCAGCGCGATCAGCGCCGCCCAGGAGCGGTAGATGTCCCAGCCGGAGTAGTTCTGGTACACCGGCCGCGCCGAGATGTGGACCGCGCCGTCGAAGCCCCGGTAGGCGCCGGTGACGTCGCTGGCGATGTTGGGGCTCTGGAGGACGTGGTACAGGGAGGTGTAGAACTTCGTCAGGTCGGTGGCGGAGCCGCCGGAGACCCGGGCCCGGTCGAGGATCTGGTTCCAGGAGGCGTCGGCCGCGGAACGGACGGCGCCGAAGTCCCAGCCACTGTTCTCGGCCAGCAGGTCGACCTGGGCGTTGGGGACGCTCACGTAGCTCAGCGCCACCTTGAACTGCACGGCCTGGGAGCCGGTGGTGTCGAAGGTGACGTAGGCGCCGGTGTTCGTACCCGAGGTGCTCGCCGAGCCCGCGCTCACCGTGCCGCCCGACCAGGTGCCGAAGCCGCTCGGGGCGCGGTCGAAGCGGATGTCGAAGTAGATCTGGTAGGTCTTCGAGGATCCGCAGAAGCCGCCGGCCGTCACGCTCCCGGTCAGCTCCGAGCCGTTGATCTTCACCGAGCCGTTGCGGTCGCCGGTCGCGCTGCGACTGGTGTTGATCAGCAACTGGGCCGCGTCCGTCGACGGGTAGGTCAGCCGGCCCATGCCGGTGCGGGTGGTGGCGGTCAGCTCCACGTCTGTGGAGTACCTGTCGAGCCGGTTCCTGTAGTAGCCGGGCGAGGCGGCCTCGTTGGCCTTGGTGTAGCCCGAGGCGTAGCCGGTCCAGTTGCTGCCGGGCGAGGCGCCGAGGGCGCCGGTCACCGGCAGCAGCGGCAGGTCCTCGTTGTTCTGGCATCCGGCCCCGTCGAAGTGGGTGAGGCTGAAGTCCTCGATCGAGGTGTCGGAGTTGCGGTAGCCGGACGGTGAGGCCGTCGGCGTGTCGGGGCTGAACTGCACCCCGCCGAAGGGCACCACGGCGCCCGGGTACGTCGAGCCGCCCGCACCGCCGCCGACGGGGTTCGGCGCGTTGCTGTCGTCGGTGCCGATGAACGGGTCGACGTACTGGGTGAGGTTGGGCGTCGCGGCGTGGGCCGGGGTCGTGGCGAGTGTGCCGGTGCCGAAGGCGGCGAGCAGGACGGCGCTGACCACTGCGGCGGCACGGGATCTGAGGACGGTTGAGAGCACGGGGGGACCACCTTCGAGTGGAGACGGGCCGCCGCGGGGGACCGGGGCGAGCGGCCACAAGGGGGCACGGTCATGGCTCCGGCCATGTGAACGTTACCGAGCGAGAGGCCTTGTTTCGGCATCGCCGCTCGGGCATATAGGCCATGACATGCGATCAAATTTGCCGGCTATTTACGGCAGTTGATGGGATTTACCGATGAGCGGCACGATTACTGATGAACCGTCATGTCCGACAGCAGGGCCGTCAGAGCTTGCGTGCCCGTTGCCAACAGGGGCCCGAAAGCCGGCCTGATGACAGAACCCCCCTCGCCTGCGGCCCTGCCCCACAACTCCCGGGGATTCCGGCACACTTACGGAGGCACCAGGTCCGATGTCGACTCGGGCGCACGGCAACGACGGCAGGCCTTCGCCGTCGCACAGTGCACTGGTCAGAAGCGTGGCCCGGAGCGGCCGGGGTCGCAGCGATGGCCGGAGTCCTGCTGCCGGCCTGCGGCCGCGACGCGAAGCGGACCGGCACCTGATGCCCTCGGGGCGGCAGGCGTCCGGCGACCTCCGACCTGGCCAAGATGCAGGGCCAGTTCTTCGTCCCGGGTGCTCACCGGGAAGCGACAGCCCTCCTGTCCGTCCGGGTGTACGCGCCAGACAGCGGTGTCGAGCAGGCCATGACCGTCAGATCGGGCTCGCTGCCGCACGTAGTCCAGCATTTCGGGCGTCACATGGACGTGTCCCGCCTCGGGCAGGCGGACGTCGAAGCACGGTCGCAGGTACGAGTTACGCGCACGAGTGACGCTGCTGAACACCGCTGCGGCCTGCCCAGCCATGGCCGTGCGAGACCGAGCGGGGGCGCTCGGAGAACCATGTCCCATCTCCTCGTGGGTCACTCGCCGCCCGAACACCAACCCTCGGCGACCCACATCGAACGGCGATTCCCATGACCGACGGCCCGGGCCCGGCCCGGCGTGCCGAATCGCCTTCGAGTCGCGCCCCGGGCGTACCGGAAGGCCTCGGGCGGCGAGACGACCGGGACGGGCACGGTCCGCCCATCGGCCGGCCGCGAGGGGGTTATCCCGCGGCCGGCGCGTTCCGGTCGAGGAACGCCCTCACGTCCGGCAGCGCCCCGTCGGTCAGCACAGCCGCGCCGTGGTTGACCCCCGGGTAGATCTTCAGCTCCTTCACCGGAGCGACGGCCGCCGCGTGCAGTTGCTGGGTGATCTCGGGGAACCTGCCGTCCTGGGACTCCACCGCGAAGAAGCTCGGCACCGTGGAGGTGGTCACCGCCCGTTCGGCGTTCGATTCATTCGGGTAGGACAACGGTGAGCTGAGTGACACGACCGCGGCGATCGGCAGCGCGCTGGTCGCGCCCTCGGCCGCCACTTCGAGCGAGGCGCTGGCGCCCTTCGACGCCCCGACCAGCACGACCTTGGACACGCCCTTGGCCTTGAGCTGCTCAACCGCGGCACGGACGTCGTCGGGGCCCCCACCGCTCACCATGTAGCCGAGAACCGCGTAGCCCGCCGCGGTGAACGCGGCGAAGTGCGGCTGCCAGTCGCAGAGCGATCCGCCCGCCTGGGGCGCGAAGACCACTCCCACCTTGGCGTTCCCGGCGTCGGAGTTCCGGAAGTACGCGCCGACCGGGCCGCTCCTGGTGCTCAGGTCGAACGAGCCGGCGGTCGCCTGCTCCGAGGTCAGACAACCGTGGGTCACGGCGGTCGGGGTCGGCCCGGCCGAGGAACTGCCGGACGGCCCGCACCCTACGGCCAGGACCACGGCCGTTGCGAACCCGACTGCGGACACACTGATGCGCTTCATCGAACGATCCCCCCTACGGCGAAACACGTGTTCCCCAGACGCTAGGGGTGGCAACGATCAAGCGTCAATGGTCTGCACCAATTCGTCGAAGCAGGCGCCACGCCCCCGGCATCACCCCAGGTCCTCGGCCCACGTGGTGCAGCAGGCCTTCGCCAACGACCCGCTCCCCTCTCCCTTCCCTCACCCCACGCACCCTGGTGAGCCGTCAGAACCAGCCGACGCCGAGGATCCACGGATGGGTGGTCACCGACGGTCAGCGGCGCGCGGGTCCGCCCGTGCCTGGCAGCCGGTTCGAGCCGCCTGGGCCACAGTGCCTGTGCTGTCGGCACCAGCGGGGGGACCGGGCCCACCCCTGCCTCAGGCGGACTCGATCCGCTCGACGATCAGCTCGCACAGTTCGTGGGTGCGCAGCGCGTCGCGGGCGTCGAGGGTCTTGCCGGCCCGGACCGCGTCCAGGAAGCTCACCACGACCTGCTCGATGCCGCGCTGGCGGGCGACGGGCACCCAGTCGCCGCGGCGGCGGATGGTGGGCTGGCCACGGTGGTCGATGACCTCGGCGAGGTTGTGGACCTCGCGCTTGGAGTCGCCGCCGGAGACCTGGAGGACCTCCTCCGTGGAGCCGCTGACGCGGTTCATGATCCCGAGCGCGGTGAAGCCGTCACCGGCCAGTGTCAGCACCAGGTGCTCCATCAGGCCGTTCCGGCTGCGGGAGCGGACGTCGACGTGCTCGATCTCACCGGGGACGAGGAAGCGCAGCGTGTCGACGACGTGGATGAAGTCGTCGAAGACGGCCGTCCGGGCGGCCTCCGGCAGGCCCTCGCGGTTCTTCTGGAGGACGATCAGGTCGCGCGGGCGCTCCTTGGCCTGGACGTAGCCGGGGGCGTGGCGGCGGTTGAAGCCGACCATCAGCGAGCGGCCGGTCTGCTCGGCGAGGTCGACCAGCCGGCGGGCGCCGTCCAGGTGGTGGTCGAGCGGCTTGTCCACGTACACGTCGATGCCGGCCGTCAGCAGCCGCTCGGTGATCGGCACGTGCTGCTCGGTGACGGCGTGCACGAATGCGGCTCGCACGCCGCTGCCGATCAGCTCGTCGAGGTCGGTGTAGCGGTGGTCGATCCGGTACGTGTCGCCGAGCCGGTCCAGCTTGGCGCGGTCACGGGTCATCAGCCGAAGGTCCAGGCCGGGCTGCGCGGCGAGCACCGGCAGGTACGCCTTCTGGGCGATGTCGCCGAGGCCGATGACGGCCACGGGCAGCTTCTGATCGTCGGTCACCGGTCGGTCGAGGGCGTCGGGGTGGGTGTCGGTCATCGGGGGCCGCTCCTGCGAGGGTGTGGTGGCCGCCCGCTCCGTCACGGGCGCCGCGCCTCCGGCAGCATATGCCAGAACATCCGCTGAGCAGTTGATATACCCGAAGATCGACCGGTCAGCCCGCGTCGGCGGCGGCCTCCGCGAGGGCGCGCAGGACGGGCCGGAGCAGCGGGTGGTCCTCGGCTCCGGTGCGGACGGCGGCGAAGACCTTGCGGGTGGCGAGGGCGCTGTCCACCGGTCGTACGGCGACGCCGGTGAGGTCCGCGCCGCGCAGGGCGGAGCGCGGCACCAGGGCGACTCCGGCTCCGGCAGAGGCGAGGGCGATGACGGCGTGGAAGTCGTCCGAGGAGTGCACCAGCCGGGGCTGGAAGCCGGCGTGTTCGCAGGCCAGCAGGACGACGTCGTGACAGGGATTGCCGGGGTAGGGGCCGATCCAGGGCTCCTTCGCGAGGTCCGCGAGGTCGACGAGAGCGGCAGGGCCGGCGAGGTCAGCAGAGCCACCGAGGGCAGGGCCGGGCAGGGCGAGCGGGTGGCCCAGCGGCAGGACGGCCTCGAAGGGCTCGGCGTACAGCGGGACGCGGGTCAGCCGGCCGTCGTCGGCCCGGGGTGCGCCGCGGTACTCGACGGCGACGGCGAGGTCGGCCCGGCCGTCCAGCAGCATCGGGAGGCTGGCGTCGCCCTCCGCGTCCAGCACCTTGAGGCGGACGCCGGGGGCCTCGGTGGCGAGGGCGCGGATCGCGGGGGCGAGGACGAGGGCGATGCCGGTGGCGAAGGACGCGACGGTGACCTCGCCCGCGACACCGGCGCTGTACGCGGCGAGGTCGGCCTCCGCGCGCTCCAGCTGGGCGAGCACGGCGTCGGCGTGCCGGAGCAGGATCTCGCCGGCAGCCGTCAGCCGCACGCCCCGGCCGTCCCGGGCGAGCAGGTGGTGGCCGGTCTCCTGTTCGAGGGCGGCCAGCTGCTGGGAGACGGCGGAGGGGGTGAGGTAGAGGGCGGCGGCGGCTGCCGTCACGGTGCGGTGGTCGGCCACGGCCCGCAGGGTCCGCAGCCGTCGGGCGTCGATCACACGGCAATTCTGCCAGGGCGGCGTGACCGGCCGGCCACCGGACGGCGGCCCGACGGCGGCCGGGGCCGGTACCGCAGGCTCAGGGGCGTGCGGCGCCCGCCGGGACGAGCAGGGAGCCGATGAGGTCCAGCTCGCTGTGGATGTCGCCGAGCGTGCGGCAGTCGGCGGTGAAGGCGCCGGCCGGCCTGGCGGCGCCGCCGCCCTCCAGCGCCTCGGCGAGCGCGGCCAGACCGTCGGTGACCTGCCGGGCGGCCGGCCCGGACGGGTGGGGCCTGCCGTGCTCCAGGCGTACGGCGCAGGCGGTGGCGGCGTCCGCTATGCGTTCCGCTCCCGTCATGACGGCGAGCCAGTCACGACCGGCTCCGGTGGCCAGCTCCGCCGTGGTGACCTCGGCGGCGGCCCGGGCCTGCGACAGCGAGTGGTAGGCGGCCCGCCGCAGCTGCGCCCGCTCCTCGGCGTGCCGCTCGTCGAACGGCACGGCCAGCACGTGATCGACGTAGCGCAGGGTGTGCCGCACGGCGTGGGCGGAGCGGTGTCCGACCCGGGCGCGGGTGTCGGCCAGCCGGGGAAGGTGCCCGACCAGGAGCACGATGGCGCAGGCGATCGCCGTGTCGGCCAGCCGGGAGCCGGCCGCCCCGGTGTCACCGCCGACGCCGACGAAGCACAGCACCGTGACGGTGACCACGGCCGTCTGGAGCGCGAAGTGCCGGGCCGCGAACGGGATCAGCACCCCGCAGGCGACGAGCGTCGCGACCGTCCACCAGCCCGTCATGGTGCCCACGGCGGCGACCGCGAGGACGGCGGCGACCGTGCCGAGGAGGCGGTTGACGGTGCGGGAGAAGAGCGGTCCGTAGTCGGGTTTGACCAGGAAGGCGGCGGTCACCGGCAGCCAGTACCCGTGGTCGGCGTCGAGCAGCAGGGCGACGGCGGCGCTCGCGGTGACGCACACCGCCACGCGCAGCCCGTACTCACGGCCCGCCGCGCCGGCCGGGTGGACACCGCGCCGCAGTCCGGGCGGCCGGCCGGGGTCAGCGGCCGCCGCACCCCGGTCGGCGGCCCCGTCCGAACCGGTGGAGCTGAAGGCGAGGCAGGCCTGCAGGACGGCGCCGTCGAAGGCGCTGCGCGCCGCGCTGCCGGCGGCGGGGGCCGGCAGGCGGCCGGGGTCGGCGTCGGCCCGGACGGCGTCGGCCAGCTTCCTCGGGCCGGCGGAGATCCGGGCGGGCAGCCGCTCGCCCTCCCAGAGCAGGGCTACGCTCGCCTCGCAGAGGGCCGCGGCGGCCGCGAACCGCCGGCTGAGGCGGGCCGCCCCCGCGTCGGGCCGGCCCGGCAGGCGCAGCAGGCGGTGCAGTCGAAGGGCCAGGTCGGCCTGGTCGAGCGCGGCGGTGAGCCGGCGGCGGGCGGCTTCGGCGCCGGGGGTTCCGGCGGCGTCCAGCGCGTCGGCGAGGGCCTGGAAGACCCCGGCGACGGCGGCACGCTCGTCGCGGTGGCGGCCGCCTGCCCTCCCCGCACGCGGGATGCGCGGGAGCAGCCGCAGCAGCAGCACGCAGCCGCCCCCGGCCAGGTAGTAGCCCGCCCCCGCCTGGGCGGCCATCGTGAGCGGCATGCCGCCGCCCACGATGGCCAGCACGAGAAGCTGGACGGCGGCGGCCGAGCTCACCGGCCCGGCGACGCTCACGGCGCCGGACACCAGGGCGACCAGGAAGAACGGGACGAGTGCCCACCAGGCCGGCACCTGACCGAGCAGGAGCCCGAGCACGAGTCCGGCGGCGCCCGCGAGCATCGGCACGCCGATCTGGACGAGTCCGAGGCGGCGCGTCCCGGGCCGGTCGTTGATCCCGGCGAACATCGCGCCCAGCCCGGCGAGCACGCCGGCCTGGTGGTTCCCCGTCAGGAGGGCGGCGGCCAGGAGCGGCCCCATCCCGAGCGCCCCTCGTGCCATCGCGGGCCAGGGGACGGGCGCTCGTTGCCAGCGCAGCGGGTGGACGAGCCAGCGCGGCAGCCGGTCGGCCGAAGCAGAAGCCGATGCTGCGGACGTCCGTCCGGCGGGGCGTGGGGCCACGATCCTCCTCGGGCTGCGGGACTCGGTCTGCGGGGACCTCGGCCCCGGCGTCCGGTTCCGGCGTCGGTCGCGAGGTCCGGTCCCGGTGTCCTCGCAGGCTAACCGGCCCGTTGGTCGGGACTGCTGCCGCCCGGTTACGGCCGGATGTCGATGTCGGCGGACGCCGAGGCGGGCAGCCTCCCGGGTGGCCGGACGCCGACGACCCCGTCGGCCTGCGGGCGGCCGACGGGGTCGTCGTCTTGGTCCTGGTTGTGGTCGTGGTGGCTCGGGTCGGCTACGCGTCCAGGGCGGCCCGCGCGTCGATGAAGGCGGCGACGGCGCGTTCGACGTCCTCGGTGGAGTGCGCGGCGGAGAGCTGGACGCGGATCCGGGCGGCGCCGTGCGGGACGACCGGGAAGGAGAAGCCGATCACGTACACGCCGCGCTCCAGCAGCAGCTCGGCGAGGCGGCCGGCCTTCGCCGCGTCGCCGATCATCACCGGGGCGATCGGGTGGTCGCCGGGCAGGATCTCGAAGCCCGCCTCGGTCATCCTCGAGCGGAACAGCGCGGTGTTGGCGGCGAGCCGCTCGCGCAGCTCGTTCGACTCCTCGACCAGGTCGAGCACCTTGAGCGAGGCGGCGGCGATCACCGGGGCGAGCGAGTTGGAGAACAGGTACGGGCGCGAGCGCTGGCGCAGCAGGGCGACGATCTCCCGGCGGGCGGCGACGTAGCCGCCGGAGGCACCGCCGAGCGCCTTGCCGAGGGTGCCGGTGATGATGTCGACGCGGTCCATCACGCCGTGCAGCTCAGGGGTGCCGCGCCCGCCGGGGCCGACGAAGCCGACCGCGTGCGAGTCGTCGACCATGACCATGGCGTCGTAGCGGTCGGCCAGGTCGCAGATCTCGCGCAGCGGGGCGACGTAGCCGTCCATCGAGAAGACGCCGTCGGTGACGATCAGGCGGCGGCGGGCGTCCTGGGTGTCCTGGAGCTGCTTCTCCAGGTCGGCGAGGTCGCGGTTGGCGTAGCGGTGGCGGCGGGCCTTGCAGAGCCGGATGCCGTCGATGATGCTCGCGTGGTTGAGGGCGTCGGAGATGACGGCGTCGCGCTCGTCGAGCAGCGTCTCGAAGACGCCGCCGTTGGCGTCGAAGCAGGAGGAGTACAGGATCGTGTCCTCCTGGCCGAGGAAGGCGGAGAGCCGGTCCTCCAACTGCTTGTGGACGTCCTGGGTGCCGCAGATGAAGCGGACGGAGGCCATGCCGTAGCCCCAGCGGTCGAGCGCGTCCTTGGCGGCGGCGAGGATCTCGGGGTGGTCGGCGAGGCCGAGGTAGTTGTTGGCGCAGAAGTTCAGCACCTCGCCGGGGCGGCCGCCGCCGGTGACGGTGACGGCGGCGCTCTGCGGGCTGCCGATCACCCGCTCGGGCTTGAAGAGGCCGGCCTCGCGGATCTCGTCGAGGGTGGTGGCGATGTCGTCGCGCACGGAGTCGAACACGGCTACGGGCTCCTTGAGGAGAGGGTCGGACGGTCCGGGAACGGGTCAGACGGTCCAGTCGAGGATGACCTTGCCGCAGCGTCCGCTCGCGGCTTCGTCGAAGGCGGCTTCGAAGTCGGCGGCGGGGTAGCGGCCGGTGATCACGGGGCTGAGGTCGAGGCCGCCCTCCAGCAGGACGGACATCGCGTACCAGGTCTCGAACATCTCGCGGCCGTAGATGCCCTTGATGGTGATCATCGAGGTGACGATCCGGGCCCAGTCGACCGGGAAGTCCTCGGCGGGCAGGCCCAGCATCGCGATCCTGCCGCCGTGGGTCAGGTTGGCGATCATCGACTGCATGGCCTCGGGGCGGCCGGACATCTCCAGGCCGACGTCGAAGCCCTCGCGCAGGCCGAGCTGCTGCTGGCCCTCCTCGATGGTGTGCTCGGCGACGTTCAGCGCGAGCGTGACACCGACCTTGCGGGCCAGGTCGAGGCGGTACGGGGAGACGTCGGTGATCATCACGTTGCGGGCGCCGGCGTGCTTGGCGACGGCGGCGGCCATGATGCCGATCGGGCCGGCGCCGGTGATCAGCACGTCCTCGCCGACCAGCGGGAAGGACAGCGCGGTGTGCACGGCGTTGCCGAACGGGTCGAAGATCGCGGCGACGTCCAGGTCGACCGGCACCCGGTGCACCCAGACGTTGGCGGCGGGCAGCGCCACGTACTCGGCGAACGCGCCGTCGCGCCCGACGCCCAGGCCGATGGTGTTGCGGCACAGGTGGCGGCGGCCGGCCAGGCAGTTGCGGCACTTGCCGCAGACCAGGTGGCCCTCGCCGCTGACCAGGTCGCCGACGCTGATGTCCGCGACGGCCGCGCCGGTCTCGGCGACCTCGCCGACGAACTCGTGGCCGAGCGTCAGCGGGGTCCTGATGGTGTGCTGCGCCCAGCCGTCCCAGTTGCGGATGTGCAGGTCGGTGCCGCAGATGCCGGTGCGCAGCACCTTGATCAGCACCTCGCCGGGGCCGATGGCGGGCTTCGGGACGTCCATCAGCCAGAGTCCCGGCTCGGCCTTCTGCTTGACGAGTGCCTTCACTGCGGCGGCTCCTGACGCACGATGGGGCGGCCTGGTGTGGGCAGGCCGACGGAGCCCGGCGGTCGGCAGCGCCTGCCGGCCCCGCACCGGGCAATGTGCAATCTGCCTGGTGGGAGCGGGTCCGGTCCATCGAGGAATTCTTAAGGGCCGCCACAGCTGGGCTTCACGATGGTGCCCGAGCGGCGCTCGCCGGGCCCGGCGCCGTGCCGCGCGCCACCCGTACGGAGGAACGGCGGCCTACCCGGGGACGCCCGGCGGGGTGTCGAGGAGGTCCCAGAGCTCGGCCTCGTCGGCGGCGCTCATCGCGAACGCCGCCACGAACAGGCGCAGCGTCGCGGCGGAGAGCGCGCGGCCGCCGAGCGCGCGCGAGACCCGGTCGCGCAGGGCGCGCGGCAGCAGGTCGCTGTCCGGGTGTTCGCCGTGCTGCCAGAGCCACTCGGCGAGCACCCGGGCGACGGCCGCCTGGTTGACCCGGCCCGGCGTCGCCCGGGTCACGTGGCGCAGCCAGCGCGCCCGGTACGGGCCGGGCCCGGCGAGCAGCTCGGCGAGGTGCCGCCCGGCGGGGCGGGTGATGCTGGCGGCGGGCACGGTCGGTCCCCCTTCCCCGGACGCGCAGGCCCGGTCTGTCCCGTCGGGCGGGCGTACGGCAGTCGTTCGGGCAGCTACCCGGGCAGGCGTTCGGCGGGGCGTCGGGCAGGCGTGCGACAGAAGCGCGACACAGGCGCGCTACCCTCCCCGCGACATGAATTGGTCCAGACCATATCGGAGCCATCGCGGTACGCGCCACATGTCGTCAGAAGGCCGTCGCCGGGTGTGAGTTCGCCGGCGCGCCGAGCCGGGCTCGGCCCGGCCGCCGGCCCCCCGAAATCCGCCGCACCTGGAGTAGCCATCACCCCCGCCGAGAACCGCCTCACCCTGCCCGACCTGCTCGACCACCGCGCCCAGGCCCACCCCGGGCACACCGCCCTCCAGGTGGCCGGCGGCGGCTCCGTGACGTACGGGCAGTGGCGCGCGAGCGCCGTCCGCGCGGCCCACGGGCTGGCCGGGGCCGGGGTGCGTCCCGGTGACCGGGTCGCGCTGCTGTTCACCAACCAGGAGTGGGAGCGGTACGCCGTCGCCTTCATGGCCGTCCAGTACGCCGGAGGCGTCGCGCTGGCCGTCCGCGAGGACCTCTCCGAGGCCGACACGGCCCGGCTCGTCGAGCTCTCGGGTGCCCGGACGGCGCTGCGCGGCGAGGGCCGCCCGCCGGTGGCCGGTACCACCGACCTGCGGCTCGACGACCTGGTCGCGGCCGGCGCCGGCGCTCCCGCCGAGCCGCCGCACCGCCCGGCGCCCGGGGACGACGCCCAGATCATCGGCACCTCGGGCACCACCGGCGCGCCCAAGGGGGTGCTCGCCGCGCACGCCAGCCTGACCGCCGGCCTGCTGCTGAACCCCCGGCCCCGCCCGTACGCGCACTCCCGCTTCGCGCTGCACGCCTTCCCGATCGGCACCAACGCCGCCCAGGTGGTGCTGATGAACGCGCTGGTCGCGCGGCCCGCGACCATCTGCCTGCCGCGCTTCGACGCCGAGGAGTTCGGCCGGATCGTGGAGGAGTTCGGCGTCGGCACGGTCTTCCTGGTGCCCTCGATGGCGGTGGAGCTGGTGAACAGCCGGGTGGCCGACCGCCGCGACCTGTCGAGTGTACTGATGGCGAGCTGCTCCGCCGCCGCGCTGCCCGGCCCGGTGGCGGCCGCGCTGGCCGGGGTGCTGCCGAAGGCCACCCTGGTCAACACGTACACCTCCGCCGAGGCCTCGCCGGCGCAGATCTCGGCCGTCGTGGACACCGCCCGGCCCGGATCGGTGGGCCGCCCGGCCGACCCGGCGGACCTGCGGATCCTGGACGGGGCCGGCGCGCCCGTCCCGCCCGGGGAGAGCGGCGACGTCTGGCTGCGCCAGCCCGGCCCGCCGCGCGGGTACGTCGGCGACAGCGAGCGCAGCGGCGCGGTGTTCCGGGGCGGCTGGGTGCGGATGGGCGACCTCGGACGGCTGGACGCGGACGGCTACCTGTACCTGGTGGACCGCGAGAGCGACATCATCAAGTCCGGCGCGCTCAAGGTCTCCACGCTGCGGATCGAGGAGGTGCTGCACGAGCACCCGCAGGTCGCCGACGCGGCCGCGCTGGGCGTGCCGCACGCGGTGATGGGCAGCGTGCCGGTGGCCGCCGTCGTCGCGGCGGCGGGCGGGCTCGACCTGGACGACCTGCGGAGCTTCCTGTCCGCCCGGCTCAGCCGCCCGGAGCTGCCGGTGCGGATCCTGGTGACGGACGCGCTGCCGCGCAACCCGAGCGGCAAGGTCGTCAAGCACGAGCTGCGCACCCGCTTCGAAGCCCCGGCGCCGGCCGGCCCGCGCACCGCTCCCGCGACGGCCACCGAGCTGGCGCTGGCCGCGCTCTGGCGGCGGGTGCTCGGCCGGCCGGTGCCGGCCGTGGAGGACGAGTTCTTCGCCCTCGGCGGGGACTCCTTCCGGGCCGTCCAGCTGGCGGCGCTGATGTCGGCGGAGTTCGGGGTCGCGGCCGCCACGGCGCTGGTCTTCGAGCGGCCGTCGCTGCGCGCCCAGGCGGCCTGGCTGGACGCCCCCGGGCACACCGTGAGCGAGCAGGAGACCACCGGGCAGCCGGAGGTGTCGCCGTTCCTGACCGAGCTGCGGGCCCAGCCGCACGAGCTGCCGCTCAGCTCCCAGCAGGAGAACTTCCTGCGCTGGATGGACGAGGCGCCGGGCCGGGACGCCGGCATGGTCAGCGTCCAGTTCCGGGTCGACGGCGCCCTGCGGCCCGAGCTGCTGGGCCGGGCGCTGCTGGAGGTGGTGCGGCGCCACGCGGCGCTGCGTACGCGGTTCGTACCGGTCGACGGCTCGCCCGGCGTGGTGCGCGCCGTGCTGGACGAGGAGCCGCGCGCGGACATCACCCTGGTCGAGCTGCCCGGGGCGGGTGACGAGGAGGTGTCGGCCCGCCTGATCGCCGAACGCGACCGGATCACCGACCTCGCGCGGGACCCGATGACCCGGCTGCTGGTCGCCGGGCGGGGCCCCGAGGAGCACGTCGTGCTGCTGGCGGTGCACCACATGGTCAGCGACGGCTGGTCGATCGGGGTCCTGCTCCAGGACCTGGGCGTGGTGTACTCCGCGCTGCGGCGCGGGCGCACCGCACCTGCGGTGCGGCCCGGCCCCGGCTACCGGGAGCTGGTCGAGTGGTCCAACGCGCACTGGCCCGCCGCCCGCGCCCACTTCGGCCGGACGCTGGCCGGGGCGCCCGCCGCCCTCGACCCGTTCCCCGGGCGGGCGGCGGTCGAGACGGTGCTGACCGGGGCGTACGACCTCACGGTGCCCGCCGAGCGGGCCGGCGCGCTGCGCGAGCGCGCCGCCGAGCTGGGCGCGACGCCGTTCCTGGCGCTCGCCGCCGTCTGGGCGGGTCTGCTGGCCGCGCACAGCGGTCACGACGACCTGGTGCTGATGACGCCCGTGCCGGGCCGAACCCGGCCGGAGGCCGAGCGGGCGATCGGCTGCTTCGTCCAGTCCCTGCTGCTACGGGTGGACGCCGCCGGCTCCCCCGGCTACGCCGAGCTGCTGGACCGCGTCCGGGCCGCGTCCACCGCCGCCCTCGACCACCAGCTGTACCCGTTCGCGGAGTTCAGCCCCGCCGTGCCGTACGCGGCCTGGCTGCGGTACGAGAGCTGGAGCGCGCCCGCGCAGCTGCCGGGGCTCGCCTGCGCCGCGTGGGACCTGCCGCGCGGCACCACCGTGCCCTGGCCGTCGCCCGGCGGCGACCTGCACGTGCCGGAGCTGATGGCGGTCGAGCAGCCGGACGGCAGCCTGCGCTGCTGGCTGCGCTACAACACGCACGCCTTCACCGCCGAGGCCGTCGCCGCCCTCGCCGCGAAGCTCGCCGCCGCCGTGCGGGACGCGGGCCGCTGACGTACGACGGGGCCGGCCCGGGATGTCCCGGGCCGGCCCCCTGCTGTCCTACGGCACTGTCAGCGGCGGGCGCTCAGCGGGCGCAGGTCGCTCCAGACCTCGTCGATCCGGGCCAGGCACTCCTCCCGGCTGCCGGCGGTGCCCTCCGGGCGCCAGCCCTCGGGGATCTCCCGGGCGGCGGGCCAGATCGAGTACTGCTCCTCGTCGTTGACGACGACGGTGAACACGGTGCCTCCTGAGGGGCGTTGGGGGTACGTACGGGTACGGGGCGGGGTGGGTCGGGCCGGGGTCAGTCGGACAGCCGGCCGGTGGCCTCGTCCTCGGAGAGCGCGTCGATCTCGGCGATCAGCAGCGCCTCGATCCGGGCCGCCAGTGCGGCCGGGGTGGGGCTCTCGAAGACGTCCCGGATCGGGACCTCCAGGCCGACGGTCGAGCGGATCCGGGCGGCGACCCTGGTCACCAGCAGGGAGTCGCCGCCGAGTTCGAAGAAGTCGTCGAGCGCGCCGACCTTCTCCACCCCCAGCACCTCCTGCCAGAGCTCCACGACCAGCGTCTCGGCGTCGGTGCGCGGCGCGAGGTACTCGCGGCCGGCGCCGTCGCCCGGCGCCGGATCCGGCAGCGCGGCCAGGTCGAGCTTGCCGTTGGCGGTCAGCGGCAGCGCGGGCACCACGACCAGCGCGTCCGGCACCATGAACGCGGGCAGCCGGGCGGCCAGGTGCTCGCGCAGCGCGGC
>FTKL01537638.1_pt1 | contig 20583 bp, 20 predicted proteins | sample 2434061 | NCBI WGS metagenome assembly FTKL01 (sample SAMEA3914816, study PRJEB12502) | metagenome | biome: forest; material: soil | place: USA | collected 2011-09-16 | depth 0.3 m
GCCTCGTGCGCGCAGTCCCCGGTGTTCCACCAGAACGACACGGTGTCGAGCCTGCGGGCGGCCAGGTCGTGGTGGGCCATGTCGGCCCAGGTGGCGGCGAAACCGATCACCCCGCGCGGCTTCCAGCTCTCGATGACGTCCAGCACGCCGGTACCGGACTGCTGGGAGAGCAGAGCGAGTTCACTGTGCTCGGTGAGGGCGAAGTTCACCGCGATGAGGGTGGCCGCGTGCGGGGCCGGCAGGGCGCTCAGCATCCGGTCGGACCCCTGCGGGCGGGGCAGCGAGGCACGGTGGCGGATCGCCGCGTACAGGCTCGCGTGCGAGTGCACCACGGCCTTCGGCATCCCGGTGGTGCCGGAGGAGTGGGTGATCGCCACCGGGTCGCCCGCCGCGTGCCGGTACGGCTCGGGCGCCGCGTCCGGGTCGCCGGAGCCGAGCTCGGAGGCGTCGGCGAGCACCGGGGCCACCGGGTCGTACCCGGCCAGCTCGGCCCGGTGCTCCGGGTCGGTGAGAATGCCGACGGCGCCGAGCCGGGCGATGTAGCGGGCCGCTCGCTCGCCCTCCACCTTGGGGTTGAGCAGCGCCGGGACGGCGCCGAGGCGCGCCAGCGCCAGGAACGACAGGACGTGGTCGGCGACGGCGGTCGCGTACACCACCACCGGGTCCCGCCGGCCGACCCCGAGCGCATGCAGTGCGGCCGCCCTGGCCCGGACGGCCCGGTCGACCTCGCGCAGGGTGAGGGGCTCCCAGGCCGCGTGGCCGTCCACTGCGGTGTCGAAGGTCAGCAGCGGGTCGTCGAGGCCGATGTCCAGGGCGATTCTGCTGGTCAGCACGTTTCCTGCGCCGACGTCCGGATCGTCCGCCAGAAGGCTGCGGATACTGCGGATGCTCACGGTGGTGGATCCCTCCCATGGTGCTGGCCGTGCGGGTACGGTGCGCGGCGTCCGGGCCGTGTACGGATGGGTGTCTGGTGTGCGCGGATGCGCGGTCATGGGGCGCGCCGGTGGGTCACGCGGTCATGCGGAGGTGACCAGGACGGCGGTGCCGTGATCGGTGCCCCCGGCCCGTTCGGCCTGCTCCGCGGCGATGACCAGGACCTGGTCGGCGTCGCCGTCCGCGAGTAGCAGAGCGGCCAACTCCAGTGCGTCCGCCGGGATCAGGCCGGGTGCGGCCGCCTCCCGCGGGCTGATGGCGACGACCGGGCCGGTCAGCCCCCAGCGGGCGGCGATGTGCCCGAGGACGGCGTTGGGGTTGGACTGGAAGAACAGCAGCGGCGGCATCCGGCGCTCGGAGGCGGCGGCGGTGTCGATGGCCAGTGCGGTGGCGCGGTCGCCTCCGGCGCTGGCAAGTACCAGCCCCGTACGGTCGGTTGCGGGTGACGGGGACGGGTAGGCCCGGCCGGCTCTATCCTGCCGGTCGGGTCGGGCCGGCGGGGTCGTACTGCCCGCTTCGGCCCGTTCGCCCCGGTCGTCGTGCCCGTCCGTCCCTGGGCCGGTGCCCGCCGGGCCAGTGTCGCGGTACCGGGTGAGGCAGAGGTCGGCGACGGCCGCGACGACGGGGCTGAAGGTCGAGGCCGAGAAGCCGGGCAACGGAGGTGGCTCGGCCGGTCCCTGCGGGTGCGGCCAGGTCGCGGTGGCGAGAGTGCGCAGTCCGTTCATTCGGCGGCCACCAGGAGTGCGGTGTTGGCGCCGCCGAACGCCGAGTTGAGGCTGAGGGCGTAGCGGGGGCGGTCCGCGCGCGGCCCGTCCAGGACGAGGTTCAGGCCGATCTCCGGGTCAGGGCCCAGCCAGCCGGCGTTGACCGGTAGCCGTTCGTCGTCCAACGCCGCGATGGTGACGACGAGTTCGAGCAGGGCGGAGGCTTCCAGGGCGTGGCCGTGGACGGACTTGCTCGAACTGACCGGGAGCGTGTCCAGGGCGTCGCCGAACACCTCGCGCAGCGCCCGTGCCTCCGCCAGGTCGGACATCGGCGAACCGGTGCCGTTGGCGTTGACGTAGCCCACCTCGGACGGCGCGACACCCGCCCGGGCCAGCGCGGCCCGGGCGGCGCGGGCCACTCCCTCGCCGTCGGGTCGTGGACGGCACACGTGATGGGCGTCCCCGGACCGGCCCCAGCCGGCGAGCCGGGCCAGCGGGGGCGCGCCGCGCTGTTCGGCGGCCGGGCCCGCTTCGATCACCACGGCCGCCGCGGCGTCGCCGAGCAGCGTGCCGGACCGCCCGCTGCTGAACGGCCGCAGCTCCCCGTCGCGGGCCAGGGCCCGGCCCGCGTCGAAGGCCGCGAAGACGCCGGGCTCCACCAGGTGGGCGGCCGCGACCAGCACCCGGGGGTGCCGGCCGGAGGCGACCAGGACCGCCGCGTCGGCCACCGCGGTGGCGGCGGCCACACAGGCGCCGGTGTAGACCCGGGTCACCCCGGACAGCCCCAGGGCGGCGGCGCCCCTGGACACGGCCTCGGCCACCTCACCGGTGCGCAGATCGCTGTGCAGCGCGAGCAGCAGCGGCGTGTCACCGGGCCCGGCGGGCAGCCCGGACTGGTGGCACGCGTCGGCGACGGCGCCGAGCACCGCTCGGGCGAGCGGCGGCGGATCGGGCAGCAGGGCTGCCCGCCGGGTGCCGCGCCGACCGACGTCGAAGCGGGTCACCTCGGTGAAGCCGGTCCTGCCGTGCACGGTCGCGGCCGCCAGCGGGGCGAGCCCGGGGCCGAAGGCACTGAGCACCCCGAGGCCGGTGAACACCGGCCGGACGGCCGGCGGTGCGCTGGTGCTCATGACCGCGTGACCCCACCGGTTCCGCTGACTCCGGTGCCGGGGGCGGGGGCGGCGGCGAGTACGGCTCCGCGCAGCACCGCGACGGCGTCGTCCACCGTGCGGACGGCCTCGAACTGCTCGTCGGAGAGTTCCAGTTCGAGTGCGTAGCGCTGCTCGAACTCGGCTGTCAGCCAAGTGAGTTCGAGCGATCCGAGGGTCTCGGGAACGCTGCTCGCGGCGCGCTGCCCGAACGCCGCCAGCATCTCCACGACCTCGGCCCGGTCCGGCAGCACGGGCGTACTCATGCGGGGCTGCCCGCGGCGGTCGGGGCGGCGGCGACCCGTCGGGCCACGTCGGCGGTGAACTGGTCGAGGGTCATCAGCGCGGTGGTCTCCATCTCGTCGAGGTCGAACTTGACTCCGAACTCGTCCTCGACCTGTACCGACAGGTCGGCGAGTGCCAGCGACTCGAGGTCGAGCCCGGCCGGGCCGAGGTCGGTCGCGCCGGTGACCTCGGAGACGTCGTACTGCATCTCGGTGAGTGCCGCGAGGACGAACTCGTGGATGCGCTCCTGCATGGTGGTACTCCTCGTGCTGTGTCGGGGATCGGTGCCGTGGTGCGTGCGGTGGGTCAGACCGTGGGCGCGGTAGCCGCATCGGCGGCGCGTGCTGCGGCGGCGCGCAGCGCCGTGGTGTCGCGGACGAGCTTGCCGGTGGCGGTGCGGGGCAGTGCCGGGAGGAACGAGAGCCGCCTGGGCCGCTTGAAGGAGGCCAGTTCGCGGGTCAGGGCGTCGCGGACGGCGGCAGGGCCGTCGGCGTGCTCGGTGGCCAGGTAGGCCTCGATGGCGCCGTCCTCGAAGACCACCACGGCCTCGCGGACCTCCGGCAGGCCCGCGAGGGTCTGCTCGACCTCGGTGAGGTCGACCTTGAGGCCGCCGATGGAGACCTGGGAGTCGCGCCGGCCGAGTACGGTGACCCGCCGGGCCGCCGGGTCGACCCGGGCGGCGTCCCTGGTGTGCAGTCGGCCGTCCGACCAGCGGGTGGCGTCGGAGAGGCCGGGGTAGGGGGAGTCGGCCATGGCGATGTGCAGTTCGCCGCCGTCCTCGTGCAGGTCCATGCCGTGGACCGGTTCGGCCTGGGGGTGCAGGGTGCCGTCGAGGTCGGTGGCGATGACCCCGAGTTCGGTCATTCCGTACATGGTGCCCAGGGGCACGCCGTACCGGGCGGCGAAGGCGGCGGGCAGCCCTGGGCGGACCAGCTCGCCGGCGACGATCATCCGGCGAAGCTGCGGCAGCGGCGGGGGAGCGGTCGCACCGGCCAGCAGTTCGGCGTGGAACGGGACGCCGATCACGGTGGTCGGCCGGTCGTCCTCGGCGATCGTGGCCAGGATGCCCGCCGTCGTCATCCGCTCGGGGACGGTCAGTGGTACCCGGGCGTGCAGGCTGTTGAGCAACCCGCCGACCAGGCCGAGGACGTGGACGACCGAGGAGAGCAGGACGACCCGCTCCCCGGCCTTGGGGAACAGCTCCAGCCGCCGGTAGCAGTCCAGCTCGCGCAGCAGGTCGGCGGCCGTGCGGGCGATCACCTTGGCCGGACCGGTCGAACCCGAACTCAGCTGCACCAGGGCGTGGCCGGTCGCAGCCGGGCGGCCGCCCGGCAGCGCCACCGGCACGGGGTCGGTCTCGCTGAAGCCGCGCAGCGTCGCCGCAGGGCGGTGCGCCGACTCCACCAGGACCTGGGGTGCCAGCCGTTCGACGGCGAGCGCGACCTCGTGCGCGGTGAGGCGGTGGTCCAGTAGGACGGCCTGGGCGCCCAGCTGCCAGCAGGCGAGCAGCGCGGCGGTGTAGCCGAGCGAGGGCGCCAGCCGCAGCGCGGCCGTGCCGCCGGTCGACAGGCCGGCGGCGGTGAGCCGTTCGGCCTGCTCGGCGACGAGCGCGCGCAGGGTGGCGCGGTCCACGGGAACACCGAAGCGCAGGCACTCCTGGTCATCGGGGCCGGCCAGGAGGAGGTGGTCCACCCAGTCGTGCGGGGCCCTGGCAGTCGAGGCCCCGGCCAGCAGGGGAGGGAGGGAGGAAGAGCCGGTCAACGCCACTCCACGAAGGGGAGGTTCTATGGACATCGTTCACAATCAACGGGGTCGGTTCGACTCCTGACGATTGCACAGTCGATCGAGCGAAAGCAAGGTCTAGACCAATGAGTGCTCGGCCTCTACGCTGCCGAGCCGGAGCCGGCCCGAGCGAGGCCTGCCCGGAGAGGCAGCCCGTGGGACCACTTGAACTGGCGGACTTCGAACGCGCGGCCCGCGCCCGACTCCCCGCCGAAATCTGGGACTTCGTGCAGGGCGGTAGCGGCGCCGAACGGACCCTCGCCGCCAACCGGGCCCAGTTCGGACACTGCCGCCTGCGCCCGCGCACACTCGTCGACGTCTCCACCACCGACCAGGGCCTCACCCTGCTCGGGAGCCGGCTGCGGACCCCGATCGGCGTCGCACCAATGGCCTACCACCAGCTGTTCCACCCTGAGGGCGAGGCCGCCACCGCCCGTGCGGCCGGCCGTGCGGGCGCGCTCCTGGTCGCCGGCATCTTCGCCAGCCGCACCCTGGAATCCATCGCCGAGGCCGCCACCGGCCCGCTCTGGCTCCAGCTGTACTGGCTGCGCCGCCGCGACGCGCTGGCCGCCGTGGTCGAACGGGCCGAGGCAGCCGGGTTCCGCGCCCTGGTGCTGACCGTGGACGCCCCCCGGATCGGCCGGCGGCTGCGCGACGCCCGCAACGGCTTCGCCGTCCCCGCGCACATCCGCGCCGTCAACCTCGACCAGGCGCTGATGGCCGCCAGCCACCGTGCCGGCGAAGGGAGTTCAGGCATCGCCGAGCATGCCAGGGAGCAGTTCGACCCCACCCTGACCTGGGCGGATCTGTCCTGGCTGCGCGAGCGCAGCAGCCTGCCGATCGTCCTCAAGGGGATCCTGACCGCCGAGGACGCCCGGCTGGCCGCCGAGCACGGCGTTGACGCCGTCGTGGTCTCCAACCACGGCGGCCGCCAACTCGACGGTGCCCTGGCGACCCTCTCGGCTCTGCCCGAAGTGGTCGCCGCGGTACCGCCGGAGCTGCCCGTCCTTCTGGACGGCGGTGTACGGACGGGCACAGATGTTGCCCTCGCGATCGCCCTCGGCGCCCGGGCCGTCCTGATCGGCCGCCCGGTCCTGTGGGGCCTGGCTGTCGACGGCGAGGACGGCGTCGCCCGGATCCTCGGTCTCCTGAAGAGCGAACTCGACGACACGATGGCCCTGCTGGGCCGGCCACGGCTGGCCGATCTCGACCACACCGTGGTGGCCCGGCCGGCCGGCTCCGAGCCTCCCGCCGCCACCTCCACCGCCACCTCCACCGCCACCGCCACCTCAGCCCCCGACCGCCGCCGCTGACCGTCGGCCGATTCCAGGACATCCCTTGCCACTGCACCCCCAGGCCGAGGCCCTGCGCAAGCAGCGCTCCGAGGCCGGTACGCCCCCGCTCTACTCCCTCACCACCGCCGAGGCGCGCGCCGCGGATCTCGCCGACATCCAGGCCTCGGCCGGGAACCCGGAACCGGTGGGCTCCGTCGAGGAGTTCACCGTGCCCGGCCCCGGCGGACCGCTGACCCTGCGGGTCCACCGCCCGGCCGCCGAGGCCGTCCCGGACGGTCCACTGCCCGCCCTGCTCTACCTGTTCGGCGGCGGCTGGACCCTCGGCTCCCTGGACACCGGCGACGCGATCTGCCGCCGGCTCACCAACGCCGTCGGCTGCGTCACCTTCTCGGCCGACTACCGACTCGCCCCCGAGCACCCCTTCCCGGCCGCCGTCCACGATGTCGCCGCCGCCGCCGAGTGGATCGCCGAGCACGCCGCCGGCCTGGGCATCGACCCCGGGCGGCTGGCCGTGGCCGGCGACAGCGCCGGCGGCAACCTCGCCGCCGCGCTCACCCTGATCGCCCGCGAGCGGGGCGGCCCCGCGCTGCGCCACCAACTGCTGGTCTACCCCAACACCGACCACGGCGCGGACACCCCGTCCGTCCGCGAGCACGACGACCCGCTGCTGTTCAACCGCCGCTCGGTCGCCTGGTACTGGGGCCACTACCTGGCCGACCCGGCCGACGGCGCCGATCCGCTGGCCTCGCCGCTGCGCGCGCCCTCGCTGGCCGGGCTGCCGCCCGCCACCGTGATCACCGCCGAGTACGACCCGCTGCGCGACGAGGGCGAGCTGTACGCAGAGGCGTTGCGGGCCGCAGGCGTCCCGGTGGAGGCCCGCCGCTACGAGGGTATGCCGCACGGCTTCTTCGCCATGGCCGGCGTCCTGGACGACGGCCGCGACGCCCAGCGGTACGCCGCCGAGCGGCTGCGCGAGGCCCTGCTGTGAGCGCCGCCGCGGTCAGTGCCGCCGCCGACGGGCCGGCCACCGCCACCGGTGCGACGACCGGTCCGCAGATCGCCCCGCTGCCGCTGGGCGAGCTGCACGCCAGCCTCGCGGACCCGCTGCTGGACGCGATGACCTTCCTCAACGAGGCCACCGAGCGCTACCCGGACGCGCTCTCCTTCGCCCCCGGCCGCCCGCACGAGGGCTTCTTCGAGCCCGAGACCGTCCACGAGTACCTGGACACCTACCTCGCGCACCTCGCCGACCGCGGCCTGAGCCGCAGCGCGGTGCGCACCGCGCTGTTCCAGTACGGGCCCACCAAGGGCATCATCGCGGACCTGGTCGCCCGCACCCTCGCCAACGACGAGGGCCTGGACGTGGCCCCCGAGGCGCTGGTGCTCACCGTCGGCGCCCAGGAGGGCATGCTGCTGGTGCTGCGCGCCCTCTGCGCCACGCCCGAGGACGTCCTGCTGGTCAGCTCGCCCTGCTACGTCGGCGTCACCGGCGCCGCCCGGCTGCTCGACCTGGCGACGGTCCCGGTCCCCGAAGGCCCCGAGGGCGGCCCGGACCCGCGGGCCGTGCAGGAGGCGGCCCGCGCCGTCCGGGCCTCCGGCCGCCGCCCGCGGGCGCTCTACGTGGTCCCCGACTTCGCCAACCCGTCCGGCACCAGCATGCCGGTGGAGGCCCGGGCCAGGCTGCTGGAGGCGGCGGCCGAGGAGGGGCTGCTGGTGATCGAGGACAACCCGTACGGCTTCTTCGCCCGCGAGCCCGGCGAACGGCCCACCCTGAAGGCCCTGGACCGGCGCCGGCAGGTGGTCTACCTCGGCTCCTTCGCCAAGACCTGTTTCCCCGGCGCCCGGCTCGGCTACGTCGTCGCCGACCAGGAGGTGCTCGCGCCGGCCGGCAGGACCGGTCTGCTCGCCGACGAACTGGCCAAGCTGAAGAGCATGACGACGGTCAACACCCCGGCGCTCAGCCAGGCCGTGATCGGCGGCATGCTGCTGCGCCACGACTGCCGGCTGCGGGCCGCCAACGCCCCCGCGCGCGCCTACTACGCGGCCAACCTCACGGTGCTGCTGCGGGAGTTGGAGCGACACTTCCCGGCGGCCGAGCGGGCCCGACTGGGCCTGTCCTGGAACGAGCCCGAGGGTGGCTTCTTCGTCGTACTGGACGTGCCGTTCACCGCTGACGCGGCCGCGATGGAACGCTGCGCCCGCGACCACGGGGTGCTCTGGACCCCGATGGCCCCGTTCTACCCGGCGGGCGGCGGCGAGCGCCGCCTGCGGCTCTCCATCAGCGCCCTGAGCGAGCAGCAGATCGAGGCGGGGGTGGCCCGGCTGGCCGACTTCGTCCGGGAGTCCGCAGGCTGAACGCACCTCTGTACGGCAGCGGGGAGGGGCCGGGTTCTCACCCGGCCCCTCCCCGCTGCCTCAGAGGACTCCCGCCGCGCGGCCCCGGGCGCCGGTCAGAACCTCCGGGACAGCTCCCGGGCCGCTACCGGATCCGGGCCGAGAACAGCCGGGCCGACCAGTAGACCGCTCCGGTCGTCATCACCACGACGATCAGGAGCCCCTGCCAGACCACGCTGTCGCCGATGTTGCCGGAGAACAGCGCCCGCATGCCCTCCACCGCCCAGTAGAACGGGTTCCACTTGGCCGCCGTCTGCAGCCACATCGGCGCGAGCGCCAGCGGCAGCAGCACTCCGGAGAGCAGGGCGATGGGCTGGGCGAGCGTGTTCACCACCGGCGCCATCGCGGCGTCGTTGGGCAGTACGAGGGCGATGCCGTACGAGATGGCCGAGGTCATCAGTGCCAGCAGGCCGAGCAGCAGGTAGGCCAGCAACAGATTCAGCGGGTCGACCCGCAGGCCGAACGGCAGCGCGATCAGCGTGATGAGGACCGCCTGGGCGAGCAGCGCCACCATCTCCCGCAGCGCCCGCCCCAGCAGCAGGGCGAGCCGGCTGACCGGGGTCACCCGGGAGCGCTCGATGATGCCGGCCTTCAGCTCGCCGAGCAGGCTGAACCCGGTGTAGAGCCCGCCGAAGATGCAGAGCACCGCCAACAGGCCGGGGACGTATATCTGGTAGGCCTCGGCATAGGTGGTGGCACCCATGGGTTCGAGCACCTTCTTGAGCAGCGGGGCGAACAGCAGCAGGTAGAAGATCGGCTGGATCACCCCGACGGCGATCCAGATCGGTGTACGCCACATCAGCAGCAGCTGCCGCTGGAAGACCAGCCAGGTGTCACGGGCGAGCTTCACGGAAGGGACCCCAGGGATTGTCAGGACTGTTCGATGGAGCGGCCGGTGCGGGCCAGGAACACGTCGTCCAGGCTCGGCCGTTGGAGCTGGACGGCCCCGGGGACGACGCCCGCCCCGTCCAGGACGCGCAGCAGCTGCGGAATGGCCGCGGCGCCGTCGTGCAGGTAGAGCCGTAGGCCGTCCTCGCCCTGCTCCAGCCGGTGCAGGTAGGGCTGGTCGCGGAGGGCGTCGGCTGCGGTCCCGATCTCGCCGGCGGCGAGTGCGAGGAGGACGACGTCGCCGGAGATCTCGCGCTTGAGTGCCTCGGACGTGCCCTCGGCGACGACTTGGCCGTGGTCGACGATCGCGACCCGGTCGCAGAGCGCGTCGGCCTCCTCCAGGTAGTGGGTGGTCACCACCACCGTCATGCCTTCGGTGCGCAGCCGCTTGATCTCGGCCCACACCTGGCTGCGGCTGGCCGGGTCGAGGCCCACCGTCGGCTCGTCGAGGAACAGCACCTGCGGGGCGTGGATCACCCCGAGGGCGATGTCCACCCGGCGGCGCTGGCCGCCGGAGTAGGTGCTGCAGGGACGGTCCGCGAACTCGGTGAGGTCGAAGGCCTTGAGGGCGTCCTCGGTCTGCCGGTGGGCGTCGGCCTTGCTGCTGCCGTACATCCTGGCCTGCAGCACCAGTTCCTCGCGGGCGGTGACCGCGTCGGTGGTGCCGCCGCCCTGGGCGACGTAGCCGATCCGTCGGCGGACCCCGGCCGGGTCGGCCAGCAGGTCGGCGCCGGCGATCAGGGCTTCGCCGCCGTCCGGGCGGATGAGAGTGGCGAGCATGCGCAGGGTGGTTGTCTTCCCGGCGCCGTTGGGGCCGAGGAATCCGAAGATCTCACTTGCTCGGACGTCCAGATCAATGCCGCGGACGGCATCGACAACGGTTTGGCGGCGTCTTCCGGACGGATAGGACTTACGAAGTCCCTTGGTCTCGATCAACCAGAACTCCCGTGCTGGGATGGGATGCGGGGGCTCCTGGGAACCGTGCTTCGGCTTCACACTAGATGCTCAGGTACCCGGGAAACAATGGCCTAGACCAATTTAGGGAGATGTCGGCGAGCCCGTGGCCAGTGCTTCCAGCCGGTCGGCGGCCGCCACTGCCCCGCCACCGGACATCAGTTGACCCCCGAGCAGCTTCGCAGCCGTACGGTGGGAGGTTTCGTCGAGCACCTGCCGAAGCCGCTCGGCGATGACCTGGGGGCCGACCCGGGCGAACGGAACCCGGAGGCCGGCCCCGGCCTCGGTGACCCGCTGCGCCACGAAGGGCTGGTCGTTCCGGATCGGCGCCATCAGCAGGGGGACGCCGTGTGCCAGCGACTCGCCCACGGTGTTCATCCCACCATGGCAGAGCACCGCGTCCAGCGCACCCTTCGACAGCAGCTCCAGAATCGGTGCCCGTTCGACCACGACCACGGAGTCCGGAAGGTCGGCGGGCAGTGCCCCGCGCGGCGCGGCGATCACGGCCTGGATGCCCTCGCCGTAGCGGGCCAGGGCCCGGACGGTGCGGTCGAGGAAGTCCGCGCCGACCGCGTCCGACATGGTGCCCATGGTGACCAGCACGGTGCGCCGGTCGGGGTCCAGCCGCTCCCACGGGAACGCCGGATCCGCCGAACGCTCGGTCAGCACCGGTCCCACCAGCGCGTACTGCGGCGGCGTCGGCAGGTCGCCGATCAGCGCCCGGCCGGTGGTGGCCAGCACCAGGTGCGGCGAGAACCGCGGATCGGTGAACTCGGCTGCGGGCAGTCCGGCCCGCCGCCACAGCCCTTCCAACAGGCCCGCCGTCCAGGCCTCGACCTGCGGCAGGGCCCGGTACGGGCGGCCCAGCTCCATCGCCCCCGGCGCAAAACTCGCCCACGGCAGTCCGTGCCGGTGCGCGACCAGCGCGCCCGCCGGGGTGTGCTGGTCCACCAGCAGCGCATCGGGCCGGAACTCCCGCACCACCGCGTCCAGCGGCTTCGTGGTGAACCGCGCGTACGGGACGACGAAGCCCTCCCACAGCGAGCGCAGCGAGGCCAGGCCGTGACCCCCCAGCGCCCGGAACGCCCGGGTGCCGGTGCCGAAGACCTGTGCGTCCGGACCGAGCAGCGACTGCAACACCGTCTCGGTGCCGGACCAGGCCACCTCGTGGCCGCGCGCGGCCAGCTCCTTCGCGATCCCGGACGCCGGGTTGACGTGCCCGGTCAGCGGGGGCACCACCAGCAGGAAGCGGCTCATCGGCGCACCAGCTCCGCCAGGTCGCCGACGGTCAGCGCGGCCAGCGCATCCAGGTCCAGGCCGGCCCGCAGCGCGCCCAGATCGGCGCCGAAACGCTCGCGCAGCAACGTGTCCAGGACGGCGAACTCGGTTTCGTCCAGGGCCAGATCAGCGTCGAGCCGGGCCTCGGGTACCACCAACTCTGCCCATTCGGGCAACGCATCGGCGGCTGCGACGAGCAGCGCCACGAGGTCCGGGTCCACGGCGGGCAACGGCCCTGAGGGCGTGTCGGGTGACGAGTCCGAATCGGTGTCGTGGTGTACGAAGGAAGGCCGGAAATCAGTCATCGGGGGCTCCACCTGCTCGACGGCACGGGGGCGAAAGGGAGGGCTCCGGGTCGGTGATCACTTGTGCGACCGGCGGAGCGTGGGAATACTAGCCCGGGTGACCGCACTGGAGGCAGTGGCCGTCCACCTCCCCCCACGACTCGTTCCGATCGAGGACGTGGGCGCGCGGATCGGCCTGACCCCACGCCAACTTCGACTCTTCCGCCGCTTCCACGGCCTGGACCAGGTGCGCCTGGACCCGGACGGGACGCTGCTCGACCTGCTGGACGCCGCAGTACGGGGCCTGCCCGGACTGCGCGGCAACGAACACCGGGTCCGGTACCTGCTGCACGCGCGCAGCATGCCGGTTGCGGTGCCCTATCCGCTCAACCCCCTGCACCAACTCCAGGAGCGCTTCGGCCTCACCGATGCCAACGCGTTCACCGTGACCCACCAGGCCTGCGCAGCCTCGCTGCTGGCCGTCGACCTGGCCGGGCGACTCCTGGAGGACGAGGCCGATCCGTCGGCGCTGGCCCTGGTGGTGGCGGGGGAGAAGACCTTCACCCGGGACGCCCAGGTCGTCCCGGACACCTCGATCTTCGCGGAGGCCTCGGCGGCCTGCCTGGTCAGCCCCGGCGGTGCCCGCGACCGCGTGCTCTCCTACGCGGTCCGCCAGCGGCCCGAGTTCGACGGCCGGCTGGCCGAGGACCCGGAACTGCTGGCGCGGTACCAGAGGGAGTACCAGTCGACCATGATCGAGGCCCTGGAGGCCGCCCTCGATCAGGCTGGTCTGGACCTCTCCGAGATTGCGCTGCTGCTTCCGCACAACGTCAACCAGGCTTCCTGGCGCATGATTTGCCGTCAGTTGGACTATCCTGTCGAGCGGGTGCTGCTGGACAACGTGCCCTCGGTCGGGCACAGTTTCGCTGCAGACGCCTTCATCAACCTCCGCACCGCCATCACCGGCGGAGTGCTCCGGCCGGGCGATCACTACCTGATCGCCGCCGCCGGCGTCGGCGCCACCTTCTCGGCCATGGCCCTCCGGCACTGACGTGCCGTCAGCGGCTCGTCGGCGCGCGCTCGTCTCAGCGCTCCGCCCCCGTATCCCCATCACCCACCACGGGACGGTCCACCCATGTCAGACTCCGCCCTCTCCACCACCGAGCCGGTCGACACCGAGCTGCGCGGCCGCATCATGCGCGGCATCGAGGAAGTGCTGCCCCGCATTCTCAAGATCGAGCTCGCCGACATCCCCGAGAACGCCTGCTTCTTCGAGGACTTCGGCCTCACCTCGTCCGGCACCATCGACCTGGTCCTCGAAATCGAGGAGGAGCTCGACATCCAGGTCGACATCGAGCACCTCAGCGTGGACGACCTCCGCTCGATCGGCAGCCTCACCGACTTCGTCGCCGGGCACCTCGTCGACGAGGACTGACCCGGTGCCCGCCGCCGAGGTCCGGGGCCTGCGCGTCACCAGGGCGATCGCCGCCGGGTTCGACGGCCGCTCCGAAGCCTCGCTCCACCCCGATCTGCGGACCTTCGTCGGCGACCTGGTCCGCCCGTACGGCCTGCCACTGCGTGAGGACCTGCTGAGCGAGGGGGCCGGACACGACTACGGGCAGATGGCCGAGGGCCTGCTCGGGAAGGCCCTGCCCGCAGGCGAGCCCGCGGACCTGTTGATCCTCGCCTTCTCCTCCCCGGACGTCCGGCCCGCCGCCCCCGCCGCCCTCCACCTCAGCCGCCACTGTCCCGGGCAGCCGACGGCCTTCGCCGTCTGCGACCAGGGCAGCGCGGCAGCTTTCACCGCCCTTCGGATCGCCGCCGCCCACCACCGCACCGGTGGCTGTCGGCGGGCAGTGATCGTTCTCGCCGAGCAGAGCGCCCTGCACTACGAGGCCCCCGAGCCCGTCGGCCTGCCCGAGGAGCACCGTGCCGTCGTCCTGGTCTGCGAGGAGAGCGCGGGGGAGGGAATGCGCGTCCACCAGCAGGCGCAGGCGGACGGCTCACAGGCCCTGAGGTCGGTACTCGCCGACCACCGGGGACTCGGCCGGGGGGCCGGGCTGTTGCTGGCCGCAGACCTGGCCGGCGCCGCCCCGCCGGCGGACCTCAACCCTCACGACACCCCCGAAGCCGTCGAGACGGCCCGACCGGGACAGCCGTTCACCGGAGTCTGGACCCTGCTGGCCGACCGCCTCGCACGGCGCCCGGAAGCCGGTGGCCCGCTGCTGGTCGCGGACCACGACCGGCGTCTGGGCAGGCTCAGCACCCTGTCGCTGCCGTGAACGCCGATCCCGCCGCCGAGGTGGTCGAGCCCGCCGGCGTCGCGGACGTGATCGACGTCTGGACCATCTCCACCGACCAGCCCCCGGCCGTCGTGCACCGACTGCGAGGCCTGCTCGACCTCGATGAACGGGACCGGGCCGACCGAGGCCACGACCCGGTCCAGGGCGAGCGCTTCACCGTGGTCAGGGGCGCCGTCCGCCTGCTTGTCGCCGACCGGCTCGGCACCGGAGCCGCCGACGTCGTGTGGCAGCGCGGCCCGCACGGCAAACCCGCACCCGTCCTCCCGCCTGAGTCCGGCGGGATCCACGTCAACTGGTCCGCCTCGGGCGCCCTCGCGGTCCTGGCCATCGCCGACGGGCGCCGGGTCGGCGCGGACGTCGAGGAGATCCACCCACCCGGCGTCGGCGCGCGGATCGCCCGCCGCTACTTCCCGGCCCCCGACGCCGCGCTCGTCCTCGAAGCGCCGACCCCGGCCAACAGCGCCGACCGCTTCACCCGGCTCTGGTGCCGTCGTGAGGCCTGCGTCAAGGTCCACGGCGGGCGGCTCGTCCAAGGCCTGGGCCTTCCGCTCACCGGTCCCTCGCCGCTGCGCCTGGCCGACGCGGGCCCGCTGGGGCCCGGCCCGCTGTGGTTGTCCGACGTCACGGTGCCAGGCCCGTTCCGCGCGGCGGTCGCTGCCGACGTGGACCGCCCCTTCACGGTCCGTCACCGCAGCTGGGTCGCCCCGCGCCTGACCGAACTTCCCCGATAGACAGCCCGGGCAGGCCGCAGCGACGGCGATCCGCCCGCCGACGGCTTGTGAAGGCCCGCTGTCCCGCAGTACGCGCGGGCCGCCGGTCGACCGGCGGCGGGTACGGAGGACCGGACGCCCCGGCCGCCGGTGCCGGACACCGCCTACGGCCGGGGGCGCCGTGTCACGGGCGCACCCCGGCCGTCCACGCACGACCTTGAGGCCCTCCTGACCGGGCCGGGCCCGGCTACGGCTCGCGGGTCAGTGCACCGGCATCGACATGTAGACCGCACGCCGCCCGTAGGACGCGGGGACGGCCACCTCCCGGTGCGCGCGGTAGCCGAGGAGCCGCAGCAGGATGTCCGTGCCGCGCACCGCGACCATCGAGATCTGCTCGAAGCCCGACTCCACTGCCCGCGCCCGGAGGTACCACATGAAGTCCTCCGCGACCTCCCGGCCGCGCAGGTCCTCGGCGATCACCAGGTCGTGCACGTGCAGGTTGTCCGACTCGAACGCGGTGTCCTCCGCCTCGGCGAGGTCCGGGCAGCGCAGCGGCGGGTACGGCAGGCTCAGCAGGTAGCCGCGGACCGTGCCGTGCTGCTCCAGGACGAAGCAGGTCCCCGGCGAGCCGAGGGCGCGGGACTGCAGTGCCTCCCGGCCCTCCGACAGGCCGTCGGCCGCGTAGGCGTCGTGTTCCAGCGCGACCACGGCGTCCCAGTCGTCGTCGATCAGCTGCCGTATCAGGAATTCCCCGCTCACCGGGCCGCTCCGTCCGCGCCGAGGCCCTCCGCGCGGGCGGCGGCCACCATCCCCGCCCAGGCCTCCACCAGCACCGCCCAGCGCTCGGCGTCCTCCTGGGCCTCGTCCAGGAGCTGCTGCCGCTGCCCGGCCACCACGTCCGCGAGCTCGACGTACTTGCCGCCCAGCTTGCGGTAGGAGCGGTCCACGACGTCCAGGCAGTGCTCGTTCCCGGCCCGGTCCCAGTCGAAGGTGCTGCGCACCAGGTCGAGGACCGGCTCGATCCTCAGCCCGTGCTGCTCGTCCAGCAGCCCGCGGCCCTGGTCGATCATCCCGCCGTAGACCGGGTACAGGTAGAGCATCGAGAGCAGGAGCTTCACGAACCGCAGCTGGTAGGAGATGAAGCCGGCGCCTACGCGCCGTTCGGGCGTGTAGTAGTTGACGATGTGCCGGTTGTGGACGACCCCGGGCAGCTTGGAGTGGACCAGGGCGTGCAGCAGCGCGTAGTCGCAGCCGAGGGTGTCGGTCGAGGGCAGCAGCGGCAGCACTTCGTAGGCCCGGTGGTCCAGGGCGATGTTGCACATGTAGACGTTCCAGATGTCGGGCACGCCGAGGACCGACTTGTCGGTGTCGAACGGCTCGGCGCCGACGCCCTTGAAGGAGAGCTCCACCATCGCGTCGCGGTCCTCGTCCGGCCACACCGGCGGGGTCCACAGGCGCACCAGGTCGCGGTAGACCTCCGGGTCCAGCTCGAGGATCTCGCCGATGTCCACGTTGAGTTCGCCGATGAAGGAGCCGCTGACCAGCATCACCGGCTTGTCCGCGTCGGCGGGGTCGAGCTCGGAGCGGGTCACGCCGGCCACCGCCTCGCCGGCCGGCCGGCCGATCGAGAGCAGCTCGTGGTGGATCGGGTAGAGCTTCCGGCCGTCGGCGACCTGGTAGTCGAAGTCGTCGTTGCGCAGGTGCGCCGAGGTGCAGCCGAGGGCGGCCGCGGCCAGGAAGAGCCGGTTGACGCAGGAGCCGTACGCGACGGACTTCGGGAGCATCAGGTCGAGCAGCAGCTCGGGGTCGGCGGCGCCGGAGCGCTCGGCCACCTGGCGGAAGAACTCCCGCTGCTCCGCGTTGCCGAGGTGGTGGACGAAGACGCCGGGGGTGGCGGTCAGTGAGGCCACGGCGTCCGCGTTCTTGGCGAATCCGGCGGCGTCGGTGGTGTCGAGGATGAGGAGGTGAACCTCGACCCCGAAGGTCGCGACGGCGTAGGCCGCCTCCTCGGCGAGGTCCACAACAGTGCCGGGGCAGGCACGCATGGTGGGCAGGGCGAGGCAGACTCGTTGCATGGTGTGGGTCTCCGTCTGGTCGTCAGATTCGTTGCAGCAGTTGTCGGTTGAGGGCGGAATGGGGTCCTGGACGGCGGCTCCGGCCGGCCCGTCGCGCCACCACGGACGAGGCCGCCGGTGAGGCCGGAGAGCTACGGCGGGGCCCGGCGGGGGTGGAAGGCGCCCCCGCCGCAGCCATTTCCATTTCGCCGGGGTCGGGGCAGCGGTGGAGCGAGTACGGCAGGCTGGGGAGGTTCCCGCCGATGCCGGTCACGGGGTGGTAGTAGAGCATCGAGAGCAGGAGCCCCGTCGACCACACCTGGTGGGCGATGAAGCCGCTGCCCGATCGGCGCTCCGGTGTGCGGTAGTTGACGACGAGTCCGTTGCGGCCGACGCCGGCCGGAGCGGCATCGCGGACGACGCGCAGGAGGAAGTGGTCGCTGCCGACGGTCCCGCATGCCGGTGGCAGCGGTGGCAGCGGTGGTCGCTCGTAGCCGCTCGGTCTCCGGTCGCGATCGTCAGATCCGTGTGCCCGTCCGAGGACCGAGGCATGGCAGCGCCGCATGGCTCCCTCAAGGCTGCGTCGATATAGTCGAGTCGGTTGGGCCGGTGAGTCCCGAGCGGTGTCGGTGCCGGGGCGCGGCGATCCGCCGGACTCGTGTGGATGACCTTGCTTCACCACATTGGACTAGACCAACTTTGGTGTCAATGGGGTGCTTTCAGGGATCGGGCGGCGCGCGCCGACCCTGCCCGATCGGGCAGGCACCCCTGCCCTCGCGCGGACTTCGGCGGGGCTCGCGGGGCGGGCCACGAGGATGCAGTCCGCGCATCGGTGGTGCGCGGCGGCCGGGGCCGGCCCCGGCCGGTTCCACGGTGCCACCGGTCAGGGGAAGCGGGGCACGCCCCGGGCGTCGAGCTGTGCGGCCAGGGCGGCGACGGTCTCCTCGGGGACGTCGTCGATGCCGCTCGCCGACGGTGTGGGGGTGAGGCCGTTGGCCCCCTGGAACGCGGTGAGTGCGCCCCGGGCGCCGGGGCCCGCGACGCCGTCCAGGCCGTGCGGGTCGAAGCCCAGGGTCTCCAGGGCGGTCTGGATGCCGATCAGGAGGTTGAGCGGCACCGGCAGGGCGCCCGAGCGCAGGTTGGCGTTCAGCGGCTGGGCGGGGTCGTAGACCAGGGCGGTGATGTCCCCGCCCTGGTCGGTGACCCAGCCAGCGAGGGTGAAGAGCAGGCCGTTGCGGACGTTGCGCGGGATGACGCCGGGGTTCCCCGCCTCCGTCATCCGGCACTCCCTGGCCATGGTCAGCCAGTCGCCGTCGGCCGCGGCCGTCTCGAAGTGCGGGAAGCGGAACATCGGCCCCATCGCCCAGGCCATGCTGAGCAGGCCGAGCTGACCGGGTGCCGGCCAGCCGTCGTACCCGGCGAACGGCGGGCGGCCGCGCAGCGAGATCTCGAAGGCGTCGAGCTTGCGGGTGATCAGCGCGTCGACCGACTGGTCCGAGACGAGCAACTGGGCGATGGCCCGCTTCTGGGAGATCGGCGCGTTGGCGGTGCCGCTGAACTTGATCTTGCGGTACTCGTCCTCGACGGCGGCTGAGTCGGCCGGAACTCCGGTGGTCCGGTCCGTCCAGTCCAGGGTGAAGATGTCCGGCAGCGGTGCGGGGTTGCTGCCGAAGTTCTCCGGGTCGTCGGCGTCGAGCAGGTTTCCGACGCCGGTCGACACCAGGCTCTTCACGTCCAGGTACATCATGTGCTCACGGCTCTCCAACGGTTCGCTGAAGGCGTTGAACCCGTTCCTGACGCTGTCGTGCATGGCTCACTCCTCGGGAGGCACCGGTGGCGCGGGGGGCTGTGCGGGCGGGGGTTCCAGGACGTCGTAGCGCAGTCCGCTGGAGCCCGAGCCGGTGCCGCTGATCTTGCGCCGGGCCGACCAGGCGTGGGGGGAGCCGTCGTGCCAGCGGGTGTACTGGCGGCTGCGTTCCACCCGGACGCCGGAGCGCGGGACCTCCTCCTCGAACAGCCACGTCTGCTCCCCGAGCAGCCGGCCGAGCGGCCGGGCCGGGGTGTCCGCGTCGCGGACCAGGCCGGCGAGCAGCAGCCGGATGTCCTCCGGAGCCTGGGCGTCGAGCGGCTGGGGCACCAACGGGTACCAGTGGCCCGGAACTTCGGTGGTGAGCAGGTAACGGTCGGCGGGCGGGTCGCCGGGTTCGGCGGTGGGCCGTGCCGGGACGGCCGCCACCCAGCGGGCGTAGCGGTCCAGTGGTTCCCCGGCCAGGTCGCCGACGGTCTCCTCGACCGCCCAGGCCAGGTTCGCCGCCTCGTCGCGCAGCAGCAGGACGGATTCGGCGGGCGGGCTCTCCAGAGCGGCGGGCAGCGAGGCGGCCCGGTAGAACCAGGGGGAGGGCGGCGGCGCGGAGCCGTCGCCGCCGGCGCCACCCATGGCGCCGCCCCCGGAGTCCTCGCCGAGGCCGAAGAGGTTCCACTCCGGGTCCTCCAGGGAGGCGTGGGCGAGCACCGTCTCCCCGCCGAAGACGTCCGTCACCGAGCAGTGGACGACCCGGCTGAGCGAGCCCACGGTGCTGGGCAGCGGGCAGCAGAACCAGTCGTTCCCGTACACCGTGGTGAAGGCGATCAGCAGCAGCCGTCCGAGGTCGGCGGGGCTGGCGTCCACGGCGCCGAAGTTGATCCTGGCGTCCTCCATCTCCCAGAAGCGGGAGGCGGGCATGCCGCCGAAGGTCGCCGGGGTGGGGACGATGGCGCGCTGCTCGTGCGTCACGGCGGCCTCGGTGACCGGGATGTCGGCGGGCGGCGCGTCGACGGCCCACCAGTCCAGGTGGCCGCCCGGGTACTCCTGGGCGCGCAGTTCCAGCTCGGGGACGGTGGAGGCGTGCACGGCGAAGGCGTACTCCAGCCGGTTGGGGTTCCAGGCGGCCGGAGGTTCCGGAGGCGGAGCGGGGTCGGCCGGGGGTGCGGGCGGCGGCTCGGACGCCCCGGCCGGCGCCCGCGGGGTCCACCAGGCGAGCCAGCGCGCCGCCGCGCCGGCCAGCGCCTCCAGGTCGGGGGCGGCCGCGTGGAACTCCTTCGCCGCGGTCTCGTCCCGCTCCGCGAGCCTGGCCAGCCACGGTGCCAGCGCGACGGCGTCGGGCAGCCTGCTGCGGACGGCCACGCCGAGCGGGGCGGGCGCGAGCGGCCCGTCGACGGCACAGGGGCAGACGGTGGCGAACGCGGGCAGCAGCGCGCCGAGGCCGGCCGCCGCGAGTTCGCGCCGCCAGCGCAGGCCGCCGGCCAGGGCCAGCCTGGCGTCGGGTCCGTCGACGGGCTCCTGCTCGACCAGTTCCTCCAGCACCATCCGGCCCGGTCGGTACGGCTGCCAGGCGCCGTCGCCGATTCCGTCGCCCTCGCCCTCGACGCCGCCGGCCCGCCAGCCGTCCAGCGGATGGGTTTCCTGCGACAGTGCGACATTGACCGGCGAGGCCGCGTCGTCGCCGCTGAACTCGCCGAAGGCGTACTGGCGGGCCAGCAGGTGGGCGGCGTCGCCGATCCGGGCGGCCAGCGCCTCCTCGACGTCCGAGAA
>FTKL01000778.1_pt2 | contig 20577 bp, 13 predicted proteins | sample 2434061 | NCBI WGS metagenome assembly FTKL01 (sample SAMEA3914816, study PRJEB12502) | metagenome | biome: forest; material: soil | place: USA | collected 2011-09-16 | depth 0.3 m
CCGCCCCGGCAGGTGCTGATGGCGGCGGCCCAGGGACTGGACGACATGGGCAGTGCCCGGATCCGCACCGACCGGCAGGGGCCGGCCGGGCGGAGCAGCGCGGACGGCACGCTCTCCTGGGGCGCCCGGGACATCGGCGACCTGCGGTTCACCGACCGGCAGGGCAGCGGCCGGCTGCTGGTGGTGGACGGGGTCTGTTACAGCGAGCACGACGCGCCGGCCGGCCCGCTCCCGGCCGGGCGGTGGCAGCGGGCCGAGCGGCCCGGGGCGGAGTCCCTCGACCCGGACGGGCCCCCGGCCGACGGCTACGCGGGCGGCTGGATGACCGCCCTGGTGTCGAACCCGAGCGGCCGGGTGCGCGCGGTCGCGCTGGTCGGCAGGCTCAGTGAGGTCGGCGCCGAGGACGTGGCGGGTACGGCGGCCACGCGCTACCGGGGCACGGTCTCCGTAGAGGCCCTGTTCGGCGCCGACCAGAACCTGTCCGGGCCGAGGCTGGCGGCCGTCCTCGCGTACTACCGGGCCCAGGGCACGGAGTCGCTCGACTACGACTTCTGGGTCGCGGACGGGGACCGGCTGCTGCGGATGCGGCAGAGCGTCCCGGGCCGCGACGGAACCGAGGTGACCACCACGGTTGTCTCCGATCCGGGGGTGGCGTTCGAGGTCCAGGCCCCCGCTCCGGCCGAAGTGGCCGCGGGGTAGGCCCGCGCGGCCCGGGCGACGGCCGCGTGACATGGTGGATTCCCACCAGGTCGCGGGCCGGAGCCGGCAGGCGCCGGCGGCGGTTCGGTGGCAACTCGATGGCAACTCGGCGGGTCGACGACAGGAGGCGGCATGGCGGTGCGGCGGCGGATGACGGCCGGGGTGGCCGTCGTGCTGCTGGCGTGCGCGCTGGCCGGCTGCACCGGGGGGGCGGGCAGGCCCGCGACCGCGTCGGCGTCGGCGTCCGGCGCGCCGAGCTCCGCGAGCAGCTCGCCGACCGACGCCGCCAAGCCGACCGACCGCTCGCCGCACGGGGTGCTGCTGTCGGCCCAGATCGCCATGCAGAGTGCCCGCCGGGCCAAGATCACCTACCGGCTCGGCCAGGACAGCGCGGCCGGCGTGCTGTTCTGGCAGCCGAAGACGGCCCTGCAGATCAAGCGCAGCACGCCGGGCACCGGTGAGCAGCTGATCGTCATGGACACCACGGCCTACCAGGGCGGGGACGAGGCCACCGCCGTCCGCCTGGACGGCCGGCACTGGGAGAAGTTCGGCGGCGAGACCGGCGCGGACGGCCACCGCGAGGTCCCGTACGCGGGCCTGGTCGACCAGCTCAACCCGATGGTCGCGCTCGCCGCGGCGACGGCGGTGAGCGACCCGCGCCTGATCGGCGAGGAGAAGCTCGACGACAGCACGGTCGAGCACTACCGGGTGACCACCACGGCGGCGCAGTACGCGGCCGCCCAGACCCAGCTGAGCGCCGCCCGCCGCCAGGGCCTGGAGACGGCGCTCGCCCCCGGCGGGGCCACCACGCTGACCGTCGACCTGTGGCTGAACGACAAGGACCAGCTCGTCCAGCTGCGGCGGACGGGCGCCGGGCCCCAGGGCAGCGCCGACGACACGGTGCTGTACTCCGACTTCGGCGGGGCCCTGTCGGTGCAGGCGCCGGCCGAGGCGGACACCGCCGACACCGGGACGCGCAGCATCGCGCCGTCCGCCCGTTAGGCCGCCCGCCGGCACGGCGGACCGGGGCGATTTGCTTCAAACCTTGTGCTCGGGCTACTTTGGGTGAAGCCAAAGACCGCTGGTTGTCGTCGTGTGCTCGCGAGAGTGCGGGGCGGCCGAAGGATCTGCGAATTTCCGCAGACAGCCCGCGCAGGAGTGTTTGGAGCTTGGACTTCCGGTTCGTACGGTCCGCCGTTCAGCCGTAGAGGTCTTCTTGAGCCCCGTGCGCCTGCGCACCGGGGCTCTCACTGTTTTGCAGGGTGTCTCCTTCCGACCAGACCGGCGTGTCCGAGGTACAGATGGTCGACTTTCGCAGGTCGGCCCGACTTCGACATCACGGAAGGAGGCGTAAGCCTATGGCAAGGCCTGACAAGGCTGCTGCCGTCGCCGAGATCACGGACAAGTTCCGTGCCTCGAACGCGGCCGTGCTGACCGAGTACCGCGGTCTGACGGTGAAGCAGGTGAAGAACCTGCGTCGCTCGCTGGGCGAGAACGCCCAGTACGCCGTGGTGAAGAACACGCTGACCAAGATCGCTGCCCATGAGGCCGGGATCACGGAGCTCGACGACCTGTTCGCGGGTCCGACGGCTGTCGCCTTCGTCACCGGTGACCCGGTGGAGTCGGCGAAGGCTCTGCGTGACTTCGCCAAGGACAACCCCGCTCTCATCATCAAGGGCGGTGTCCTTGACGGTAAGGCGCTGTCCGCCGATGAGATCAAGAAGCTCGCGGACCTCGAGTCCCGCGAGGTGCTGCTCGCCAAGCTGGCCGGCGGTCTGAAGGCATCCATGGCGAAGGCCGCGGCTACCTTCCAGGCTCCGCTGGTGGAGTTCGCCCGCACTGCCGAGGCGCTCCGGGCGAAGGTCGAGCAGGGCGGTGCCGGTACGCCGGCTCCCGCCGAGGCCGAGGACACCACCGAGGCTGCCGAGTAATTCACGCTCACGCGTGAGGCACTCAGCGTCCGGTACCTCCGGTCGCAGCGGGCCCGTACGCCCGCCATCCCGTACATCCGGCACCTGCCGAACAAGTGGAAGGACGCCATCATGGCGAAGCTGTCCCAGGACGAGCTGCTCGAGCAGTTCGCGACCCTGACCCTGATCGAGCTCTCCGAGTTCGTCAAGGCGTTCGAGGAGAAGTTCGACGTCAAGGCTGCCGCCCCGGCCGCTGCCGTCATCGCCGGCCCCGCCGCCGTTGAGGCCGTCGAGGAGCAGGACGAGTTCGACGTCATCCTCGAGAGCGCCGGCGACAAGAAGATCCAGGTCATCAAGGAGGTGCGCGCCCTCACCTCCCTCGGCCTGAAGGAGGCGAAGGACCTCGTTGACGGTACCCCGAAGCCGGTCCTGGAGAAGGTTGCCAAGGACGCTGCCGAGAAGGCCAAGGCTCAGCTCGAGGCCGCCGGCGCCAAGGTCACCGTCAAGTGACTTCTCCCCGGCCTTGACGGCCGGGAGGTGCCCCCACGCCCTTTCTGAGGGCCGCGGGGTACCGAGGCCGGGCCGATCACCCTTGCGGGTGGTCGGCCCGGCCTTTTTGGTAGGCCCGTCCGGGTGTGGGGCCGGTGCCGGCGCGCGCTCCCGGCCAGGCTGGCCGATTGTGCTCTCGGCACTGTCCGTTCCGGCGGGTATGGTGATCGCTGTCGACCGGAACGGCTCCCACCACGGGTTCTGTAACGCCGGAGGGGTCTCGGTCGATAGACAGGTCGAGGCCCGCACTCCCGTGGGGGCCTTGACGAACGGAACCCGGCGCGCGATTCTCAAGGCGCGTCGTGTGCATGGAGTGCGCGGACGGTTGGCGAGGCCCTGGATGCATATTCAGCGGCCCCAGCGGGAAGTGACTCCATGTGAGACGCGGTGGCCCGGGAGTGTGCGGGCCGCCGTTGGTTCGAGGGCAGGGACCACCCTGCGGTCCGGCCTCCTCAGGGGGTCCGGGGTCGTGCGGGTGGCTACCGGGAGGAGTCTCCGATTCGGTCTCCGAATCAGAGCTGGACAGCAGTGTGCCTATTGGCTACACTGTCCCTTTGCGCTGCCTGTTAGCTGCTCCGTGACTCGTCGCCCGGAGTGTGCGTTGCCCTGAAGGGGCCTGGCTCCGCCTCCGCAACGCGGCTCTGACCTGGGGTTCCGACCCCGGCTGAGACCCACGGCGCCGGGGGTGGCACCAAGCCCGTCGAGGCCGGCCGGTACGCGCGTAGTGAGCTCCGAGCCCTCGGAAGGACCCCCCTCTTGGCCGCGCCGCGCAACGCCTCGAACAATGCCAATTCCACCGCCCCGCTCCGCGTTTCCTTCGCGAAGATCAAGGAGCCCCTCGAGGTCCCGAACCTCCTGGCCCTGCAGACCGAGAGCTTTGACTGGCTGCTCGGCAATGCGGCCTGGAAGTCCCGGGTCGAGGCGGCCCTGGAGAGTGGTCAGGACGTCCCCACGAAGTCCGGTCTGGAGGAGATCTTCGAAGAGATCTCCCCGATCGAGGACTTCAGCGGGTCGATGTCGCTGACCTTCCGCGACCACCGTTTCGAGCCGCCGAAGAACTCCATCGACGAGTGCAAGGACCGCGACTTCACGTTCGCGGCCCCGCTCTTCGTCACCGCGGAGTTCACCAACAACGAGACCGGTGAGATCAAGTCTCAGACGGTCTTCATGGGCGACTTCCCGCTCATGACCCACAAGGGCACGTTCGTGATCAACGGCACCGAGCGTGTCGTGGTCTCGCAGCTGGTCCGCTCCCCGGGCGTGTACTTCGACTCCACCCTGGACAAGGTGTCCGACAAGGACATCTACTCCTGCAAGGTCATCCCCTCGCGTGGTGCCTGGCTGGAGATGGAGATCGACAAGCGCGACATGGTCGGTGTCCGCATCGACCGCAAGCGCAAGCAGTCGGTCACCGTGCTGCTGAAGGCCCTCGGCTGGACCAACGAGATGATTCTCGAGGAGTTCGGCGAGTACGAGTCGATGCGCGCCACCCTGGAGAAGGACCACACCCAGGGCCAGGACGACGCGCTGCTCGACATCTACCGCAAGCTGCGCCCCGGCGAGCCGCCGACCCGCGAGGCCGCGCAGACGCTTCTGGAGAACCTCTACTTCAACCCGAAGCGCTACGACCTCGCCAAGGTCGGCCGTTACAAGGTCAACCGCAAGCTGGGCAACGCCGAGTCGCTGGACTCCGGCGTGCTCACCGAGCCCGACATCATCGGTGCGATCAAGTACCTGGTGAAGCTGCACGCGGGCGAGACGGAGTGGCGCGACACCGAGGGTCGCGACATCGTCGTCGAGGTCGACGACATCGACCACTTCGGCAACCGCCGCCTGCGCAACGTCGGCGAGCTCATCCAGAACCAGGTCCGTACGGGTCTCGCCCGTATGGAGCGCGTCGTGCGCGAGCGCATGACGACCCAGGACGTCGAGGCGATCACGCCGCAGACCCTGATCAACATCCGGCCGGTCGTCGCCTCCATCAAGGAGTTCTTCGGCACCAGCCAGCTGTCCCAGTTCATGGACCAGACGAACCCGCTGTCGGGCCTGACCCACAAGCGTCGTCTGTCCGCGCTGGGCCCGGGTGGTCTGTCCCGCGAGCGCGCCGGCTTCGAGGTCCGTGACGTTCACCCGTCGCACTACGGCCGCATGTGTCCGATCGAGACCCCCGAAGGCCCGAACATCGGTCTGATCGGCTCGCTCGCGTCCTACGGCCGCGTCAACGCGTTCGGTTTCATCGAGACCCCGTACCGCAAGGTCGTCGAGGGCATCGTCACCGAGCAGGTCGACTACCTGACCGCCGACGAGGAGGACCGCTTCGTCATCGCGCAGGCCAACGCCCCGCTGACGGACGACCTGCACTTCGCCGAGCCGCGTGTCCTGGTCCGCCGCCGTGGCGGCGAGATCGACTACATCCCGGGCTCCGAGATCGACTACATGGACGTCTCGCCGCGCCAGATGGTGTCGGTCGCGACCGCCATGATCCCGTTCCTCGAGCACGACGACGCCAACCGCGCGCTCATGGGCTCCAACATGATGCGCCAGGCGGTGCCGCTGCTGAAGAGCGAGGCACCCGTGGTCGGCACCGGCATGGAGTACCGCTGTGCGGTCGACGCCGCCGACGTGATCGTGGCCGAGAAGGCCGGTGTCGTCCAGGAGGTCTCGGCCGACTACGTCACCGTGGCCAACGACGACGGCACGTACACCACGTACCGCGCCGCCAAGTTCACCCGCTCCAACCAGGGCACCTCCTTCAACCAGAAGGTGCTCGTGGACGAGGGCGCCCGGGTCGAGGTCCACCAGGTGCTGGCCGACGGCCCGTGCACCGACCAGGGCGAGATGGCGCTGGGCAAGAACCTGCTCGTGGCGTTCATGTCCTGGGAGGGTCACAACTACGAGGACGCGATCATCCTGTCGCAGCGCCTCGTCCAGGACGACGTCCTCTCCTCGATCCACATCGAGGAGCACGAGGTCGACGCCCGTGACACCAAGCTGGGCCCCGAGGAGATCACCCGGGACATCCCGAACGTCTCCGAGGAGGTCCTCGCCGACCTCGACGAGCGCGGCATCATCCGCATCGGCGCGGACGTCGTCACCGGCGACATCCTGGTCGGCAAGGTCACGCCCAAGGGCGAGACCGAGCTGACCCCGGAGGAGCGCCTGCTCCGCGCGATCTTCGGCGAGAAGGCCCGTGAGGTCCGCGACACCTCGCTGAAGGTGCCGCACGGTGAGTCCGGCAAGGTCATCGGCGTCCGCGTCTTCGACCGCGAAGAGGGCGACGAGCTGCCCCCGGGCGTCAACCAGCTGGTCCGGGTCTACGTGGCCCAGAAGCGCAAGATCACCAACGGTGACAAGCTGGCCGGCCGTCACGGCAACAAGGGTGTCATCTCCAAGATCCTCCCCGTCGAGGACATGCCGTTCCTCGAGGACGGCACCCCGGTCGACATCATCCTCAACCCGCTGGGTGTCCCGTCCCGAATGAACCCGGGACAGGTCCTGGAGATCCACCTCGGGTGGCTCGCCAAGCAGGGCTGGGACGTCTCCGGTCTCGCCGAGGAGTGGGCCCAGCGCCTGCAGGTGATCGGCGCCGACACGGTCGTGGGTGGCACCAACCTCGCCACCCCGGTCTTCGACGGCGCCCGCGAGGACGAGATCACCGGCCTGCTGGACCACACCACCCTCACCCGTGACGGTGAGCGCCTGGTGAACTCCACCGGCAAGGCCCGGCTCTTCGACGGCCGCTCCGGCGAGCCGTTCCCGATGCCGGTCTCGGTCGGCTACATGTACATCCTCAAGCTGCACCACCTGGTCGACGACAAGCTGCACGCCCGTTCGACCGGTCCGTACTCGATGATCACCCAGCAGCCGCTCGGTGGTAAGGCGCAGTTCGGTGGTCAGCGCTTCGGTGAGATGGAGGTGTGGGCCCTTGAGGCGTACGGCGCGGCCTACGCGCTGCAGGAGCTCCTCACCATCAAGTCCGACGACGTCCTCGGCCGAGTGAAGGTCTACGAGGCCATCGTCAAGGGCGAGAACATCCCCGAGCCCGGCATTCCCGAGTCCTTCAAGGTCCTCATCAAGGAAATGCAGTCGCTCTGCCTCAACGTGGAGGTGCTGTCCTCGGACGGCTCGTCCATCGAGATGCGCGACAGCGACGAGGACGTGTTCCGCGCTGCCGAGGAGCTCGGCATTGACCTGTCCCGGCGCGAGCCGAGCAGCGTCGAAGAGGTCTGACGGAGGTGGGGCCGGCTGCCCGCAAGGACAGCCGGCCCACCCCCAGGCCCCCTCAGACCAGATGAACGACTTTCGACTTACGAAAGAGGGCTTGACGACCAGTGCTTGACGTCAACTTCTTCGACGAGCTCCGCATCGGCCTCGCGACCGCCGACGACATCCGCCAGTGGTCCCACGGCGAGGTCAAGAAGCCGGAGACCATCAACTACCGCACCCTGAAGCCGGAAAAGGACGGGCTCTTCTGCGAGAAGATCTTCGGCCCCACCCGGGACTGGGAGTGCTACTGCGGCAAGTACAAGCGCGTCCGCTTCAAGGGCATCATCTGTGAGCGCTGTGGCGTCGAGGTCACTCGCGCCAAGGTGCGTCGTGAGCGGATGGGCCACATCGAGCTGGCCGCGCCGGTCACCCACATCTGGTACTTCAAGGGTGTCCCCAGCCGCCTCGGCTACCTCCTCGACCTGGCGCCGAAGGACCTTGAGAAGGTCATCTACTTCGCCGCCTACATGATCACCTGGGTGGACGACGAGCGTCGCCAGCGCGACCTCCCGTCCCTGGAGGCGCACGTCTCGGTCGAGCGTCAGCAGATCGAGAACCGCCGCGACTCCGACCTCGAAGGCCGGGCCAAGAAGGCCGAGACCGACCTCGCCGAGCTTGAGGCCGAGGGCGCCAAGGCCGACGTGCGCCGCAAGGTGCGCGAGGGTGCCGAGCGTGAGATGAAGCAGCTGCGCGACCGTGCGCAGCGCGAGCTCGACCGCCTCGACGAGGTGTGGGCCCGCTTCAAGAACCTCAAGGTCCAGGACCTCGAGGGCGACGAGCTGCTCTACCGCGAGCTGCGCGACCGCTTCGGCACGTACTTCTCCGGCTCGATGGGCGCCGCGGCGCTCAAGGACCGCCTGGAGACGTTCGACCTCGCCGAGGAGTCCGAGCGCCTGCGCGAGATCATCCGCACCGGCAAGGGCCAGAAGAAGACCCGTGCGCTCAAGCGCCTCAAGGTCGTCTCGGCGTTCCTGCAGACCACCAACAAGCCCAACGGCATGGTGCTGGACTGCGTCCCGGTCATCCCGCCGGACCTGCGTCCGATGGTGCAGCTGGACGGTGGCCGCTTCGCGACCTCCGACCTGAACGACCTGTACCGCCGCGTGATCAACCGCAACAACCGCCTGAAGCGCCTTCTCGACCTCGGTGCCCCCGAGATCATCGTGAACAATGAGAAGCGCATGCTCCAGGAGGCCGTCGACGCGCTGTTCGACAACGGCCGTCGCGGCCGTCCGGTCACCGGCCCGGGCAACCGCCCGCTGAAGTCCCTGAGCGACATGCTCAAGGGCAAGCAGGGTCGTTTCCGTCAGAACCTCCTCGGCAAGCGAGTCGACTACTCGGCCCGTTCGGTCATCGTCGTCGGCCCGCAGCTCAAGCTGCACCAGTGCGGTCTGCCGAAGGCCATGGCGCTGGAGCTCTTCAAGCCGTTCGTGATGAAGCGCCTGGTCGACCTCAACCACGCGCAGAACATCAAGTCGGCGAAGCGCATGGTCGAGCGCGCCCGCCCGGTCGTCTGGGACGTCCTCGAAGAGGTCATCGCAGAGCACCCGGTGCTGCTCAACCGTGCACCCACCCTGCACCGCCTCGGCATCCAGGCCTTCGAGCCCCAGCTGGTCGAGGGCAAGGCCATCCAGATCCACCCGCTCGTCTGCACCGCGTTCAACGCGGACTTCGACGGTGACCAGATGGCCGTCCACCTGCCGCTCTCCGCGGAGGCGCAGGCCGAGGCCCGCATCCTGATGCTGTCCTCGAACAACATCCTGAAGCCGGCCGACGGTCGCCCCGTCACCATGCCGACCCAGGACATGGTGCTCGGCCTGTTCTTCCTGACGTCCGACCGTGACGTCGTCAAGGGCGGCGGCCGTGCCTTCTCCTCGACCGCCGAGGCCGTCATGGCCTTCGACGCCAAGGAGCTGGACGTCCAGGCCGTCATCGACGTCCGCCTGCCGATCGGCACCGTCCCGCCCCGTGGCTGGACCCCGCCGGTCGACGAGGACGGGCAGCCGACCTGGTTCGAGGGCGAGTCCTTCCGTCTGAAGACCACCCTGGGCCGCGCGCTCTTCAACGAGCTGCTGCCCGAGGACTACCCGTTCGTCGACTACGAGGTGGGCAAGAAGCAGCTCTCCGCGATCGTCAACGACCTGGCCGAGCGGTACCCCAAGGTCGTCGTCGCGGCGACCCTGGACAACCTGAAGGCGTCCGGCTTCCACTGGGCGACCCGCTCGGGCGTCACCGTCTCCATCTCGGACGTCGTCGTCCCGCCGCAGAAGGCCCAGATCCTCGAGGGCTACGAAGCGCAGGCCGAGAAGATCCAGAAGCAGTACGAGCGCGGTCTGATCACGAACGACGAGCGCAAGCAGGAGCTCATCGGCATCTGGACCCGTGCGACCAACGAGGTCGCCGAGGCGATGAACGCCAACTTCGAGAAGACGAACCCCATCTTCATGATGGTGGACTCCGGCGCTCGAGGAAACATGATGCAGATGCGTCAGATCGCCGGTATGCGTGGTCTGGTGTCGAACGCGAAGAACGAGACGATCGCCCGTCCCATCAAGGCGTCGTTCCGTGAGGGCCTCACCGTCCTCGAGTACTTCATCTCCACCCACGGTGCCCGTAAGGGTCTGGCCGACACCGCTCTGCGTACCGCGGACTCCGGCTACCTCACCCGTCGTCTGGTCGACGTCTCCCAGGACGTCATCATTCGCGAGGAGGACTGTGGCACCGAGCGCGGCCTCAAGCTGGCCATCGGCACGGTCGGCGAGGACGGCGTCCTGCGCAAGACGGACGACGTCGAGACCAGCGTCTACGCCCGCATGCTGGCCGAGGACATCACGGTGGACGGCAAGCTCCTTGCCACCGCCAACACCGACCTCGGCGACGTGCTGATCGACGAGCTGATCCGCGTCGGCATCAGCGAGGTCAAGACCCGCTCGATCCTCACCTGCGAGTCCGCGGTCGGCACCTGTGCCTTCTGCTACGGCCGCTCGCTGGCCACCGGCAAGCTGGTCGACATCGGTGAGGCGGTCGGCATCATCGCCGCCCAGTCCATCGGTGAGCCCGGTACCCAGCTGACCATGCGTACCTTCCACACCGGTGGTGTGGCGGGTGACGACATCACGCAGGGTCTGCCCCGTGTCGTCGAGCTCTTCGAGGCCCGTACCCCCAAGGGTGTGGCCCCGATCTCGGAGGCCTCGGGCCGGGTCCGCATCGAGGACACCGAGAAGACCCGCAAGCTCGTCGTCACCCCCGACGACGGCACCGACGAGATCGCCTACCCGGTCTCGAAGCGTGTGAAGCTGCTGGTCAGCGAGGGCGAGGCGGTCGAGGTCGGCCAGAAGCTGACCATGGGTGCCACCAACCCGCACGACGTCCTGCGGATCATGGGCCAGCGTGCGGTCCAGATCCACCTGGTCGCCGAGGTCCAGAAGGTCTACAACTCGCAGGGCGTGTCGATCCACGACAAGCACATCGAGATCATCATCCGGCAGATGCTCCGCCGCGTGACGATCATCGAGTCGGGCGACGCCGAGCTGCTCCCGGGCGAGCTCGTCGAGCGCGGCCGCTTCGAGCAGGAGAACCGTCGCGTGGTCTCGGAGAGCGGCCACCCCGCCTCCGGCCGTCCGCAGCTGATGGGTATCACCAAGGCCTCGCTGGCCACCGAGTCCTGGCTGTCGGCCGCCTCCTTCCAGGAGACGACCCGGGTCCTCACCGACGCGGCGATCCACGCCAAGTCGGACCCGCTGCTGGGCCTCAAGGAGAACGTCATCCTCGGCAAGCTCATCCCGGCCGGTACGGGTCTTCCCCGCTACCGCAACATCCGGGTCGAGCCCACCGAGGAGGCCAAGGCCGCGATGTACTCGGCCGTCGGCTACGACGACTACGACCTGTCGCCCTTCGGCGCCGGCTCCGGCCAGGCTGTCCCGCTGGACGACTACGACTACGGCCCCTACACGGGCTGAGTCCGAAGGTCCTGAACCGCAGGGCGGTCACCCCGTTGGGGTGGCCGCCCTGCGGCGTTTGGGCGACGTGCTCAGCCGGCCGTGGAGAGATAGCTCTCCAACAGGTGGATCCGAGTGTGGTGGTCCGGGTGTGAGGACAGCAGCCTGGCCACCGTCCCGGGACGTTTCGTCCTCCCGTCGGAGGTCTGCGCCATGGCCCTGAGAGCCGCCTCGTTCTCGGCGTGCAGCTTGTTGAGAACCTCGATCATCATCGGTGCGAACCCCAGCTCGGCGGCATGCCGGTCGGCACGGAGCTCGGCTCGCCGGTTGAGCGCCGCGAGCAGGTACGGAGTGACGAGGAGCAGCAGCACAGCCGGGTAGGACAGTGTCACCGCGAGCACCAGTGCGCCGATGGTGAGCGCGCAGACCGTCGCACCCAGGTAGGAGAAGTAGCTGACCGCGGTCACCAGGAAGGCGGCGCCGAAGCGCAGCACTCGCCAGCCGATCCGGCCCGGTAGTGAGTACCAGAGTCCTAGCAGGGAGGACCAGGCGTGGCCGCCCGTGTGGTGGCCCAATTCGTGTGCGAGTACACCGGCCAGCTGGGCAGGAGGAAGCTCCTGGAGTGAGTAGCGGGTGACTCCGACGATGTGCCCCGCCGCGGCGTAGGCATTCAGCTCCGGACTGTCCTCGATCCATAGGTCGTACGTCGAAGACTCCACGCCTGCCCGAGCGGTCACTTCGCGCCAGATCGGCCCGAGGTGGGCGAGTTCGGCTCTGGTCGGGTACCGGAGATTGAGCAGGTAGCGGGCGATGAACCGTTCGGTGGGCCGGTGGAAGGCCAGGACCCCGGACAGCACCCAGCCCATGACCAGCAGGTATGCGAAAACCGTCGGTAGCAGCAGACTGACCAGGACCACGGCGGTCAGGCTGCAGGCGAAGGCCGGCACGTGCAGGATGAGCTGCCCGACCGTAGTGGAGTCGACGCGGCCCCGGCGGGCCGAGAGGTGGACTCGCCCGGCGTGGAAGGCCAACTGCTCCTCGGCCCTGGGCGGGGTCGGCGGAGGGAGCGGCGCGGGGGTGGGCCGCTGGTAGTGCTGTGAGGGAATGGGCGGCGGGGCCGGTACGGGTGCCGCCGCAGGGTACGGAGGCGGGGCACCCGGGTACGGCGGCGCAGTGGCCGGGTAGGGCGGGGCCGGCGGACTGCTGGATGCCGGGGGCTGGTTCATGACGGTCCTAGGTGATCGTGCCCGGTGGTGGCCGTCGGGCGGTGGTAGGTTTCCGGGCTGCCCGTCAGCCGATGAGCAGCGCGCTCGGCAGCATCAGGGAGCCGAGGCTGAAGGCGACGAGGCCGACCCGGATCCAGCGATGCTTGCGCGAGACGATCTCGCTGGTATCGGCCAGGGCGGTCAGGAGGCCCTCGGACGGTTCTCGTTCGGCCTGTGCCAGGGCCTCGCTCAGTTGGCCCAACTCGGCGGCTCGGCGGATGTCGCCGAAGAAGACGAGTGGCCTACCGGGCTCCCACACGCTCCGTCGGTAGCGTGGCAGCACCGCGAGGAGCATCGCGAGCAGCGAGGTCACCAAGCAGGCTCCACCGACTCCGCCCAGGACGAGTCCGATGGGTGAGAGGGGCCGATGACCGTTCCCGGTGAGCAGGGCACCGAGCATTCCGGCGGTGACCCCTAGTGCTGCCACCAGGACAGCGGCCTTGCTGTCCGCACGGGCTATCTCGGCGCGCAGGTCGCCGAGCAGCCGCACTCCCGTCGGCTGGTCACCGTGCCGGAGGGCCTGAGAGGCGGGGCTCGCAGCGGGAGATGCGGTGGCGCACTGAGCAGGAGGGCTGATGGTCGAGGGAACAGGACGCTCGGACATGGCGACTCCCGGGATGGTGAGCGGGACTGTGAACGCTTCGATCACGATTCAGTGGTGGAGGTGGGATCTCCCGAGCGGGACTGAGGGCTGCTTCGGCGGTTTGGAGGGGAGCGGGGCAGGCTGGTGATCCTGGCCCGGGCCGGGGCCCGAGTACACCGATCCGGCGACAGTGGTGATTCCTGCGGTTTGCCGGAGGATGTTGGTGAAGGCCTGGAGCGCGAGTCTGGTCGGCTCCTCCAGCTGGAACTCCTCGAACCGGTCGTCCTCGAGCAGCTTCTCGACCAGCTGCACCTGGCTTCCGACCAGTTGCTGCTGTTCGGCGGTCAGGTGCTGCAGGGCATTGGGAAGGTCGGCAGGGTGCCGGGCGACCTGGAGAGCCCAGGCAGCCACTCCGCCCTGTTCCAGGTGATAGCGGTAGAACCGGGCCTTCTGGGTGTTGATCTCCTCTTCCTGGTCGGCCCGCAGCATGGCGAGGCGGTGGAGGGGATCAGCTGCCACGTGGTCGTGCTGGATCGAGCGCAGGAGGTCCTGGTGCGCTCGGGTGGCCGCGTCCAGGCCGAGTTGGACTGTGCAGGTGGCCTGTAGCCCCTCGGCATCCGCGATCGGGCCGGCCGTCACGGCGGCCTGCACGGCCTGTTCGGCCTCGGCGCTCCGCTCGACCGGGAAGTGACGGGAAGCCAAGCGCATCAACTGCCGGATGCGTGGGGTGATCAGCGCCGGGACGTCCCGTACCCCGCTGCCGACCACACGCTCGGCGGCGCTCACCCGCCAGGAGACGGCGACCTCGGCCTCGAAGGAGAACGCGTCACCTGCGGCGGGGAGGGACTGGGTGAGGGCCAGGTGGTGGATGCCCATGTCGACCTCGTACACGGCGCGGTACCGCCGACCGGCGAGCTCTGCCCGGTTCGGCCGGTGTGGCGGGAGGAAGGAGTCGTAGCCGCCCTTCGCGGTGGCGAAGACCAGGGCACAGTCAGTGCGGCCGCCGACCCGGCGGCCGAGGTCGAATCGGGTGAGCCGGCGAACCGTGATGACCGGATCAATGAGCTCTCTGTTGCGTTGTGCCGCCTGCTGCCACTCGTAGGAGGGGCGGAAGTCTGGCATGGGGACGGTTCTCCTTGGACGGTGTTCGAAGCGATGCGGGATGCAACAGTCGGCCGGGCCGGTCTCAGCGGGATGCCACCAGACGCCGCAAGCGCGTGGTGAAGGCCGGAGGCGAGCCGTCCTGTCCTTGGGCCGTGCGCAGTAGGTGGTCGAGACGAAGTCGGTCCCGTTCGGTGACGGCCAGTTCACCCAGCAGGCCGGACAGTCCTGCCTCGACCTCGCCGTCCTCGGCAGCCTCGACCCAGCTCTGGAGGACCCGCAGGGCGGCCGAACCGAAGGCCCGATCGGTGAGTGCGGCCCGCCACAGTGTGCTGAGGAGGGCACGCTCACCCTGGTCGGCTGGACCGGGCACGGAGGTCACCGACGGTGTGCCGTCGGTTGTAGCCGGATCGAAGGCGTAGCGACGCAGGAGGAGCGGCCAGGACAGGGGATCCTCCTCACCGCCCTCGGTACGCCGAGCCGCTGCGAGGAACGCTGACAGCGCGAGGTGCCGGAGCGCTGCCCCGCCCTCCAGCCAGTCGACCAGTCGGCGGAGCGCGGTCGCGCCCACACCGGACAGCAGCAGGAGCTCGGTGGCCTCCACCAGGGCGTCGGCTTCCGGAACGGATTGCTGCTTGCCGGACGGCTCGGCGGAGCCGTCCGGTACGGGTGTCTCAGCAGGCATGGCGGGGTCGGCCAGATCAGCGAAATCCTGGAGGCTGATCCGACGGGCGAGCAGGGCGAGAGCTTGGAACGTCTCCTCAGGCATCAGGGGTCCCAGCAGTGCGTAGGCACGGATCGCCGTCCAGCGGCGCTGAGGCAGATCGTCCTGGCACCAGTCATGGAGGATGCGGGGAACTACCGTGGTCCCCGCGACGTAGGCAAGCATCAGGGTGTTTGCGGCCTGTAGGCAGAGCCGGAGATCCTTCGACTCGGACCATGGACCCAGGAGTCTGCTGACCACGGACGGCAGGTCCACCGACGCCAGGAGCGCGGTCGTGGACGCTGCCCGGGTACGGACCAGAGGCCGGCGATCGGCCGCAAGATCGTGGATCCATTCGACGAGGGCGGGGCGGGCCGAAGGATGGCAGCCCCACGTTTCGCGTAGCAGGACGTGCGCGGTGTCCCGGTCGGTGTAGGAGGCCATTCGTTGTGGCACCGGACCCCACGGGGTCTGCTCGTTCTCCTGGTACTCGATCGCACGGGCCAGTTGTAGCCGGGACTCGATCGACGGGCCGAACGGAGGCACCCCGACCCGGGGGAGCGCGGTCTCGACGGTGTACAGCTTCTGGTGCAGCCGATCGGAGAGTTCGGCCGTCAGCGCGTACGGGGCCTGGTCGAAGACGGCGAGGGACAGTAGGAAGGCCTTGTCCCTCAGACTGACCTCGGGGCGGTCGAACCAGCGGCTGATCTGTTCGCGGACGGCGGTGGGCCCGAAGTTCTCCAGTGCTTCCAGTTCCGCCCTGCCATAGGCGAAGTCCGACAGCTGAGCGGCGAAATCGGCCACCTCACGAACCGGACGGGCAACGGCCAGAAAGGCCGTGACAGGTTCCAGCCGCAGCAGGTCGGCTTCGGACATTCCGGCCGCGGTCCCCCGCAGGCGGGCCCTGAGGTGGGCGGCCAGGACCGCGTCCGGCGCCGGCGCTGTCCAGGTCCGGGCCGGGACGTCGTACAGTGCGGCGGACTCCTCAGCAGTGATCACCAGGTAGCGGCCATGCTCCGCGAGCTGTTCGCGGAGGCGAAGCAGGTGATGCTCGTGCAGCGGTTTGGAGCGCGGCGTATTGAAGTCGCACATCAGGTAGCCGCCCGAGGGCTCTACCCCGCGAAGCAGTCCGGAGGGCGGAACATCCGGGTTGAGCGACCGGATCCGTCCGGCGCCGGCGAGGTGCAGCAGCATCAGCCCGGCGGAGCGGCGGCCGGATCCCTGGCTGCCTTTGAGGACCAGCACACGGGTGGTGCGCAAATCCCTCAACGCGGCGTCGAAACCCGGGCCGGGATGGAACACCTCCGCCAGTCGGTCGAGTTCCTTCGGCGAGATCTCGCCGGAGTCGTGCAGCGGGCCGCCGAATGCCGCCCCGATGTTGAAAACGGTCTTGTGGCCGCCGATCACATCTCCGTCGACCATGCCGCCGGTGACCAGCCGCTGGTCACCGGAGATGAGGTGCCCCGCGAAGGAAGGGGATCCGCCGGCGAAGAGATTGGCATGACCTGTGAAGATGCCGGGAGCGTGGTCGAGCAGTTCCTGGGCCGCGTCCCAGGTGTTCTGCGGTGCTCCCGGCGGCGTCTGGTCCGGGCCGGGTTCGCTTTCCTCCGGGTTCTCCTGCTGAGCCTGCTGTTGGCCCGGGCCGGGATCGGCTGCTGGTGGAGCCGTTGTGGGTGTGCTCATCGGCTGCCGCCGCCGCTCACATCGCCGTTGACGGTGCCGCCGGACACGACATGCTGGTCCCCTGCGATGTAGTTGCCACCGAAGGACGGGGCTCCGCCGAGAAAGTAGGTGCCGGACCGGGTGGTTGCGGGCTCAGCGAAGACGTTCTGCTCGGCCGGTGCGGCGGCGGCCTCGGAGCCGTTTTCCGGTGAGCGAACGGGGACGGGCGTCCCGTGGATCCATGCGGCGAGTGAGCCCTCCTTTCCCATGACCGAGACCTCGTGGAACTCCTCCGGGGTGACGCCGTGGTGGCCATGGCGGACGATGCCGCGGTACACGGACTCGGACACGCAGAGGACACTCTGGGCGCTGCGTTCCCTCAGGGCGCTGCGCAGTTCCTCGGAGTTGAGCAGCCGGAAGGCCTGGTTGAGGTCCCAGCCGACCGCCCCGCCGAGGGCGCTGCCGAGTTCCTGCAATGCCACCTCGCCGGAGGCCAGTACGACGCGGAGCCGGACCTGAGCGCTGCTGGCCGCAAGGCGGTTGTTGCTCCGCAGCAGGGCGGGTGTCTCGGTGAGCAGGGCTCGCAGCAGCCGGCCCTTGGGCACGGTTGGGTTGATCAGGACCATGACGCAGTCGCCTCGATCCTCTGTCCGCTGATCCATCTGCTCGATGCCGGCGCTCTGGAGCGTCTCCTGGAGCACCGCGTAGAGCATGCGGCGCATGAACGACTGCTCGACGTCGTCCCGCTGTCCGAACTTCTCGATGTCGAACAGCAGGATCGTGCGGTGGGCCGGCTCTGTCATGACTACCTCTCGGAGGGCTTGTCCGTCCGCAGTAGATTGCCGGGTCGGGCGAGCGGTCGGTGAGGGCCGATGGCGCAGAGGCTCTGTGACTGTTTGCACAGAGGTGGATCGACGGCACTGACCACCCCGGTATATGACGAATCGTCAGGCGCGGGTTGCGTTCCGACGGAGAGCACTCGGATGGGCGATGACGAGGCAGCGTCGTCGGGTGATCACAGCCCCCCGTTCGCGCAGTTCCTTCAGGAGCCGGGCAACCGCTTCCCTGGAAGCGCCGACGGATCCGGCCAGTTCCTGCTGACTCAGCGGCACTGTGATCACGATGCCCTCGGATGTCCGCTCGCCATGGGTGCGGGCCAGCTCCAGCAGGAGGTCGGCCAGGCGTTCGCGAACGGTGAGTGCGGCGAAGTCGAGACGCCTGCGGTCGCCCGCACGCAGTCGATCAGAGGCGAGGCCGAGCAGTTGGAGCGCCACTCGGGGGGCGCGCTGGAGGTACGCGGTGAAGCCGGGCTGGTCGATCGCGACCGCGTCGACCGGCTCCAGGGTGGTTACCGTGGCCGACCTGGGCCGGCTGCTGAGCGCGGCCGACTCGCCGACGATGTCGCCCGGGCCGCGCAGCGCGAGGAGTGCTTCGTAGCCGTTCGTGGCAGCGGCGGTCACCTTCATCCAGCCGTGCAGGATGATCAGTACATGGTCGGACGGTTCCTCCTGGCGGATGGCGACGGACCGCGCTTCGTAGCGCATTCTCCGGCCCAGTCCGAGGAGTTCCGAGCGCTCGTCCTGTTCGAGGCGGGCCAGGAACGGGACGCGGTCGTCCAGGCCTGAGCCGATCGGTCGGCCGCGCTGTCCGGTCTCCCAGCCGCTGGATCGGTCAAGCGCGTTGCTCATTTGCGGCCCCCGGGGTCATTCCTGCGCTGCACTCATTGAGCGAGATCAATCAACGTACTCGAACCGGGTGGGGAAAACAGGGCAGTGGGGGAAGTCCATATCGGCCGTTACGCACCGGCTCTTGTGCGGTGTGTCAGCAGAAATGGATTCGGGCTGAAGCCCCTTTGGACCGCTGGGGCGAGCGCCCGCCGGGGCGGGCCTGCTGTGGGTGGACCAGGGCAGGCGGGAAGCCGATTAGGTGCTCAGGGGGATCTCGCGTAGAGTCAGGTTTACCGACGCGGGGTGGAGCAGCTCGGTAGCTCGCTGGGCTCATAACCCAGAGGTCGCAGGTTCAAATCCTGTCCCCGCTACTGCTCAGTCGAAGGGCCCGGAAGCTTCAAGCTTCCGGGCCCTTCGCCGTTTCCGGGTATCCCTCCTGCGGGGGAGGCGGGATACCGCTCGGGCGGGCGATCCGGGGGAGGGGGCCGGTGGGGGAGGCTCGGTGGGCTGCTCCGGGTGCCGGGGCGGCTCGACGAGTTCCAGGGGCAGGGTCATGCGGCGGATGCTGGTGCGGGTGGTGTCGCGGGTCGGGATCACCGCGGTCGTGGCGGGCGGGATGAGCGGGTGTTTCCTGGCGGACGGTCAGGAGCGGGTGGTGGTCTACGGCGTCGCCGAGCCGGTCCGGACGCTGGTGGTGCAGGGACACATCGGTGAGATCAGCGTGCGGGGCGGCGGCCCGGCCGTGCGGGTGACCGAGCGGCAGACGTACCGGGGCGCGGCGCCGGTCGCGGTGCACAGCACGGTGGACGGCACCCTCACGCTGACGTACAGCTGCCCCGACGATGGCTGCGGTGTCGGGTACGAGGTCGAGGTGCCGGCCGGGACGCAGGTGCGGGTGTCGAACGGGACGGGCGGGGTGGCACTGGCGGGCGCGCTCGGGGCGGTGGAGGCGCGGACGGGCACCGGCGAGGTGACGGCGAGCGGGCTGGCCTCGCCGACCGCCCGGCTGGAGACGGAGACCGGCGGTGTCTCGGCGGCCTTCGCCGTGCGGCCGGAGAGCGTACGGGCGACCTCGCAGACCGGTGGCGTCCGAGTCCGGGTGCCGGGCGGCGCGCCGTATGCGGTGGAGGCCGCGGCGCGGACGGGCGACGTGTCGGTCACCGTGGCCAGGGACGACGCGGCGCCGCAGCGGATCACCGCCCGGACGGAGACCGGCAGCGTGACGGTCTCCGGTGCCTGAGCGCCGCCCGCCCCGGGCGGTACGGCATGATCACCTGCACGGGGGAGGGGTGAACGTGGAGCAGATCGCCTACTGGCGGGGCGGGGCGGCCGGTCGGGGCGCGGAGCTGCGGCGGCGGTTCGGCGGGGTGAGCCCGTACGTGCTGGACACGCTGCTGGCGGGGTTCTCGGCGGCGGTGTCGTTCTGGTCCGTCTACAACGACGAGGTGGCGCGGCCCTGGTGGGTGTACGCGCTGGCGCTCGGCACCGCGCTGCCGCTGCCCTGGCGCCGCCGCGCGCCGCTGTCGGTCGCCGCGGCCTGCGGGCTGGTCTCGGTGGGCGTCTCGGTGGCCGCGCACTCCTCGATGCCGCAGATCCCGGTGTACGCGGTGCTGACCATCCACACGGTGGCGGACCGGGGCCGGGACTGGCAGCGGATGCTGCTGCTGGTGATCCTGCTGGTCTCCAACGTCGTCGGCACGCACTCGGTGAACGGGATGCTGTTCAGCCTGATGCTCACCATCGGCACCTTCGTCTTCGGCTCGCTGGTGCGCGAACTGCGCGGGCTGGCCCGGGTGGAGGCCGAGCGCGCGCACGAGGTGGGCCTGCGGGCGGCCAGTGACGCGGCGCGGGCGGTGGCGGAGGAGCGCGGGCGGATCGCCCGGGAGATGCACGACATCCTGGCGCACGCCGTCGCGCTGATGGTGATCCAGGCGGAGGCCGGCCCGGTGGTCGTCCGCTCCGACCCGGACCGCGCGGTGAAGGCCTTCGACACCATCGCCGACTCCGGCCGCGACGCCATGGTGCAGCTGCGCCGGGTGCTGGGCGTGCTGAAGGAGGAGGGGGCGGGCCCGCAGCTGGCGCCGCAGCCGAGGCTCACCGAGCTGGCGGCGGTGGCCGAGCGCGTCCGGGAGGCGGGGGTGCGGGTGGAGCTGGAGCTCCCCGGGCCCGGCCGGGCGATGCCGGGGGACGTGGAGGCCACCGCGTTCCGGATCGTCCAGGAGGCGCTGACCAAC
>FTKL01000552.1_pt2 | contig 20563 bp, 16 predicted proteins | sample 2434061 | NCBI WGS metagenome assembly FTKL01 (sample SAMEA3914816, study PRJEB12502) | metagenome | biome: forest; material: soil | place: USA | collected 2011-09-16 | depth 0.3 m
CCCCGCACCGTCGAACAACACGTCGCCAAAACCCTCAAAAAACTCCACACCACCCGCGACGACATCGCTGACACCCTTCCCTGACCCGCACCGCCCGGACACCGAGAACGCCGAGGAGAAGGACAGGACCCGGCACGTCGGTGGCCACCTCGCCCGACCTCGCCGGGCCCCTGACGGCCTCCTTCGGAGCCGCGTTCTGGTGGACGCTGGGCATCTGCGCGCTCGGTGCGGTCGCGGCGCTCTTCCTGCCCGGCACCGAGCGTGGTGCAGACAGCAGGTCCTGAGGACCGGCTGGTCGGGAGGGGTCCCCCGTATACCCTCCCGACCGGCCTTCACCACCCAAGTCGGTCCTGAGTAAGACCGACCGGCAGACGGTGGGCGACTGAGGAGAAGCCGTCCAGGCGACAGCCCGGGCGTCGCGACGCCGCCCACCGTCTGCCGGTCGGTCTTAGGAGTACCGGGTCCGTGCGGGGACGTCGCCGACTGCGGGCCGCTACCGGGCCCGTACGGCGTCACACCTGCGCTTCGCCGGCGCCCTTGGTGTCCTGCTGTCCTGCACTCCGGCAGCGACGGTGGCCATCGTCTCGGCCATGGCCACCCCGACCAGCACACCCTCCTTCACCCCCTCTCTTCGTCGGCGCCCTCGACGTCGAGGTCCTCGGCCATCTGCGCGGCCAGCGCCAACGAGGTCGCGGTCGACTCGTACGCCTCACCCTCCGCCGTCGGGTACTCGGCTTCGAGAGCGGAGTGCGCGGCGTGCAGGACCGCGGCCCAGTTGCCGCCGTGGTCCGCCGGCCGGACCCCGGTGAGCGGCGTCAGCCACAGTTCGGCGTGGGTGCGCAGCACCTCGTCCTGCCCGCGGTAGTCGAGCACAACGCCGCAGCCCACCCCGGACGTCTCCTCCACAGCGCGGGGACGCAGGCCCGCGAGCGCCGACATCGGCTGCGCAGCGGCGTGGCCGGCGCACACGCGCACCCGGACGGCGGGGATCGGGTCGGTGTCCTGTCCACGGTGGCCCTCGACGATCACGGTCACCGGCCCGACACAGCTACCCGCCACCTGCGCGAGGCCCTCGACACCTTCACCCGTCTCGGTGCGAGCGCCGACGCCGCCCGCTGCGAACAGGCCCTTCGCAGCAACGGTCAGCGCCGTGCCGCACACCCGCACCGCGCCGGCGCCTGGGGCCTGTCCCTGCGGGAACAGCAGGTCGCCGAACTCCTCGCCGCCGGCGCCACCAACCAGCACATCGCCGGCGTCCTTGCCATCTCCCCGCGCACCGCCGAGCACCATGTTGCCGGCACGCTCAAGAAGCTCGGCGTCTCCCGCACCCACGTCCGCGATGCCCTGGGTGCTGTCGGCAGCCACGCCGGCGGGCCACCCACACCGTGAGACGGCCCGAGGAACGCACCAGCGGCTCCGCCTCCCATGGCAAGGCCGGACGCCTCCGAGGGGTCCGGGCGGGGCCAGGCCGTCACTGTGACGTCTCACCGAGGCCGTGGAGGGCGCCAGTGGCTTGTGGCCACGCAGTCGAGGATTTCGAGATTGCGCCCGTGAGTCCGCGCCTGGGTGCCGGTCGACGGTGGTCGGCGTGGGTGCCCTGCCCACCCGTGCCCGTGTTCTGGGGGTGACGGTGCGACCCCGGCTGAGAGGGGGCCGAGGACGGCGGCTGCGGCCTAGGTCCCGCCGGCGGTCGGCGGTCTGGCGCGCCGGATCCGCGTGCGGCTGCGAGGCTGCACGCGGATCGGGTCGACCGGGGCTCGGGCCTGTCAGTGGATGCTGACGTTGTTGACGTAGGCGCTGCCGAAATTACCTCCGTTGGCGTAGAACGCCAGGCTGGTGATGCCGGGGGCGGCGGTACGGAACGGTGCCGCCGTCAGGACCCGTCGGCCGTTGAGGTCGAAGTCGAAGGACTGGTGTGTCGTGTCGACGACGAGCTTGATGTGGTACCAGGTGCCTTGCGCGTAGGGCTTGATGACCTGCCGGGTGGTCCCGGAGTAGGCGACGATGTCTCCCTCGAAGAGGCCGACGCTGACGACCTGCTCGCCCGCGCTGTTGTACAGGTAGGGCAGGCCGAAGTAGTCGCCCTTCACCCCCTGGTCGTTGCGCATCACGTCGGCTTCGACGGTGACGGTACCGGTGAGCGGTGCGGGGAAGGTACGGGTGAGATTGGTGCCCGCGATGCCGCCGGTGTCCTGCCGCCGCACCAGCTGGATGCTCTTGTCGGTGGAGCTCGGTGTGCCGGACACGTTGACCTCGTTGCCGGTGGAGGTGACCGTCCAGCCGTCGGTCCCGGTCGCCAGCGCCCCGATGGGCAGGGCGTCGAAGTCGTCGCCGAAGACGGTGTTGGCGGGCGGGGTGTGCTGGAGGGCTCCCATGTCGGGGACGACGGGAACGGCCGCGCCGTTGTAGTCCACCCCGCCGTTCGCCCCGATGGTGATGCCTGCGTTGACGGCGGGCGAGGTCGCGGCGGTCCGCCAGTTGAGGCCTGCGTCCAGGGCGGCCCCGGTGGCCTCGGTGCCGGTGCCTCCGGCGGTGGGGCTGGCGAACTGCGGGTCCGCCTTCACCGCGGTGGTGTCGCCGGAGGGCACGAAGGGTGACGTGCCGCCGTAGAGGTTGTTGTTGTACGTCGTGACGGCGTTCGTCACCATCGTGGCGCCGGCGGCCGTGGTGTAGAAGACGTTGTTGGTGAAGGTGTTGGTGCCGCCCGTGGCGCCGGTGCTCTGCTGGTAGATCATGGTCGGGGCGGTGTTGTACACCGTGTTGTTGTACAGCTTGGTGGTGGAGCCGGGGTTGTTGGCCAGGTGGATGGCGCTGTCCGAGTTGTTCGCGAGCACGTTGTAGCGGAACGCGGCGTCGCCGAATCCGAGGTTGTCCAGGCACGCACAGGCGAGGTAGCCCTCGCCGTTGTGGTGGAGGTAGTTGTACTGGACGACGGAATCGGTGGTGGCGATGTCGGTGTCGATGCCGTTCGAGTCGGTACCGCCTGCCCGCTTCAGGGTGCCGGCGACCTCGTTGTGCTGCACCGTGACGTGGTCCGTGGCGAACAGCTCGATGCCCGAGGTGCCGGCGCGGTCGACCAGGTTGTTCTGGACCGTGCCGTTGCGGACACCGGTGATGTACATGCCGTTGCACCCGTAGGTCGTGCCGTTCTGGGTGATGTAGTTGTGCTGGACCGTCACCTGGGTGAACGGCGTGTACTTGGGATCGGTCGCGCTGGTCCGGGCCCCCCATCCCGTGGGCACGGCCCCGGGCGCGTCACCGGTGTACTGCTTGAAGATGATCCCGGCGAACGAGGTGTTGCGGATCGCGGAGTTCTCGATCGTCACGTCGCTCAGCACCGTCGCGGTGCTCGGCGGCGAGGCGATGTTCGCCACGGTGGTGTTGAACACGATGCCGCCGGTGTTCTTCGAGCGGTCCCAGCCGTTGCCCCAGGAGATCCCCGGCTTGCTGGGCGTGGTTCCGAAGATCCACCTGATTTCGCCGGTGACGTCGTGCACGTCCACGGAGTCGATCACGAAGTGGTTCAGCTGCTGCCCGTTGTCACCGCCGACGTGGATCCCGCGGAAGTCGCCGAGGTTGGCCCCGGGCGTGCTCGTCGCCGGCGCGTTGTTGGACACGTCCAGGTTGTTGATCTCCCAGTCGTGCTGGTTCCACAGCCTGACGGCGTCCGCGACGGTTCCGGCGCCCTTGATCTGGGGCTTGCCGCCGTTGCCGTACTGGGTGATCTGGATGGGGGTGCCGGCGGCGCCCGATCCCTTGGGCCAGAGCTGGCCGCTCCAGGAGTCGCCCGCCTTGAAGAGGATCGTGTCCCCGGGCTGGAAGGTGGTGGAGTTGACCTTGGCCAGGGACTGCCAGGGCGAGGCGGAGCTCGTGCCGGCGTTCTGGTCGCTTCCGCCGGAGGCGCTGACGTAGTACGTCGTGCCGCCGCCGGCCGCCGTCGCCGTCGGCGGCATCACGGTGGCGACGGCCGCGGCCGAGGCGAAGGTCAGGGCGCTCAGCAGAACGCCGGGGTACCGTCTGGCGCGCGCCGAGCGCGGCAGGAGAGTGCGTCTCATCGTGTCGGACCTTCCGGGTGTGGGGGTGGGGGTTCGGATCAGCGGCTCCGGCGAGGGGCCACGCTTGCGTGGGTGGCGCTCTCGGGCGGGGACGGCCGGCGGGCCTGTGGGGTGAGGGGGGCGGCCGGCCGTCGGGGTGCGGACGGGGAGGGGTAGGAGGAGCTACGGGGCCAGGAACGTCCACTGCTGGGTTGCGGTGGTGCCGGACGGGGTGGCCTGGACGAGTTGGGCGCCCTTGGCGGTGCTGGTGCCGGCGGTGTCGAGGACCATCCCGCTGTTCAGGTTGGTCAGGTTCCAGGTGCCGTTGGGGGTCTGCTGGAAGGACCACTGCTGGTTGCTGCCGCCGTTGCAGGTCCACTGCTGGACCTTGGCCTGGTCGGTGGTCACCGCGCCCGCGACGTCGAGGCACAGCCCGGAGTTGCGGTTGGTGATGGTGAAGTTCCCCGGGGTCGCGGCGGTGTGGAGGTCCCATACCTGGTTGGGCGCCCCGTTGGCCGGCCACTGGACGGCCAACCCGCCGGCCTGCTTGGAGCCTCCGCTCATGTCCATGTTCTGGCCGGTGGCGGCGTTGGCGATCGGGTAGCCGACGCCGTCGACCGGGAGCATCCGCAGGTTCCAGCGCTGGTTGGGCCGGCCGGTGGAGTGATACTGGATGATCTTGGTTCCGGGGGCGGTGAGTGCGTGGTCCACGTCCACGGTCTTGCCGCTGAGCTTGCTGGTGACGGTGTAGGCGCCGCCGGGGGCGGGGGTGATGCCCCACTGCCGGCTGGCGCCGGCGCCGGGGGCCGACTGCTGGAGCTGGGTGGAGTCGGCGAGGCTGTTGCCGGGAATGTCGAGGACCTTGCCGCTGCCGCTGTTGGTCAGGGTGAAGACGCCGCTGCTCGCGGTCAGCCTCCAGAGCTGGCCGGCGGCGCCGCTGACGGGCTGCTGGACGGTCTTGGCGCCGTCGGCGTTCGGATCACCGGCGAGGTCCAGGGCCTGGTTGGTGAGGGCGCTGGTGACCGCGTAGGTGTAGGGGTCGGGCTGGGTGCCGATCGGGGTGACGGTGAGGTTGTCGAACTCCTGGGTACGGTAGGAGTCGAGGCCGAGGCCGATCTGTCCGGTGGGGTGGCTCGGGTCGCTGGCGGAGCCGAGGACGGTGTGGTCGACGGCGGCGGTGATGGTGGTGCCCTGGACGGTCACGTCCAGGTGGTGCCAGGTGCCGGTGCCCAGCGCCGTGGTGGTGCCGGAGGCGAGGGTGGTCTTCTGGGTGCCCTGGTAGTCGGTCCTGACGATGGACCAGGCGCCCGTGTCGGACACCTGCAGGTAGTAGGAGTTGATCCAGGCCGGGCCGGACTGGATACCGACCCGGGCCGTGAGACGCACGGCGCCGGGCTGCTGGAGCAGGGCGTCGACGCCGACGGTGTAGTCCCTCCAGCTGCCTTCACCCATCAGCGTGTAAGGGTCGGAGACGTTGCCCCACGGCAGCGGCTTCACGGGGGTCATCTGGCGCACGCAGCTGCCGGCGCGCCCGCCGTCGCACGGCTGGACCTCGAAGGCGCCGTTCATGTCCGCCAGCAGGGCGGGCATGTGGCCGACGGCCGGGGCGCTCTCGAAGTCGTCGCCGTAGGGCAGGGACATGGCCGCGCGCGGCGGCGCTGTGGCCGTGCCCCGGCCCGGCGTGGTCAGGGTGGTGAGGGAGTACACCCAGCCCGGCTGCGCGGTGAGGCTGTAGCTTCCGTCGGCCGGGGCGAGGTCGGTCTGCTTCTGGAAGTACTGCCCGGGGTCCTTCGAGTTCAGGTTCGTCGCCCAGACATGGAGCGGGCCGGCCGTGAGGCCGCCGGTCGGCCGCAGGTGCACGGTCTGCGCCTCGCCGGCGGTGGTGGTCTCCACGACGGTCGACCAGTCGGTGCCGTTGGGGGACCTGAGGGAGATGTAGCTGCCGGGCGAGGTGGCGGTGCCGCTGCTCCCGGCCAGGTAGCCGGAGGCCGAGTCGATGAACTGCCAGCCGGGCTGCGTGACCTGGGTGACCTGCGCGGTGCTCCACACGGAGGTGCCGACGCTGTAGTTGCCCGACCAGGGCTGGTTGGCCTGGAGCAGACCGTCGGTGTGGAAGGGCATGTTGGGGTAGAGCGCCCCGATGAGCGGCCAATTGAACGTAGCGGTGATCCTTCCGTCGACGTAGCCGCGGGTGATGGTGCGGATCTGCGGAGCCGCTCCCGCGTTCAGGTCCTGGGAGCCGTTCTCGCTCGCCCAGATCGGCTTGCCGAGCTGCTTCGCCGCGTCCGGGACGAGGCAGTTGTAGGCGGTGCCGGTGCCGTTGGTACCGCCGTTGACGCCCTCGCAGGGGTAGTGGTGCCCGATGATGTCCACCGCGGCCGCGTACGCGGGGTCGGCCTGCAGCTTGCCCAGGAGCGGCCACGTACCGGTGGTGTCCCCCGGGTTCGGGAATCCCGACCAGTCGTCGTCCGCGACGAGCTTCACCCCGCTGTACCCGGCGCTGTCCAGGGACGAGCGAAGGCTCTCGAACCAGGCCGCCGGCGGCGGACCGACCTCGTTGCGGCCACCGAAGTAGTCGACGGTCAGGTGGTGCGTGTTCTTGGCGCAGGCCAGCCAGTCCTTCAGGTAGCCGATGGCCTTGTCGCTCCACATGTCGCTGCCGTTGGCGCTGACCCAGCCGGGCGCGCCCCAGGCGAGGGCCGCGAGCTTGATCTGGGGGTTGCGCTCCTTGGCCTGCTCCATCAGCCACCACTCGTAGCCGGTGTTGCAGTCCACCTGACCCTGGATGTGCTCGTGAGAGTCCTCGGCGCCGTCGGTTGAATTCGTGTCGCCGCCGATCTCGACCTTCAGGATCTGCAGGGCGGCGCCGTAGCCCGGCTTGAACATGTAGTCGAGGATCTGGCTGCGCTGGGGCTCCGGGTAGTCGATCAGCAGGCGGGAATTCCCGCCGCCGCCGCTGACCGCTCCGATGCCGTCGAAGACGCGCCCGAGGCCATGGCCGTCCACGGTGACCGACGTTTCGGGTGTCGCGGCGGCTCCCGCCGGCGGGACGACCATCAGGCCCCAGGCACCCAGCGCGAGCGTGCCCACGAGGCCCGCAGCCCTCCTCGTCCAACAAGCCGTCCCGGCCATAATGCATCCCTTCTATGATTGATTCCCGTGAATCGGAAAGTCCCTTCAACGGTCAGGAAGATTCGATCGTCGGGGATTGGTGGCGAGAATTAGAGAGTCCGGCCGGCGATGAAGACAAGAGCCTGCCGAAATTTGTTCATCGCAGAATCCTGGTCGTATGTGATCCGGTAGCCCAGAGCGCCGGACCGCGGCCTCGACCGCCGGCAGGCAGGCGGCAATACCCTCGGCGGCCGGCCGACTCTGCCGCCGGAAGAATCCGCCTCCGCCGGGTGCGGCACAGTGATCCGACGTGAGCGGGCGTCCGGCTTGACGGCGGCAACAGTCGTGCGCGTGATCGCGGGGTGGGTGGGTGTCAGGTGGTGGCCGGCGCGCGTGGCGGCGGGTGGGGCGAGGCGCGGGTCACCGGTCGCAGCGTTGGTGTCGCTGACGGGTGGGACGGGCGTTGCCACGGTGGAGGTGGTTGGTTGTTCCCGTGGGCCACGCACGAACAGGGGACATCCTGCGACCGCGGCCAGGTGCGGAGACGTCCTTTGAAGGCATTTGGTACTGCCGCTGCCGATGAATTCCAGCAGGTATTCACGATGCGCCTGAACGGCTGATCGATGGGGCGTCGGGCAGGGAGGGGCGGCCGCCGCAGTCGCGGGGGCCCTTTCCATTCCGCTCGGCCTTGCCTTCCATCCGGCCCGGGACCGTGCGGCAGGGTCCGCCTCGTTCACTTCCTTGCAACGCGGTGGTAATCGATGAAGATAGTGATCGATCACAGTAGCGTCAATACTCGTGCAGTGATCGATCACCCTGGCAGTCCCGGTGCACCCCGGGCGGATCTGGCCCTCCCCGCGTCCCGGTGGCACGGGCGGTGCCCCGCGGTCGCCTCCAAAAGCTGGTCAAGTGAGAGTGGAGCAGGGCCGGCTACATAAAGGGCGCATTGATCACGCCGGCAGACGACTGCGCCGTCAAAGGCGGCGGCCACGATCGGACGGCGCCCGACGGCCGGTGTCGGCCACCGCCGCTTCACGGAATCTGCCACCGTGTGCGCGGTGGACGCCGCATCCGCGGGACGGCGCGTCCGGTGCGGCTGGATGCCCGGCCCCGCCCATCCCGTCCGGAGCGGTTCGACGGTGCGGGCGAAGGCCTTCCGGCGGCTCCGGTGCGCCGGTACCGTGAACGTAGTGATCGATCACCTGTAGTTCAGGTCCAGCTGCCTTGAGATCCGGAACGTCGTCGTCCGCTGCTGTGAGGGCGACGGGGCCGGAACGGGGAACGCCGGGCGCCCACGGGCGGGGGTGCTGCGCATGCTCGGGGTGATCGTTGTATGTACCAAGGAATTCCAGAGAGGTGCCGTCGGTCGCATGGTGAGTGAAGCTCGTCCGGAAACGAGGAAGAAGCGCGCGACGATCTGGGAGGTCGCCCGGCTTGCGGGAGTCTCCCATCAGACCGTCTCGCGATATCTGCGGAACCAGGAAGGCGTGCGCCCGGCCACTCGCGAGAAGATCGACAAGGCGGTCGAGGAACTCGACTACCGGCCCAACCTGGTCGCGCGCTCGATGCGGACCAATCGCAGCAACCGGATCGCCATCGTCCTGCCGGCGTTGACCAACTTCGTTCCGGTCCCGGTACTGCGGGGGGCCTCTCAAGCCGCGCGCGAGGCCGGCTACAGCATGGACGTCATGGGCCTGGAAGGGGACGCGGCGCGGCGCGCGGCGGAGGTCGTCGCCCTGCTCGACGGCCAGCAGGTCGATGGTGTGCTGTCGCTGACGCCTCTCAGCGAGGCCGTCATCGCGGCAGCCGGTGGGCGGCCCGTCCTGGTGTACGGCGAGTACGACGACAACCTGCATGCCCGTGGCCAGTTCGCCGACGGCGCTCCGGCCGGGGACATCGTCCGCCACCTCGCAGAGCTGGGCCACCGCCGCTTCCTCCACGTCGCAGGCTCTCCCGACTGGGCCTCGGCGCTCAACCGCCGCGCCGTGTACGAGGAGACGGTCGCCGCACTGGGGCTGGAGTCCCACGGCGTCCACGAAGGCGACTGGTCCGTGGCCTCCGGCTACCAGGCGGCCCAGGAACTGCCCGCCGATTCCGGAGTGACGGCCGTCCTGGCGGCCAACGACTACGTCGCCATGGGGGTGATCCGCGGGTTCCAGGACCGGGGCATGGACGTGCCCGGCGACGTGAGCGTCTTCGGCTGGGACAACGAGCAGTTCACCCAGTACTTCCGTCCCAGCATCTCGACGATCAGCTTCGACCGCGAAGCACTGGGCCGCCGGGCCATGGCGTCCCTGCTCGCCCTCGTCGCCGGCGAACCACAGCCCACCTCCTCCCCGAGCACCCCGTTCGAACTCGTCTCCCGCGGCTCCAGCGGCCCCGCGCCACACTGACCGGGCGTCTCATCCCGCACCCGAGCCCCTCGCGATGCGGCTCCACACCTTGAGTCTGGCGGCGACGGGGCGGTGGTCGCCGCCCGGTCGCGGGCAGGGTCCGGGCCGCGGTCGCGGCGGCGCCGGCTGAGGACGTGGTGGATCCGGGCCGGCGGGAGGGCCGGGGCCGGCGGCTTCCTGTGCTGGAGCAGCCGGGTGGTCAGCGGCACGAGGGGTGCGGTCGCCGGCGCCCCTACCCTGTCGCCTGCACGCAGCGTCTGGTCGTCGACCCTGTTGGGGCGGCTTCCTGCGCGCTGCCCCGACGGGCCGCCGGCCGTCCACGTCGCCCATCTCGCCTCCGCCCATCTCGCCTCCGCACGCGTCGCCCTCTGCGGGTTCGGACCGGCCATCGCGACCGGAACCTCCTCGCGCTCCGCGACGCGATCGGCCAGGATCCCCTGCACAAGGTCGTGCCGCCGGGGCGACCTCAACGCCGCCCCCTCCCCAGGGCGACGCTCCCGATGCGGGTGCTGTGTGGCAGTTCGGGTCCTGGCCCTCGTCGCCGCCATCGCCGACACCCACCCACCAGGGCGAATTCCACGTGGCCCTTCTGCCGGCCCGGGGTCTGCGCGTCGAACCTGTCCCGCCGGCCCCCTGAGGGCGCCCTGCTTCCCGTCGACCCAGCTGACGCGGTCCCCCCGCGGTAGGACTGGGCCCGGGCTGGGCCCGCCGCATCAACTATCACCCTGGCGAGCAGCGCGGCGCCGTAGGCCGCGGTGCCTCGGTCGGGAGGCGGCTGGTGTCGCCGTCGACGTGACGCCCAGAGGGGCACTGGCGAGCTGTCCGGCAGCAGCATCGTTCACCGGTCCCTCGCCATCCCGGACGGCAGGTCGTACTCTGTGGCCCTCGCGCCCCAGCGGCAGGCACGACGGACCGGGCGGTTGAGCCCGGGTGACCAGTCCTGCGTGCCTTTCGACCGGTGTCGGGCATGCCCAGGTCATGGGCGCACCTACAAAAAAGTGATCGATCACTCTTGGCTATTGACGCCAAAGGTGATCGATCACTACGTTCGCTGCAACAAGCCGGTGAACGGCTTGTTTCCCCCATCTGATCCCGGTTGCCCACCCATACCCGGGGACCGGCTTTTCCGCGGCACGCCGAGGTGCCAGGGAAGGACACCCATGACTCAGCGCTGTGCAACCCACGCAATCAGACCCAGGCGGCTCGTAGCGGGAGCCGCCGTGGCGGCCCTCTCCCTGGCCATGATCACTGCGTGCGGCGCACCGAACAACACGTCCGCTTCCTCGACCACGATCACTCCCGAGAAGCCCGGCAAGCCGATCGCCCTGACGATCCTGGACGGCGGCGGCGACCTCAAGGGTGGCGGCCAGTCCGCCATCGACGCCTTCGTGAAGGCCAACCCGGACTTGGTTTCCTCCGTGACGTACCAGACCGCGGCCGCCACGGACGTTGCCGGCAAGATCAAGGCCCAGCAGTCGGGCGGCCACATGGACATCTCCCTGGTGCTCGGTGGCGGCGACGTCCTCGGCGCCGGCGAGGACCAGAAGCTGTTCCAACAGCAGCTGGACACCCAGGTCAAGTCCCTGCCGGACCTGAGCACCATCCAGGACGACGCGCGCTCCAACATCCAAAGGCTCGCGAACGGATACGGCCTCCTGGTCAACTTCGACCAGAACGGGCCGTTTCTCGACTACAACCCCACGGCCGTGACGGCTGGCCAGGTCCCGACGACGCCGCAGACTCTGCTGGACTGGGCGAAGGCCAACAAGGGCAAGTTCAGCTACGCGCAGCCGGCCAACTCCGGCTCCGGACGCGCCTTCATCCAGGCCCTGCCCTACCTGCTCGGGGACTCCGACCCGTCCGACCCGGCCGACGGCTGGACCAAGACCTGGGCGTACCTGCAGGAACTGGGCAAGTACGTCAACAGCTACCCGGCCAGCTCGTCGCTGCTCGCCCAGCAGTTCGGCAGCGGCCAGCTGGATCTCATCCCGACGGTCCTGTCCCACGACATCGCCAACCGCAAGGCCGGGACCTGGCCCGCCAACACCGGCATCGCCCTGTTCCAGAACGAGGCCTGGATCAACGACGGCCACTTCGCGATGATCCCGAACGGCGTCAGTGCGCAGACGCTGTACGTCGCCCTGAAGCTGGAGTCCTCCATGGTCACCGCCGAAGCGCAGCGGGCCCGCCTGACGACCGGGGTGCTGACCACAGCGAACAAGGACGCCACCATCGTGGACTCCGGCTCGGACGTCACCGCGTTCGTCCAGCAGTGGGGCCGCCCCGACTTCTTCCCGAACGCGCTGAAGACCGGCGCCTCCCGCCCGCCGCTGGCCCCCTCGAACCTCCAGAAGGCGTTCGACCTGTGGCAGCGCAACGTGGGCGCCAAGGTCGGTGAGTGAGCCGTGGCGGCCATGACGACCAAACCGGCCGTGGGTTTCGAGAAGCTGTCGATGCGCGGGATAACCCGCGCCTACGGCAAGAACCCACCTGCCCTGGACCACTTCGACCTGGAACTGCCCCGCGGCGAGTTCGTGGCCCTGCTGGGCCCCTCCGGGTGCGGCAAGTCCACCGCCCTGGCGTGCCTGGCCGGACTGCAGCCGCTGACCGGCGGCTCCGTGTGGCGCGACGACGAGCGCATCGACGTCCTGCCGCCGGACAAGCGCGGCTTCGGGATGGTGTTCCAGAACTACGCGCTCTTCCCGCAAATGAGCGTGCAGAAGAACGTCGAGTTCGGCCTCGCGATGCGCCGCGTCGCACGCAAGGAACGCAGCCGGCGCGCCATGGAGGCCCTGGCCACCGTGCAGCTGGCCGAGCACGCCGCCAAGCTGCCGTCCCAGCTCTCCGGCGGCCAGCAGCAGCGAGTCGCCATCGCCCGAGCTCTGGCCATCCGGCCGGAGGTCGTGCTGATGGACGAGCCGCTGTCCAACCTCGATGCCGCCCTGCGGATCGAGATGCGCACCGAGATCAAGCGGATCTACCAGGAACAGGGCCTGACCGTCCTCTACGTCACCCATGACCAGGAGGAGGCCCTCTCACTGGCCACCCGCCTGGTGGTGCTCCGCAAGGGCAAGCTCGAGCAGAGCGGCACGCCCGAGGACGTCTACACCAACCCCGCCAGCGCCTACGTGGCCGGCTTCATGGGCTACCGCAATCTGTTCCCCGCGGCTCTCGACTCCCAGGGGCCGGGTCGCGAGGTCACCATCGCCGCCCACGGCGCGGTCGTCGCCGGCACCCTCAAGGGCGCCGGCCCCGTCCAGGCCGTCGGTGCGCAGGTCACCGTCGCCATCCGCCCCGAGGACCTGCGGGTGGCCGTCGCCGGCAGCGGCAACGCGATCGAGGCCGTCGCCGAAGTGGTCGAGTACCACGGACGCGAGCTGTCGGTGCGGACCCGCACCAACGACGGCGGCGTGCTGCACCTGAAGACCAACGAACCGGTCGTCGCCGGGTCCGTACTGTCCCTGACAGCGCGCCCGGACCGGATCCTGGTCTACCCCGGCGGGCCCGACCCCACCTCGGTGGCGGTGGAACCCCATGGCTGACCTTCCCGTCACCGCCGCACCGCGACAGCCGCTGCGCCACCGGCTGGCCGAGCGCGGCATCGACTGGTCGCTGCTGCTGCTCCTGCCGGCCGTGGCGGTCATCGCCGGCCTGTTCCTCTACCCGTTCCTCTACGGCCTGTCGATCTCCTTCCAGCCGCAGAAGGGCGAGGGGATCTTCGCCAACTACAGCGCCTTCTTCTCCGACCCCTACCTGGCCGGGTCCATCTGGAAGACCCTGCGGCTGGCGGTTCCGGTGGCCGTGGTCAGCGTCGCTCTGGCCGCGCCGCTGGCCTACCAGTGCCGCCGTGACTTCCGTGGCCGCAGATGGGTCACGCTGGTGCTGATGCTGCCCATCACCTTCGGCAGCATCCTCATCGCGCAGGGCATGCCCCGGGTGTTCTCCCCGTACGGCTGGGCCAACCTCGTCCTCAAGGCTGTCGGCCTGCCGCAGGCCGACCTCATCTACAACTACCGCGGCACATTCATCGCCGCGGTGCTGACCACCTTCCCGCTGGGCTTCCTGCTGATGGTCGGCTTCTTCGGTGGGATCGACCGGTCGCTGGAGAACGCCGCCGCCACCCTCGGCGCCTCCCGCGCCGCACGGTTCTGGCGGATCATCCTGCCGCTGGCGGCCCCCGGCATCCTCACCGCGTTCATGCTCGCGCTCGTCGAAGCGTTCGCGATCTTCCCCTCCGCGATCCTGGTCGGCCAGCCCGACAACCAGACCCACGTCCTGACGATCCCGATCTACCAGGCCGCCTCGCAACACTCCGACTACACCCAGGCGTCCGCCATCGCCGTCGTGCTCACCCTCATCGAGCTGGTGATCCTCGCCGTGATGGTCACCGTCCGAGGGCGCTTCTACAAGGGCCCGGCCACGGGAGGGAAGGGCTGATGACCACCACACGCACCACACACACCACACCTGCGGCTCCCGCACCCGGGCGCCGCTGGCCCCGGCCGACGCTCACCGCCGTCATCACCTGGGTCCTCGCCGGACTGTTCGCCGCCACCCTGCTGGCCGTCCTCGTCTCCGTCGTGATCAGCTCCCTGTCCACCACCTGGAGCGGCAACTGGCTGCCGACCGGGTACACCTGGTCGTGGTTCACGCAGGCGTGGCACCAGCCCGGTCTGGCCACCTCCATCGGCGTCACCTTCAAGGTCGCCCTGGCCGACGTCCTCCTCGCCCTGGTGATCGGCGTCCCGGCCGGCTACATCCTGGCGCGCAAGAAGTTCCCGGGCCGCTCGGCGATCATGCTGTTCGCGCTGTTCCCGGTGATCCTGCCGCCACTGACCTACGCCGTGCAGCTGGCCGCCCTGATGTACCGCATCGGCCTGGGCGGCACCCTCACCGCCGTGATCCTGGTCAACCTGGTGCCCATCCTGCCGCTGGTCATCCTGATCACGGTGCCGTTCGTGGAGCAGATCTCCCCGGACGTGGAGAACGCCGCGAAGGTCTTCGGCGCCGACAACCTGCGCCTGTTCACCCGCGTCCTGGTGCCGCTGCTCACCCCCGGCATCGTCGCCGCCGGCGTGCTGAGCCTGGTCCGTGTGCTGGGGTCGTTCGAGCTGACGTTCTTCGTCTCCAGCGCCCGCACCCAGACGCTGGTCGTCGCCATCTTCGGCGCGATGTCCGACCCGGGCGGGCCGCCCGCCGCCCTCACCGCCGCGATGACCGTCTTCTACATGGCCATCGCCGTCCTCGGCCTCGCGATCAGCCTGCGGTTCTCCAATCCCGCCCAGGCGCTCTCCAAGCCGGCCGCCCACTGAAATGAAGGACTGACATGACGGACCCCCTCCAGCCCGTCCGCGTGGCGATCGTCGGCGCCGGGAACATCGCCGAGACCTGCCACATGCCCGCCGTGCGCGCCCAGGGCGCCGCCGCTACCGCGGTGGCCGTCGTCGACGTCGACCTCGCCCGCGCGAAGGCCTTCGCCGCCACCTGGGACATCGACGAGGCCTACGACGACCTGCACGAGATGCTCCAGGCCGCCCGCCCCGACCTGGTCGTGGTGTGCACCCCGCCGATCGCCCACCGCGACGCCGTCACCGCCTGCCTCGACGCCGGCACCGCAGTGTGGTGCGAGAAGCCCCCCACCCTGTCCCTCGCCGAATACGACGAGATCGCGCAGCACGAACGCGACGGCGGGCCCTACGTCTCCTACGTCTTCCAGCACCGCTTCGGCTCCGGCGCCCGCGCTCTGCGCGAGCACATCCGCACCGGCGCCATCGGCAAGCCCCTGGTCGGCATCTGCCACACCCTGTGGTACCGCGACGACGCCTACTACCAGGTGCCCTGGCGCGGGAAGTGGGCCACCGAGGGCGGCGGCCCCAGCATGGGCCACGGCATCCACCAGATGGACCTCATGCTGGCCCTGATGGGCGAATGGACCGAAGTCCGCGCCGCCGCCGGCACACTGGCCCGCGACGTGCAGACCGAGGACGTCTCGATGGCCCTGGTCCGCTTCGCCTCAGGCGCCATGGTCTCCATGGTCAACAGCGTCCTGTCCCCCCGGGAGACCAGCTACCTGCGGTTCGACTTCCCCGACGCCACCGTCGAGCTCAGCCACCTGTACGGGTACGACAACACCAACTGGACCTGGACCGCCGCACCGCACCGCAGCGGCGAGACTCCCGCCGCCCTTGGCGCCCCCGACCGCAACGAAGCCAGCTCTCACGCGGTCCAACTTCGCTTCCTCATAGACGACTTGCGGGCAGGGCGCCGCCCCGAGGGCAGCGGCGGCGACGGCCGCCGGGTCCTGGAGTTCATCGCGGCCCTCTACGAGTCGGCCACCACGGGACGCCCGGTCACCCCCGACCGGCTCACCGCGGACAACCCCTTCTACCACTCCATGAGCGGCGCCCCCGCTCCCCACGCCGCGAAGGAGCAGCTCCATGCCTGACACCCGCTTCCACATCGCCGACAGCGACGGCACCACGCTGGTGGTCACCGTCGACGGGACCGAGATCGCCCGCTACGTCTACCGGCCCGACGCCCCCGCCGAGGAGTCGCCCAAGCCGTACCTCTACCCGCTCAACACCCTCTCCGGAGCGCCGCTGGGCGTCTACCGGCCCTGGGACCACCGGTGGCACAAGGGCCTGCAGATGACCTGGTCCCACCTGTCCGGGGAGAACTTCTGGGGAGGACCCACCTTCGAAGCCTGGGCACCGGGCCACGGCTACGTCTGGCGTCGCAACCAGGGCACCCAGGAACACCAGTCCTTCGAGGTCCTCGACACGGAGGGCGACGAGGTTACCGTCCGCGAACTGCTCAACTGGGTCGCGTCCGACCAGCAGACCTGGATCCGGGAGACCCGCACCCTGCGCTTCCACAGCGCGGACGCCGCCCGGGGGATCTGGGTGCTGGACTTCCACACCGACCTGACCAACGCCCACACCGGGACGCTGGAGATGGGCAGCCCCACCACCCACGGACGCGAGAAGGCGGGCTACACCGGCCTGTTCTGGCGCGGCCCGCGCTCGTGGACCGGAGCCGACATCCTGGCCGACGGCGCCGACGGCGAGGAGCTCATGGGCACCGAAGGGGCCTGGGCCGCCATCAGCGGCGAGCACGACGGGATCGACGGCGCGGCCACCGTCCTGGCCTACGCCGGGACATCCTCCGCCCCTGTACCGATCAAGTGGTTCGCCCGCAGTGACGCCTTCGCCTGCCTCAACCCCTCGCCGGCCTTCGACACCGAGATCAAGCTCGACCCCGGCCAGACCCTGCGGCTGCGGCACCGCTTCGTCTTCATCGACCAGGCCACCGACCGCTCCACCCTGGAGCCGATAGCTGCCGAGTTCACGCTGTGACAACCCCTGCCTATCCCGAGTTCCCCGGAGCCGTCGGCTTCAGCCGCCTGAACGCCTACCCCTGGCCCACCGCCGACGACGCCCACGGCGGATCCCCGCACATGCATCTGACCTGCGCCGAGGCGTACATCGTCCTGCACGGCCGCGGCCGACTGCAGACCCTGAACCGATCCGGACCCACCACCCAGACCCTCACCCCCGGCGACGTCGTCTGGTTCACCCCCGGCACCATCCACCGCGCTGTCAACGACGGCGACCTCCAGGTCCTGGTCATCATGCAGAACAGCGGCCTGCCCGAGGCCGGGGACGCCGTCATGACCTTCCCGCCCGCCTACCTGACCCGCGACACCTACCCGGGCGCCGCGTCCCTGGCCGGCGCCGACAGCACCCCCGACCCAACACGGGCACGCGCCCGCCGCGACCTCGCCGTCGAGGGCTTCACCACCCTGCTCCACCAGTGGAAGCAAGGCGACACCCAAGCGCTGGAAGACTTCTACACCGCCGCCGTAAACCTCACCGCCCCCCGGCTCGCCGAATGGGAACGCATCATCGCTGACGGCGCCGCCGCCACCGCGGAAGCCGCCCTCGCCAACATAGACGGCCTGCGCCACGGCGACACCTCGCACCTGGACCTGGCCTCCGTACACCGCATCGCCAGCCCACCCGGGATCACCCTGGGCATGTGCGGCTTCCTGACCGCCTACGACCCGGTACGCCGCCGCGGCCCCCGGCCCTGATTCCCCGCCGACAACTGCGCGATCCGTTTCCTGCCCGTCCCGACCGGCCCACTGGACAGCAGCCCTCAGGCGGTGCACCAGCGTCTTTCCACGTACGGACTCGGCGCCCTTCAGCGAGGACTTCCCCTTGGTGGCCTTCACTCACACGGAGTTGGTGGGCTTGGATGCTGCTGGCTGGAAGGTGAAGTCCATCGGGAACGGGTTCGGAACGATGTCGTCGGACCAAAGGCAGGCGAATTCAACGCCGTCCTCTATGGCGTCCAGCATGTCCAGCGCTTCCACCTCCACCATGGCGATCCTGGCCGTGCCGCCCTCCGCATTGGTGTAGATCTTCTCTGCCCGGCGCCCTCGGGCCGGCGCCATATGCAGGCCGGCCGCGTAGTCGTCGGCTTGGAACAGGAACACCGACACCGAGCGTAGGCGTGGCGATGCTGCCGGAGTAGAGCTGGGCACCTCCCTGACCAAACGATCGAGAGGTGAACCTGGGAACCATCCGCGGCCGCCCGAGCCGCCGCACAGCCAGTGCGGTGGTGGGCAGGTCCGTTGCCGACTGATGGCCGTGGGTGGGGCGGAGGCCCCGCAGTAGTCGCGGGAGTAACGACCCGTCAAGGAGGCCGGGAAAGCCGGTCACAGGGCCAAGGGGGCCAGCAGGTCAGTGGCTGAAGTACTGGAAGGCCAGGAGGTCATCGCCGGTGAACACCGACGATCTGGAGTCCGCCCTGCTCGGAACGGAACCGCGGGTACTGGACATCCAGACCAAGCTGCACCGTTGGGCTCGTGATGATCCTCATCGCAGGTTCGACGACCTGTTCAACCTCGTTGCCGACCCGGGCTTCCTTCTGGCGGCCCGGGACCGGGTGCGGGGAAACAAGGGTGCACGCACGGCCGGGGTGGACGGACGCATGGCGGCGTCCATTGCGCCGGGAACGGGTGCAGAGGAGTTCCTCGGCATGCTGCGGTCGCAGATCAAGGACCGTAGTTTCCGCCCCTTGCCGGTGCAGGAGCGGATGATCCCCAACGCTGGCGGCAAGTTGCGTCGCCTGGGGATCGCGACGATCACCGACCGGGTGGTGCAGGCGTCCTTGAAGCTGGTGCTGGAGCCGATATTCGAGACGGACTTCCTCCCGTGTTCCTACGGGTTCCGCCCGAACCTCCGGACCCATGACGCGGTGGCCGAGGTGCGTCATCTCACGTCCAAGAAGTACGAGTGGATCATGGAAGGCGACATCAAAGCCTGCTCGGCGTCGTGTCGGCGGCGTTGGGAGGGGCGGGTTTCGTTGCGCCGGCCGCTGGGGCGGCCACCAGCGCGGCCTGGCCGGTCAGGTCCGCCGCCGCGGTGAGCAGAGCCCGCAGTGCGGCGCCCGGCCGGTGTCGGTGTCCTGGTCGAGGGCGTCGGCGAGTGCGGTCGTAGCGGCGGTGACCTTGTCGGCGAGTTCCAGCAGGCGCGCCCGGCGCCAGCAGCACGCGGCCGCACGCCTCGCACGTCCCCGGGGGCCGCAGTGGCAGGTCGACAAGGATCGGCTGATCCACACTCATGCCCGGGATCCTAGAGTTTGGTTGCGTTCGGCCCCACGGCGGGGCCGAACGGTGGGCACTGCCGGGTCCGGCCCGACAGGCCCGGCAGCGGAGCGCCAGGGTTTCATTGCGCCAACGCAACCCCGTACCGGACCGGGCTGAGGGTGCGGTGCCGCGTTTCGTTGCGGCGACGAAACGCAGTGTGACTCACTGTGCTTCTTGTCGCTAACAGTGGTGCTCGACGTGCAGTTCCTCGGTCAGATCGGCACGACAACTGTCGCTGAATCAGCGAGGCCTGACGGCTGGTGATCGTTCGGCAGGCCCGGTGGCCCCCTTGGACAGTAGCCCTTGGCGGGAAGCGTCCCGCTGCGCGGCTTCACCTGCCGGCCTCCGGGCGCAGATCATCCCGGGAGCGAGGGCGCCTCACCAATTGCGGCGAGCAGTTGGAAAGGCAGCTCCCGATCCGCCTGGCCGATGGCCAGCGCGAGCCATCGACCACGGGACGGTGGCTGCCACATCTGCATGCTGCCAGCGACGTTGGCCAGGAAGCCCAGCGGCTCGGGAGCCATGAACTCAGGGTCTGGATTGTCGAACCCGAGATACGGCCAGAGGTCGACTGTCGTGGGGGCGCCCCAGCGGGCGGTCAGCATGGCCGCCAGGGCATCAAGATCGGCTCCGAGCTCCTTCTCCGCGGCCTCGACGGTCTCCTCGCTACGGTCATCCCAGAAGTCCTGGCTCTCCCGGAGCACGGCCACGTGATATCCAGGCCCACCCCACCCGCCGCCTCTCCCCGGTCTGCCTTCCTGCCCAGGGAACGGCAGGGCACTCAGTTCGTCAATGATCGACAGCTGGGCATCGATGAAACCCGTCGAACGGTGCTGGCTCGCCATGGGCGAAGCCTAACCAGGTCGATTCCATGCCGGCATCGTGCACTCCCACTGGTTGCAGACGACAGATGCCGTGCTGACGCGACAGTCAGCGTGCTGAGTCACACCAACTATGACTTCCAGAAACGCCCTGGCCTGCGCAGTTGCGGCCGTCTCGCCAACTACGGTGCTCGGCTCACACCCGGGACGCAACAGGACGGGCTCAGCCGGTGGGCCGGGGCGGGCAGCGACCGGAAGCGACCGAAGGCCCGACTTGGCGCCGGGAACAGCGCTGCGCCCCGCCGATGCAGGGCGGGGCGCAGCGGGCCGGCAGGGGTCAGTCGTCGTCCCTGTCGGGGGTCGGTTCGAAGTCCTGGTGAAGCTGGCGCAGGCGACCGTCAGGCCCCAGTTGTGTTCGGCCTGCCGCTGGAAGCAGCGGGTGCAGATCCATCGGTCGGCGGCGGTCATCGGCTGGAACTCGCAGGCGAAGGACTCATCGTCGTCCTCGACGACAGCGGCGTGCTCGCTGGCCCAGTAGCCGCACTCGCGGCA